>Ga0307479_10001445_pt1 | contig 21604 bp, 16 predicted proteins | sample atmos_gasesECM4C_FD_203743 | JGI IMG/M metagenome (GOLD analysis project Ga0307479, IMG submission 203743) | Hardwood forest soil microbial communities from Morgan-Monroe State Forest, Indiana, United States - atmos_gasesECM4C_515 | ecosystem: Environmental > Terrestrial > Soil > Temperate...
CGTTGTTCACCGTCCCGCCTGGCATGTTTTGGAATGTATCCACCGTGAGTTGCGCGCCGGATGCATTCGTGAGCATGCCCGTGTTGTTGAGAGTGCCGGTGCCGGTAATCGCGCCCGCATTGGAAAGAGAGCCGTCGTTCGTGAACGTACCGTTGTTGGCAAATGAGGCCAACACCCCGTTGGTAAAGGCTCCGTTGTTCGTGAGAGTGCCGTTGTTCAGAAGTGCGCCCTCGTTGTCGAGTGCGCCGTTGTTCGTAAGCGTTGCCCCAGAATTGTTTACGAGCGTGCCGCTGCCGTCAATGGTTAGAGTGGCTCCCGAACTGTTCGTGAGCGTGGCGTTGTTGGTGAGCAAGAAATCAACGGTGAGCGCTCCACTGTTCGTGAGCATCCCGTTGTTGGTGAGCGCACCGCTGTCGGTCAGGGTACCGTTGTTGGTAAGCGTCGCACCCGCGTCATTGAGCAGCGCGCCGGCATTGGCAAGTGTTCCGTTGTTCGTGAGAACGCCAGTCGGCGCGACGTTCTCCAGCACTCCGCTGCTCGCATTGGTGAACGTGACGCCCGAGTTGATTGCGCACGCCGTCCCGTTAAAGGCGGTGGCGGATGTGTTCGTCGTGTCGCTCGCGGCCGGACACGTGATCTGTTGCGAGAAGGCCGCCGAGCAAAGAATTAGCATCAGAAGCAAGCCCGCAAAGGCGCGAGAAGCAACTGCTGCAATGCGGCCGATCAAGCCGCATCGCCAGGATGGAGCGTGCGTGTGGCTCATGAGTTTCCCCTTGCTGCGAGGCTATAGGTTCCTTCCGAAAAGCTATGCCGATTGAACCCTGGTCACCTGGTCGCCGAAGGAAGGACGGACTGCCCCTTGGTCAGCAGAGCATGCACCATTCCACAATTGGTATCCTGACTGCTGGCCCCGATCACGAACGGAATCAAATACTTAGCGAATCCCCGGAGCGACTTTGTGGGCACCAAAAGTGCAGTGTTTTGCGCACTTTGGGGAATTTCCTGCATCTAGCTTAGTGGCTGATGACTTCCCCCTTGCTGCGAGGCGGCCGCGGAACTTCCGCCGCGCGAGGGGTTCGAGATGATCTCGAACCCCTCGCAGCGACATTTTCCTCTACAATTTGTCGCGGTTATCTAGATACAAGGGGGTGTAGCCGCGATTGTTTAGAAAACGGACGCCAAAGAGAGGAACGGAGAAAGGTAGCGATATAAGATCCGTGCCCGGGCTCAATGAGTGCTCTCGTTCGGGATTGCGGCGCGGAGGCGGCGCCAAGCCCAGAATAAGATTGCTGCGGCCAAGGCGTAGCCGATTGGGGACGCGAAGCCCGCCAGGGTCCAGTCGCCATCGAGGTCGGCTTCCAGCGGAGAGGCGGGGTCGAACAGGATTTGCTTGTGTGAGCCGATTGGATATTGGCGCGTCCAGTGTTCCATCCAGGGTCGGATGCCGGTCTGGAATCCTCGGTCGACGGTCGTTTCTACGAGATGGCCATTGGCTACGTAGCGGATGGTTACATTGGCGTTCCATGATCTCTTGCGGGTCTCTCTGGGATTCGTCGTATACACGTCGGTCCGGCGAATCTCGGCATCGGCCTTGGACCAATGCAGCAGGCGATCGATCCGGCTCACCGCCAGCCATCCGGCGAGGAGCAGCAACGGCACCGCGAGCCAGAAAAAGCCGAAGGCCAAGAGTTGGCGCCCGGAGCGTTGCCCATCCCGCGGCAGTCCTTGCTGAGGAGTCGTCACCATATCAGTTTCGTGCACCGAAGCCCGATTTTCAGCGCCAACTCATGTTAGCTCACGACTCATCGCTCATGACGCGTGTTCCACCGGCGATTATAGAACGCCTCCTCAACGCGGCCCTACAACAAGAGCATCGGGCATTCCCTCTATCGAATTATCAGGTGAATACCGGCTTGTGACGCGCAGGAGCGCGCCGTAGCATGCGCGTAAGGTTGATAGAGTTGGCGAGTCCGACCTCGCCGATTCCGACGGGTGTCCGCCTCCAAGGGCACTGCAGGGCACCCGTCCCCCTTCCTTCATGCTTCCGTTCACTCACACACTTGAGGAAAAACACCCGTAACCACCTCTTGTGGAAAAACACTCGTAACCACCTAACGTTCGGCTTTGTGCAAATAATTGCATTTCGCGTTCAGCGGTCTGTGATTACCAAATCTTGCTACCCGCCCGTTAGCGTTCCTGGCAGCTGAGGTTCAGAGCGAGAGACCTGGGGATTCCTGAGACTCAAAACTGGCCGACTGCAGGAACCTTATGATTATGCTGGCCTTAGGTAAGTGGTGGAATTTTAGAGGCGCCCTCGTACTAGCCTGCTGGCCGAGAACAACATCGCGACATGACATAAGCAAGAAACCTTCGAGAAGCTGACGTTGTGGCATGGCAACTGCTTGTAGTGAGGATACTGGTTACTCGAATCTGTGCCTTTACGCGACGATTTTCTCGCACATTGCTGACGAGGTGACAAATGACGTCTCGGAATTTGCGGCGGGCTTTGGCTTCGGTTGCGGTTCTCGCCGGTGGCTTACTTTTTGTTTCAGATGCTTCAGCAAGCGTAACGAATACCTTGCTTACAGGGTCCACTGGAACGTTCACCGTGTCGCTTCCCAGTATCGTCTTCAATAACGACCCTGAACCTGGGGCCGGGTGTAGCACAGCGCTCGGAAGAGGGTGCAATTCGGACGTCACGACGAATACCACTTTGTCGTTTGTAGGGGGACCACTGTTTGTTGGGGAAGGGATCTACGTGAACAACAACGACCTGACCTTAACCGCACCATCGGCGGCGGATGCCAATCAATTCCTGACCTTCGCGGCGCATCCTACTCTTGTGTTCAGCATGAGTTGGCCACCAGGACCGGGCTCGCCGAACACGAATTGCGCCACAGCAAGTGGCAACGGAATGTCATGTTCAATCTTCGCGGGTTCACCTATTGTTCTGACATACATTAATGGGCACACTTCCTTGAGCTTTGGGGTTGTCGGCAAGGCAAGCGATACCGGCGTCGCCGGCCTGCTTGGCGGATCGAGTTACGTCGGAGGCTTTTCACAAACTATCACCGATTTTCTCCCAAACGGCACTGTGCCCACGCCGCTGAATATCCAAGACTACTTCTGTACTGGTCCTAGTAGCATTCCGGGAGGCGGCGACACCTGCACCCCAGCCGATTTCGCTTCCGGCAGAAGTATCACCAGCTCGCAGTCCGGCAGTTTCACGGTTACGCCGTCACCTGTTCCGGAGCCATCCTCCCTGTTGTTGAGCGCGATTGGCATCATCATGATGCTGGTACTGGGGACGGGGCTTCTTAAGTCTTGCGGGATCAGCGCCTAAACCCCGCTCTATTTGAGTTGTGGCGCTTCTGCATTTCAGCCTCCCCTCATGCACAGGGCGGCAAGCGTTTGCCGCATCCAGTCGGACGGACAGAAGTGTCAACACGCCGACGGATTCGCATGGGCACTGACTGCCTAAGGAAGGGGTCGGCTCGGCGTATTCCCTCTTCTCCCAGCAACCTCCAAGTCATTTTCGTCATCTACACTCTCTGGCACAGCTATTGCTTCCGTTTTTTGGCTGCGCATGAAACCTTTTTCGCGCGGCCGGGGTTTCATACCCGAGCTTATTCAGTGTTGCCCATGGGTGGCTTGGGGACGAGCGTTTTTCAACGCAGACAATAGGGGGTTCGGCGCCGGCGTATTGACACAGTTCTGGGACCGCAGCACGCTCGGCGACCAGCCGCAAACAAGCAACAGACAGGTATAATATATAGATGGTCCGTCATTCTTATTTTCTCGCGCTGTTACTGCTGTTGAGCCCCATCGCCGGTTTTGCGCGAGACGCAGCAGCAGACGCCGTCTCCCCGTCCTTCACAACCGACCCCGAGCTCAGCGCCGGATTCGATCTCCTCTACCAGCAAAAGTTCGCAGAGGCGCGCGAAGGCTTCACAAACTGGAAATCCCGCAATCTGGATCAGCCTTTTGGTGAGGTGGCCGTGGCCGCCAGCTATCTCTTTGAGGAGCTATCCCGCCAAGGCGTACTGACCAGCGACTTTTTCCTGAATGAAAAGAAATTCCTGCGCGGGATTGACGGCAGCCCGGATGCGGAGCGCATGAGCCATTTTCGCGATGCTGTGGCCCGCGCCCGCGAACTTGCCATGGAGCGCCAGAAAACAAATCCTAAGGATGGAGAAGCGCTTCTTGCGCTGACGCTGACCGCCGGAATGGAATCGGACGCGGAAGCAATTCTAGAGAAAAAGCATCTCGCCGGCTTGAAGCGCATGAAAAAAGCCAATGGATATGCGAAGCAATTGCTGGAGCAGCATCCGGAAGCGACAGACGCGTATATCGCCCCCGGGATCGCCAATTACATTATCGGGTCACAGAGCGGCGGTACCCGCTTCACGCTCTGGTTCGGCGGAATTCACGGCGACAAAAAGCTGGGCATGGAGCAAGTGGCCAGGACCGCGGAAAACGGCCGCTATCTCCGGCCGTTCGCCAAAATTATCCTGGCCCTCGCCGCGCGCCGCGAAAAACAGGATGCCCTTGCGCAAAGATTGTTCCGCGAATTGAGCGAGCAATATCCGGGTAACGAGCTATACGCCTTGGAATATGCCAAAGCGATGCGCATGTCTAAACCGGCGGCCGGGGGTCGCTGACTTCTCGATATAGGCTCTCCCTCCACAGTCAAACACTGCGTCGCCTCCACATTGGCTCCATCCAAGTGTTAGGCGGCATGGGAATCATGTGCGGTTCCTACGCTTGGCCGCCATCGGCTGACTTGGCGGCAGTACGCTTCGTAGTCTTGCCCGAAGGTCCGCCTTAGAGTGGGCTCCTCGTAGAACACGACGAAGACGTGCGTTACGAGAAGGAATAGGGCGGCATAGCCCAGAAGCGGCCACGACTCGTAGAAGAGCGCGGCGCTGGCGAGGGCGAGTCCTGCACCGATGTACATGGGATTGCGCACGAAACGGTAGGGACCGCGAATCACCAGCCGGCGAGGCGGATCGAAGGGCGCCGGAGTGCCTTTGCCGATCGTTGCGAATGTGAAAATGCACCACAGCGCGACGGCGGCACCTAGGGCGCCGAGAACGATCGCCGCAATCTGCGGCGCTGCAATCGTCGCGGGGCGGATAATCCCCAACCAAGATAGAAGCCGGCCCGGCAGGTAGATGAGCACGAAGCCGATAAACAGCGCAGCGTAAGTGACGGCACGGGCAAAAACAAACATGCGTATCTCCGGCGCTCTCTTTGGCTCTCGGGCTCTATAGACTATTTTTGGATTCGCCCAGATTATCGGGCTCGTGTGCGGCGCCGGGCCGCGGCCGAGATCAGTCCCGTCCCAAGTAACAGGAGGCTCGTAGGTTCAGGAGTCGCTCCCCCTGGCTGGCTCCAGGAGTTCACCGTGGATGAACTCCAAGTGGTGCCTTTGACGCAAGCATTGCAATTGGCAAACGAAAAGTTCGAAGTTGCGTCGCGACCACCGTTGACACCATTGGCCGTGCCAACCGATTCTTCGAATGTAGCCTTGTTACTGAGGTCGGCACCCATATTCCATTGGACAATCTTCCCAGACGCATCAGTCACAACTCCGAAGCCAGGAGTAAGGGTCTGGCCACATTGAGGGCCAGAGCAGGTCAGATTGGTGAGAGTGAACCCGGAACCGCCACTAACCGACCAAGTGGTAGGTGTGAAGGAGAAGAGTGCCCCATTTAGAGTACCTAAGTTTGGATCCAACGCATTAGGTAAGGTGAAGGTAACCGAGACAGGTCCCGAGAATCCCGGACCATCGCAACCGTTGATATAGCAGATTGGGCCACTAAGGGCCGGCCCCATGTAGGTATAGGTGACGTCCGCAGAGGCTACGCCAGCAGTCCCAAGCAGCAGGGCGCAGGCCAGTACTGCACGCTTAGCCCAGGATACGGCGGCAATGGTTTTCATAAAAAGGGGAGCCCTTTGCATGGCGAATCCTCCTCAGCCGAGCGACTTGGTCGAAGATGTTTTGGCCGATGTGCTGCGGACGTACCTGTGTCTAGAGAGAATGCACGTGGGAATCCAAATGGCAACCTACTGAAAAGGCAGGACTTCGCCAACATCGCGGAGGGGCCGAGGTTGCGCATTTTTCTCCATATTTTTCACGTTTTGGGAACAACGTTGCTCATCGGCCACTACTAACGCCGCCCAGCTTCCGCGTAATGCGTACTTGCGGAACTATCGCATAATAACCACCGTGCAGGTCGCAGACAATTCTACGCCTCCCGAAATCCGACGCCGCATTCTGTGGATTCAAACGTTCACGGTCGTTTGGATGACTGCCGAGGCCGGGGTTGCTCTTGCTTCGGCCTGGAAAGCCCGCAGCCCGGCGCTGCTGGGATTCGGCGGCGACAGCTTAATCGAGTTGTTGTCGGCGGGGGTCGTTTTCTGGCGTTTCCGCGACACGCGCGTTGACGAACACACTGAGAGACGGACTGCGCAAATCGGTGGGGTCCTACTGTTTGCTCTGGCGTTCTTCGTAGTGATCGCCTCGGGCGCGGCATTGCTTGGCTATAGTGAAGCGCGACCGAGCCTCGTCGGGATCGGGCTGCTCGTGCTTGCGGGTATTATCATGCCTTGGCTGGCTGCGGAAAAGCGGCACTTGGCGGCACAGACTGGGAGCGGAGCACTACGAGCGGACGCCGCGGAGTCTGCCCTGTGCGGCTACATGGCTTGGATTGCTTTGGTGGGGCTGGTAGTCAACGCGGTTTGGGGGAATCGCTGGACGGATCCGCTAACGGCTTTGTGCCTGACGCCCCTGATTGTGCGCGAGGGCTGGGAAGCCATGCATGGTGAGATCAGTTGCTAGCGATATACCCACTACCAAGCACCCACTGCTCCCTTTCTTCGCGCTTGACTTTGCTCGCCAAAGAAAGTATTGCAACTCAGCGAAAAGCCCAGTTCGCCCACAGCTCCCTTCGCTGGAGGCTTGCCCGTGACGCCTATCATCTGGACGCAAAACTACGACCCCTACGGACATTGGTGGCTCTCCGCACTGGTCGCCGCACTCCCCATCATTGTTCTGTTCACGCTGCTGGCCGGCCTGCGAGTAAAACCGCACTGGTCCGCTCTGGCCGGAGCCGCCACCGCGATCCTCGTCGCAATCGTCGTCTTCCACATGCCGGCTTCCCTGGCAGGAGAAAGCTTTCTCTACGGCGTCGCTACCGGCCTGATGAACATCGTGTGGATTGTCGTTGCCGCCGTCTTTCTCTACGACATCTCGGTGAGCACCGGAGACTTCGAGATCATGAAAGCGTCTGTCGGCGGCATCTCCTCGGATCGCCGTTTGCAACTGCTGCTGGTGGCTTTTTGCTTTGGCGCGTTCATCGAAGGTTGCGCGGGATTCGGCTCTCCGGTGGCCATCGCCGGCGCCTTCATGATCGGGCTGGGATTCAAGCCCTTCCATGCCGCCGCGCTGAACCTAATCGCCAACACCGCGCCGGTGGCTTGGGGAGCGATCGGCACTCCGGTGCACATGCTGGCCGCCGTTACCTTACTTCCCGAAGCCGACATGAACGCCATGATCGGACGCATTCTGCCCATCACCGCCATCATCGTGCCGTTTTGGCTGGTCCGCGCTATGGTGCCGTGGAAAGAAACTTTCGAGGTGCTGCCGGCCATCCTGGTGGTCGGCATCTCTTTCGCGTCGATGCAATTTTTCTGGTCCAACCACATGGACAGCAATCTGGTGGACATTACCGCCGGGCTCTTCTCGCTCCTTTGCACCATAATTTTTCTCCTTTTCTGGAAGCCCAAGCGCATCTGGCGCTTTGCCGAAGATACCGAGCCACCCGTGGCTGGAGCGGCCGCGCCCGCGCCCGCGGCTGCAACCGCGCGAGCCATGTACTCCGCGCAGCCCGCGCTCACCTCCAGCAGTTCGTACACCAAGGGCCAGATTTTCAGAGCGTGGATTCCGTTCCTGATTCTTTCCGTCTTCGTTTTTCTGTGGGGCTACAAGCCGGTAAAAGACTATATGAATGTGCACACCACCCCCGCTTGGCTCACCGCGGAAGGAAAACCGAATGGAGGATGGAACACGCCGCTGCATCGCAAAATTTCTCGCGACAAGCCGGTGGTGCCCAAGCCAACTCCGGAAGGCGCCAAGTTTCCGTTCATCTGGCTCTCTGCCACCGGGACCGGGTGCTTTCTCGCTGCGATCGTTGGCGGACTGATTCGCGGCGTGAAGCCGGTAAAACTGATTCAGGTCTTCGGGCACACACTCTTCCGCATGCGCTTTGCGGTCTTGGCAATTTCAGGCATGCTCGGCCTTGGTTTTGTCACGCGATACTCGGGGACCGATGCCGTCTTGGGACTGGCGTTCACCCATACCGGATGGTTCTTCCCTTTCTTCGGAACGTTTCTCGGATGGCTGGGGGTGGCGCTGACCGGCAGCGACACTTCATCGAACGCCTTGTTCGGCAGCTTGCAGCGCATCACCGCCGAACAGTTGCATTTAGATCCAATTCTCATGACGTCCGCGAACAGCGCCGGAGGCGTGATGGGCAAAATGGTGGACGCGCAGTCCATCTGCGTAGCCACCGCCGCCACTAACCAGCTCGGCAACGAGGGCATGATTTTCCGCTTTGTGTTTTGGCATTCGATCGCGCTCGGCGCAATTGTTGGTGTGATTGTGATGCTGTACGCATACGTGTTCCCGTATCTGGTTCCGCACGGTTTGACCTTCATGCACTGATGGGGCAAGCTTCTCTTCGAGGCCTTGCGCCGTGGAAAGCAGGATTTTCGAGGAGCTGCGCGAAATTGTCGGCCCGCGCGGCCTGATCACTTCGCGCGAAGAACTCCACACCTACGAGTGCGACGGCCTGACCAATTTTCGCGTGCTGCCGCGCGCGGTGCTGTTGCCCGATTCCACCGAACAAGTGCAAAAAATTGTGCGCGTGTGCGGCCGCGAGAAAATTCCATTTGTCGCGCGCGGCTCCGGGACCGGACTGAGCGGAGGCGCGCTGCCGGTGGAAAACGGCATCGTGATCAGCCTGACGCGCATGAACCGGATTCTCGAAGTGGATCTGGCCAACGCGCGCGTAGTGGTCGAACCTGGCGTGATTAATTTGGATGTGACCGGCCGTGTCGCATCGCAGGAATATTTTTATGCGCCGGATCCTTCCTCGCAATCGGTGTGCAGCATCGGCGGAAACGTGGCGGAAAATTCCGGAGGCGCGCACTGCCTGAAATATGGATTTACCACAACGCACGTTTTGGGATTGGAAGTTGTGCTCGCGGATGGCTCGCTGGTGCATCTGGGCGGAAAAACTTTGGATGCGCCCGGATACGATCTGATGGGAGTGTTTGTTGGGTCGGAAGGGACGCTGGGGATTGCTACGAAAATTATCCTGCGCGTTGTGAAGCGGCCGGAATGCGTGCGGACGCTACTCGCCGCGTTTCCTTCGACGAATGAGGCAGGCGCGGCAGTGAGCGACACGATTGCGGCGGGCATGCTGCCGGCCGCGATTGAGATGATGGACAATCTGGCGATTCAAGCGGCGGAAGCGGCGGTGCATGCGAATTATCCGAATTGCGGTGCGCTGCTGCTGGTGGAATTGGACGGGCCGGTGGCGGAAGTCGGCGCGCTGATGGCGCACGTCGATGAAATTTGCAAGAAAAATGGCGCGTGGGAAATTCGCGTGGCGCAATCGGAGGCGGAGCGCGCGTTAGTTTGGAAGGGACGCAAGGCGGCGTTCGCAGCGATGGGAAGGATTTCGCCGAATTATATTGTGCAAGACGGCGTGATCCCGCGCACGGAGTTGCCGAACGTGATGCGGGAAATCGGGCGGTTGAGCAGGGAAGCGGGATTGCGCGTGGCGAATGTGTTTCATGCGGGGGATGGGAATTTGCATCCACTGGTTTTGTATGACCGCAGAATTCCGGGTCAAGAAGAAACGGCGGAAGCACTTTCGAGCCGGATTCTGGAGTTGTGCATCGCCGCGGGCGGGTCGATTACCGGCGAGCACGGGGTCGGCGAAGACAAAAAGAAGATGATGCCGAAAATGTACAGCGAGCCGGATCTGGAGACAATGCAGAGGGTGCGCTGCGCGTTCGATCCATTGCAACTTTCAAATCCGACGAAGATGTTTCCACGTCCCCGACTGTGCGGGGAAAAGCCAGGCGAGTATGTAGCGCATCCTTTGGAAACGGCGGGAATCGCGGAGCGATTCTGAATGGACGCCAGCGTTTCTGCCAAGGCGACTGCCAATACATTTGAAGCTGATGTTCGCGAGATTGTGAAGGCGAAGTATGTTCGAGCGGCCGTCGCGAGCGACGCGGTTGCCGGAGTGCAACCGAGACTTGTGGTGGAACCGGGGAGCGAGCAGGAACTGGCGAAAGTGTTGAAGCTGGCGGACGCAGCGGGGCTGGCGGTGATTCCGCGCGGCGGAGGAACGAAGCTGGAGTGGGGAAACCGGCCGGCGCGGGCCAATGTGATTTTGTCGATGGGGCGGCTGAATCGCGTGATCGAGCATGCCTGGGCGGATTTGACGGTGAGCGTAGAGGCGGGCTGCACGATTGGAAAATTGCAGGAGACGCTGGCGAGGCATGGGCAGCGGTTGGCGCTGGATGTGCTGTGGCCGGAGCGTGCGACGGTTGGAGGAGTGCTTTCGACGAATGACAGCGGTGCGCTGCGGTTGCGGTTTGGTTCGTTACGGGATTTGGTTATCGGCGTGACGCTGGCGCTGGCGGACGGGACGGTGGCGAGCAGCGGCGGCCGGGTGGTGAAGAACGTGGCGGGCTACGACTTGCCGAAGCTGGTGACGGGGGCGCTGGGAACGCTGGGCGTTATTACGCGCGCGTTTTTTCGGTTGCACCCGTTGCCGAAGGAGACGCGGACGGTTTCTTGTGTGACGACAGATGTACGGGAGGCGCAGCGGCTAGTGACGGCAATTCAGAATTCGAAGCTGGCGCATTCGGCGCTGCAGATTTGCTGCGGCGGGGAGATGCAGCCGCGAATCGACGTTCTGTTCGAAGGCACTGAGGCGGGGTTGACGGCACAGATGGAGCAAGTGAGGGTTATTATGGGCGCGTCGGCGATTCCTGAAGTCGGCGGAGATGTGTGGAATGCGCGGCAGGAGATTTGGTCGGCAGGGAAACAGGGCGCGACCGAATTTGCAGCCGTGAAGTTCGCAAGTTTGCCGGCGCAAATAGGGGAGGCGATTGAAACGATTGCGAAGTTGTCGAGCGCGAAGTCGCGCTGGAGCGTTGTTGCGCAGGCGACAGGGATTGGGTGGGTGCGACTGGAAGGAGCAGTCTCGGCGATTGAATCCGCGCTTCGAGAGTTTCGTGCGGAGTTGGAACGCAGCAGGGGATCGTTGGTGATTGCACGCCGGCCTGTGGGAATGGCGGAGCTTGACGCGTGGGGGAATGCGGGTGATTCGTTGGGGTTGATGAGGGCAGTGAAGCGGCAGTTCGATCCGCAAGCCACTTTGAACGCGGGGCGATTTGTGGGCGGGATTTAGGGAATGAGAAGAAAAAGATAACGCAGAGGCGCAGAGACGCAGAGGTTTCGCAGAGAACAGGAATGACGAGCGAAGCAATCAAAACGTCCCATAGCGCTTTTGATGCGCAGCATCCGCCTTCGCGGGAGATTATTGACCAGTGCGTGCACTGCGGATTTTGCTTGCCGGTGTGCCCGACGTACGCGTTGTGGAACGAAGAGATGGATTCGCCGCGCGGGAGGATTTACTTGATGAAGCTAGCGGCGGACGGAAAGGCGGACATTAATTCGCAGTGGGTCGGACACTTCGATACTTGCCTGGGGTGCATGGCGTGCATGACGGCGTGCCCTTCGGGCGTGGATTACGGAAAGCTGATCGAGGCCACGCGGGCACAGATCGAACGGAAGTATGGCCGCGGATGGCTCGAGAGACTTTACAGGCGACTGATTTTCGGTATGTTCACGCGGCCGGAGCGCTTGCGCTTGATGCGTTGGCCGCTGCTGTTATATCAGAAGTCTGGGCTGCGGAGGTTGGTGCGGGGCAGCGGAGTGCTGCGAGTGTTGCCGAGGCGTTTGCAGGCGATGGAAGCGCTGCTGCCGGAATTGCAGGCAACGGAAGCGGTCGCGGAGGTTACACCGGCTGTCGGTCAGAAACGCCGGCGAGTCGGAATGCTGCTCGGCTGTGTGCAGCGCGAATTTTTTCCGCAGGTGAATGCGGCTACGGTGCGAGTGCTGGCGGCGGAGGGATGCGAGGTGGTCAGCCCAGGAGACCAGCCGTGTTGCGGAGCGCTGCTGGTCCACGCCGGTGAGGAAGAAGGCGCGGCGGCGCTTGCTCGGCACTTGATCGATGTGTTTGAAAGAGCTGGAGTCGACGCGATTGTCACCAACGCAGCAGGCTGCGGGTCGAATGTGAAGGAATACGGACACCTGTTGCGCGATGACCCGCGATATGCCGCACGTGCGAAGGAATTTTCCGCGAAGTGCAAAGACGTGAGCGAAGTGCTGGCGGCATTGCCGAAGCGCGCGCAGCGAAACTCGCTGCGGTTGAAGGTGGCATTTCACGATTCGTGCCACTTGCAGCATGCGCAGGGCGTGCGGGAGCAGCCAAGAAATATGCTAACGGCGATCCCCGAACTGGAGCTTCTGGAGATCCCCGAAGCGGCCATCTGCTGCGGCTCCGCCGGGATCTACAACTTGGTGCAGCCGAGTGCCGCGAACGCACTGGGCGACCGCAAGGCAGGGCTGATCGCGTCGCTGGACGCGGACGTGGTGGTCACCGGAAATCCCGGCTGCATTCTGCAATTGCGAGCTTCGCTGGAGCGCGCAGGAAAGAAAACTCCCGTGCTGCATACCATTCAACTTCTAGACGCATCGATTCGTGGCCAGTCGCTCAGCGCTCCTCGGCAATAATTATTACTTCGTGGCACGTTGCCAAGAAACTGTTCCGACGTCGAGGCGGAGTTATCCTCGTTCGCCTATGTACCAGGGCGCAGTCACGGTAAAGATGCGCTCATTACCGTAGACCAGCAGCATCCATTCCAGTAGGCGGCCGCGCTGATTATGAAGAAAATATTCGTACCAGCGGTCTTCCACGAGTTCGGGTATGACCACGATGATGCTGCGATCCGGATGCCTGTGCGAAAGATCGAGAATGAACTGAATGATAGGAATGATGATGAAGCGGTACGGCGACGGTAGGACTTCGAGCTTGGGCGGCTCCTTGCCAGCCGCGCGGAAGGGCCGCTCCACGTAGCGCTGCCAGTCCTCACGAAGCAATTCGGAGTTCTCCTCGGGGTCGACATGCAGCACGATCACTTCCGGGGACAGCCGGGCGGCAAATGCAATTCCCTGGCGGGAAATGTTGCTCCAACGTTCGATGGGAACAATGGCGATGGGAGGTTGGTCGGGATTTGGCGGCTGGACAGGAACCCTCGTGGTGGTGAGGACCCTAACGGTATGGTAGTGGCGGCGGACAGCGCTGAATAAAACAATCGTCGAGGGGATAAAGAGCAGTGTAATCCAGGCACCTTCCACGAATTTCGCAACCAGCACGACGATGACGGTGATGCCAGTGACGAATGCGCCCAAACCATTGACCAGCGCGCTCTTTACCCAATGCGGACCGCGTTTTCTCCACCAATGCACAACCATGCCGGCCTGCGAAAGCGTGAAGGCTAGGAAAGCGCCGACGGCATAGAGTGGGATGAGCCGATCGGTGACGCCGCCGAAAAGAATGAGGAGGCCACCACAGAGCACTGCAAGGACAACGATGCCGTACGTGTAGACCAGGCGCCGTCCGCGGTATCCGAAGACGTGCGGAAGATAGTTGTTTTGCGCAATGGCCCGGCAGAGGCGGGGAAAATCGGCAAAGGCAGTGTTAGCGGAGAGCGAAAGAACGATCAGAATCGAAGCGATGGTCAGATCGTAGAAATAGCCCTTGCCAAAAACGGCGGCGATGAGCATGGAGAGAAGGCTCTGGTAACCGGGCTGGCCGGGATCGGTTGCAACGATGCCGTAAGCCTTCACGAGATACGAAATTCCCGCCAGCAGCATGGCTAGGATGAAAATAATCACGGTGAGAGTGCGCTGCGCGTTTTTCACGGCCGGCTCGCGGAAGGCCTTCACGCCGTTGCTTACCGCCTCAACGCCAGTCAATGCTGTGCAACCGCTGGCGAAAACCTTGAGCAGCAGCCAATAACTAACGGCCGCGGTCATAGGCGGCGGAGGTGGAAGGGGAGCTACCGGTGTGGGATGCCCGTCGCTGAGAAGAACTCGGACGGCGCCGACGACGATGGTAATTAACAGTGTGCCTACAAAGAGATAGGTCGGTACTGCGAAGAAAAGACCAGCCTCGCGCACGCCGCGGAGATTGATGATGGTGATGACGATCAGAATGCCGACGCAGATGGACATGGTGTGAGGCAGCAACGAGGGAACGGCGGAGACCAAGGCGCCGACTCCCGCGGAAATGCCCACGGCGGCGGTGAGGATGTAGTCAGCGAGGAGCGCGGCTGCGGCAAGCAGGCTGGCAGGTGCGCCCAGGTTGAAGCGCGCCACGGTATAGGAGCCGCCGCCGGCGGGGTAGGCTTCGATGGTCTGGCGATAGGAGAAGTACACGATCACCAGCAACGTGATGATGGCGGCGCTGATGGGAACGATGTATTGAACGCCGAGAAGGCCCAGGGGAATTAGAAGACTGAGGGCCGCCTCCGGGCCGTATGCAGCGGAGCTTAGCGCGTCGAGACCAAAGATGGGGATGCCTTGCGAGGGGCCGATCCTTTCGGCGCGTTCGTCGCTGGTCTTGATGGGCTTGCCGACAAGGACGTCAAGGATGTTCATGAGTGCCGGCGGAAAAGGCAAGATCGATGCGATGCGCGGGAGTGCTGGTCACACGGATGCGGTCATAAAATGGCATTCGCCGCTCATTTCTCGATCGGAGGCTCGTCTGCGCAGCCACACGATAACATCGGTTGGACTTGCAATCAAAAATCGGCGGCGCGATTCCCCCAAGGCCAGAGGTAAAGGAAAAGGGCCCGCCGAAGCGGGCCCGATGCGAGAAGTTGGTTGTGAATTGCTACTTCTTAAGCATTAAGCAGCCGGCGGCGCACAGCACCCAGACCGAGCATGCCGACGCCGATCAGCGTCATCGTGGCCGGCTCCGGAGTTGTGGTGGTGATCTTGAGGTTGTCGATGCCGACGGTGGCGGGCCAGTCTATGAACTCCAGCTTTGTGACGCCATTCGGGAAGCTCCAAGTACCGCTCTGCCCGAGAAACTGTGGCGCCAGCTCCGTGCCGCCGGGTCCACTGGCAGGGGAGTGAGTGTAAGGGGCCCCGGGGTTCCCCGGCATCACGGCGAGCGTATTGAAGACCAACGCACCATTCGCGTCAAAGGTGAAGTCTGGATAGTTTGAGCTGCAGCCAGTGCCCGTGGGGCAGGTTCCATCCGGGAAGATCTCATAGTCGAAGCTCACGCTATAGATCTTGAGGCCGCTGAAGGTCATTGAGATTTCAGTGGAGGAGCTGACATTGTCGATGAACGTGTCAGTGGTGCCCAGATGCTGAACTGTACCGTCCGACGTGGCGAGTGTGAGCGAAGTGCTGCCGGTACCCGGGCCGACAACGTGGCCGTCCCCATTGTAGGTTTTCGACGCCTGCGAACCTGCCACGACTACGGAACCCGCTGCGCCAAGCACGCCATTCATGTACGTCTGGACGCTGCTGTTCACGGCACCGTCGGCAAGCGAATTGAAATCAAACGAAACCGTGTCCGCTTTGAGGGACGGAGATATGAAGAGCGCCGCGCCGCCGACTATCATAGCTAGTTTCAAAACGTTCATCTTTGTTCTCCCTAGATGCTCTCGCACGTTCTGCGAGTGCTAAACACGCCCACACGCCAGAAAAGGCCCGATTACGGATCGCATGTTTATTGGCATCTTTGTGCCCATTCTTCGGTCTTTGTAAGTTACAGAAAACAGGGCTGTTAGCGTAGCACTGAAGCGGGACAAAGGAAGTTGGTTAGACCAAGTGGTACGAATGAGTACTTTTGTGTGCAAGAATTTATTCACTTTTCTCCATGCTTGCTTTCCCTTGACCGGGGGATCCACATGAAAGCCGCGTAGGAAATTCACTGGAGCGAGCGACTTCTCAAAACTCGCGCGATTCCTTCCTACGGCTGTAGCCGACAGGCTTGCTGGCCTGTAACATTCCCGCGTGCTGCGCACGTCTAAGAATTCAGATTGGTATAGTTGTCGACAACGATGCGCTGCTAGCGCGGGATCTCCGCGCAGCGGCTTTCCAGCTCGTATTGTTTGCCAGTTTGTTTTAGGAGCGGGGATGGTTAGGAACTGCCGAAGCGCTGGTGCGAGAGTGATTCTCTGGACCATTTGCGGTCTTGCGCTCCAGGGTGGCGGTCTTCTCCTGAGGGCACAGGAATCGCAGCCGTCCGCTCCGCAGGCTGCCGCGACGCGATCGCTCGGTACCGTGAAGGCCATCTCCGGAAAAAGCATCACATTGACCACGGATGCAGGCGGCGACATCAGCGTGCTTCTACAGGACGGAGCGCGACTCCTACGCGTGGAGCCGGGAGAAAAGGACCTGAGAAATGCCGGCCCTCTTTCATTGCAGGACGTGCAGCCCGGCGACCGCGTGTTGGTTCGCGGGAAAATGACGGACGACGGCAAATCCTTGCTGGCGGCCTCGCTGATCGCCATGAAAAAGATGGACATTGCGCAAAAGCAGGCCCACGAGCGCGAAGAATGGCAAAAACGTGGTGTGGGTGGACTGGTGAGCGCGGTTGATCCCTCGAGCGGCACCATCACGATTACAACCACGGCCCTGGGCACGAGCAAAAACATGGCAATCCATGTCTCCAAAGATACAGAGCTGCGCCGCTACGCCCCCAATTCCGTCAAATTCGATGACGCAAAGTTAGCGTCAATTGGCGAAATCAAAGCGGGGGACCAGCTTCGAGCACGGGGGAGTCGCAGCGCGGACAGCAGCGAACTTACGGCAGACGAGGTTGTGTCCGGCTCCTTCCGCAATATCGCCGGCACGATCGCCTCCATCGACGCCTCGGCCGGAACTATTGCGGTAATGGATTTGGCCACCAAAAAGACTGTGGTCATCAAGATCACTGGAGAATCTCAATTGCGCAAACTGCCGCCTCCCATGGCGCAGCGCATTGCCGCGCGGCTCAAAGGAACTTCGGGAGATGCGCCGCCTGCCGCAGGGGGACAAAGGTCCACAGAATCGTCCGCAGCGAACGGTGCCGCCGCGACGCACTCCGCCAGCCGACCCGATTCCGGACAGCCGGGGCAAGGGCCGTCCGACCTTCAGCAGGCTCTCAGTCGCATGCCGGCCGCGAGCCTGAGCGACTTGAACAAGGGTGATGCCGTGATGATTGTTGCCACACCCGGAACGGAGGACGGGGGAGTCACCGCCATTACGCTGCTCGCGGGCGTCGAACCAATTCTCGAAGCCTCACCCAAAGGCGGCCAATCCATCCTCTCCCCCTGGAGTCTCAGTTCACCCGGAGGAGACGCGGGAGCGCCATGATTTGCGGGACGCGACAAATCACGCCGGCATTTTCAGGAGACTTGATGACGTTCAGTGGTGTTCAAAAGATTGCCCGTAACGCGCTCGTCCTGTTGGTGGCTTTTCTCGCACTCCTTCTCACGTCACCTAGGATGCTTGCGCAAACCGCCAGCGGCACGCTCCGTGGTCAAGTGACCGACCCTTCCGGGAGCGTGATTGCCAGTGCAACTGTGATCGTTACCGCGGCTACGGGTAACGCGCTTACCGCCGTTACCAACCGTGATGGAATCTACGAGTTCAAGAACCTCATCCCCGGGAAATACGGCGTGAAGGTAAGTGCGCAGGGATTTGCGGCGTTCGAGACTTCGAATGTCGAGGTTCTTGCCGGACAAATTCAAAAGCTAGACGTGCCGCTCACCATCGAGGTCCGCGAAGAAAAAGTTACCGTCACGGACCAGGCCGCCGCCGCCCTGGACACCAATCCGGCCAACAATGCCGGCGCGATCGTGCTGCAGGGAAAAGACCTCGAGGCGCTTTCCGATGATCCGGACGACTTGCAGTCCGATCTGCAAGCGCTCGCCGGCCCCTCGGCTGGCCCAAATGGCGGCCAGATCTACATCGACGGCTTCACTGGCGGCCAGCTCCCCCCCAAAGCTTCCATCCGTGAAATTCGCATCAACCAGAATCCCTTTTCCGCGGAATACGACAAGCTCGGCTACGGACGCATCGAAATCCTGACCAAACCCGGAACTGACCAGTTGCACGGCCAGCTTTATTTCAGCGGTACTTCGTCGGCGTTCAATTCCAAGAGTCCTTTCGTGCAGACGCAGCCGGGCTACGAAACTACGCAATTCAGCGGCAATGTTGGTGGGCCGCTGAGCAAGAAGGCTTCCTTCTTCTTCAACTTGGAGCGGCGCGACATCAACGATTCGCAGGTGATCGACGCAAGAACCCTCGATTCCAATTTCAACCCGCTCACGCTAAGCGAGGCCTTTGCCAACCCGCGCACGCGGACCAACTTCAGTCCTCGTTTGGATTACCAGCTCGGAGCGAATGTTACTTTGACGGCGCGCTACCAGTTCTACCGTGAGAACGAAACCAATAATGGTGTTGGCCAATTCTCGCTACCTTCTCAGGCTTACAACGTCACCAACACTGAACAGACCCTGCAAGTCAGCGATTCACAAATCTTCGGGGCCAAAATTGTCAACGAGACTCGCTTCCAGTACATGCGCGACCGCAACAACCTGAATGCTCAGAGCACGCTGCCCACGATTGGCGTCCCCGGCGCTTTCACCGGCGGCGGAAACGGGCAAGGCAGCATCATCGACAACCAGGATCACTATGAATTGCAGAACTACACGTCCATGGTCCTGAGCACTCACTTCCTGAAATTCGGCGGCCGCGTCCGCGATATCCGCGACTCCAGCAACTCCATGTCGAATTTCAACGGCACATACACGTTCACCTCTTTAGATGGCCCCGAACTCACCAGCTACAAATCGACGCTGATGGGTTTGCCGGGCAGCGGGCCCAATCAAGCGAAAGTCACCACGGGTGTGCCGAGCTTGGCGGTGAATGTCTTCGACGTGGGCCTGTACCTTCAGGATGATTGGCGTTTTCGCTCCAACATGACCCTGAGCTACGGCCTGCGCTATGAAACGCAGAACGCGATCAGTGATCACGCCGATGTCGCGCCGCGTATCGGCTTCGCCTGGGGGCTGGGTGGAGGAGGAAAGAACAAGTCGCCCAAGACCGTTTTGCGCGCCGGTTTTGGGATGTTCTATGACCGTTTCACCAGTGACCTGGTGATGCAGGCGGAGCGCGTCAACGGCTTGAACCAGGAGCAATTGGTGATCGCCAATCCCCTCTATTGTCCGACCTCTCCGGGACTCACTTGTTTGAATCTTCCTGCGCAACCTTGCGCCACGGGCAGTTCGCTAATTAATGCGAATACTTGCTCGAAATATAGAATCGATCCCAATCTTCGCGCACCATACGTCATGCAGACCGGCGTCAGCCTGGAGCGCCAACTCACCAAGAACGCAAACCTTACCGTCACCTACCTCAATAGTCGCGGAGTCCACTCGCTGCTTGTCAGCAACATCAATGCGCCCGAGCCGGGTACGTATCCCCCTGGCGATCCCTTCAATGCCGCAGCCATACGCCCTTTTGGAAACGTCGGGAACATCTTCGAGTATCAGTCCGATGGTGTTTTCCGCCAGAAACAGCTAATCGTAAATTCCAATATCCGCGCGGGTACTAAAGTCTCTTTGTTCGGCTTTTACATGCTCAACTATGCGGACAGCGACACTGCCGGCCCCTCGTCGTTCAGTTCCAATCCGTACAACTTAGGCCAGGACTATGGACGCGCGGCCTTCGATATCCGCCACCGCGTCGTTGTTGGCGGCACCCTTGCTTTGCCGCACGCTTTCCGGCTCAGTCCGTTTCTCATCGCGCAGTCCGGACCGCCTTTCAATATCACCGTGCCTACCGATCTCAATGGCACAACCGTTTTCAACTCTCGCCCGTCCTTCGCCAGCAACCTGTCGAATCCCGCGGATGTCGTGACCACCCAATTCGGCACTTTCGACACCGTTCCAATCCCTGGCGAGAAAATCGTTCCCATCAATTACGGCACTACCTCGCCTCGGTTTACTTTGAACGTGCGGCTCGGTAAGACGTTCGGCTTCGGAAGAAAGCCAGAAACTGCTCCCACGGCAGGCGGACTGGGTGGCGGCCCGGGGGGCGGACGTGGAGGTGGTGGCGAGCATGGCCGCGGTGGCCCATTTGGCGGCGGGTTCGGCGGGATGGGAAGCCCTACGGATCGACGTTACAACCTGACGTTCAGCGTCTCCGCGCGCAACATCTTGAACGTCGTAAACGTCGCCACGCCCACCGGCGTTCTCGGCTCGCCGTTCTTTGGTCAACCGAATGCCCTGGCCACCGGGCCCTTTTCTTCTGCGGGCGCGAACCGCCGCATCGATTTGCAAGTGCAATTCACCTTCTGAAAGACTGGACCTGCATTCGATCCTTCATCCGCCAGAAGTTGGCCCAGACGAATTGTGCCACTTCCGGTCCTGAGACCGGTGGATGGCGGGCACGGAGGCGACTATGAGATTCGCGAAGATTACGTTTCGAGTAGCGGCGATTTGGGGGGTGCTGGTGATTACGCCGCTGTATTTCATGTTTGACTTGATCAGCCGCAATGACCCGCCTCCAATTACGCACCCGGGATTTTTCTATGGGTTTGTGGGACTGGCGCTGGCCTGGCAATTCGCTTTTTTCTTCATCGCCAGCGACCCTGTGCGTTATCGCCCGCTGATGATTCCTTCGATGTTTGAAAAATTCAGCTTCGCCACCGCGGTCGTCATTCTGGTCCAGCAAGCGCGTATGCACCGCTCGGACCTGCTCTTTGCCGGCACGGACTTTTTGCTCGGCGTTTTATTTGTGCTCGCTTACTTCAAGACGCCGACTCGCCCGTCCTAAGGCGCAAATCGCTAGAGCGCGGGGGTTTCGTGAGAGTAATGTTGCGCCAGAGCGTGCCGTCCGTCAGGTTCATGGTTCCAGCCATTTTGTTGGCCTGAATCGTGAAACGGAAGACGCCACGCGGGAATTCGCAGGTAAGGGCTCGCTTCGCAGAATGGTAGCTGCACTCCGTGGTGCCCATGGTTACGGGCTTGCCGTCAACAATTTTGTCCAGCTTCATGGAAAACCATCCGGGTTTCCCGGCCAGCTTGGTGAGGTGATAGAGAGAGTCTTCATCGCGGCACGCGCTATCCCGCACCACGCAGACTGATTCGCCACGCCAGTCCCCGAGCAGACTGGAATCGTCAGCCGGAACTTGCGGCGCCGCTCGCACATCACCTTGCACCGCCCCGATTGTGCATAGAATCGTCATGAATACGGTAACGAGAAGAGATTTGGCGAGTTTCATCGCTCGTGTTCCTGGCCCTGCAGAGGGGGCTTGCTAGCTTTTTGACATTCAACAGATCACGATTGAACGGCGGCGATGCCGTGCGAATCGTAGAAATGTTTCGGCATCCAATTTTCGCGGCCTTCCGGAAGTAGATCGAGAAGGTTCCAAACCGGGCT
>Ga0307479_10001446_pt1 | contig 21598 bp, 18 predicted proteins | sample atmos_gasesECM4C_FD_203743 | JGI IMG/M metagenome (GOLD analysis project Ga0307479, IMG submission 203743) | Hardwood forest soil microbial communities from Morgan-Monroe State Forest, Indiana, United States - atmos_gasesECM4C_515 | ecosystem: Environmental > Terrestrial > Soil > Temperate...
GTTGGCGCACAAAAACTAACTTGCCGCCAAAGGATTCGACGGAGTAAAACAAATTCTGTCCCGGCCTCTCTCGTTGGCCGGTTTTGACCTGATCGCCGTTGGCCGGTTTTGAGGTGATCACTGAGGCTTTTCAATTGCGCGAAGGTTTCGACCAGAGTTGTCCCCACCACGCCAGTAGGGGACTATGTGGTCAATGTGGTACTTCGTCGAATCCCACTTCAATCCTTTTCTGGTAAGGTCCTCGCAATGACTTGCTCCCGGATGCGCTTCGGTATGCGCCTGCTGCTTCGAGGGGCCTTCACAAATAGAAAACCACACCCGAATCCAAAGATTAAGCTGAATACCAGAACTTCCGCACCGGGGAGCCTCTTTTGCGACAGGACGTATGCGGAGCCGATGAAAGCAATCTCAGAGACAAGCAACGACTTGAGCTTGTAGCGAAGCCATTCCCATTTCCGTGAGGCGATCTGGTAGAAGTACCACGTGACGACTAGCGCGACGATGGCGACGATTACGCTTGGATTGAGGCTTGATGCTTGTGGCTGCATGGGTGACAAGCCGCCCCGATCTTGGCATGGCAGGTGAGGCCCCGCCACAGGAGCCTAGACAATGATGAATTCATTTCGCTAGGCACCATTCCCCGTGCTTCACTTCACGAACCTTACCAGCAGCTTCCAACCTTCGGAGCGACTTGCGGGTGCTCTCTTGAGTTCTTCTTACCGCGGTGGCTAGATCGACGATATTGGTAGGGAGCAGAGCAATGCTCATAGTCGGATGGTCCAGTCTTGCATTCCTAGCTGCGTCTGTCATAAGCGCAAGGACCTTTCCATCGTGTTTGTCCAGATACCATCTGAAAGCCTTCTTGGACGTACCCCAGAGTGTGCCAATCGTTGCAAGCGACACAATCTCCTTGTGTGCAAGAATCCTTGACCATATAGACTCTAGAGCGCACCAGTGCCAGCCCCAGCAGAACATGCTCATGGTTTCTCCTTGCCTAGCAGAAGTTCCTTGAGAAAGTCAGCATCACCATCATCCAAAAACATTCCATGCGCGAGTCTTAGCTTGCGTTCTTCCAAGGTTTCGTTCTGGGAGAGCCAACGTGCGATCATTCGAGCGCGATCGGCTGCTCCTTCCATAGCTTTGCACAACGCTGCCTTCTGCTGATCGGTTAGGGGGTGATCTGGGTTTTGCTAGAAAGGTTTTAGATCGTTCTCCATTCGGTCCATCTTCTCATGCCATGAACGACACAAGGACTCCACGGCTAAACCGATACGCCCGTTGTTCATGTGATTGTCGAACACCCGTGCAAACGCCTCTTCAATGCTTTTTTCTCTCCTAGTGATGCTGTCGGCATCAGGACTCGGAGTAGGTAAGGACTTGCCTCTGCGATTCGGAGCAGCAACCTGCTCCCCGCGTTCAGCATCGCGCTTGGCTTTCCGATTCGCTTGCACCCGCTCCCGAGCCGCTTTCCGTTTCTCAGACTCCGCGTACCGCTTTTGTTTGTCCATTGGCGTCCCCTTTCTTCAGAATGTTGTAGATGGATTGCCGAGAGAACTCGCAGGCGTACCGCGTGCGAATCCCTTCGGCGTTTAACGTCTTGGCAATTTCATATCCCGTCATCCCGTCCGCGTTCATCTGCCGAATCCGAGCGACTACCGCCCTCTCAGCGTCGTACTCATGCGAGGGATGCTCACCGTAAGGCCAGCGTCCATCCACACGCTTCTGACCGCGCCACTGGCGTTTGCCAGCAGCAAGGCGCGACACCGTAGCATCGCGGTCCATCTCTGCCAGCATCCCGTTGACACCGCCCATCACACTACCGCTCAAGTCCGTCCCGCTGGCGTCTAGCACGGTGATGCCGTTGTCACGGCACATTCCGATGAATGACCAGAAAGCAGGCTGTGTCCGACCGATGCGTTTGGCGTCGTAACAAAGCACCGTCTTGACGCCATCTGCGAGCAGTGCCGCAATGAGTAGCTTTCCCTGTGGGCGTGCGTGCATCGGCAGCTTGCCCGTGACAACCATCGTCAGGGAACTCGGCCACGATCTCAAGTGACGAACGTGCTGCAAACGCCTTGCAGGAATCCCTCTGAACTGGTAGCCCTGCCTTGTCCCGCCCGTCATCACCGCTTGTTCTGAGGTACAGATAGCAACAGTTCACGGTGCCCTCCTTTTCAGTTTGGTTTTCGTTGTGGTGTGCCGAACACACGCGCATCCTCTGCACGGTCGTGGAACTCTTCTATCCACTCCCGTGCGATGCGTTCATATTCGGATTCCGTCGGCTGCCTGCACACAGAACACAGACAACCGGGACGCGACGTACAGAACTCCATTGTCTTTCCCCTTTCAAATAAGAAGGCCCGCCAGCAGGGAAGCCAGCGGGCGGTGCGAAACATCAAGAAAATTAAAAGTTAGCTCTTACAATGCCCGAACCAGAGCTGTGAGCGATAAAATGGCTGTCCGGGATAGTGAGTGTAATCGCCTTACGTCAATGATCCCGCACCGATGAGTTCAATCACGGTTCCAAGGTTGACCTAGGGGTGATCCCACCGCTGCCGATTCTGATAAATTGAAGCCTAAGAATCCATGCCCATCCTGAAATACCGGACTCGCACGCTCGTACCCATAAGCGCTTTAGTCTCCGAAATAACCTATGTGATGTGTGGAGCCCGCGGCGAGACCAGCAATCGCCTCATGCGGGCGCTGCCCCAAATGAAATTCATCGGCTTCGAGCCTGATCCCGAAGAGCACGCTCGCTTGAGCGCCCGACAAGGACAGGGCTTCAGCTACCTCCCGGTTGCTGTTGGCGGTCGAGATGAACGACGCACTTTTTATGTCACGCGCAACCCCGCTTGTTCCTCCTTGTTCCGTCCAAATCAAGTGTTCTACGGTCGCTTCAAGGATTCCAGCCCGGCTGTGGAAGTCGTGCGAGAAACGACTGTCGACATCGTGTCGCTTGATTCCTTCCTCCCCAAATCTGGCGTGAACAGGATTGATTTCCTCGACCTTGACACACAGGGCAGTGAGCTAGAGATTCTCGAGGGAGCAACAGCCTTTCTCGATGCAGACATCGTCGGCGTGAGGTGCGAGGTCGAGTTTTCTCCGCTGTATCAGGAACAACCCCTGTTCGGCGACGTAGACGCCTACCTGAGAAAATTTGGGTTCATGCTCTTCGACCTTGGCCGCATTCGCAATCGCAGGACCAATTTCCCGCCCCATGCCCTCACGCGTGGACAACTGCTCTGGGGCGATGCTGTCTACCTCCGAGACCACGCGTGGTTTTCTGTGCGATCTGCAAAGATACCTCTTTTGAAGCTCTGCCTCCTCGCTGCCCACCTCCAGTTCCACGATTACGCTATGGAAGTCCTCGATTCCTTACTCGCTGGCAGCGCAGGAGTGCTCACATCCGAGGAGCAGACCGCGCTTACAAAAACACGGGAGCAGTATCTCAGCGATCTCAGGAAGGGTGCACGCTGGATCGGTCTCCTCTACGGATTGGAAGCGATTGGACTCAGGCGCCCCGTAAAGCTCGTGGGCCGACTGGCAACGCAACTGGGAGACCGCCTTCGCAAAGACAGAACAATGGCGGAGTATAACTGGACGGATTGAGGACCTTGCGGGACTGATATTCGTCAACTGTTGAAATATCTTAGATCTCTATCGACAAGTGCGCCGGCACCGAGTCGTCGGGTGGGCCCGAGTGTGTTCCGCCGGGGCACTTGCGATAGGGGGATTTGGATGAAGCCGCTGGCGTTTGCGGCGGATGCGGGGGAAGTTATGGGATTTGCTTTGGGGTTTCGATGTTTGTTCGTGCGCAGGGTGGGTGGAGGGTAACAGTAAGTAGTCGGGGTTGGAGTTTGTGGGGTAATAGGCAAGGGATAAGTTGGGGCTTTTTCACGGGAGCGGAGGCTTGATCAGGCTGGGCAGCGAGGAATGGAGACACGACGGGTGTTGGAGCGAAGGCTCTGGCTGTGGAGAGCGGGCTGGATCGTAGGTCAGGAAGAGTCAAGGGTGGGGCTCCTGATCGTGAGTTGGGAAACCGTCCATGCCGAGAGTCTTTCCACGATGAGCATGGGGGTGGCGCACTTTGGACAACGGAAGCAGGCGGGCTGGGCGAGGGCGGAATGGGTCAGTGCGAGGGCATGGGGTTTGGGGTTGTCCAACAGCAAACGCTGACAGTGGGGCAAGAGTTTCGCGCGATGACGATTGGCCAGGAATCCGAAGGAACGGATGCGAACAAAGCCGCGGGGCAGAACGTGCAGTAGGAAACGGCGCAAGAACTCTTGCGCGGAGAGCGTCATCATCCTCTTCTTATTACCGTTCGCATAATCTTTCCAGCGGAAGGTAACCTGGTCCTGGTCGAAGGCCACGAGACGGTGGTTGGTAATAGCCACGCGATGGGTGTAGCAGGCGAGATATCCCAGCACATGCTGGGGGCCGCCGAAAGGCGGCTTGGCATAGACGACCCAGTTCTGCCGGAACAAGGGGCGCAAGAAGGAACGGAAGGCCGCCTCGTTAGCGAGGGGCTGGAGAGAGCCGGCGAAGGTAAGTTGCCGTTGGCGGAATCGGCGTTTTAAACCGGCGACGAACTTGCCGCGGAACACGCGACTGAGTACGCGCACGGGCAGGAAGAAGGGATAGCGGGGATGGATCCAGCGTGTGCCTTGGGGGGAGAGACCTCCGGCGGGGATCAGACAGTGCAGGTGAGGATGGCCCGGTAACTAGTTGAAAATTGGCGGAAGCGTGTGCGAGTCGAATCCGCCATAAAACCGCAAACAAGGCACTTAACAGAGCACAGTTGGCAACCTTAGTACTTCTAAGTCGATGAAAGACAAGCAGCTGATTTCCGAAATCACTTTAGACCTCCCCGCACCCAGTAGAAGCTCGGCTTCCACGCGCCGCTGATGAGCTGGTTCTCGCTGACGCGCTTCAGGCCGCGCAGGTCCGCGTAACCGAGCCATTAACCCGTTCGTCTGGTTGTGGTTACCGAAAACTCCTTCCGACCTAGTACTACTGTGTTATAAACTAGATACCTGCTGTTGAGAAACCCAGCTCCTGCGCAAACTCGGCGTGCTAAGTTGCTGCTCATGAGCGCCAACTCTGTGGTGCCAGGCGCCCAAGCGAAACGCTTCGCGGCCTATCTCGATCGCCTGGCGCTGGCCGCGGAGCATGCCGATCGTGCGAGTCCTCTCAAGTCTTATTGCACCGGTTTGTTGTTGCCAGGAGAACGCAAGAGCGTCGAACCGATGGCCGCACGCTTGTATCCCAACAACGTGCGTCAAGCCCATCAGTCCATGCACCACATCGTGGCCGATGCCGCCTGGAGTGACGAAGACATGCTGGCGGCGGTGCGGGCTTACGTTCTGCCGCGGTTGGAGCAAACGGGACCGATCGTAGCTTGGATCGTGGATGACACCGGCTTCGTGAAGAAAGGGCTGCACTCGGTAGGCGTGACCCGCCAGTATTGTGGACAGGTCGGAAAGCAAGAGAACTGTCGCGTGGCGGTCAGTTTGTCGGTGAGCACAGAGCGCGCCAGCCTGCCCATCGCCTGGCGTCTGTACTTGCCGGAAGTATGGGCGAAGGACGGGACACGGAGAAGGAGACGGGAGTACCAGCGGAGATTCGATTTCAGACCAAGCCGGCGATTGCACTGGAACAAATTCGCACGGCCGTAAAGCGCGAGATTCCCGTCGGGGTCGTGCTGACCGACGCTGCCTATGGAACCGACACCCAGTTTCGCGAAGAGATAACGAATTTAGGGTTGCGCTATGTAGTGGGGATCATGTCTTCGGTGACAGTATGGAAACCGGGTCAAGGACCGCTGCCAGCTGCGCCTTGGAAAGGAACCGGACGGCCCACGAAATACCTTCGGCGCAACCGACGGCATACACCCATCACAGTGAAGGATCTAGCTTTCGCGTTGCCGCTGCCGGCATGGAAGAAACTATCCTGGCGAGAAGGAACCCGCAGCCCGCTGCAGTCGCGTTTCGCGGCCGTGCGCGTCCGTCCGGCTCACCGCGATTTCGAACGCACCGAGCCCTATCCTGAGCAATGGCTGCTGATCGAGTGGCCTCGCGAAGAAGCTGAACCACCCAGTACTGGCTCGCGACGCTCCCGGCCGAAACGAAACTCAAGGACTTGGTGCGTATGGCCAAACATCGCTGGATCATCGAGCGGGATTACGAAGAACTGAAACAAGAACTAGGCTTGGGTCATTATGAAGGAAGAGGCTGGCGCGGTTTTCATCATCACGCTACCCTCTGTATTGCGGCCTATGGGTTCCTGGTGGCCGAACGGAGCCGTTTTTCCCCCTCCGCTCGTGCCGGCCGACTGGGACTATCCATCCCCAAAATGCCGTCCCAGTTCCGCCCTCGGGGATCGCCCGGTTCGCCTCGAGCGACATAATCCCTGCTCGATTGCCACGCTCCGACAAACCATCGCCCGGATTCTTCTTCGACAACTCTCCAGTTGTCCTTTTTGTGGAGCTCCACACTTATAACACAGTAGTACTAGGAGCGCCGGGGTCAGCCAGCGACATGGGCAGCAACATCGCCGATGTTTCGTTTGAACCCTCCTGCAGTCATGCTGTGCTTTGGACATCGGATGGGCGAGTTGTGAAAGTAGAAAAAAAGTTGAAGGTCTTCAATCTGCCATACCCCTTGCCGTTTTTCTGGCGGCGTGCCCACAGTTCGTGCGAAGAGTGAACGGCTGCGAGTCGAGGTTGGCCTGGAAAGTCATCGCCGATGTGGCTCCTACAGACTCATTCGTCAATCCTGCTGGCGACTTGAGCGCCGACGCCGGTCGAACGCCACAATTCGGCACCAGTGCGGGCGATCGCAAAGTGCGTTTCGTTTCAATTCAGCTGCCTGTTCGCCCTCAACTTCAGAATTACACCGCTCTCCCATGGCAATCTGCGTATTTCGGCTCGCAATGCGTCAGCGTCTTCCCGAGCGGTTCCGTCTGGATTGCTGAACGTAAGGTGACACCAGCAGTCGCAGCATTCGGCACAACCCATTTTGCGTTCCGCTTCGTCCGCCAGCTGGTCGGGATATATCCGTTGCATACATCCGCATGCTTCCGGATTCGGGCATCGCCCTGGGTTTGCGGATCAAGACTCATCGTATCGGTCCTCGGACCGCTGTTATATAAGAATGCGGTCCCTATTGCGGATACCAATCCAGCAAGCGGACTTCAATCCCGGTTCCTTCCAGCCCCTTCTGGAAGACAGTGAGATCCGAGCCGCGGTAGTGATACGGAATCACGATCTTTGGATGGAAAGCCTTGACCGCATCGGCAGCCTCATCCGGCGGCATGGTGTAGGGCAGATTCATGCACACGAAGGCGACGTCTACATTTTTCAGCGCGCGCATCTCCGAAACCCCTTCGGTATCTCCAGAAAAGTAGAAGCGCTTGCCGCCGTAGGTAAGTAGGTAGCCGTTACCGCGCCCCTTGTCGTGGAAAAGCTTGCCCGGAGCGGGCCCCCGGGTAAGGTTGTAAGCCGGGATCGCCTCGATGGTCCAACCCTGCCAGGTCTTGATCTCGCCGTTGGAAATCGGCTTGCCGCTCGTGACTGTTTTGAGCACGGCGGGCGGCGCCAGAATCTCGGTTTCGCGCTTGCTGACGTCGGCGATCGCAGCGGGATCCATGTGATCCTGGTGAATGTCGGTAATCAGGATCAGGTCGGCTTTGACGCGGCCGGTAAATTTCACGGGCTTGGCCGGATCGAGATAAATAGTTTTTCCGCCCGCCTCGATCAGAGTGCTGGCGTGATTGAGGGGAGTGATCTTGACGTCGCCGGCTGACGTGGAAAACGTCTGGGTTGCGCTTGCGGAGTAAGCCATTGACGACATAGCGAAGATGGGGCAGGCAAGAGCGAGAGTCAGCTTCATTTCGACCTCATGTTAGTGTTTGTCGTACCGCAATAGCAATACCGTGGATCCGCGTTCAAGGAGTCTAGTCCGCGATCTTCATCACGACAAAACCCAGTAGCAAGAGGCATGAATCGCCCTACTTTGCGCGTCGTAGGTACAACGGCCGAGGATAGTCGCGACGATTGAGACCGGAGGCAAACTATTGAGTACCAAAATGATATCGAGATTCCATGTGCAACCGTGTTGGGCCCAGGAGACTTCCCACTCGCCTGGCCGGGAGTTCGCGGGGTGGCCGCGAGAATCCCAAACCATTCGGCCGTGACAAGCCGCATTCACAACTCCGCTAAGAATTCATCAGTGCGGGATTGTCGCGCCATCTCCTCTTTCTGAGTTGAAGATTCCAACTTTACGATCGTTCCTGTTCCGTTTTTCATAACACGAAGATATTCACAAGTGACAAGCTTCTCAGTTTTATCTAAGAATCTTCGCCTCATGCTCAAAGCCTTGCGCGATGTGGCGGTGCTCTACACGGTGACCTACTTGAAGGCTGGCTCGAGCGGGGAAGTCACGAGGCATTCTCGTCCTTCGGTTCCATGATTTGTTGGCTTCGATTAAAGAGAGACCGACCTCCTTGTGTCCGGAGAACTTCCGCGAGAATCGAGCAAAACGCCAACAAAAGGCTCGGGGAATTTGAGAAGCGGACAATGATGAAACACGAATCATCGTCGCCGAACTACCTTGCGAGTGCCATATCGTTGCTGCCGTCAGTAATTTGACGCGTTCGCTCAAGTGCGTCAACATAGCGGCCCAATATGACGTTCCGTCGAAAGTCCGCAATCGCAACTGTGCTTTGTCTGATCTTGGCCGCGTTCGTCTCAGCAGAAGAGAAGCCCTGGCTACAGGTACAGAGTCCGCATTTCCGGGTTATCACCAATGGAAGCCCAGGCGATGCCCGGCATGTGGCCCGCGAATTCGAACAAATGCGTGCTGTCTTTGCGAACCAGTTCCAAGGCTTTCGCCTTGACGCCCCTGCTCCCCTGTTAATCATCGCTCCACGGGATGAGTCCACAGCAAAGGCGCTGCTGCCCGAGTTCTGGGAACACCCCGGGCCCAAGCCCGCGGGATTCTACCAGCGCGGCTGGGAGACAGAGTATGCCGTCGTCCGTCTGGATAATGTCGGCGAAGGGGTGAACCTGGATTCTTACTCAGTCGTCTATCACGAGTATGTCCAGAAGACGCGGGGAGGCTTGTAGTCGCTTTTCCGGCAAAATACGCTGCCGCCACTTGGCGAACCCACGCACTGTTTGCCTATTGGACGATGAGCGTCACCATCGTTGAATGCGATAAGGAACCAGAAGTGCCCGTGATCGCAATCGTGTAATTGCCCTTCGGCGTGCCACCGCTGCTTCCGCCGCTGCTCCCGCCGCCGCCGCAGGCAGACTGAAAAGTCATGCCCGTCATCAGAAGACCACAAACGACGAGACCTAGCCAACTTCTCCTTTTTCGCCGCCGCGAGCCGAAATCTACTATAGCCAGCGTTGCACCGAGGATCGGAAGCCAAATGACGTCGACCAGACCAGAATGGCCGGACGGTGACGCTAGTGTCGCTGTTGGTGACTGAGTTGTGATCAGGAGTGTAGCGGTGATTGCACCACCCTGAGGAGGAGTAACCGCGGTAGGAGTGAAAGAACACCCAGGTGCGCTCACCGACGACGGCTGCACCGAGCAAGTCAGAGAGATGGCGGTGTTGAACCCTGCCACCGAGGTTGCGGTTACGGTAGAAGAGGATGACTGCCCTGGGCTTACTGTGCCCGGCACTGGCACGGACGCAGCAATGGAAAAGTCTGGGGGGCCAAACTTTGCGACGAATGCATCGCCAGGAACTCCAGGGGGTCCCTTGAAGGTGGTCTGAAAGGCTGCAGCCGTTACGGGAAAGTCGGCAGAAGCCGTGGATCCGGTAACATAGAAACTTCCAGCAGCTAAAGCGATGCCCGTGCCCACTTCGTCCATGCTTCCACCAAGAAAAGTGGAGAATAAGAGAGCTGAGCCGTTAGGGTTTATTTCCGTTACGAATGCATCGCCTGGGCCGGTACCACCTCCGAACTTGGCTTGCGTGGGATTTAGAAGGGGAAAATCAGCGGAAGAAGTGTTTCCTATCAAGTAGGCATTGCCAGACTGGTCGACCGCTATGCTCGACCCCAGGTCGTTACCGTTTCCCCCTAGGTAAGTGGAATATAGCAGCTTAGTTCCTGTGGCATCGAGTTTCATCACGAAGGCGTCGCTAAACCCGGTTGCACATGTCGCGTTACAGGCAGTCTGAAAGGCGCCTGCCGTTGTAGGGAAGTTGGGAGAGGTCGTGTACCCGGTCAAGTAGGTGTTGCCGCTCGAGTCTACCGCAATCGCACGACCGGTTCCCGGAAAGCAATCCACGAAAGCCGTTGTTCCATCGGAATTGAGCTTCGCAGCATAACCGCCACCTGCTAGAGTACAGTTCCCCGTCGCGCTGGCAGTCATCCCAGCATTGCCGAATCCCGTGACGTATGCATTGCCAGTCGAGTCAACCGCGAGACCATACCCAATGTCGGGCTTTCCCAGGCATTTCGAATAGACCAGCGCTGAGCCATTCGCATTCAATTTCGTCACAAAGTCTGCGGAGTTGCTTAAATCACTGCAGACACCCCCCGACGGGAACGTAGGGAAGTCGTTCGAAACTGTTTGACCGACTACATAGGCATTGCCTCCTGCATCCACAGCGATGCCGTTCCCGATATCCCCACTGAAGCCTCCTAAATACGTTGAATACACGAGCGCGGTTCCCGTGGCATTTAGCTTCGCCACAAAAGCGTCCCCCACACTAGTGTTGCCGGGACCTCCGTAAGTGGTTTGAAAGGCTTGAGGTGTCGTGGGAAAGCCGGGCCCTGCAGAACCTGTAACGTATGCGTTTCCCGCCGAGTCAATCGCGATACCAGTGCCGATCGCACATCCAGGTCCTCCCAAGTAGGTTGAGTAAACAAGCGCCGAGCCGCTGGGATTCAGCTTCGTGACAAACGCCTCGTAACCAAACAACGCCACGCAGCCCACGGGAGCAGCTGACGTAGTCTCCAGGCTCCCCGCCACCACTGGAAAATCCAACGAGGTAGTCTGTCCCACGACATAGGTGTTACCTGATGAATCCACCGCGATCGAGTTGCCTTGATCAAAGCCGATTCCATTGTTTTGGTTAGTACCACCTAGAAATGTTGAGTAGCTCAAGGCGGGGTCAATGATCAACGGTTTGCTTTGATCATAGACAGGTACACTAAATGAAATCTGGCTACCTTTAAGTACATAGCGTGCGTCCAGAAACGTACGATCCTTTTGACCTGGCCCACGAAGCAATCCCGGTTGATAAGCCGCCGGTTTGTGTAGACGAATCTCTGCTCCCTCACTCCGCACAATCAGATCGCCTTGGGGATTGATTTGGATTCGAGCATCGTCTCCAAGTCCGCGCATGCTCATTCGTATCACGCCGGGATCCACTCGCGGGGCAACAACAAAGTCATACTCCAGTTGTCCCTGATTGATGTAGTAGACTAAATCTACGCCTGGATAGATGGACTTATATTGCACCTTTGCGTAGTGCGGAACATTGATGCGCCATTTTCTCCGATCAGCGCCCATCAGATAGTTGCTCTTGCCTGGCATCTCATCGAGACCCTTCACTTCTGGCGCTACATTAGCGCCTGCCAATCGAATACGAAAACCTGTCCAAGCGCTGTGAGAGGTGGTGTTCAGATGTTGCTGTAACTCGCTACCTGATTGGTCAGATTCAGGAGAGGATGCAGCTTTCGAATCTAATAGCCGCTGCATTTCAAGCTTTGGGCGTGGATCGCCTAAAACTAGCACCGCTTCTCGGTTGCCGAGAAAAAGAACATAGGTCGCACCTCGCGAGAGAAACTTGACTCGCGGATCGGTCTGGCCCTGATTTGCCTCGAAGGCCAGCGGAGGGTTGCCGTAACTCTCGACGACTGTGGTCGAGTTGGGCGTAGCCATCTGGGCGACCAATGTTACGGACAGGCTTATACACAAAAAGAAGAGGAAAGCTTGTTTCATAACGGCGTCCTCCGGAGGATAAAGCCAACGGCTCCACGGGTGGCTAGCTTGGGAAGGACGTTGCGCCGGGGGAATTCTCCTCCGGCACCGCGCGGAAGTCAACCACATTGAAAGACAGACAGTGCCCCAGGGTAAGAGACACCCTGCCACATGGCCTCATTGTTCTATTGCTCGTTGTCTCACGGCTAGCGACCGACTAGTATAAATGCGCCCCAGTAGTAGGGAAGATCTCTACCGTAGCGCTCCTTCACTCGATCTCGCTCCTCCAGTTGCGCGCGGCGCAGCGCCTCGGGCTTCTCTATTCCACTGAGCCAATTTTTGTAAAACAGAGTCATCAATTCCTGGGTTTCCCGGTCGGGCACCGACCACAGGCTCATCAGCACCGCTTCTGCCCCAGCCTCCTGCAGTGCGCGCCTCAGTCCGAAGACTCCTTCGCCGTTCTGCACGTGGCCGCGACCCGTCTCGCAGGCACTCAACACCACGAGCTCTGTCCCTTGTAAATTCAACGTGGTCGCTTCGTACGCCGTCAGCACTCCATTCTCGACTCCTTCTATGGGTGGCTCGCCTTTCAGCATCCGATCGGCACCAGCAAAGAAGAGTCCCGAGCGCAACATGGGATCTTCTTCTGAGGGTCCGGCACTCAAGCTCTTGCCAAGCTCTACTTGCTGGTCTGAGAGGAAGAAGCCGTGAGTCGCGAGGTGCAGCACACGCGGGCTGGCCACGCTCTTCACGACTTCTTCGAGCGCCTGCTCATCCTGGTAGCTCGAAACAAACCATTTCTTCTCCCGTAACAGTTCACCGATGGATCGGACCTCAGCAGCCGTTCCTGGCAGCGGGCACAGCGTGCCGCCCGGGGGCGGTGGCGGATTGCACATCCCGCGCCCGGTAAGATCTCGGGAGAGTGTGCCGCCCGAAAGACTTGAAGGCGGTGCAAGGGGTGTTAGAAGATTTGCCTGCCCTTGGTTCTCCGAACCACGCAACCGATTCACGGCCGTTCGTTGCTCCTCGTCGCTCAATAGGAAGCGCGGATTACCCACGAGGATGGCGGTGTTGCTCCTCGCGCCGTGGCTCGGCCGCAGCAGGTCCCTTGTGCTCGATACGACGCGGACATCGTATTTTTCCATCACGCGGCGGCCATTGGCTCCTTGCAAAACTCCGAGTGGGATTTCGTTCAAGGCTCCGTCCAACGACACATAGACTCGTTGTGTGTCGCCCAGGGGAGCTTCAAGAGGCTTCCACAGACTGTCATACAAGCTGCGCCATGGCGGTGTCGTTGTCGGCAGCGCCTGGATCAAGCTTCGGCTTCCCACTTCAGCGCGATAGGATGAGAAGGATTCGCCTTCAATCAGGCGCGCTTCGCCGAGCTGAACCAGCGCGGGCCGCTGGCTTCCCGGCCGAATGACCAGCGCGACGTAGTACGCTTGGCCCGTCCACTTCTTGCCATCATGAAACTGAAATTTCTCGAATTCGACGGCGGCGTCATTCGGCGCGAGCGCCTTCTGCACATCCTGCCAACTCGCCCGTGCAAGCCTTGTCTGTTCCGCGAACGAACTGACACGCCGGGCCAGTTCCTGATCCAATTCGTTCGCCTCCCCATCGACGTGTGACCGCAACTGGCGCCAGCCATCGGGACGGGATGTGGCCAGCCTGGCCAATTCAGTCTTCTTCACCGTCAGCCCATCGAACAACTTGACGGCTTCAGCGTCGCCTGTGGCTGCTACTCGCGCTCGTAGTGCCGCAACGCTACTGCCCACGAGCCCTTTCTCCCACAAGAGCACGTCGTACATCTTGCCCATTAGCGCAGGATCTTTTTCACCGAAGGCAACGCAGAGGCTGAAATACTCTGGAAAAGTCAACTCGGCTTGCTCCAGAAACTCGAGCCGATCTTTCTCGCTCATGTAGCTAAAGCTGTACTCGAATTGTCTCGAAAGATTCTGAAGGTCACGCTCAAAGAAAAGTTCCGCCTTGACGTATTTGTCCTGTTCTCTGTACAAGTTCGCGAGGTTGTTCAGGATCGTGGCCACCAGAGGATGATCGGGGCCCAGGGACTTCTCATAGATCGCCAGGCTGCGCTTGAAAAGCGGCTCGGCTTCGGCATACTTGCCCTGTTCTCTGTACAAATTCGCAAGGTTGTTCAGGATCGTGGCCACCAGAGGATGATCGGGGCCCAGGGACTTCTCATAGATCGCCAGGCTGCGCTTGAAAAGCGGCTCGGCTTCGGCATACTTGCCCTGAGCCGTGTACAGACCCGCGAGGTTGTTCAGGCTCTCGGCCACGTCGGGATGATCTGGCCCCAGGGACTTCTCGCGGATCGCCAGGCTGCGCTTGAAAAGCGGCTCGGCCTCGGCATGCTTGCGCTGGTCCGTGTACAGACTCGCGAGGTTGCTCAGGCTTACCGCCACGTCGGGATGGTTGGGCCCCAGGGACTTCTCGCGGATCGCCAGGCTGCGCTTGAAAAGCGGCTCGGCCTCGGCATACTTGCCCTGAGCCGCGTACAGTTTCGCGAGGTTGCTCAGGATCGTGGCCACATGAGGATGATCGGGGCCCAGGGACTTCACACAAATCGCCAAACTACGCTGGTAAAGCGGCCCAGCATTGGCATACTCGCCCCGATCATCGTACAACAACGCGAGATTGTTCAGGCTCCCGGCCACGTCGGGATGGTTGGGCCCCAGGATCTTCTCGCGGATCGCCAGGCTGCGCTGGTAGAGCGGTTCTGCCTCGGCGTACTTGCCCTGGTCCTTGTACAGACTCGCGAGGTTGTTCAGGCTTACCGCCACGTCGGGATGGTTGGGCCCCAGGGACTTCTCGCGGTTCGCGAGGCTGCGCTGGTAGAACGCTTCCGCCTCGGCATACTTGCCCTGAGCCGCGTACAGTTTCGCGAGGTTGCTCAGGATCGTTGCCACCAGAGGCTGGTCGGGGCCCAGTGACTTTTCATAGATCGCTAAGCTGCGCTGGTAGAGCGGTTCTCCCTCGGCGTACTTGCCCTGGTCCATGTACAGACTCGCGAGGTTGTTCAGGCTCTCGGCCACGTCGGGATGATCTGGCCCCAGGGACTTCTCGCGGATCGCCAGGCTGCGCTTGAAAAGCGGCTCAGCCTCGGCATGCTTGCCCTGGTTCCTGTACAGACCTGCAAGGTTGCTCAGGATCGTGGCCACCAGAGGATGATCGGGGCCCAGGGACTTCACACAAATCGCCAAACTACGCTGGTAAAGCGGCTCAGCATTGGCATACTCGCCCCGGTCATCGTACAACTGCGCGAGGTTAGTCAGGCTCACGGCCACGTAGGGATGATCGGGCCCAAAGGACTTCTCGCGGATCGCCAGGCTGCGCTGGTAGAGCGGTTCCGCCTCGGCATACTTGCCCAGGGCGGTGTAGATCACCCCGACCGCGTTCAGCGCGGTGGCAGTGTTTGGGTGTTCGGCCCCGAACGTAGCTTCCGCAATTCGTAAAGCCTCCTCCGCTACCGGGAGAGCTTCGGTGTCCTTTCCCTGTTTTTCGAGTTGCTGAATTTGCAAATCCAGCTCTTTCCATCGTGACTCCTGTGCCCAAGCCGCAGTTGATACGAGGAAGGCAACAATGAACAAAATGCTGAAGCGGTTCCCCTTGCTTTGGCGTTGCATAACTGCCTCCCATGTTCCGGGGCTTACTTGGAGATTCGCAGTGGCAGTTCAACGGTTAACGGTTCCCCTGGTTTGGCCGGAACGTAATACAGGGTCTCGGGCAAGGGGTCGTCCTGAGTCAAAATCTTGCCGCCGCTACCCGCCATCTTTTCTGCAACCGTATAAGGCTTCCCAGCTTGCGCCGATGCTTCCAGTCGATACGATGCGGTTTTCGACTGCTTCTTCCACGTCGCTACCTGCTCGGCACTGAGCCTGAGGCGATCACGCGAGATCTGCAGGTTTTCAATGGGTTTCGGACGGACCAAAATTGTAAGGGTTTCGTTTGTCTGGTCCGGCCGGCTGCGCTTGACCGTGAAGTATGGAGGGTTGTCATCAGGTGCGGGGACCTCGACGACCGTCCCAGCGCTGACACGATTGTCTCCTCCACTCGTTTTCAGAGTCGGGAAGATGAGGTAAGAGTTGCTCTTGCTGCCGTCGGCGTATTCATCGCAATCGATCACGTAAAGGTATCCTGCTCGCGCGGTCTCGATGCTTATGCGCACTTTTTGTCCCTCGTGTAACGGGGTGTCTATTGGCACTCGCTGTGGCGTCCACTGGCTCGACGCATTTCCCTCGTGGATCAATGCCCTTACCTCAGGCTGGTCACCTGGCTCGCTTGGTCGCAACCGCCAGAGAGTGATCCCGACCAGTCCGTCGTCGTGTGTCGTCGGTAAAGGCTTCGCCTTTCCAACGGGTCGCTTGCTCAACAGGCTGCTATCCCACACTTCCCGCGTGCTCACCTCTTGGCCCTGCGGTGCTTCTTGCCCCAATGTCAAGCAGTTAATCAAGAGGAGGGCTGCCAATACAGCTGATGGTTTACCGGAACCGAGATCGAGCACTTTCTTCTCCATTCCTACTAGTGGTCGAGTCTTACGAGATGCACAAGAGTTTGTCCACTTCCGCTGAGAGTTGTGCCAGGGCTCTTGTCATCTCCGCGCGATTCAACCGAAAACGCTGCGGACCTTGTTAAGAATGACTTTATATGATGAGCTTCCATCACGTCCTCAATCCTTCCGTGACTCTTGAAGTTGGCCCATCGCTTGAGCGCTTCCAGTTCTGCCAAGCTCTCCTTGGACCACACGAGCCACAGCTTTTCGGTTCCCCGGTGGTTATCAAAAACAAGAGGTCCTCCCTCTGGGATTGTGAGGTCCTGACCTAAGAGTATTTGTGCAGATCCAGCATTTGTAGACGGAGAGGGAAACAACGTAATAAGTGCGGGTTGCTTGTCGGTCGAAGACGGGCCTTCGTTCAAGATATATAAATAACCGGGCTGTCGGCTGTTGAAGATTAAGTGAATGCCTGAAGTCGCCTCAAAGACGCGGTGCTCGCTTACTCGATACGGTTCTCCACTTGCTCGACCGTCACGGTAGTTCTGGGCGATGATGTAGTAGCTTACAGTTGTTCCCGACCGCTCAGCCCTGTCCTGAGACATGCGGTCAGCTAGGTGGGTGCGGGATCTCTGGTACTTGACACCGGCTAGTGGCGCAATGACTGAAAATATCAGCACGCATGCCGCTAGCAGGACCTTCTTCCGTCGGCTCATGTACACCGGCATAGCTGTAGGTGGGGGCGCCAACTGCGTGGTACTAAACTCCGGGATCGACTTGGGATCAGAATCGGTCCTCCTCGGGGCGTCGGTCGTAATCGGGGTTGCAGGGCCGTCCGCTGGGCGGCTGATGCTGTCTTCGCGCGGTTCATCCGCAATCAGCGCTGCGGAGATATCTTGGGCTCCGGAAAACCTTTTTGCTGGCTCTCTTTCGAGGCACCGCAGAATAACTCCTTCCCAAACAGGGCTCAGTTCTGGCACAAGGGAACGCGGAGGGGTCGGCGCTACCAACAACCGCTTGAGCGCCGTTGACATGGGATTGTCGCCCTGGAATGGCCGCTGCCCGGTGACCATTTCATAGATCACCAGACCAAGCGCATAGATATCGGAAGCTGCCGTCGCTGGATGGCCCTCGATCTGCTCCGGCGCCATATAGGCCGGGGTTCCCGAAAAATCGCGCATCGTCGTCAAAGTGGTCGCGGACGCTTCCGCAGCTGAGGTTAGCGATCGTGACGCCAACCCAAAATCAGTAACAACAACTCGGATACTCTCGCGTTCGCGTTTGGGAAGAACCAGCACAACATTACCGGGCTTGAAGTCTCGATGGACAATCCCAACATCATGAGCAGCAGACAAAGCAGAAGCCATCTGCGTCACTAACGGCAACGCCTCTTGCATGGTAATCCGGCCGTTTGCCTCCAGTTGTTCGGCCAAGGTTTTTCCGTGTAGCAATTCCATGCTGACAAACAGGGTCTCTTCGCCACCTTGGCTGGGAGCGTGTCGAAATAGATCGAAGATGCGACACACATTGGGATGAGTAACCTTTCGAGCTAGGTGGATTTCGCGCTTAAATCGCGAGGCAGCGTTCGTTTTTTGCAGAAAATCCGGAAGGATTGTTTTCACTGCCACATGCTCTCGCAGCTCAAGGTCCTCAGCCTCATATACTTCTCCCATCCCCCCAGCCGCAATGAAGCGGATGATCTTGAACCTACCGGCGAGGATCTCTCCCGTCCGGAACCTTCGATTGTGACGCTCAGCTTCTCGATTGGAGTCGCCCAGATTTGACGTTGAGAGGAAACTTCTGGTTTGGGCATCTTCCGAGAGGAGCCGCTGGACCTCGGCACGCACAACTGGGTCAGAGCAGGTCTTCAACAAAAACGCTGGACGCTCCGCGGAACTCAGCTCCAATGCTTCCACGAATAGCGCTCTAATCGTTTCCGAATTTTCCGGTGCGGTTGCCATGGCCTTGTCTCAGGTCCCCATGGAGCCATGCTTCGGCAGCGCTCCATCCCCGCTTTTACCGTCTTCGGCGATATACCTGGACTGCTCAGGGAGAAAACACTAGTCCTTCTTCCCAAGACATAACCTGTTGTTTCGCCCCACGTTTGCTCTGCGATGCCCGCGTCTACGGCTAACCAGAGTATCGCGCCGTAGGGCTCCCAACAACATGCATTCAGGACCGTTCGGCTTGGCGGCCCCTTTCCAGGTTTGTTGGGTCCGCGGTTGCCAGCAAGAAGGATACAGTGCCGCTGGCTCACTGCCATGCAGGGTTTAAGGTACCCGGTCGAAATCCTAGAAACGTCGGATGAGAGGGCAGTCTCGGAGTGCAGTCAGAAAGCACTCTTCCCGGAGGCTCACATGGCAACTGGCAAAGGACATCTCCGACCGAGCGGGACTTGGCGCAGAAAGATCGTTGCTTTTCTGATCCTCGCCGTCACGCAATCTCTTGGGCAGGTTTCACCACCACCACGAGTTGCATTACCAAGCCTGAGCTCGTACTGCAGAGTGCCCACTCCGGAATCGTCAGGAGTGTCGCCTTCAGTCCTGACGGAAAATTACTTGTAAGCGGCGGGTACGATGGCAACTTGAAGCTTGGGACGTCTCTGAAGGGTATGAATTGCAGACGGTGGATGTGGCGCAGTTGTTGTCTAGCGGACATCCGCTGAGCGCCTCTGAGCTGAGTTCCGTCATGGTGTCGGGCGTCGGGTTCATGCTGGACGGGCTTGTTACCGCCGTGGGTAACGGAGTCATGCGTCGAAATTCGGAGGAGGGTTGGAGGTTGTAAACGGGATATACCGACTGCCTCCCCCATTTGACTCCCACCTCGTGGTTCTCAACCGGGCGCAAGACTAGCGAACTGCCGGGTGATTGCATATAATCCCCGGCTTGGGCCCAGCATCGCCGTTTTCCCCGGACATCCTTTCGAGGTATCAGCCATGCGTACCTTGGCCCTCGCCGTGCTCGTAGTCACGAGCCTTCCCGCCTTAGCTTTCGATGCCTGCTCCGTACTGAACCAGATAGAGATTGCCGCCACCTTGCGCGGGCGGGGTGTCGTCGTTCCGTTCCAGGGGAAGACGAATCAGGAGAAGTCGTCTGTTTGCTCCTTCGCGCGCATTTCGAAGGCCGGAACGTTCGAAGAAAGTCTGCAGCGATTCAAGTCGGAAGCGCCACTGACCCTGATGGTAGCTCTCGCCGAGAACGTGGGTAGCAACACGATTGATGCTGTGAAAGCCCAGATTCAAAACCAAGTCACCGAGACTGAAGTGCCGGGTGTTGGTGATCGCGCCAGTTTCTTTCGCGCTGCTAAGTCCGACTCTCTTCTCGTAGCACGCGGCTCTGAAATCCTGACGCTCCGTCTACTGTTAAAAGAGCCCACCGAACGCCGGCGCCAGGACCTTCTCTCTCTTGCTCGGGAAGCTTTGGCTAGCGACTTCGACGGTTGGAAAGTGGTCAAATACGAGGTTGCTGAGCGCGCCCTCACCGACGATCGGGGAACCTTCGAAATGGATCCCAAGAACTTTGCTGCCTTGCTTGCGGTGATGAGGAAATTTGACGAAGCGCGCACTTACAATTTGCGCGCCCTCACCGCTCTTCCCGGTGACGCGGATGCTTTATACCTGCAAGGCGTTTTAGACTGGGTCGTCAGTTATCAACAGGGCGTGCAACTTCGGTCGCAACTTGGGTTGGCGCCCTGGCAATCGCTGGAGGGGCCCGCCTGCGCCAAGATTCGTTCCGCCAATCTTGAAAAGGTGAACGAGGGCCTTGAAATGCTCTCGAAAGCGGTCAAGCTGCGTCCCGATTTCGACGAAGCGATGTCCTATACAGCTTTGCTATATCGCGAACATGCCGACTATCAGTGTGGCCAGGGTGCTACACGGTCCACCGACTTGAGGACCGCCGACGAGTGGTTCGACAAAGCACGTGCCTCCAAACAGGCAAATGTCGGAAAAAACAGAACGCTTTACGGTCTCGCCCTTTTTTTGCCGCCACCACCGCCGCCGGATCTCCTGTCTCCTCCTCGGACTGCGAATACTACGCCGACTTTCTCGGCCCCCCCGCTCAATTCCCCGGACTCCGATTCTGTGGCAATTCCCAACCCCATCGGCGGAATACCCATTGGTATGCCTGCCGGCCAAAGGCCCTTACCCGGCGTGATCGGCGGAATCGTCAGCTCAACTCCCGTAACCATCCCAAAGGCTGGAAGTCCGTCGCGGGTTCGAGTCTCCCTGGGGGTGTCGCAAGGTCTGCTGATCAAGAAGGTGGATCCCACATACCCTCCGCTTGCGCGGCAGGCCCGCGTCCAGGGCACTGTGCTCCTGCAGACCGAAATCAACGAAGACGGGACAGTCGAGACCCTCCGGTTGATCAGCGGCCACCCGATGCTAGCGCCGGCAGCGATCGAAGCCGCAAAGCAGTGGCGGTACAAACCTTACATTCTGAATGGTAGACCGGTCGCGGTCGAAACCCAGGTGCAGGTAAACTTCAATCTCTCCAAGCAGCCTTGAACTCCAGACCTGCGGGCCCAGCCAGGGCGGTGCCCACGCGGGAGTCGTGCGGAAACCATCGTACGGGCCGAAGTGTTAAACTAGGGTTCATTGGTGTTTTCGTGATTGTCTGGTTCGTCAATGCTCTCAGCGTTGCCTCCTTCGATCAGAACCGCGCTACTGGACGCAGTCTCGTCATCGCCAGATGGAGGCGAGACCTTTTCGAGTCGATCAAATTATACGGAGTAGGCGTCTTGCTAATCAGATTGCCGCGAAGTTAATCCCGCCTGGCGAACCACACAGGTAGCGCGTACAATCTCTCGCACGTATGCGCCCGCTCATCTTACTTTTCCTAGCATTACTCCCACATAGTTTGCAGCAGGCGAATTCATCCACTCCAACCGCAAAAGCCAGTGCCCAAAAACCGAATGCTAAAGAAAAGAGCAACCATCCCCAGCAACCAGAAACCGATAAGACTCTGCCAACCGTCTCTGTTGGGCCCCTTGATAAAACAGAACCAGCAACAAAGACTGAACGTAATTGTTTAGCGTATAGGGGCGGTTATATCGAGTACCTTGGGGTGAGGTGAACAAACCAGAGTTTGAAGAAGAGAGGAGGCAGATCGGAGTTGCAGTCGGCAGGTTTGCAGAATGCTGACCAAGA
>Ga0307479_10001448_pt1 | contig 21586 bp, 15 predicted proteins | sample atmos_gasesECM4C_FD_203743 | JGI IMG/M metagenome (GOLD analysis project Ga0307479, IMG submission 203743) | Hardwood forest soil microbial communities from Morgan-Monroe State Forest, Indiana, United States - atmos_gasesECM4C_515 | ecosystem: Environmental > Terrestrial > Soil > Temperate...
GACTTACAGCGGAAAACTGACAAATTGAAGACTGGCTACTGGCGACCGAGAACTGAGAACTGAGAACTGACGACTGCCCCTACCCCGCCAGCGCCTTCACCACAAACTCCGCCCGCTCTCGCAGCTTGCGCATGGAAGTCTCCACAGCCTCTGCCACGTTAGGCTCGCCGGCTTTCTGCGCATTCGCAATCACGTGAGTTCCGGATTCGTAGGCAGATCGCGCCACATCCAGCAGCACCACCAGCGCGTCCGCGCGCAGTTTCCACAAGGATGTCGCCTGCTGGCAGCGTTTCAACTCCTCCAGCTCCGTCTGGATCCGTCCGATTACCGCCACGCTTCGAAGCAGCGTACGTCCCACCTCCGCGCGCAGGCTTTTCTCTTCCAGGTACTCGGCGCAGTATGCCTCCACCTCGGCCGCGGTCAGATTCAGATTGAAGAACCGCATCGGAACGACCTGCCGAAACTTCGGATCCGCCACTCGCACGAAAATGCGAATCGACTCTTCGACCCGGCGCAATTTCGCCTCTTCCAGGGAAAGTTGTTGCGCCGTAACCGGCAGCGCCACATGTTTCACGGGTCCCGTTGTCGGACGAACGCGCGCCGGCTTGGCCGCCGCTGCCGCGCCGCCCGAGCGTACAGGAATAGACGCCGGTCCCGACCCTCGCCGGATCCTGGGCCGCTTGTCGATCTCTTTCTTCAGCTTCGAAACCCGACGGAATTTATCCAGCGCTTCCACGTAATCAATCTTGAGAAGATCGTGTTCCTCGAGCGCCTGCACATGCTCGACCGTCACGTCCACCCCGTCGATGTTGCTCAGAATGCTGCCGCCCAGCTCCTCGACCGCTTTGGCGAAGCTCTTGATCTCTCCGATGGCCTCGCCGAACAATTCGTCGAAGCGGGTCCCGATCACTACGTTGTAGGGCGCGATTGTCGCCAGCACTCCCGGATGATGGAACGACCATCCAAACGACTGCTTCAGTTCGCGCACGCGCGAAAGAATCCCCGAGTCGATCAGCGCGTTGAAATTAACGAATCCCTGGATCTGTTCCCGCAGCGGCTCAAATTCCCGCAGCAGCTGGACATGCTCTTCGGGCAGCAGCGGCGTATCCGAATCCGCCAGAATCTCGATCAGCGCAATTTCAAACGGAGACAGCGGCAAGGTCCCATCCAATCCATAGCCACGCCGTTCCCACTGTCCCGGAACCCGCGGGTGCCGGTAGAGGAAAGTCGCGACCAGGTCCGTCTTGTCCCGATCTGCATCCGTGAAGTCGCGCTTGCGCGTGTAATAACGCAACAGGGCCTCGGCAATCTCGGGATCGATTTCAGCCGTCAGCGCCTGGCGCACCATCGCTGGCGTAATCGCCATATCCAGCAATTGCAACCAGCGATGCATTTTTCCGAGAATTTCCCGCAGGTTGGTGCTGGCCTGGTGAATGGCCTCATCTTCCAGTCCGGGATGTACGGGGAGTTCGCCCTGCAAATAATCACGCAGCAGCTTCTGATAAAAGCCGCTCACGTTTGCCAGGATCGACAACTCCCACTTCGGGTCCTCGACCAAAATCACCCCTCCGGATTACACCCTGCCGACTTAGTAATCTAGGGTAACGTAGGTGGGCAAAATCGAAACCTTACTTCAGTGCCAGTACTTTCATGGGCAGCTTTCGGAACTGTGCGCGCCCAGTCCATTTCCGGCGGACTTCAGATTCTTTCTTGAGGTGGAAAACAGCAAAGACTGCCATCGGAGGCTTTTGCCCCAACCGTCCGACGGCAGTCCGGAGGCGAGTAATCGAACACCTTGATCGTATCCCGCAATGTCGACTGATACGCTAAACCTTTTCTGCGCCCTTCACAGTGCAGTTCCAAATCGGTCCCCAAGGACCATCATGGGCATAGGGTCCACAGTGACGACCGCCCAGCAAAGTCAAGTTTTCCGCATGTAAGTACATGCGAATGAATATTTTGCAAATAAGTCCTTTGTATTCAAAGATCTTGGTCGCTTTCGCCGCGTAAGTAGCTGATTCCAAAAGATCGGGGGGAGGGGGATATATCATTGATAACCACTTGGTAAACACCCGTTTACATCCTGGAAAAAATCCGAGAAATCTGTTCCTGCACAGCTCTAATCGAACACCACCGTCTTGCGATTCCCGTAAAGCAGAACGCGATCGTCGATGTGCCAGCGAACCGCTCGCGAAAGCACGACTTTCTCCAAATCGCGGCCCTTCTGAATCAGATCTTCGACCGAATCGCGGTGCGAAATGCGCACCACATCCTGCTCGATGATCGGACCATCATCGAGTACTTCGGTAACGTAGTGGCTCGTCGCGCCAATCAGCTTCACGCCCCGTTGAAACGCCTGATGATACGGTTTCGCGCCCACGAACGCAGGCAAGAACGAATGATGAATGTTGATGATGCGATGCGGAAACGTCGCCACGAATTCGTTGGAGAGAACCTGCATGTAGCGCGCCAGAACGGTGAAGTCGGCCTGGTGTTCCCGCAACAGCGCAATCTGTTTCTGCTCCGCTTCGCGCTTGTTGTCTTTCGTGACTGGAACCACGACGAACGGGACCTGATAAAACTCCGCGATCGGCTGATTGTCCGCGTGATTGGAGATGACCAACGGAATCTCGCAGTGCAGTTCGCCGATCTTGTGGCGATAAAGAAGATCGACCAGGCAGTGATCGTACTTCGATACCATGATCGCCATTTTCTTGCGCTCGCCCGGTTGCGCGAGTCGCCACTCCATCCCGAATTTCTGCGCGATGGGCGTGAACTCCCGCGTGAAATCGCCGAGCGCCAGGTCGAACCCGACCGGATCGAATTCCACCCGCATCAGGAACCACGCAGAATCCGCGTCAGTATGTTCGTCGGTGTGGAGAATATTTCCGCCATGCCGGAAGATGAAGTCCGACACGCTCGCGACCAGTCCTTTCTGGTCAGGACAGCTGATCAACAAGACGGCGCTGGTTCGCATGATCTGTGCAGTATCTCAGAAAGCCGGCAAGGCGCGGCTTGCCGCGCTCCTGATGCTTGATTCCGCGCAAGCATGTTACTTCTTCAGGTCCTTCAGGATTTCGCGCGCCGCATTCGCGCCCGAACCGCCCGTCAAGCCTGCTCCCGGATGCGTTCCGCTGCCGCACAGATACAGGTTCGCGATCGGCGTGCGATAACGAGCCCAATCGAGCAAAGGACGCATGGTGAAGAACTGGTCCAGCGCCAACTCGCCATGGAAGATCTGGCCCGCTGTGAGACCGTAAGTGTCTTCCATATCTTTGGGCGTAATGATCTGGCCGTCGAGTACCAGGCCCGGCAAATTCGGCGCGTACTGCGCGAGCGCATTCACCACCGTGTCTCCAAGCGCGCCCCGTTGCGCGTCCCAATCGCCCTTGAACTTATACGGCGCATATTGCATGTAGATCGACATCACATGCTTGCCCTTGGGAGCGAGCGACGGATCGGTGAGAGAGGGAATCGTGACTTCGAGGTACGGCTGCTTCGAGAAGTCGCCGTACTTCGATTCGTCAAAGGCGCGCTCGAGATAATCGATGCCGTGGCTGATCTGGATGCGTCCTGAAAGCGCAGCTGCATTGCCGTTCTTGAGCGCGGTGAATTCCGGCAGCGCGTCAAGCGCGAGGTTGATCTTCGCGATCGTGCCCATCATGCGATAGTGCTGAAGCTTCTCCGCGAACCCTGGCGAAAGATGGCTTGGATCGACCAGCTTGAGCAGCGTGCGTTTCGGATCGGCATTCGAAATGATCGTCTTGGCAGGAATCTCGTCGCCCGATTTGAGCACGACGGAGACGGCTGCTCCATCCTTCACCCGGATCTCCGCCACTTCGGCGTCGATGCGTATTTCCGCGCCTGCCGCTTTCGCGGCTGATGACATTGCCTGGGTGATCGCGCCAATTCCGCCGGAGGCGAAGTGAGCCGAACCCGCAGGATGCGAATCGCCCGCCGCGCGGATGAGCAACACCAGGGCGCTCCCCGCCGACCAGGGTCCGAGGAAGGTCCCAAAGATCCCGCGTGCAGCAATCGTTCCGCGCATCAGGTCAGTCTCGAAGTATTCGGAAACCAGGTCGGCAACCGCCATCGGCCCCCAACGCAACAGCCGGTAGAGATCCTTCTTGCCCAGCTTGCGGAGCGCGCGCCCCGTTTGCAGCATGCCCCACAGATCCGTTCGGTTGGGACTGTCGATGTCAGGAGGCGTCAGCTTCAGCGCGTCGGCGATCACGCTGCCCATCTTGCGCAGCGATTCCTCGAGTTCGGGATACTTCGCCGCATCCTTCCGCGAGAACTTGGCGATGTCAGTCGCGGACTTCTGCGCGTCGTCATAGAGCATAATCGCGCGACCATCCGGATTCAGCGAGACCACGCTGGGTTCGGGATGGATCAGCTTCAGGCCGTGCTGCTCGAGTTGCATGTCACGGACGATGTCAGGTCGAATCGGTCCCGCAGTGTGCGCGAGCGTCGAGCAGCGGAAGCCGGGGTGAAATTCTTCGGTAATGGCTGCGCCGCCGGTTTGCGAGCGGCGTTCGAGCACCAGCGGCTTGAATCCGGCTTTGGCGAGGTAGAAGGCGGTGACCAGGCCGTTATGACCGCCGCCGATGATGACGATGTCGCGCTTCTCGGCCATCACGCAGCCCCCTTCGCGTCCTTGAGAATCTCAAGCGCGGAGAGCCGTCCTGGCGCGCCCATGATGCCGCCGCCGGGATGCGTGGCCGACCCGCACATGTAGAGATTCTTGATCGGGGTGCGGAACTGCGCCCAGCCGGCGACCGGACGCAAGAAGAACAACTGTTCAAGCGAGAGTTCGCCCTGGAAGATGTTGCCTTCGGTGAGGCCGAACTCGCGCTCGAGGTCGAGCGGCGTGACGACCTGGCGGTGCAGAATGAGTTCGCGAATGTTGGGCGCGTATTCGGCGATCGTGTCGATCACGGTGTCGCCGAACTTCTCTTTCTCAGTGTCCCAGTGCAGGCCCGGAGCGAGTTTGTACGGAGCGTACTGCACGAAGCACGACATGACATGTTTTCCCGGAGGCGCGACCGAGGGATCGGTGAGCGAGGGGATGACCATGTCGATGTAGGGACGGCGCGAGAAGTGTCCGTACTTGGCGTCGTCGTAGGCACGCTCCATGTACTCGACGGCGGGTGAGATCGACATCGCTCCGCGAAGGTGAGCGCCTTCGCCGGGCATGCACTTGAAGTCCGGCAGGCCGTCGAGCGCGAGGTTCACCTTGCCGGAGGAGCCACGGTACTTGTAGCGGCGTACTTCCTCGAGGAAATCGTCGGCGATGTTGCCGGGCTCGATGAAGTCGATGAACGTGTGCTTGGGGTCTACGCTCGAGGAAACGATGTCGGCGTGAATCTCGTCTCCGTTGGCGAGGACAACACCTTGCGCTCTGCCTTCCTTGACGATGATCTTTGCCGTGGGAACCTGGGTACGAATCTCGACACCGGCTTCGCGCGCCGCATCGGCGATGGCATTCGAGATTGCGCCGGTTCCGCCACGCGCGAATCCCCAGGCACGGAACGCGCCGTCGATTTCTCCCATGTAGTGATGGAGCAGGACGTAGGCGGTTCCGGGCGAGCGCACGCCGAGGAAGGTGCCGATGATCCCCGAAGCTGACATGGTGGCCTTGAGCACGTCGGTCTCGAACCACTGGTCGAGGAAGTCGACGGCGCTCATGGTCATGAGCTGAACCTGGTTGTACTTGTCGCCGCTGGGAAGGTCCTGAAAGCGGCGGCCGATGAAAAGCAGCTTCATCAGTTCGCGCGGGTTCAGCGTGGCGGGGTCGGGAGGAACCATGCCGAGAATGGGCTTCACGAAGCGGCACATCGCCTGCATGGCCTTGCCGAATTCGTCGTAGGCCTCGGCGTCGGCCTTGGAGTGGCGCGCGATTTCGCGATGCGTCTTGCCGTGGTCGTTTACGCGCCAGAGGTAATCGCCACTGGGCATGGGCGTAAAAGTGCCGTCGAGCGGAAGGATTTCGAGTCCATGCCGAGGCAAGTCGAGGTCGCGGATGATTTCAGGCCGCAGCAGCGAGACCACGTAGGAGCAGACGGAAAACTTGAAACCAGGGAAGACTTCTTCGGTGACGGCGGCGCCCCCGAGCACGTGGCGCCGCTCCAGCACGAGAACTTTCTTGCCGGCCTTGGCGAGGTAAGCGGCGTTGACGAGGCCGTTGTGGCCTCCGCCGATCACGATTGCGTCGTATTTATGAGCCATGAGCTTCGAGCCTCGAGCATCGAGCGTGCGAATCAGAGTGTGCGAATTACAAAGACAGAAAGCAAGCGGACGTAAGGCGAGGTGCGCGGATCAGAGGCCGCTGAGGCGAACGGACCAGGCTATGAGGGTGCGGCGCATGAGCAAAGCGAAGCTATTGTAGACTATCGCGCCACTTTGCTCGAGAGTCTTGCAAAAATACCCTTCGGATCGATTTCTCGCGCGTGTCGAAAGTGATCCTGGGCCTTCTCGGGGATGTTGAGCGCCTCATATGCCTGTCCTGCATGGTAATGGATTTGAGAAAGAATCGGCTTCGTCCTCGTGCCGCAGAGCTGGAAAGCCTCCGTGACCAGCTTATCGACTTCACCAACATTACCCGAGTTCGCCGCCACAGCCCACGCGAGCACGGCCAGATCTTCACCTAACCTTGTGTCGAGGGCTTCTTTCGGCATTCCGCTTGCACAACGATCAATCTCCACTGCTTGACCGGCACAGTCCACCGCTTCTTTAAGCTCTCGACCTTGGCGTAGCCACGCTTCAGCGATTCCCTTTTGATTTGATCCGCGATCGGGCCAGGCTGTGCCCGCGGTCTCGTAAAACGCGATCGCCTCCGTATATCGTTCTTGATCCATCAGCACTGATGCGAGCATATCGTAGACAAGAGCTTTTTCGCGAGAGTTATCGTGAAGGGGCAAGGCTTCTCGAAGGCTCGCTTCCGCTTCGTCAAGCCTTCCTGCGTGATGCAGCATTTCGCCGCGAATGCAGCAGTATTCGGCCGTCTTCTTCGCCCTGTCTTTCAATCTCTCGGCTTTCTCGAGGGCTGTCTCATAGTCTCCCGCCCGATAAGCGGCCATCACAGCTTTCATAGCATTCGAGGTGCGCACGGCTCGGATCAAGGCCACAACGCCTTTCTGGCCCCCAAAGAGGAAATACACCAGCAGCAAGAGCCCTAGCCAAACCAGCAAATTCCCATGCATATTGGAGTCTTCGTTCGCGACAATGTATTGTATCGCTAGCGTCTTAATTGCAAAATCCTACGAGGCCATACCTTGCCCATCGGAACTGCATTTCACGAGCGCACCTTTCCTCTGTGTCACAGCCTGAATTACCGGGAGTGGTCGGGGTACTACACGGTCAGCGTGTACGAGGTGCATCACGAGCACGAGTACAACGCGATCCGCAATGCATGCGCGATGATCGATATCACGCCGCTCTACAAGTACATGGTCACCGGGAAAGACGCGACCAAGCTGGTGAATCGCGTGATCACGCGCGACATCAACAAGGTCAAGGTCGGGCAGGTGATTTATTGCTGCTGGTGCGATGAAGACGGCAAGGTGATCGACGACGGGACGATTTCGCGGCTGGGCGAGAACGTGTATCGCTGGACGGCGGCCGATCCGAGCCTGCGCTGGTTCAAGCAGAACGGCCTAAACATGGACGTGCAGATAGAAGATATCTCGGAGAAAACGGCCGCGTTGGCGCTGCAGGGGCCGACTTCGGGACAACTGCTGAAAGTGGCGTCCGAGGCCGACATCGCGAACCTGAAGTATTTCCGCGTGACCAGTGGCAAGATCAACGGCGTGCCCGTGGACATTTCGCGCACAGGGTACACGGGCGATCTGGGATACGAGATCTGGGTGCCGTGGCAGGATGCGGTGAAGGTGTGGGACGCGCTGATGGCCAAGGGCAAGCAATTCGACATCCACGCGGCGGGGATGCTGGCATTGGATGTGGCGCGGGTGGAAGCCGGACTGCTGCTGATCGAGGTCGACTATACAAGTTCGAAGAAGGCGCTGATTCCGTCGCAGAAGTATTCGCCGTATGAGTTGGGATTCGGCAAGATGGTGCATCTCGACAAGGAGAATTTTGTCGGGAAGACGGCGCTGCAGCGCGATGAGAAGAACGGCGTGCCACGCCAGTTGGTGGGGGTGGAAGTCGACTGGGTCGAGGTGGAGGAGCAGCACGACAAGTTTGGATTGACGCCTGCCGCTCCGGCGCAGGCATCGCGGGTGGCGGTTCCCGTGTATGCGGGCAACAAGCATATTGGCAAGGCGACAACGACTACCTTTTCTCCGCTGCTGAAGAAGTTGATCGCGCTGGCGAGCGTGGAGACCGCGTACTCGAAGCCCGGGACGAAGCTGCAGATGGAATTGACGATCGAGGCGCGACGATTGAAAACAACTGCGACGGTGGTCAAACTGCCCTTTTTCAATCCTCCGCGGAAGACGGCCGTGCCGGTTTAAAGCCGGTTCGAATCACGAATGTTGGCCGTTTCCGTTTTGCTGTCGCCCGCTGAAGCGGGCTCGCTTCTTCTTGTCGCTTGCACCCAGCGCTTACGCGCTGGGCTAATACCTGCCGGCGCTCCGCGCCTGGGACCTGCGAAGTCAGTCGTCCGGAATTTTTTCTGCGTTGAGCGAATTTTTCCCGGGATTGATCGAATGAAGAAGCGCGGACTTCCTGCAGCAAAAACGGCACACTCGACTCTACAGCGAAAAGGGCACACTCGACGGTGTGCCCTCTCTCCCGAGCATTGATTCAGCCCCAGCGAATGCTTTCTCAGCGCGCGCTCGCCATGATCGCTACTTTCTCCGAACGCAGACGGGCGGCCAGCTCATTTTCAACCGCGCTCTTGGGGAGTTGGCGTCCCCGGCTCTCGCCCTGGACCCAAACTTCGTACAAGAAGCAATGTTCACGTCCATAACAGTGAAAGACGAGTTTAGTGCGGTCTGCCGGGTTCAATGACTCGACCGCATGCGGCGACATCGCATTGATGGTTTTATTGTCATCGCCTTTGAGCACGAGAATTCCAGACGTCCCGACGGGCGAGATGGTATAGGCACCCGCAGGGAGTACGGTCTTGTTCATGGTGAAGCTGAACGGTACATTGCTCTGAATTTTCTGTTGTGCGAATGCCGATCCGGCCACCAACAGCAGGCTCAGCACGCCGACGAAAGTAAGAGCTTGCTTTTTCATAGTTCCTCCTTTTGTGATGACGGCCGAAGCCCAAGCAGGACCGACCTTCTTCAACACCTGACATTTTGCGTCTGTGTATTGCCGTCTCCACACCCCGTTTCGGTGTTGATCACCGAATGCACAAGGAATAAGCAACCCTCGTGCCAACCATGGGCGGTGATCGTCTCGTGACGGGCACGGATCAGCAAGTTGCTGAAGGGAGAGTAGGTTGCCGCCAGCAAGAATGGAGTCAGGCAAATTCTGTAACGATTTCCGATCCAGGTTCACTAACCAAACAGTTAGTCGATGCTCACGATTTGGTTAGAGCTGACAATCGGAGGTTGCGGTGCAGACCTGGATACGAACTCACCTAAACGGTGACGAGTCCGCCGGATATATTCCGTGGGACACTTCTGAAACTTGGGAAAGCGATCCTGCGGACGGAATTGTGGGTTCAAGCGCGGCAATCCGCGAACTTCTGGAACTGGTGCAACGGGTCGGACCGACGACATCGACGGTACTCATCCATGGAGAGACCGGCACCGGTAAGGAACTGGTAGCACGCGCGATCCACCGCCACGGTTCGCGCGCGGCGCGGCCGTTCGTGGCCATCAATTGCGCGGCGATTACCGAGTCTCTGCTGGAAAGCGAACTGTTTGGTCATGCCAAAGGTGCGTTCACCGGAGCCACTGCGCAGAAGAAGGGAAAGATCGAGTGTGCCGAAGGAGGCACATTATTTCTCGATGAAATCAGCGAACTGGCGCCGGGGATGCAAGCCAAGCTGTTGCGGGTATTGCAGGAGCGTGAAATCGAGCCGGTCGGAGGGACGCACTCAATCAAGGTAGACGTGCGCATTCTGGCAGCTACGAACCGTGATCTCGAGGACGAAGTGCGCGCTGGACGCTTCCGCGAAGATTTGTATTTTCGCCTGAACGTGCTCAGCATTGCGACTCCTCCGTTGCGGGACAGACGGGAAGACTTGCCAGTGCTGGCGAAGAGCTTTGTCCTGAAGGTGAGCAAGAAGTACAACGTCCCGCCAAAAGCGTTGTCCGCACAGGCGCAAGCTTTGCTGATGGTGTACGACTGGCCGGGCAATGTGCGCGAACTGGAGAATGCCATGGAGCGAGCGGTCGTGCTGGGGGACGCGGATGAGATCCTGCCCGAAGATCTGCCGCGATGCATTTGTGAAGGCGCCGCAATCAGGTCTGAGACTGGATATCATGGCGCGATAAAACACAGCAAAAGACAGCTCATCGCCCGGGCGCTGGGCCAGGCGAACGGACATTACATTGAGGCTGCAAAGATTCTTGGGCTGCATCCGAATTCATTATTGCGGCTCATCCGAAACCTGGGGTTGAAAACAGCGACAAGGGAACTGCCGGCGGGCTGAAAACGTGAGGATCACTCCTGCGAGCCGGTTTTGCGGCAGGCAAAGTAGCGCCGGCTTCTTGCCGGCATCTGCTGTTGGGCGAAAGCGCAGGGGGGGCCGTCCGAAAGCCGGCGAGACACCGGCGCTACCTGGTGAGGAAGTCTCGAATCCTGGGCCGGTAGAAGATTGCCACGCCGACCAGCACCAGCAATCCGCACAATCCCACAACCTTGATCACCGCGAGTAGTTTGTTGGGCTCGTCGGGTGGCGGCAGCAGAGAGATGGCGATGGTGATGGACGTCGTGACGAAGCCAACGATCGCGACCAGCCGGGCGACAGGCTTTCCACCGGGGACACGAATCACGTCCGGACCCGCGGGCTCGGATTGCAGCTTGAACATCGCGGCAAATAGATACAAGTAGGGAATGAAATACGTAATCACCGCCATGCTTACGAGCACATCGTAGGCGCCCTTCACGCTCGTACCTGCCTGTCCCAGAAAAACGAATACCGCTCCCAGAGCGGCCTGAACCACCAGAGCGACCCAGGGTGTTCGCCAGCGCGGATGAAGCGTGCCGAAAACCGGAGGCAGAAAGCGATCGATGCCGGCAACGAAAGGCAAGCGCGCGACCGCGGCCAGGTAAGCGCCCGCGGCTCCCAGGTTGCTCAGCGCGATCAGGAAGGCGGCGAAGGGAATTACTCCCTCCCAGCCGATGCGGCCGGCGGTCCTGGTGATGGCCTGCATCAAGCCTTGCAGAGTACTGACCTCGGATGCGGGCAGGGCGAGCATCACGGATACTGTGCCAGCGATGTAGCAGAAGGTTACGGTCAGTCCTGCGATGAAAAGCGCAAAGGGTATCGTACGGCGGGCGTTCTTGATTTCCTCACCCATGAAGGAGGCGGTTTCGCAGCCGCCGAAGGCAAAGGTCAGAACGGACCAGAAGATGATGTCGTTGAGGTGAGTCTTAGGGATGAAGGCGTGTGGAGTGAAGGCTGTCGCTGAACCGAAACGATGCCACGCGATGATGCCCATCCCGATCACGATCATCACTGGAATCCACATGGCGAGCGCTCCGAGGTTGTGCAGCCATTTGCCGACGTCGAGGCCTATGACGTTCAGCCAGGTGACAGCGCCGAGCGCGATGAGAGAGAACACGATGTAAAAGGTGGGGTTGTTGGATAGATGTCCCCAAGCGCCGCTACGGATGAAAAGAGCGTTGCTGGCTGCAAAGTAGAGGATTGCCGGGAAGTAGGGAAGGTTGCTGGTCCAGTAGGTCCAGGCGGAGATGAAGCCGGAGAAATCTCCGAAAGCGCGTTTGCTCCAGACGTAGAGTCCACCTTCACTGGGATAGCGCGAGGAGAGTTCCAGCACCGACAGCGCAAGCGGCGTGTAGAAAGCGAGCCAGGCGCCGATCCAGATCAGGATCGAACTGGGACCAGCGGCGGCAGCGGTGGCGATCCAGCGCAGGCTGATGCCGGTGACAACGTAGAACAGGATGAGGTCGCGGAACCCCATCGCTTTCTTGGGCCGATGCGGATCTTCGGCCTCGGCTATCGAGATGCCCGAGCCGAGAAGGCTTACAGTTTCCGGTGAACCGGGTATGGCAGAGTCGGGCAAGAAAATGTCTCGACGTCAGACTGGAGTACGCTCGGGGGGCTGAGAACAAATACCATCGCGAGACGGCGAGAGCAAGCCGAAACTGCTTGGACTGCCAGAGTGAGGTGAACGCAGCAATACGGGAACTGGATCAGAATTCAGCGGAGGATGTGGGCGTCGGATTGAGAATCTGGGCGGCGTCCTGCACCTCACGCATTTTGCGGACGAGAGTTTCGGTGGAGAAGGGCTTGTTGAGGAGGATGGCATCTTTGCCAAGGTTGGCGTTTTCAAGGACCGCGGCCTCGGTGTATCCCGACATGAAGATCACCGAAAATCCAGTACGTTTCCTGCGCAGCTTTTCGACCAATTCCGGGCCACCCATGCGCGGCATCACGATGTCGGTGACGACGACATCGATGGGGCCGTCGTGGTGATCGGCGACAACCAGCGCTTCCAGGCCGTTTCCGGCTTGCAGAATCTGGTAGCCGAGCCTCTTGAGGGCTTCGGCGGCGAGCGCACGCAGGGGCGCTTCATCCTCAACCAGAAGCACCGTCCCCTGTCCAGTTACCAGTTCAGAGGAGTGCTGGGTTTGCGGCGATAAGGCCGGTTTGTCAAGTGCTGGCAGATAGATTTTGAATGCCGTTCCCACGCCCACCTCGCTGTAGACGGTGATGTGCCCGCGACTCTGCTTCACGATACCGTAAACCGTAGCTAGCCCCAGGCCCGTGCCCTTGCCGGGCTCCTTGGTGGTGAAAAAGGGCTCGAAGATTTGGGTGAGAGTTTCACTGTTCATCCCACAGCCGGTGTCTGTGACGGCGAGAAGCACATAGGGACCTGGGGCGACTTCGTTGTGAGTCGCAGCATAGGTCTCATCGAGGTTGCAGGCGTGGGTTTCGATGATCACCTTTCCACGGCCAGGCAGCGCATCGCGAGCATTCACGGCCAGATTCATGATGACCTGCTCGAGCTGTCCAGGATCTGCTTTCACGCGCCCGATATCCTCCGGAAGACTCGTCAGCAGTTCGATATTTTCGCCCAGGAGCAGGCGGAGCATCTTCAGCATGCCTCGCACGGTGTGGTTCAGATCGAGCACCTGGGGTTCGAGGACTTGCTTGCGGCTGAAGGCGAGCAATTGCTGGGTCAGCCCGGTGGCACGGTCGCCGGCGCGCTTGATTTCTTCGAGGTGAGAGCGTGTTTCGGGCGCCGCGGTCTCGAGCAGAAGGTCGCTGTAGCCTTTGATAATCATCACGAGATTATTAAAGTCATGAGCGATCCCGCCGGCGAGGCGTCCTACGGCCTCCAAGCGCGCCGAGCGGAGCATACCTTCGCGCGACAGGCGCAAGCTTTTCCGCATTTCTTCGAAGGCCCGCGTCAATTCAGCGACCTCGTCCTTGCCCTGCACGTGGATGGGGAACTCGAAATCGCCTTTTTCCATCTGCCGGCTGGCCTGAACCAGGTTTTCGAGCGGCCGCGTGATCTGGCGCGAGAGGACAAAGCCCACGAGAGCTCCCGACAGCACGGCAATCGCGCCCAGACCAAGCAGCATGTGGTTCAACAGGCTCAGGAAAGTGGCTGCCTGATCGTAGGATTTCAGACAGTACAGGCGGATCGGGTGGTCGCCCGAGAGCTCAATAAAGCTGCCGAGGTAGCGCTCGCCGCCGATATCGATTTCCTGGATGGAACGCGGTACGTGGGAAGAATTCGACAGCCAGGTTTGAAACTCGCCCCACAACGAAGGGTCGAGGGAGCTCAGGAGCACACGGCCGTCTCGCTCAAAGGCGATTGGGCTGTCTGCGAGAGCATCGGTTCCGGCGATGGATTGGGGCGTGACTTCCCACCCAAGTGCAACCACGCCCAATGCATGGAGCTCCGATCCGGCTCCAGCATTTACCTGCGCAAAACTCAAATCGTAGAGATGTCCATTGATGAACCACCAATCATGCTTCCCGGCGGAGTGAAACAACAAGAGCCTCTCGCTGGAAGCCGCGACCTTCTGGGACTTTGAATGGAGTGCCATCAATGTGCCGGAGAGGTCCGCGAGGATCAGCACATCGGCGCCGCTGGTTTCGAGGAACGACTTGGAGCCATCCTGGATGGTGAGAGGATCGCGGGTGGACATCATGGCCTTCAGGCTAGGCAAATTGGCGATGAGGGCGGCACTCTGTTCGGACTGCTGCCGGCGCGCTTCTTCAATCTTGCTATATACCGACGACTCGGTACGCAGCGTGGAGGCCAGATCTTCCGAAACATGGGCCCGCATGCGCACCTGGACGAGCGCCAGGACGGCGGCTGTCAACAGAAACACCACCGCCAGCATCGACACGAGCAGCGTCGTTCGCAGATGTTCAAAAGGCCGCGTAAACATGCGTAGAGAGCAGCTTAAAGGTCATCATTTCCAAAGCACACCACACTTTGGTAACGTCCGCAAACATGGGTAACTTGCGTTGGGTACTCCGGTTTCTGACAATCGAAGGATCATGCTTGGAAGGCCACATCGAGAGGGCAAACCAGGCCCGGTTCAAATAGGGCCACCTTCCGTTTTTGCGAAGCTCCTGGGGGCCTCGAGCCTGGGACTGCTACTGTTGTTCAGCGGGTCAGTGCTGGCGCAAGACTCCACTGTGCACGGGTCGGTGCGAGTTCTGCATCATGCCGCGGTCGAGTCGGGCAATGAAGACGTCGTCATTTGGCTCACGCCGATGCAATCTCCGGGTGCGGCGAGCCCCGGCCCCACGGCCCGGCTCTTGCAGAAAAACAAAAAGTTCATTCCGCATGTAGTGGCGGTAACTCAGGGCACGCAGATCGAGTTCCCAAACCAGGACTTGTTTTTCCATAGTGTATTTTCAATTCATCAAGGAAAGACGATGGACCTGGGTTTGTATGAAAGCGGTGCCGCCCACAAAATCCGCTTCAATCAAGCTGGAGTTTCTTATATTTTCTGCAAAATTCATCCCGAAATGAGCGCAGTCGTGGTTGTGCTGCAAACACGGTTCTTTGCAATTACGGATGCGGCAGGGGACTTCCAGATCAGCCATGTCCCACCGGGGCGTTACAGGTTAGAACTTTGGCACGAGCGCGCTGCCAAGCAAGAGTTGGAAGCACAGGCTCGAGAGTTGGAAGTAGTTTCCGGGGACAACCAGGTCAGCGGAATTGACCTCCACTCCTCGGATGCTCCGGAGGAGCCACCCGCTAGGGAAAGCGATTCCCATTCTGAAAGTACAGACAAGGCGCGTCGCCGATAACGCCGATGGACAGTGGTCGCGTAAGAGCCGAGGCCTTACGGTTGCGCAGGGCTCCAAATCATCGATTCTCTTGCCAGGTCGTAATTCCACTGCTGTTTGCCATTCGAGAAAACAATGACGCTGAAGCCGATCTGCCTGGCTTGTTGGGCTGAAATGGAGTTCACAAAAGAGTAAACATCCCTGCGGCCCAGTTGCTGCCACTCGACGCGCAGCAAGTCGCGACTGTCCCCGTCCAATTGCACCCGGGCGTCAACGCCATTCTGCCGAAGCTGGCTCTCGATGCGGCTGGCAAAATCAGAGCGCGTCTGCATCGAGGCAACCGCGGTTCGATGCACTGTTCTGGGCGCACTGTTCTGCGCCGCGGCGATGAGTGTGAAGGACAAAACGGTCAGGACGAGGCATCCGCCCAGCAGAGTTCCGAGATTCGATCGCTTTATTTTCATAACGTGAACCGAGGCGCAAGCTTATCGCAGGCCCGCGACCCAACGTAAGTGACGTTGGTAACTCTCTCGCCAGTAACGCGCCTGCAATCTAAAAGACAGCCAAGCGCACTTTATACTTTTATAAAGACGAAATTTAAGCGACAAGCTACCGCACGGAACCGTGCGTGTCAATCCTACCTATCGATCCTACCTATCGATCAACATCCTATCGATCATTGCAATGACGCTTCGCGGCACGAGGCATTGGACGAGCCATTTCCTTTTCATTTCAGCGCCGAGGGTCGAAAGGTATGGTCAGGTGTATCGCAAATTGATCCGACCGAGACCAATCCCAGAGCGATCCCGCGTGTGCGCAGGCACGCGGGGCGTCGGTTTGTGCTTGCCATCCGCAAGTTGAATGATATTCTCTCCCGATCTCTTGGGGAGGGCCCCTGTTCGCACCTGTGACAACCCTGGCGATTCGGTGTATGGCTGTGATCCGCGCTCGCGGATTTGTCTGCTGAATGGTATCGACTTCACGTGTTGGGCAAGCTTTTGGGGCTCGATGCGGTTTCTCGAGAAGAGCCCTGTCGGGACCATAGCTGGAGCAAAGGTCCTGACGCGGGTAAGGGGGTATGCATGAATTGGACTCAGGTGTATGACCCTTTCGGACACTGGTGGCTCTCTACACTGGTTGCGGCTCTACCGATTCTCGTTCTGTTTGGATTACTGGCCGGGTTGAGGGTAAAGCCCCACCTGTGTGCGATCGCCGGAGCGCTGACCGCGATCGGCGTGGCCGTGCTGTTCTTCAAGATGCCGGTGTCGTTGGCGACGATGAGCTTCGGCTATGGAGTGGCATTCGGACTCCTGAAAATTGCCTGGATCGTGCTGGCCGCGGTTTATCTGTACGACATCTCCGTTGAGACGGGGCAATTTGAAATCATGAAGGAGTCGATCGCGAATATTACGCCCGACCGGCGGCTACAGGTACTGCTGGTGGCGTTTTGCTTCGGTGCTTTCATTGAGGGAGCAGCAGGCTTCGGAGCCCCGGTCGCAATCGCGGGCGCCTTCATGATCGGATTGGGATTCCGCCCGTTTCACGCCGCTGCCCTGAACCTGATTGCGAACACGGCTCCAGTGGCCTGGGGCGCGATCGGAACGCCGGTGCATACTTTGGCAGCCGTCTCGGGCCTGCCGGAGTCCGACTTGAACGCAATGATCGGGCGCATCCTTCCGTTCACGGCGGTGATTGTGCCTTTCTGGCTGGTGCGGACGATGGTTGGGTGGAGTGAAACCTTCGAGGTGCTGCCGGCCATCCTGGTGGTGGGCTTTTCGTTTGGGCTGACCCAGTTCTTCTGGTCGAATTTCGTGGATAGCAACCTGGTCGACATCATGGGTGGGGTGATCTCGATCGTCGCGACTGTCGGATTTCTCCATTTATGGAAGCCCAAACGAATCTGGCGCTTCGACTACGACCAGGCAGAGTCGATGGTCACACCGCCCACCGCGCAAGTCAGCGATCAGTTCGGCGCGGATTGGGCTCCCAATGATTTCGACGGCTTGGCAAAAATACGCACCTATTCAGCGCGTCAGGTGTTAAAAGCGTGGATGCCGTTCGCAATTTTGTCGCTGTTCGTCTTGCTATGGGGCCTGCCAAAAATCAAGCTCGCGCTAAATCAGGCCACCACGCCGGCGTTCAAGGTCATGCTCCCGAACGGCAAGGTCCGACCGGGTCCGCCCGGCTGGGATGTTCCGTACCTTCATAACGCGGTGTATCGTTCCGCGCCGGTCGTGACGAAACCGACACCGGAAGCGGCCCGCTATGACTTCAACTGGCTCTCCGCCACCGGGACCGGTTGTTTTCTGGCGGCAATCGTGTCGGGTTTGCTGCTGGGCGTAAGTCCGGGCCGGCTGATGAAGATTTTCTGGCACACGCTGAAACGGATGCGGTTGGCGGTCGTTGCCATTTCCTTCATGCTCGGACTGGGGTTCGTGACTCGCTATTCCGGCCTGGACGCCGTGCTGGGCCTGGCTTTCACGCGCACGGGATGGGCCTACCCGTTTTTTGGGACTTTCCTGGGCTGGCTGGGCGTGGCCTTGACGGGTAGCGACACCTCTTCCAACGCGCTTTTCGGAAGTCTGCAGCGCATAACTTCGCAGCAACTCAATATGGATCCGGTATTAATGTGTGCGGCCAACAGTGCGGGCGGCGTGATGGGGAAGATGGTGGATGCCCAATCGATTACGATCGCCACTGCCGCTACCGAGCAGGTCGGCAATGAAGGAACCATTTTCCGGTTCGTGGTGTGGCATTCGGTGGCGCTGGGCGCGATCGTCGGCGTGATCGTGATGCTCTATGCCTACACGTTCGCTCACTTCGTGCCGCACGGTTTGACATTCGTAAAATAAAAATGACGCCAGCGCTGGAAGGGAACTTACGGCGCTGGCGTCCGAGTGTCAGTCTCCTGAGGGCAGGAGTGATTCTTCCGCAGGCATAACTTCCGATAGGACGGATGGGCAATCTCCCAGAATCGGCTGACAGGATGCGTCCGGGCCGTGTTTCGGACGCACTTGCTGCTGAATTTCCGCAAATTGCGCCTGTTCCGTGGACCCTTCGAGCGCGGTGGTTGAGGCCACGCCTCCTGCGATCACCTGCGTGAGCGCATCGAAATAGCCGGTCCCGACGAAGCGCTGGTGTTTGACCGCTTCGTAGCCGTACTGCGCCTCGCGAGCAAACTCCTTCTCCTGCAGCCGCGAATAGGCGGTCATACCCGTGTCGCGGTAGCCGCGCGCCAGTTCGAACATGCTCAGATTCAGTGCATGGAAGCCCGCCAGGGTGACGAACTGAAACTTGTATCCCATGCGAGCCAGCTCCGTCTGGAACATGGCAATGGTCCGGTCGTCGAGCTTCTTCTTCCAATTAAACGAAGGCGAGCAGTTGTAGGCCAGCATCTTGCCGGGGAATTTGGCGTGGATGCCTTCGGCGAATTCCCGCGCCTCATCCAGGTTGGGCTCCGAAGTTTCACACCAGAGCATTTCGACATAGGGCGCGTACGCCAAGCCGCGCGCAATGGCAGCCTTGAGGCCGCCGCGAATGCGGAAGAAGCCTTCCGCGGTACGTTTTCCGGTGAGGAATTCGCGATCGCGCGGGTCGATGTCGCTGGTCAGCAGGTGCGCGCTGTCGGCATCGGTGCGAGCCATGATCAGGGTTGGCACACCGAGAACGTCGGCAGCGAGACGGGCGGCAACCAGTTTCTGGATCGCTTCCGAGGTGGGGATCAGGACCTTGCCGCCGAGGTGGCCGCACTTCTTCGCCGAGGAAAGCTGATCCTCGAAATGCACGCACGCAGCGCCCGCGTCAATCATCGCCTTCATCAATTCGAAAGCGTTTAACGTGCCGCCGAATCCGGCTTCGGCGTCCGCGAGGATCGGGGCCAGCCAGTAGGTGGAATCTTTGCCGTCCATGTGATGGATCTGGTCGGCGCGCATCAGGGAGTTATTGATGTTGCGCACGACTGTCGGAACGCTGTCGGCTGGATACAGGCTCTGGTCGGGATACATCTGGCCGGCGTTGTTCGCGTCGGCGGCCACCTGCCAGCCACTGAGGTAGATAGCGTTCAGTCCCGCCTTGATCTGCTGGACCGCCTGGTTGCCGGTGAGAGCGCCGAGCGCGGCGACGTAGGGTTCGGTGTGCAGCAGTTTCCACAGGCGTTCCGCCCCAAGCCGGGCGAGAGTATGTTCCACCTGAATCGAGCCGCGCAGCTTCACCACATCCTCGCCGCTGTATGGGCGCAGGATGCCGGTCCAGCGTGCGTCGGACTGCCACTGCTTGTTGAGTTGGGATGCGGTTTGCGTGTTCATGTGTAAAAATCCTCCCCCTCTGAGGTCCGCCAGCAGTACATCGCAAACGGCGAGGGATGGACAAGGCCTGTAGTCCGCGTCGGGCAACTGGTCCGATTTGACCTAGTGAGGAAATTCCGTTCTGGCGGGTGGTTTCACCAAGGCATATCATAGTTCGCATGACTACCACTGCTTCCCTCCCCATCGCTGAGATCGAGTCCCAGATTCTGAGTCCGGAAGCCCGGACATTTCTTACCGATTTGGCGAGAAAGTTCGAGCCCCGTCGCCAGGAACTGCTGGCTCAACGACGCGCGCGGCAGCAGGAAATCGACGCCGGGAAAATGCCCGACTTCCTCCCCGAGACTGCCGAGATCCGAAAAGCAGAGTGGAAGGTCGCGCCCATTCCCGCGGATCTAATGGACCGGCGCGTGGAGATTACCGGGCCCGTGGATCGCAAGATGATCATCAACGCGCTGAACTCCGGCGCGAACGTGTTCATGGCGGATTTCGAAGACTCTCATTCGCCGACCTGGCAGAACAATCTTGAGGGACAGGCCAACCTGGTCGATGCGGTGAGGCGGAGGATCACTTACACCAGTCCCGAGGGCAAGCGTTACCAGTTGAATCCGCAGATCGCGACATTGCTGGTGCGGCCGCGCGGCTGGCATCTGGACGAGAGACATTTCAAAGTCGACGGGAAATCGATATCGGGGTCACTGTTCGATTTCGGGCTTTTCTTCTTTCACAACGCGAAGGATCTGATTCGCCGGGGCACGGGGCCGTACTTTTATCTGCCGAAGCTGGAGAGTCATCAGGAGGCGCGGCTTTGGAATGACGTGTTTAATTTCGCGCAGGATCGAGTCGGGATTGCGCGCGGGACGATCCGGGCGACGGTGCTTATCGAGACGATCCTGGCCGCGTTTGAAATGGACGAAATTCTTTATGAACTGAAAGACCACTCGTCGGGATTGAATTGCGGGCGCTGGGATTACATCTTCAGCTACATCAAAAAATTCCGGAACCGGCCCGACTTCGTGCTGCCGGATCGCTCGACTGTGACCATGGAGAAGCATTTCCTGAAGTCCTATGTAGACTTGCTGATTAACATCTGCCACCGCCGGGGAATTCACGCGATGGGCGGCATGGCCGCGCAGATTCCCATCAAGAACGATCCCGAGGCGAACGAGAAGGCGCTTGAAAAAGTGCGTCAGGACAAGCTGCGCGAGGTGCATGCCGGACACGACGGCACGTGGGTAGCGCATCCTGGGCTGGTGGGAGTGGCCAAGGACATTTTCGATGCACACATGAAAAAACCGAACCAGATTGACCGGCCACTTCAGGATGTGCACGTTACTGCCAGGGACCTGCTCGCTCCGACCGAGGGCAAGATCACCGAGGCAGGATTGAAGTGGAATATCGACGTTGGATTGCAATATCTGGAATCGTGGCTGCGCGGAAACGGATGCGTGCCGATCTATAACCTCATGGAGGATGCGGCCACGGCGGAAATCTGCCGCTCGCAGGTGTGGCAATGGGTGAGGCACGCCGCCAAGCTGAGTGACGACGGGCGTCCGATCACCCGCGAAATGGTCCGGGGATTCATTGGAGAGCAGAAGAAACGCTTGAAGGGAGCGCGCATGGACGACGCGGCCGCCATCTTCGAGCGTATGATGACGGACCAGGATTTCGCAGAATTCCTGACGCTGGTCGCTTATGATTACATCGATTAAACCTGCAAACTGTTTCTCCGGGACATGAGCCAGGAAACTCGTGAGATCACCGACGATTTTCTAGCGCAACTCAAGCAGGATCTGGTATGCCGACGCGTCGGGCGGGGAATGGCGCGTCTGGAAGAACACCGCAGCCTTCTCACCGCTTTCGATCCAGAACAAAGAAATGCCGCGCGCTTTGCGGGCTTCCTCGCCCAGTGGGTGGATAT
>Ga0307479_10001449_pt1 | contig 21577 bp, 15 predicted proteins | sample atmos_gasesECM4C_FD_203743 | JGI IMG/M metagenome (GOLD analysis project Ga0307479, IMG submission 203743) | Hardwood forest soil microbial communities from Morgan-Monroe State Forest, Indiana, United States - atmos_gasesECM4C_515 | ecosystem: Environmental > Terrestrial > Soil > Temperate...
AAGAGTCGGAGAAGGCGAGACGGAAGGTAAGCGAGGAGAGATGGTTGTAGTCCGTTACGAAGCGCCAGGCGCCGGGGAGCAGGGATTGGATTTCCAGTCGCTGCTCCTCGCCACCCTGGGGAGTGCGTATGCCGTTAATGAGGATGCCGCGGTCGTCGACACCAAAATAGCTGTAATCAATCGAGGTGTTTTCGAAGGGCCTGGCGCGGAATCTTCCGCGTTCGAGTAGGCCGCGGCGGCTCATGTATTGGCCGCCAATGGTAGCGTCCATCCACGGGGCGGGCGCCAGATAAAAAGCATCACCGAGAATGAAGCCCTTGCGCGAGCTCTCGCCGACATCGGGAATGAGGAAACCGGTTTGGCGGACCTTGCGGCCGGCGGGGGCGGAGGCGTAAGGGAGCCAAATGAGCGGGACGCGGAAAAGTCGAAAGTTGGCGTTGACCAGCGCGACGGTTTTATTGAGATGGATCCGCGCGTTGGGGGCGTAGAACTGCCACGCGGGATGTTGGGGATCGCAGATGGTGACCCAGGCCCGGTGGATGAGGTAAACCTCTCCTGGGAAGCGTTCGACGTCACGCGCCTGGAAGTACAACGGATTTTCGGAAACCAAGAGCTCGGGATTGGGCCGCCGCTCGATCTTGAAGTTGCCGCGAACGTTGTGGAAGAGGCCATGACCGGTGCTGACGTTGTAGTGCGCTTCATCGGCATCGAGGTGCTCGTTGCCGTAATCGAGCTGAACATGGCCGGTGGCGGTGGCTTCGTAGGTCTTGCTGTTGTATTCGACGTGGTCGGCGCGAAGACGGGTTTCGGCGTAGTGAATATCAACGTCGCCGTCAGCCGTGACGACGTCGCCTTTGCGGCCCTGCGTTTTCGCTTCCAGATTTGCGACTCCTCCTTTGGCGGAAGGAAAGCGAGTTTGCTGGGCGGAGGCGCTGCGTGGTGTCGCACCCGCAAGCGCAAGGAGCAGCGCAGCCAGGAAAAGAATTGCGCGGAGCGCGGAAATCGCCCGTGCATGGGGATGGCGGTTCACTCGGAACATGCGGTCAATGAAAACAGTTTGATAGCCTAGCATGCGGTCGTAGGGATTTGAAGGCGAGGGCAGGCGTTGCGTTGCATGCGCAGGCCGGGCGGTGATGGAGCAGAATTGCCCGTGAGTGAAACGAAGTGGCAGCGCGGCGCGTCTGTTATTGCGCCGGTTTGGTTTGCCATTTCAAAACGCCGTTTCTAAACACTTGATGCGCTTTGCGGCCCTGCCGGAGTAACATGCCGGGCCTTGCTCACAGGGAGATGGAATGAAGCATACGTGGAATGCTCTGCGGACGATTCTGGCTTGCGCGGCGTCTCTGGGCGCGCCGGCGATGGGCGCAAAAGCGGCGCCCGGCGACCAGCCCAATCCCGCCGATAAATTCAAAAGCCTGGAATTCCGCGAGATCGGCCCCGCAACGATGGGCGGGCGCATTGACGATTTCGCGGTCGTGGAGAGCAACCCAAACATCGTGTACGTGGGCACGGCTTCGGGAGGCGTTTGGAAAACAACGAACAACGGCACGACGTGGGAGCCGATCTTCGATAAGGAGAGCGTCTCGACGATTGGCGACATCGCGATTGCGCCGTCGGACCCATCGGTCGTGTGGGTTGGGACCGGCGAGCCGAACAACCGGCAAAGTTCTTCCTGGGGCGACGGGGCGTACAAGTCGCTGGACGCCGGGAAAACCTGGAAGAAAATGGGGCTGGAGGCGACGCGCCACATCGGCCGCATCGTGATTCATCCGAAGAATCCCGATGTGGTGTATGTCGCCGCGCTGGGACACCTGTGGGGCGCGAATCCCGAGCGCGGAGTTTACAAGACGGCCAATGGCGGGAAGACCTGGTCGCAAGTCCTGGAGATCAACAATGACACCGGTGTGAGCGACATCGCCATGGACCCGGTGAGTCCGGACACTCTGTACGCCGCGGCGTACGAGCGGCGGCGTACGCCCTATGGATTCAATGGCGGCGGCCCGGACAGCGCCATCTATAAAACGACGGATGGCGGCACAACCTGGAAAAAGTTAACCAAAGGGCTGCCGTATGAAAATGGCGGAGAAACCGGCCGCATCGGACTAGATATTTACCGCAAGGATCCGAACATCGTTTACGCCGTCGTGCAGCACGAGAAGGGCGGAACTTATCGCAGCGAAGATAAAGGCGAAACTTGGAAGAAGATGGGCGATACGAATCCGCGGCCGTCGTACTACAGCCAGATTCGCATTGACCCCAATAACGATCTCCGCATCTGGGAGCTTGGCGCGCAAATGTTTTACTCCGAAGATGGAGGAAAGAAGTTCGTCACCGATCGCATCAATGCGGGTTGCCCACCGCCCGGATCTTGCCAGGGAATTCATAGCGACTTTCACGCTATGTGGATCGATCCCGCGGATTCGAATCACATGCTCACGGGCTCGGACGGCGGAATTCACTGGAGCTACGACGCCGGGAAGACCTGGGACTTCGTCAACACCATCGCCATCGGACAGTTCTACGAAGTGGGGCTCGACAACGAAAAGCCCTATCACATTTGCGGCGGCTTGCAGGACAACGGCAGCTGGTGCGGGCCGAGCCAGACGCTGGCGCGCGACGGCATCGTTAACGAAGATTGGCAGGTGATTCACGGGGGCGATGGCTTCTACGCGGTAATCGACAATGTGGAGCCTTGGATCGTATACACCGAGTCGCAGGACGGGTTTATCGATCGCCGCGACCTGCGCACCGGGCAGCAGCGTTCGATCAAGCCGGAGGCGAAAGCGGGAGAGCCGCACTACCGTTTCCAGTGGAATTCGCCGGTGGCGGTATCTGCTCACAACCACACGACGATTTATTACGGCGGGAACTATCTCTTCAAATCGACGGACCGCGGAGACACCTGGACCCGCCTCGGCGGGGACATGACCACGGGCGTGGACCGCAACAAGCTGCAAATTTTTGGGAAAACTCCCGACAAGAACACCCTCTCTCGCCACGACGGCGTGCAGGAATATCCCACAATCACAACTCTGAGCGAATCGCCGCTCACGCCCAATGTTCTGTGGGTGGGGACCGATGACGGCAACGTGCAAGTGACGCGCGACGGCGGAAAGACCTGGAAGAACGTGGCATCAAAGGTGCCCGGAGTGCCCAAGGGAACCTACGTGAGCCGCGTGGCCGCCTCGAAGACCGGTGAAGGCGCCGCGCTGCTGACCTTCGACGGGCACCGCGGCGACGACAACGGCGTCTATGTTCTTAGCACCAGCGACTACGGCGAGAACTGGAAAGCCATCCGCAACGGGATTCCTGATTCCGCCGGAAGCGTCCACGTCGTGCGCGAGCATCCGCGCAACACCGACCTCTTGTTCGCGGGCACCGAGTTCGGGCTTTGGGCATCGTGGGACCGCGGAGCGAACTGGACCGCAATGAAAAACAATTTCCCCACGGTTCCGGTGGACGACATCGAAATCCAGGCGCGCGAAAATGACCTGGTGCTCGCCACGCACGGCCGGTCGGTCTGGATCTTCGACGATCTGACGCCCATCGAGAAGATGGATGCGAACGTGGCGGCATCACCCCTGACATTTTTCCCGCCCCGTCCGGCCATAACCTGGCATCTGCGCAACCGCCCTTGGAGTGCCGGTCAGAAAATGTTTACCGCAAAGAATCCGCCGTTCGGCGCGATTTTGAGCTACTACCTGAAGGAAGCCGTGCCACCGGAAGCGTCAAAGAAAGGCGTTGAGGAAAAGGACAAGAAAGACGCGGCTGAGGAGAAGCCGAAGACCGAGGCCAAGAGCGACGCAGCGGAAAAAAAGGAAGGCAAAGCAAAAATTACCGTGCTCGACAAGGACGGAAAAGTGCTTCGCGAGATGGACGGCCCAGGCGCAGCGGGCGTCAACCGCACAAACTGGGATTTGCGTTCGAATCCCCCGGCGGAGCCAACGCCCGAACAACTGGAAGCCATCGCCGCGGGATATGGGTTCGGTCCGCGCGGGCCGTTCGTCGAGCCCGGCGAATACACCATCAAGATCAAAGTAGGGGACAAGGAAGCCACACAAAGAGTCATGGTCGAAGAGGACACCCGCGTGGTGATTTCGGCCGCGGACCGCTCCGCGCGCCGCGAATTGATCGACCAGCTCTATCCCCTGGCCAAGACCACCGACAAAGACCGCAAAACCATCGAAGGCATTCAAACGGCGCTAAAGACCGCGCGAGAGCAGTGGAAAAAAGACACGGGAAAGCCCAACACCACGAAAATCCCCGACGATATCGTCAAAGCCGCCGATGAACTGCAGAAAAAAGTCGACGCCGTCGCCGAAAAATTCATCCGTGAACGCGAAGGCCTGGGAAATGCCGGCCCCCCGTTCGAATGGAAGCCCGAACCGCTCCCAAATCAAGTCCAGGATCTTCTGGATGATCTGGATGGATTTGTCGCTGCACCCAGCGGGCACCAAAAAGAAAAACTCGCGGAGCTGACGCCCCTGGTCAACGATGCTTCCGCACACGTCAAGAAAATCGCTGAGGAGGAACTCCCCGCTCTGAATAAGAAAATGAATGACGCGGGCATTCCCCACATCGTTCCTGCGCCACCGCCGTCGCGCGGCGGGCGAACGATGCAGTTGTAGGGGTGCAGCACCGCCGCGCCCCAGCCAGCTCAGATGTATTCACTTCTCCGTCTTTGCCGCGGCCCTCGTCTGAGTTGTGCGATACCACTCGAACGTGCGCGCCAGGCCTTCCTCGAAACTCACCTGTGGTTCATAGCCAAGAAATTCCTGCGCCTGAGAAATATCCGCCTGGGAATCGCGGATGTCTCCCTCCCGCGGCAGATCGTACTTGATTTCCAGCTTCTTGCCGGTAATTTTTCCCAGCTCGCGAAGGACTTCGTTCAGGGACACTCGTCCCCCCACCCCGACGTTGAAAACTCTTCCCGAAGCGTTCGGCGCTTCGCACGCCAGTAGATTAGCCAGCACAGCGTTCTCGACGTAGGTGAAGTCGCGCGTCTGCTCTCCGTCCCCGAAAACCACCGGCTGCGTATCTTCCAGAAACGCCGTGCAGAACTTGGCAAGCACCCCGGAATACGGAGAACTCGGATCCTGGCGCGGCCCGAATATGTTGAAATATCGGAGCGCCACGTTTTCCAGTCCGTAACACCGGCCAAACGTCTGCCCGTAAAGCTCGCCTGCATACTTCGTCACGCCGTAGGGCGAAATCGGCTGCGGCTGCATGGTTTCCACTTTTGGCTGAGTTGGCGTCTCGCCATAAGCGGAGGACGAAGCCGCGAACACCACGCGCTTAACTTTCAGTTCTTTCGCCGCTACCAGGACGTTCAGGGTGCCGTCGATGTTGATCTTGTTCGTTTCGATGGGGTCCTTCACCGAACGCGGCACGGAGGTGCGCGCGGCTAGGTGCAGCACGTATTCCGCTTCGTGCATGGCCTTCCGCACCACCTCGATGTCCGTGATGCTCCCTTTGATGAAGGTAATCTTGTTGCGAATTTCCGCCAGGTTGTCTTCCTTGCCGGAAGAAAAATCGTCGAGTACCACTACGCTATGGCCGCGGCGGACGAGTTCGTCCACCGTGTTCGAGCCGATAAAGCCGGCGCCGCCCGTGACGAGGTAGCGCATTCAGGAATTCCTCCTAGCTCTTTCGGCCGCCATGCGGCCGAAGTTCGTGTCTGCCAGCGGCAGGTTGCCGCTGCTTGGTATAACGCCAGCCCGGGAAAGACGACCGGCCCGCGTTTTGATACGCTCGTAGTTCACCGCAAGCCGGCGAACGGAGCCGGATGATTTCCGCGTACGCCAGGGTATTGTACGACGGAAGCCCGGCGGCTAAGCAGCGGATTCAAGGGAGCGTCACACAAACAGCATGAGCCGCAAGGCAACGGTCGGCATTGCATTGCTGATGGTGCTGGGTTGCGCCGCGGGAGCGTTTTACTGGGTGCGCGTGCGTGATGAGCAGCCCGCTCCTGAAGTCCTATCCCCGGGGCCGCCCGGTTTCCATCAGGCGCCCTCGCCGGAAAAACCCGCAAGCGCCGCGGAACGGAAGTCCACCTTGCCAGCCGATTCGAAGAAGGCCGCGCCTCCCGTTGACTCAGGTTTTCCCATCAGGGACGGTGAGGTACTGGAATACACCGCAAACGTTTCCCAGCTCAACGATGTCGCGACTCTGAAGCTGCAGGTTGCCGGGCGTGGTAATTTCTTGGGAAAGAGCACTTGGCATTTGCAGGCCTTTGCCCACACCCAGAATCCGCTTCGCATGGTTTTCGAGCTGGACGATCAGTTTGACTCCTACAGCGATGCCGGAACGCTCACGAGCTTGCAGTACGAGATGCACCTCACCGAGCGCGGGCAGAAAGTCGAGTCCATCCAGCGCATGACCGCCACCGGCAAAGACCCTGCGTCGCAGGAAGCGACCGAGGCGCGAGTGCTGCCGGGCACGCGCGATCCCCTCGGCATGATGCAGTTCCTGCGAAATGTGGATTGGACAAAAACGCCCGAGGTGCGCAGCCCGGTCTACGACGGCCACAAGCTTTACGATGTTCGCGCCAAGCTTGCCGACACTTCCGACAAAGTAACCGTCCCGGCCGGGAATTTCACCGCTTCAAAAATCGGGATTCGCGTCTTCGACGGCGGTGCAGAGATGAAGGACACCTCCTTCACCATGTACGTTGCGAATAACGGCGCGCGCACCCCCGTGCTGCTCGAAGCCGTCATGCCCTTTGCCACTGCCCGCGTCGAACTTCTGAAAGCCAAGTAGGGCTCGCCTGGCGTTTACCGCGACTCTTGTCGGGCAGGCGGGCCGCTCTGCGAATTTCGCGCTCGGCCTCCATGCTGTGGGTATCTTTCGAGAGTCCCAAGAATCAGTAATGGTTATCATTTTCCGGTAACGCGACTTACCAGAATTTACAGTTTGTATCAAGAACCAATTGGAGCTGAGTCGGTTTGCCTGAATCCATTTGCATCAATTCGAGTGCTGCGGACACACCCACGAGTCGAACAAAATTCTTACAGTTCTCATTTTGTTGTCACGCTCGACATTGACATCGTCTCTTGACACATCTGGGGGCAAGATCGTCCGGTTTACTTTGAAGAATTCGTCCAGCTTGGTCCTGTCAAAAACCTCTCCGCGTTTGGGAAGCGATTCCATCAATTTCTCTCGTGTCACAGCATATACGCCCAGAAATTCAATGCTTCCCACACGGTATTGCACCTGCTGGTCGATCTTAACCACCAAGTCGACGGTCTTGCGGCCTTCATCAACCTCCGTGTCCGGCTCTGGAGTCATATCCACGTAGCCCTCTCGCCCATAGGCCAGTGCGAGGTTTTGCAGACCAGATCGGACTTTTTCAACACTGAACAGTTCGCCTTTTTGAAGTGGAATGAGACCTCGCAAGACCTCGGGCGATATTACGAGGGGATAACCGCTATCCGTGGACTCGATTCGGATGTCTCCCATTCGGTATTGCGGTCCGGGCGTGGCTCTGACAGCCACCGCAGCACCGACGTCTGCCTCTTCGCTCCATAATACCGTTAGCTTGGCTGTCGCAGTAACTTTGAAATAGCCCCGATTTTGGAGTGCTCCCCTAACAGGAACTTCTGCGATCTCGTTCGCCAAATCTTTCTGGTAGGCACTGTCCGCATCCGGCTTGAACACGCGACTTCGCAGCTCCGCCGAAATCTCCTCTTGAGCATCCGCTGGAATGCCGTCATTCGGATCAAATTCCACGCGAGTCACATGCACTCTGACCTGAGCCGGCGCTGGTTGCATCTCCCGGATTTCTTGAGCCAATGTGGGATACGGCAGGCATTTCTCCAGTCTTTTCGGCAACTGTCCGAGCGCACATGGAAGGCAAGCCAGAAACAAAGGAGCGACGGGAAGCAAGCCGCGTGGCAGCATGCAACAAATATAGGCCCGTGTTTTGCGGTCTTCAAGGAAGTTGATTACTCGCCGCGAGGCACCAATCAGACCTTAGAAACAATGCCAGTGCCTGGCAGCGGTTACCGGAAACTGATGATCCACCCGCTTCTTCTCGGACTTTACTTTTAATTTTCAACTTTCAACTATAAGCCTCTTCGTTCGAGGGGACAGCCTACCCACGAGCCATTTGCTCGATGAGGCTGCAAGCGATGTGGCCGATAGTGATGTGGCACTCCTGGATGCGTTGCGGGTCATTCGAAGGAACATTCAAGAGAAGATCTACTTTGCCGACGAGATGTCCACCCGTGTCTCCCGTAAACGCTACGAGATAGGCGCCACGAGCGCGGCCCGCTTCCACGCCGCGAATGACATTGGGGCTATTGCCGCTCGTCGAGAGCGCTACAAGAACATCGTCTCTTGCGACCAGCGATTCTATCTGGCGCGAAAAGATGTGTTCGAATCCGTAGTCGTTGCCCGCCGCGGTCAACACCGAGGGATTGGTGGTGAGCGCCAGCGCCGCAAGGCCTGGGCGTTCCGTTCGAAGCCGGACGACCAGTTCGGCGGTGAGATGCAGCGCATCTGCGGCGCTGCCGCCGTTTCCGAAAAAAACGAGCTTGCCGCCCGCGCGTAGCGCCGCTGCCGACTTCTCCGCGAATTGCGCGATCCGGCCGATCAGTTCGCCGGAAAAGCTCTGCTTGACGCGAGCGCTTTCCTCGATCTGGCGGCGAATTTCTTCGGCAGGCGAAGTCATCGCGGTCTAGCAGAGCACGATTTTTTCGCGGTGGCGCACCACGCGCCGTGTCGCGTTGCGCGTATCAATGACCAGCTTCGCGGCATCGGCGATCGCGGCATAGTCGTAGCTCGAATGGTCGGTCGCGATAATCACGGCGTCATAGCTTCCGAGCGTCTGCGGATTGAGCGGCACGGACTTCATGTTCTCATAATTGTAGTGCCGCATCTTGTGGAGTTTCGGGAAATAGGGATCGTTGTAATCGAGATGAGCGCCGCGCTGCTGAAGAAGCTGCATGATTTTCAGCGTCGGTGATTCCCGCAGGTCATCCACGTCCTTTTTGTAGGCCACGCCGAGCACCAGAATCTTCGAGCCTTTCATGCTTTTCTTGTGCTCGTTCAGCGAATTCGCCACTGCGTCAACAATGTGATACGGCATCGCGGTGTTGACTTCGCCCGCCAACTCGATGAACCGCGTCGCAAAATCATATTCGCGGGCTTTCCAAGAAAGATAGTAGGGGTCCACCGGGATGCAGTGCCCGCCCAGACCGGGTCCCGGATAAAACGGCATGTAACCGAACGGCTTCGTCGCCGCCGCGTCAATCACTTCCCAGATGTCGATGTTCATGCGCAGGCTGAGCTGTTTGAGCTCGTTGACCAGCGCGATGTTCACGCAACGGAAAATATTTTCGAGCAGCTTGGCCATTTCCGCCGCGCGCGTTGAGCTTACCGGCACGATTCGCGCAACAACTTGCGTGTACAACGCCTGCGCGGCGCGGCCGCTCGGCGGATTCAAGCCGCCAACAACCTTCGGAATCTGCGCCAGCCCGAATTGTTTGTTTCCCGGATCTTCGCGCTCCGGTGAAAACGCCAGGTAGAAATCGCAGGCCACGTTTTCATTTTCCGGTCCGGCGGCAATGGGGCAGCGCAGTCCGCTTTTCTCCAGGATAGGGAGTAATAGTTCTTCGGTCGTGCCAGGGTACGTCGTCGATTCGAGAACCACGAGCTGTCCCTTTTGCAGATGCGGATAAATCGCCATGGCCGTTTGTTCGACGTAGCTCAGGTCCGGCTCGCGGCGCTCATCGAGCGGCGTGGGAACACAGATGAGGATGGCGTCCGCTTCTTTCAGCTTCGCGAAGTCGCTGGTCGCGCTGAAGTGCCTGCTGTTGACGAATTGCTGGATCTTGACCTGAGAAATGTGCTCGATGTAGGACTTTCCGGCATTCAGCATCGTCACTTTGTGGGGGTCGGTATCAAATCCAGTGACTTTATGTCCCGCTTCGGCGAAGCGCAGCGCCAGTGGCAAGCCCACGTAGCCGCAGCCAATAATTCCAACCTTGAGCTGCGCGCCTTTAAAAAACTCGGGTTTCCGGTCGATCGGCATGAGTTCCGTCGCACTCCTCTTTTTCATGTCTGGCCCCGGCCCGGTCGGGGTCAAAAGATTCGCGTTTTTGGGGATACCGCATTGCGGGCGGACACGCTACCGCCAGCAGGCCACAGGTCCGGCGTGACAAAGACAATTAAATATAGCAGGTTCAGCGCAAAACAAAAAAAGGCGCGCGCTGCGATCTCCTGCGCCTTGCTTCAGGGAGGTTGCCGCCGAAGGCCGGAGGGAGGAAGATGGAAGGGCTTGATTCGAATTATCGGGACGATACGCGCAGAGCCGTCCGGTCAACATGTCATTCATCATTCTCCTGCTGGGACTTGGCGTTGGTGTGCTGATGGGCCTCCTGGGCATCGGAGGTGGCGTCGTTCTGGTGCCGGCCATGGTCTATCTTCTGCATATGGACCAGCACCTGGCGCAAGGTACTTCGCTTTTCATCTTGTTGCCGCCGATTGGCCTCGGCGCGCTGCGTGAATACTGGAAACTAGGCGAGGTGGACTTGCGTGCAGGAATTTTGTGCGCGCTAGGAATGCTTTTCGGCAGTTATGCAGGCAGCTTGGCCGCGCTTCCCATGTCATCACGGCATCTAAGAGGAGCATTTGGATGTTTCCTGATGCTGGCGGCGTTCCTGCTCTGGAGAAAGCCGCAGCGCGATTCGAACGCGGCCGACACCCGCAAGGAGAAAGCTCGTGTCTGATGCGCTGGGTCGTAGCGCGGGAATCTTCGTGGTCGCGTGCGTGTGCGGAGTTGCCTCGGGAATGTTTGGCGTTGGCGGCGGCGTCCTCCTGGTGCCGCTCCTGGCGCTGCTGTTTGCCTTCAGCCAGCATCGCGCGCAGGGAACATCTTTGGTTGCGCTGATTTTCCCTACCGGCGTGCTGGCGCTGATGGCCTATTCGAAAGAAGGATTCGTGTCGTGGAAAACGGGACTACTGCTGATCCCCGGCGTGTTTTTGGGAGGCGTCGCGGGAGGAAAAGTGGCCAAATGGATCAAGCCGCGGCGGATGCGGCAGATTTTTGCAGGGATCCTGTTCGCGCTCGGCGCGTTGCAGGCGTTCAGCGCGTGGCGGCGCTAAGGACGGTTCATTCGAATGGTCGATCTGCATTGTCACATTTTGCCGGGCCTCGATGATGGCCCGGACGCCATGGAAGAATCCGTAGCCATGGCGGAATCGGCGATTACCGATGGAATTACGCACCTCGTTGCGACTCCGCACTCCAACAGCGAATACTTTTTTGATTTTACGCGGGTGCGCCGGCTTCGCGACGAACTGCAAGCCAAGATCGGCGACCGTTTGAAAATCGCCACCGGCTGCGATTTTCATCTTAATCGGGAGAATCTCGAGTCGTTGCGCAAGGATGCCCGGCCGTATTGCATCAATCAGCGCAATTTCCTGCTTGTCGAGTTAAACGAGTTTTCCATCCCACCCTCCATGGATCAGGCGTTGCACGAGATTCAGCTTGCCGGATTGCAGCCGGTGATCACCCACCCGGAGCGCAACCGCATTTTGCGTTCGCACCCGGAGCGCCTGAAAAAGTGGGTGCGCCAGGGCTGCTTTGCTCAGGTGACCGGAGGCGCGCTGACCGGAGGCTTCGGCACGAGTGCCCGGCAGGATGCGCTGCGGTGGATCGGTCAAGGGCTAATCCATTTTGCGGCCAGCGATGCGCACAACACGCGGTCGCGGCCGCTCCGTCTGCAGTCCGCGCACAACTTGGTTGTCGACCGGTTTGGCGAAGAAAAGGCGCGGGCATTGTTCCAGGACAATCCGCTCGCGGCTTTCGAGGGGCGACAGTTGCCGCAAGTTCCGGAAATCGAAGATGAATTGCCTCCGCCGCGCCGCAAACGCTTTTTCTTTTTCTAGAGATTTCCTGCTCTCCGGGCATCGAGAATGAACTCTCAACTCATTGAGCTGGATGCAGGGGCAGGCCCGCCCAGGCGTTCAAGAGGCCCAGGACTTCGCGCACCACATCGAGACCGTCCCTGGTGGTGCGCCACCAGTGCCGGGGATCGAAGGGATCGGCGGAGGCGGCGCGCACGATGGCGCGGCCCTGGCCAGGAGCGAGCCTGCGCCAGAGCAGGCCGACGCGGCGCGTATGGGCTTTTGTGGTGACAATAATCACGGCTTCGCCGTTCGCTCTTGCCAGCGCAGCGGCGGCGACTTTGATTTCGTCGGCGGTGTTCACGATGGGCGGTTCGAGGACGTGGATCGCTTCCGCGGGCACTCCCTCGCGAATCAAAATGCGAATGTCGTAATAGTCTCCGCCGGCGAAGGGGACGCCCATCTCTTTCAGAGTTGCGCCAGGCTCGGTGGAATGGGTAAGCCAGATTTCCGGGGCGTACCCTTCGCGGTAGAGTTTCGCTGCCTCGACGGCGCGCACGGGCATCGCTCCGCTAAGCACTACGATGGCCCTGGCCTTTACAAGCGGGTCCTCCGCGACCAGCCAACGCCCGATGCCGAAGAAGAGCACCACGGCCAGGATCAAGCCGCCGCCAACCACGGTGTAAAGAGCACGGACGGCGCGACGACGAGGGCGAGCGACCGTTGCCGGATTGTCCGAGTTTGCCATTTGGGGAACCGGCGCATGCTATCCCGCCCCGCCGACGTGGTCAATCCGCGGCGCGTGGCCGGCGTGCTACGACGGGCGTCCCGCACCGTCTGTGCCCGGGCCCGCAACACTTCTCCCGTCAGGACCAGCGACCGCAGCGCTCTCGGTGTATGACTGCCCGTCTTGCGGTGTGGGACGGGGAGGGAAGCAGATCCCTCGCTACGCTCGGGATGGCAAGAAAAAGCATGACCCTCCCCCCACTATTTCTGTAAAAGATTGACAGGACAGGGTTTAGTGGGTGGGGGTGGGATAAAAGATTGTGAGGAAAGGAGTTAGGGAAGGGGGCCAGGGGAACAGTGGGGCAGGGGGTTAGTTGCAGACAGAATACTTTACCAAGCATGGCGCCTAACTATCAAAAAGGATGTTAGCATGGAAGTACCGTACAACAAGTCAAGGGCATCGCATTCGTGGCGAATGGAATAGAGTAGGTATAGTTTGGTCCTGCATGGGGGGCGCCTGCAGCGGCGGCGCGGCCGTGGCGGACACGTCGCCTGGAAGCCAGCGCTATTGCCGAACCGCTAAATGCGGGTGTCCTTTCTCGGGCGGCGTGTCAAAATCGAAAGAACTTAGCGCTCTTGGCATCGAGAGTCACGCTACGTGACTGAGTTGCAGCGCGTTTCATTTTCGCCATGGAAGGGAACATGAGAAGATTAGTTGAAGCACCTCCTCCGGAGGTGCAACGATGAGCTCTCTCTGGCAGGACGTGCGTTATAGCCTGAGGCTGCTGGCGAAATCACCTGGGTTTACCGTGATCGCGTTGCTCACGCTGGGGCTTGGCATTGGCGCGAATACCACGATTTTTTCCTGGATCAACTCGACATTATTGAATCCCATACCCGGCGTCGCGAATACGGGCGCACTCGTGGCCATTTCCCTAAGTGAGAACGCACAAACACCCTTTCCGCTCACCTATCCCGACTTCGAGCACTTGCGCGAGCAGGCCCAAAGCTTCTCCGGCTTGGCAGGTTTCTCGTCGACCAACACGATGAACCTAACCGATTCCGGCAAGCCGGAGCGCATCTGGGGGACGGTAGCGTCAGCAAATTACTTTGATGTGCTTGGCGTGAAGCCGATCCTGGGTCGCGGATTTGTAACAACAGAGGACAAGACGCCGGGAGGCGCGCCGGTGGTTGTAATCAGCTATCGCCTGTGGCAAACGCGCTTCCGCGGCAGTAAGTCCATCCTGGGCCAGACGATCGGCATTAACCAGCACCGCTACGAGATCGTGGGTGTGACGCCACCCTTGTTTCAGGGCAGCCTGACGGGGCAACGGTCCGACCTGTGGATTCCCGTGATGATGGAGCAGCAAGTCCTGCCGGACGGAGATTTGATTCACGACAACCACTACTTCTGGCTGCTGGCCCTAGGCCGGCTGAAGCCTGGAATTCCACTCGAGCAAGCGCAGCAAGAGCTGACCGTCCTGATGCAGCCAATGGTCCAACAATTCCCGGAGGAACACAAAGGGCACGAGAAGGTGACGCTTGCCCCACTCTGGCGTGGGCCGTTCGGCGCGAACGCGCTATTTTCCACGTTGCTGCCGATGTTGATGGCGATCTCGGGGGCAGTGTTGCTGTTGACTTGCGCGAACGTAGCGAACCTGCTGCTGGTACGGTCGGTGGCGCGACGCCGCGAAATTGCCATACGCCTGTCGGTGGGAGCGAGCCGGTGGCGGCTGGTTCGCCAGATGCTGATCGAAAGCTTGATGTTGTCCGTCGGCGGGGGAGTCCTCGCGCTGATGGTGACGCTGTGGACCTCAGGGAGCATGATGCGTTTCGTTCCGCCGACAACTCATCCGGTCGACCTGGCCGTGCGGACGGACCGCACCGTGCTGCTGGCGACGCTGGTGATTTCGATCCTCACCGGCGTGATTTTCGGCACGCTTCCGGCGCTGCGTACGTCGGGCATCAGTCCGGCCGCGGTGCTGAAGGAGGAAACATCGACTTCGCAGGGCGGGCCAGGCCGGGTGCGCTTGTCCAGCGTGCTGGTGGTAGCGCAAATGTCACTGTCGCTGCTGTTGCTGGTCTGCGCGGGCTTGTTCATTCGCAGCTTCGCGAACGCGCAACAATTCAATCCCGGTTTTAACCCCGAGCACGTACTGCTCGCGTCCTACGACCTCTTCCCGGCAGGCTATACGGAGGCAACGGGGATTCAGTTCAACCACCAGCTTTTGGCGCGAATCTCAGCGATTCCGGGAGTGGAAGCGACGACGCTGGGGAGCCGCGTGCCCCTCGGCGTAGCCGGAGGCACGGTGAGCCTCAAGCCGGAGGGTTACGTCTGGCAAGCGCACGAGTCCATGGAAATCTTCGATGCATTGGTTGGCCCCGATTACTTGCACACCATGCAGATCCCGCTTGCGTCCGGGCGCGACTTCGCGGCGCAGGACAATGAGACTTCGCAGCCGGTGGCCGTGGTCAACCAGTCTTTCGCGGATCGCTACTGGCCGAAGCAGAACCCGCTCGGGAAGCGCATCGTCGCCGACAACAAGACGTTCACGGTCGTCGGTGTGACTCGGAACAGTTATTTCGCCAACCTGAACGCCGATCCCGGACCCTACCTTTACTTCTCGCTTTATCAGAGTTACGCCCCGGCCATGACGGTCCACGTGCGCGTTTCCGGCGATCCTATGGCCTTCAGCGCGGCCGTCGAAAAAGTCGTTCATGAGCTCAATCCGGACTTGCCTCTTCACGACGTGACCACGCTCAAGACGACCATCCAGCTCGCCACCGTCGGGACACGTATCGCGGGAACATTTGTCGGCGCCTTTGGGCTCCTGGCACTGGTGCTCGCTGCCGTGGGGATTTACGGCGTGGTCTCCTATACGACGCGCCAGCGCATGCCCGAGTTGGCGATTCGCCTGGCACTGGGCGCTGAACGACGTGACGTTTTCCGGTTGGTGCTGGGGCAGGGTATCCGCTTGGCACTGGTTGGCGTGTCGATCGGCTTAGTGGTTTCGATATTGCTTACGCGCTTCCTCAAAAACCTGCTCTTCGGAGTCACTTCCACGGACGCGATAACATTCTCGAGCGTGGCCGTGTTGCTGTGCCTCGTGGCTCTCGCGGCGTGCTTCGTACCGGCGCTGCGTGCCACAAAGGTGGATCCAATGGCGGCCTTACGGTACCAGTGAACGCTCCAAGAGGCCACAGTATGCGTGCTCATCGGCAGAGCCGCGAGGTTCTGTAAGTCGTCCACTGATGTGAAGTCCCACTAATTGTGAAATCCCGCTGATTCCACAGCCCGGGGAAGCTGGCAGTGTTTGGCACGCGGGACCGCAGCTTCGGGCTGGTAGACTGACCCGCCGCCCGGGCTCGGAAGTTTGGAGGTTCCAGCGCGCAGACGTTACACTGTCCAACTGATTTCTTGGAGGAGGCTGCATGCGGGCGGTGGTGACGGGCGGGGCGGGGTTTCTGGGGTCGCATCTTTCCGACAGGCTGCTGGCGGAGGGGTGGGACGTGCTAGCGGTGGACAATTTTATTACCGGCGCGAAGGAGAACCTGAGCCATCTGGCGAAGAATAAGAAATTCAAGTTTCAGAAGGCGGACGTTAGCCAGCCGCTGAAGGTGGCGGGAAAAGTGGGCTACGTGCTGCACTTTGCTTCGCCGGCGAGCCCGCCCGACTACTTGAGGCATCCCATTGCGACGATGATGGTGGGCTCCGTGGGCACGCAGAACGCTTTGGAACTGGCGCTAAGGAAGAACGCGAAGTTTTTTCTGGCGTCCACGAGCGAATGCTATGGCGATCCCGAAGTTTCTCCGCAACATGAAGAATACTGGGGACACGTCAATCCCATCGGGCCGCGCGGCGTTTACGACGAAGCGAAGCGGTTTTCCGAGGCGATGACCATGGCTTACCACCGCTATCACAAGGTGGACACGCATATCGTGCGAATCTTCAATACTTATGGGCCGCGGATGCGGCTGAATGACGGGCGCGCCCTGCCGAACTTCGTGTATCAGGCGCTGAGCGGCAAGCCGCTGACGATTTATGGAGATGGAAAGCAGACGAGGAGTTTCTGCTATGTCTCCGACTTGATTGAGGGGATTTACCGGCTGATGATGTCGAATGAGCATTTGCCGACCAACGTCGGAAACCCACAGGAGATGACCATTCTGGAGTTCGCCGAGCGCATCCGCAAACATTTTGACAATGCGCCGCCCATCGTTTTCGAGGCGCTGCCGCAGGACGATCCGAAGCGCCGATGCCCGGACATTACCAAAGCGAAGCGCATTTTGAAGTGGGAGCCAAAGGTGGATTTGGAAGAAGGACTGAAGCTGACGCTGCCGTATTTCAAGGAAGTTTTTCAGAAGAAATAAGAAAATAGAAAAGGGAAAATAGAAATGCAGGAGCTGCAAATTGGGTGGGAATCCGCCATTTCCAGGGTTGAGGGCGAAAACTACTCGCGGCCGAAGGAGTAGTATTCGAAGCCTTTTTCGCGCATGCCTTGGGGCGTATAGAGATTTCTTCCGTCGATCACCAGTTTGCGGGCCATGAGTTTTCCGGCGCGATCCCAATCGAGCTTGCGGAAAACATCCCACTCGGTGCAAACCAGCGCGGCATCGGCGTCTTGCAGAGCCTGGTAAGCATCGTCGTGATAGTGCACCTGCGGAAAGAGGGCCTTGGTGCGCGGCATTCCTTCGGGGTCCGTCGCATGCACGACGGCACCTTCTTCGAGCAGGCGCTTGACGACTTCCAGTGCGGGAGCGAAGCGAATGTCGTCAGTGTTGGCCTTGAAGGCCAAGCCGAGAACGGCGACGCGTTTGCCTTTCACCACCCATAGGGCCTGGCGGATCTTTTCAAAATAGCGGTCAATGCGCTGCTTGTTGACGCGCTCGGTGGCCTTCAGGATGTCGAAGTCCACGCCGACGGAAGCCGACAAGTGAATGAAAGCCTGTACGTCCTTTGGGAAACAGAAACCTCCGTAGCCGAGTCCGGCTTTGAGGAACTGTCCGCCGATGCGGGCGTCGAGTCCCATGGCGTGGGTAACTTCCTCGACGTTGGCGCCGATTTTTTCGCAGAGATCGGCGATCACGTTGGCGTAGCTGATTTTCAACGCAAGAAAAGAATTCGAGGCATGCTTGATGAGCTCGGCGCTGTTGATGGTGGTGACGAGGAATTCGGCTTTGTGGCCCGGGGGGCAGGTGCTGTTGTGCACCGGGCAGCGGAAGCTCTTTTCGAGAATAGGGCGGTAGATTTCGCGGAGTTCCGCGGCGGAGGAGGGATCCTCGACGCCGACGACGATGCGGTCCGGATGGAAAAAGTCAGAAACGGCGGTACCTTCGCGAAGAAATTCGGGATTGGAAGCGACACGGAATTTCAAGTTGCTATTCTTGGAATAGGCGGCGAGGGCGCGGCTGAGTTCGAAACCGGTGCGGGCGGGAACGGTGCTTTTTTCGACGACGAGCTTGTGCGTTTTCGCTTCGGAGGCGATTTGGCGGGCCACGTTGTCGATGGCGGAAAGGTCGGCTTCGCCGGAATCCTTGGGCGGAGTACCCACGCAGATGAAGATGGCGTCTCCGGCGCGGATGGCTTCACCGATGTCGGCGGTGTAGGAAATTCTTCCTGCTTTCCGGGCGGACGCGAGGATCGTGTCGAGATGATGCTCGTAGATCGGGACGCCGCCGGCATTGAGCTTGGCGATGCGCTCGCGATCGATGTCCGTGCAAACGACGTCGTGGCCCGCTTCGGCGAGACACGCCCCGGTGACCAGACCCACATACCCACAACCGATGACTGAAATGCGCAAGATGAACTCTCCCTGTGACGAGCTTCTAAAGGCAGGACCCTATACGAAGCGAAATCTCAAACGGTTATTGTGAATGAATCGAATAAAGGAACAAAGCGTTTCATCGAAAGTTGTTGCTATCGGCGCCTCATTTCCTGGGATCCCCCGCCAGACCGTGAAGTCGAGGGCGTCCGCAGGAGCTAAATTCTCCCTGCTTTACCCATCAGCAAGCCGCGCAGCCCGAGAAGCACCAGGCGGGGCTGGCGGCGCACCACGTTCCACAATAAACGAGTGGACTCATCGCGGTTGATTTCGCCCAGCGATTGGCGCGTGGAAGCGTCCAGCAGGTCCACGAGCTGAGAATAATCCTCCTGCTCAAAATGGTGCAGCGCGCGGCGGATGAGCCAGTGCGTTCCCAATTCACGACGCAAAGCGGTAAGCTCGCGGCTCCTGCCGTTCTGCAAAAGCGCCTGTGAAACGCCGAGCGCGCCGCGAAAACCGGTGACGATTCCACCGATGGTCGAAACTTTGACTTGCGCCGCGGCGTCACCCACGAGATAGACTTCGCCGTTCCCGATTTGCCGGCGGACGGGCACCCAGCCTCGATAGACGGGGATGCGCGCGCCTTGCCATTCGAGCGGCTCGAGATGTTTTTTTTCCAGGAAGCGTTCGAAGCAGCGTTTCGTGTCGCTGCCATGTTCGCCGATCACGCCGAGTGCGGCGCGCTCAGGGGATTCGGGGATTAACCAGTAAAAGTAAGGCGTATCATCCGGCACGAACCAGACGCGGGTCGTATCGGGAGGACAATCTTTCGGCAGGCGCACAATGGCTTGAACGAGGGGCACGGTTTCGATCGGGGGCCAGCCGGAAGCGCGCGCCACGCGACTCGCCGCGCCATCCGCGCCGACAACGCTGTCTGCGTGCAATTCTTCATGCTTGCCGCCGGATTCGACTTCCAGCCGCAAGCCTCGCGCGTTCGGACCGATCCCCAGGAAACGCGTGTCGAACGAGAGCGCTGCGCCGGCTTGCCGAGCTTCACGGGCCAGAGCTGGAATTAGGCGCGAGCGCTCAATGATTAGATCGGGCTTGGTCAGCGCGACCTGCGCCGAGCGGCCGTCGGTGAAAAGCTCGAAACGGTGAATCTCGTTGATGATGCTTTCACGGGCGGAAGCGCCCATTTGGTGGCGGAAGTGATCCGTGACGATCAGCGTGCGAGGCGCGGGCTCGAATTGCGGTTTTGATTCCAGCACGCGCACGCGGCGGCCGCCGCGTGCCACCCTCGCAGCGGTGAAGAGCCCCGCAGCGGAGCCACCAACAACGATGACTTCCGGTTCGCCCCGTTCGAGCCGGGGACGTGTTTCAGTATTTGTCAAAGTTTACGTGCATCCCGACGACGTACATGCCCCGAGCGTTCTACGCATCAGGGATCCCATGCCAAAAATTTACCTGCTTCCGCTCAACTCTAGTGGGGTTGCTAGAAGTATGAGTGAGAGGGCGCCCGGTAAGTATAGCGAATCCACCACCGAGGGCCAACCCGCGGAGAAATCCGGTATAAACGATGGACGTGGCTTTCTAATAGGGAAATTGTTTTAGGAGGCCGCGGAGGTCTTGCGGGTCTGGCGTTCGTAGGGCGCACGCTCAAGATACGCAACGCCGGCAAAAATAATGCCGAGGGCCAGAGCCCCAACCAAGAAAGCCACAAGCGCGGAAAGATAACTGACCAGCACGGCCGCGCCGCCGCCGAGGGCGCCGAGCAGATACAGGGTCAGAACGGCGCCGCGGTGGCCGAGGCCGAGATTGGAAAGGCGGTGGGCGGCGTGGTCCTTCCCCGGGGTGGCGAAGGGCAGAAGCCCGCGCCGCGAGCGGGAAATGGTCACCAGCGTGGTGTCGAAAATCGTGACGCCCAGGATCAGAATCGGCGCAAGCCATGCGGACAATTGATTGGAGTTCTCCAGGCGCAGTTTCAGGCCGAGCGTGGCCATCAGGTAACCGAGAAACATCGCGCCGCTATCGCCCATGAAAATCTTCGCGGGCTTGAAATTCCAGCGGAGAAATCCGGCGGCCCCGCCAAGAACGGCGGCAGCCAGCGTGGTAACCAGCGTCTGGCCGTTCAAGTAGGCGAGCATGGCGAAAAAAACAGAGGCCATGGCCGCGACGCCGGCGCACAAGCCGTCCATGTGATCGAGGATGCTGAAGGAGGCCGTTATCCCCACGACCCAGACAACCGTGAGAACGGCGTCTAGAAAATCCCCGCTGCGTCCGCCCACGAGCACGCTGAAAACCTGGGCGCGAATTCCGCTGACCAGCAGGATGGCCGCCGCCAGGGGCATGGCCACAAATAGTTTGACCTGATGATGGAGCAATCCGCGGTCATCGAGGATGCCAACACCCGCGACGAGCGTCGCGCCGATGAGGATGCCGACAATCTGGGAGCGCGCGGGTCCGTGGAAGGCAAAGAGCAACGCTATCACCACGGCGGCGTACATCGCCAGGCCGCCCAGAAGCGGAATAGGCGTGAGATGAACCTTGCGCGGTCCCGGAAGATCAACCATTCCAACACGCAGCGCCAAGGCGCGTACGGGGACGACGAGCATCAGCGATGCGAAAAGTGCGATGAAAAAAGCGAGCAGGCCTGCGGCCATGCAACCTCGTCTATCACGTGGGCAGAATCGAGCCAGGCCGGGGCGGCCGGTGTCTCACGTGATCCTCTCCGGATTGGGGATTCGGCTCCCAAGTCGAGCTAACAGATGGCTGCCCCACGCAGCCTTAACACCATACTGCGATTTTAGTTTCGCTTCAATCGTGATAATTCTACGTGTGCACAGGTGATTTCCGTGTTGCGGCTCAACGTTCAGTCAACATGCGGGAGAAGATGCGCTTCACTTCGTCTTTGTCGCGCGTGGCGTAATACCAGTCAATGGTGCGCTTGAGGCCCTCGCGGAAAAGCACTTTCGGTTCCCAGCCGAGAAGCTTCTTGGCGAGCGAATTGTCGGCGACGCGGTTGAGCGGGCCGGTGGGCATATCCGGGCGCAGCTTGATGTCAGCTTGGTGTCCGGTGAATTCGCACACCATTTTGGCGCAATCGATCACGCGCATGCGCTCCATCGTTCCCAGGTTAATCGCCGTGCCGTCGTTAATTTTTTCTCCGGCCAGGATCGTGCCCTCCACGATGTCGTCGATGTACGTCCAGTTGCGGATCTGCGTGCCGTCGCCCCACACTT
>Ga0307479_10001450_pt1 | contig 21567 bp, 16 predicted proteins | sample atmos_gasesECM4C_FD_203743 | JGI IMG/M metagenome (GOLD analysis project Ga0307479, IMG submission 203743) | Hardwood forest soil microbial communities from Morgan-Monroe State Forest, Indiana, United States - atmos_gasesECM4C_515 | ecosystem: Environmental > Terrestrial > Soil > Temperate...
CGTGCGTGTACAGGTACGCCGCGCCGCAGTTGGTCGGGTAGCCGCACTCGTAGAGGAAGTTGGTGTCGTCGATGCTGACGTGCTCGATGCTGCTGGGGTCGACGTTCTTGACCAGGTTGTAGAGCTGCTTGGCGTCGCCGATGCCGAGGTCGGTGATGACGTGGCCACCGAGCGCGCCGAGGACGTCGGGAAGCTTGGCGATGCCGTCGATCGACACCACCTTCTGCTTCAGCGCCTGGATGACCAGCTGCTGGCGGCGGCTGCGGGCGAAGTCGGTGCCCTCGCCGTTGTCCGAGGAGTGGCGCGAGCGGGAGAAGATCAGCGCCGTGGCGCCGTCCATGTGCTGCGGGCCGGCGTTGAAGTGGACCGTCTCCAGGCTGCAGTCGCCGGTGTCGCACTCCCCGTGCGGGTAGTCGTGGTCGGTGAAGGTGTGCTGCACGGTCACGTCGATGCCGCCGACGGCGTCCACGGCGTACTGGAAGGCGTGGAAGTCGAGGCCGACGAAGTGGTCGATGTGGATGCCGAGCAGCTTCTGCAGCTCCACGTCGGCGAGGACACCGCCACCCTGGTCGCCCTTGTAGGCGTCGGCGCGGTTGGGATACGTGTTGGTCTGCCCGTCGGAATAGGCCTCGTTGATGCGGCCGTAGTAGCTGTGCCCGTTGCCCAGGTCGATGGGCACGTACCAGTCGCGCGGGATGCTGATCTCGGCGACCTGCGCCGGCCCGCTCTGCTGCGGCTGGATCGACACCACCATGATCGAGTCGGACAGGTAGGCACCGTCGTGCCCGTCGCCCCCGTAGCCGAACAGGGCCAGGTTGATGCGCTGCAGGTTCTTCGCCTTCTGGCCGACGCTGCTGTTGTCGCCGTTGCCGAGCACGTCGCCGATGGCCGCGATGGGGTTGCGGTGGAAGAGGAAGCCGAGCTGCCAGGCGACGCGGCCGACGTAGACGCCGCCGACCAGGAGGAGCCCGGTCAGCACCAGGATGGCCGCCCGCTTGGGCGTGAGCCGGCCGAGGCGGGTCTTGTATCGCGAAGCGCGGCGGCGGCGCCGTGGGGTCGCGGTGAGCTGGATGGGGGGTCCCCCCTCGCGTGGGATGCCCGGTGCCGGCGCAGGGGCGCCCACCTGGGTGGGTGGGAAGGGCTGGGTGACGGGGGACCCTGGAGACGTCTCGGTGGGACGATCGCTGGGGGGCCGCCAGGGTCAGGGCCGGGTCGCCGGACCGGGCCACTGTCGCGTTGGGAACGGCGAACGCTCGGGGAAGGTTACCGCGTCGGACCTTGCGGCGGGGTGACCGCCGCGGGTCAGTCGACCTCCACGGCGGCGGCGCGCTGCGCCCGCACCTGGTTCCAGATCGACCAGGCGACGGCGCCCACCAGGAGCACGAGCCCGAGCCACAGCCCGTAGCGGGAGATGGTCCCGGCCAGGTCGGTGGCGGGCTTGCCGATGGCGAAGCCGACGCCGACGTGGATGCCGATCCAGGTGAGCGTCCCGGCCAGGTCGGCGATGACGAAGGTGCGGATGCGCATCCGCGACTCGCCGGCGGCGAGGTAGAAGAGCACCGCGGGGACGAAGGGGATGTAGTAGCCGAAGGCGATCGCCCAGGCGCCCCAGCGCTGGAACCAGCGCTCGCTGCGGACCATGCGCCGCCTCCACCGCGGGTCCTGCGCGGCGAGGTACTCGATGATCCTGCGCCCGTAGCGGCGGCCCGCCCAGTAGAGGAAGGGGTCGCGGATGAGCAGGATCACCAGCGGGGCGATGAGCACGATCCACAGCGCCGCGTTGCCGCCGCGCGCGGCGGCGCCGGACGCGATCATCGAGCTGGAGCTGCCGTAGATGGCGCTGAGCAGCACCGGGTGGGGCCCGATCAGCGACGGCGCCACGAAGACCATGATCGTGGTGAAGACGCTGATCACGATCAGCGGCCCCAGGCAGAGGACGTCGGCGCGCCTCACCGTGACGCCCCGGTGCTCCGGGTGTCCGGGGACGCCGCCCGGGTCGGCCGTGCCGGTGGGGTTCACCTCCTCCATGCCGCGCATTGTCGCCCGGCTGGGCCCCGGTACCGCCTGGGATGATGGCGAGCGGTGGCCACGCACGTCCGCACGCTGCAGTCGGTCGATCCGACCACGGGTGAGCTCATCGAGGAGTTCGCGGCCATGGGGGACGCGCAGGTCGACGGCCTGATCGGCGCCGCGCACGACGCCTTCCCCGCCTGGCGCGATCTGGGCTTCGCCCGACGTGCCGCGCTGATGCGTGCGGCGGCGCTGGTGCTGCGCGACGGCGTGTCGCGACTCGCGGGGGTCATCACCGCGGAGATGGGCAAGACCCTCGCCGAGGCGCGTGCCGAGGTCGAGAAGTGCGCCTTCTGCTGCGACTACTACGCCGAGAATGCCGAGGACTTCCTGCGCGACCAGCCCATGCCCAGCGACTCGCCGTCGAGCTTCGTCGCCTTCTCGCCGCTCGGCGTCGTGCTCGCGGTGATGCCGTGGAACTTCCCGCTGTGGCAGGTGTTCCGCTTCGCCGCGCCAGGTCTGATGGCGGGCAACACGGCGGTGCTGAAGCATGCGTCCAACGTCAGCCGCTGCGCGCTGGAGATCGAAGACGTCTTCCGCCGAGCGGGCTTCCCACCGGGAGTGTTCGCCACGCTGCTCATCCCCGGCGCCGCGGTCGAGCGCGTCATCGACGACCCGCGCGTCCGTGCCGTGACGCTGACGGGCAGTGACGCGACCGGCAGCGTGGTGGCCGCCGCGGCGGGTTCGCGCATCAAGAAGACGGTGATGGAGCTGGGCGGCTCCGACGCCTTCGTCGTCCTCGATGACGCCGACCTGGAGGAGGCCGCCAGGGTCGGCGCGCGCTCGCGTTTCCAGAACTGCGGGCAGAGCTGCATCTCGGCCAAGCGCTTCATCGTCGTCGAGACCGTGGCCTCGCAGTACGAGGAGCTGCTCGTCGCCGCAGCGAAGGCGCTGCGCGTCGGCGATCCGCGCGACGATGCGACGCAGATGGGCCCGATGGCGCGCGCCGACCTGCGCTCCGCGCTGGAGGACCAGGTGCGCCGCTCGGTGTCGGAGGGAGCGCTGGTCGCCACCGGCGGCCGGCGCCTCGGCGACCGCGGCTGGTTCCACGAGGCAACGGTGCTCACCAACTGCACGCCGCAGACGACGGCGTTCCGCGAGGAGACGTTCGGACCGGTGGCCGCGGTGATGCGCGTGTGCGACGCGGACGAGGCGCTGGAGGTCGCCAACGGCTCGCAGTTCGGCCTCGGCGGCAACATCTGGACTCGCGACGTCGCCCGCGGTGTCGCCCTGGCGCGACGCATGGAGTCGGGCGGCGTCTTCGTCAACGGCATGACCCACTCCGACCCGCGCCTTCCCTTCGGCGGCGTCAAGCGCAGCGGCTACGGACGCGAGCTCGCCGGCTTCGGCATCCGCGAGTTCGTCAACGTGCAGACGATCTGGACCACGGCCGACGCCGCGCGCGACGGCGGCCCGGCGGTCGAGTAGCGCTACTCGGCGGCGGGCGCGGGCAGCGGCAGGGTCAGCGTGAAGGTGCTGCCCACGCTGGGTGCGGAGGTCGCGGTGATGTCGCCGCCCTGCTTGCGGATCAGCTCGCGGGCCAGGTGGAGCCCGAGGCCGGTGCCGAGGATGTGGCTGTTCTCCGCGGTGACGATGCGACCGAAGCGGGTGAACAGGCGGTCCATGTCCTCGGGCGCGATGCCCAGGCCCTGGTCGCGGACGCGCACCACAGCGCTGCCGTTCTCGACGGTGAGCCTGCACTCCACGTCGCCGCCGTGCGGGGAGTACTTCAGCGCGTTGTCGACGAGGTTGGTGATGGCGGTGGCCAGGCGGCCGGCGTCGGCGTCGACGATGACCGGGCGGTCGGTCCCCATCACGGTGAGGCGCTGGGTGAGCTTCAGCGAGGGCTCGGCCTGGTGCGCGCAGTCGAGCAGCACGGCGCTGACGTCGGTCGGCGCGATGGTGAGCTGCAGCCGGTCGTCCTCGAGGCGCGCGGCGTCGAGCATCTCGTCGACCAGCGAGCTCATCTGGGCGAGCTTGCTGGTCAGCATGGGGACGACGCGCGCCACGCCCTCGGGCAGCTCGCCGAGCGTGCCGTCCTCGATCATCGACATGAAGCCGCGCAGCACCGTCAGCGGGCTGCGCAGCTCGTGCGAGGCCAGGTTGAGGAACTGCGACTTGGCCGTGTCCAGCGCCTGCATGCGGCGGCCGTGCTCGCGCTCCAGGCGGAAGCTCTCGGCGTTGCCGACGGCCAGGCCGGCCAGGCTGGCGATGCCGTTGAGCAGCCTCTCCTCGCCGGCGCTGAGGGTGCGCGGCTCGGGGGAGAGCAGGGCGAGGATGCCGAAGGGCTCGGTGCCGCTGCGGATCGGCGCCATGGCCACGGCGGTCACGCCGGTGAGCTCGGTGACCTGGCTCAGCGTCGGGCCGTCTCCAGCGAGGGCCCCCGTCCACAGCTCGCCGCGCAGTACCACGGCGCCTGGCGCGGCGAGCGCCTCGGCCGCCGACCTCGCCACCGCGTCGAGCACCAGGTCGAGGTCGAGCGAGGCGCTCAGCGCCCGGGCGGCGCGCTGCAGCACCTCGGTCTCGTGGAGGCGGAGGCGGAGCAGCTGCTCGGCGAGGCGGTGCTCGACGAACTGCCCGATCTGGCTGCCCACGTCGGACATGGTGGTGAGCAGCAGCGCGTCGGGCGGCTCCAGCCGGTCGCTGAAGAACTCGACGACGCCGGTGACGCCCTGCGTCCCCGCGATCGGGAAGGCGACGGTGCCGCGCAACCCGGCGCGGCGCGCGCTGGGGGCACGCGGGAAGTCGGTGTCCTCGCCGAAGTCGGTGAAGGACATCGGCGCGTCGCGACGCCAGACCTCGCCGGGGAGGCCGTCGCCCGGCGCGGCGCGCATCGCCCGGCTCTGCGCGGCGAACTCCTCGACGTCGACGCCGGGACGGGACCACAGCGTCTGCACGCGCATGGTGTGGTCGTCCCTGTCCAGGACCCAGAGGATGCCGACGTCCCAGCCGATGTTGCTGCCGATCGCGGCCAGGACCGCGGGAGCGGCGGCGTCGAGGCTGGACGCCTCGCTGAGCGCTCGGGTCACCTGGAACTGCATGCGGTGGAGCTGCTCCAGGCGGCGCCGCTCGGTGAGGTCGCGGAGGAACGCGGCGAAGACGTGGCGGCCGTCGGCGGCGGTCCACGGTGGTGAGATGCTCAGCTCCACGGGGAACTCGCTGCCGTCGGCGCGCAGCGCGCTCGCCTCCAGCACCCGCCCGGAGGCGACGCCGCAGGCGTGCTCGCGAAAGCGTCGCAGGCCGGACTCGTGGGCCTCGCGGTAGGCGGGCGGGATGATCCGGTCGCTGAGCCGCTGCCCCAGCATCTCGGCCGCGGTCCAGCCGAAGACCAGCTCAGCTTCCGGGCTCCAGGCCACCACCACCCCGTGCTCGTCGATGCTGACCACCGCGCTCAGCGAGCCAGGGGTGAGCAGGCGGAACGGCGCGGGGACGTCGCCGGCGGGCTGCGCAGACGGCACTGCCCGCCCCTGGGTCGTCCGTTTCACCCGCACCTTCCTTGTGGCATCGCAGTCGGATTAGACCCACCTCGGCCTTCCCCCTTGGCCGACAGTGGAACGCCAGTATAACGTGAGTGTCCTGATGGGGGATGCGGTTGGCGCGTTCGGCCCCAGCGCGCGAGCGAGTACGCTCCCTGCATGGAGATCAAAGAGCTTGGGCACCTCGTGCTCTACGTGCGCGACCTGGAGCGGTCGGCGAGCTTCTACAGGGACGTGCTGGGCTGGCAGATGGTGGCGCCGCAGGTGCCCGGCATGCCGGCGGCGGCGTTCAGCAGCGGCAGGACGCACCACGAGCTGCTGCTGATCGAGGTGGGCGACCAGGCGCAGCCGATCCCCCAGGGGCGGCGCGTCGGGCTGTACCACTTCGGCCTCAAGGTGGGCGACACCGACGAGGAGCTGCGGGCGGCGCTGGCGACGCTGCAGGAGAAGGGTGTTCGCGTGGTCGGCGCCAGCGACCACACCGTGACCCACAGCCTCTACATCCTCGACCCTGACGGCAACGAGATCGAGCTGTACATCGACGTCCCCGGCGTGGACTGGAAGAACGACCCCGCCAAGGTCTTCGCCCCCATCAAGCCGCTGGCGATCTAGTTGCGCGCGTAGATCCAGTCGGCGACGCGGGCGCGGTGGAAGTCGGCGTCGCCGTAGGCCCACTCCAGCGCCTTGCCGCGCTTCAGCCAGAGGTGGAGGTCGTGCTCCCAGGTGAAGCCGATGCCGCCGTGCAGCTGCAGCGCGTTCTGGTTGGCGAAGCGCTCGGCGTCGTTGGCCGCGGCCTTGGCGACGGAGGCGGCGACGGACGCGTCGGGCAGGTCGTTGGCCAGCGCGTACGCGGCGTAGTACACGGCGGAGCGCGCCGACTCGACCTGGAGCAGCATCTCGGCGAGCCGGTGCTGCACCGCCTGGAACGACCCCACCTTGTGGCCGAACTGCTCGCGCACCTTGACGTACTCGACGGTGCGGTCGAGCAGCGCGCCGGCGATGCCGACCAGCTGCGTCGCGGTGGCGGCGGCGGCGTGGTCGAACGCCCACTGTCCGTGTTGCGCGGACGAGCCGAGCAGCGTGTCGTCACCCGTCTCCGCGGTGACCTTGAACAGCCGGCGCGCGCCGTCGACCGACTTCAACGGTTGCAGGGTCACGCGATCCTGCGTCAGCGCGTGGAACTCGCCGTCGCGCTCCAGGATGACGAGGTCGGCGGTGGCGTCGGTCACGTAGGGCTGCGAGGCCAATCCCACTGTGGCGACGGCCTGGCCTGAGGCCAGCTTGGGCAGCCACTCCGACTGCAGCGACGGCGATCCCGCGCGCGCCAGCAACGGCGCGGCCAGCGCAGCCGACTCCAGCACCGGTTCGGGCAGCACGCTGCGACCCGTCTCTTCGAGCACCAGCACCATGTCGACGTCGGACAGGCCGCTGCCGCCGAACTGCTCGGGAACCAGCAAGCCCAGGACGCCCAGCTCGCCGAGCTTGCGCCACCGCTGCGGCGACCGTCCCGTCTCCGAGTCCCACGCCGCGCGCACGGCCGCAGGTGAGCTCTCCTTGCTCAGCAGGTCGCGGACGGTGTCGCGGAGCAGGTACTGCTCCTCGCTGAAGTCGAAGTCCACCGTCTACGCCTCCCGGGGAAGACCCAGGACGCGCTGGGCGATGATGTTCTTCTGGATCTCGTTGGTGCCGGCGTAGATCATCGAGGCGCGAGCGTAGAGGTACTCGCCGAACCAGCCGCCGTCGCGCTCCGCGTCCGGCGATCCCGGCGCCAGCTCGGCGCGCGGGCCGAGGACGTCGAGCGCCAGCTCCTCGATGCGCGCCTCCATCTCCGACCAGTACAGCTTGTTGAGCGACGCCTCGGAGCCGACCTGCGCGCCCTTGGCGAGCTTCGACAGGGTGCGCTGGTTGTTCAGCTCGAACATGCGCGTCTCGATGTACGACTGGGCGACGCGACGGCGTATGGCGGGGTCGCCGGAGCGCTGCTCCTTCACCGACAGCGCGACCACGTCGTCGAAGATGCGGTTGAAGACGGCGGGCGAGCCCAGGCCGGTGCCGCGCTCGAAGCCCAGCGTTGTCATGGCCACCTTCCAGCCCTCGTTGAGCGGTCCGACCAGGTTGCTCCGCGGCACCCGCACGTCGGTGAAGAACACCTCGGCGAAGCGCGCCGAGTTGTCGATCTGCACCAGCGGGCGCACCTCGACGCCCGGCGAGTGCATGTCGATGAGGATGAAGGAGATGCCCTTGTGCTTGGGCGCCGCCGGGTCGGTGCGGCAGAGGGTGAAGATCCAGTCGCCGAAGCGGCCCAGCGAGGTCCAGATCTTCTGGCCATTGACGACAAAATCTTCGCCGTCGACCTCGGCGCGTGTGCGCAGGGCGGCGAGGTCGCTGCCCGCGTTGGGCTCGCTGAATCCCTGGCACCAGATCTCGTCGCAGCGGAGGATGCGGGGCAGATGCTCCGACTTCTGCGCGTCGCTGCCGAAGGCCATCAGGGTGGGGCCGAGCAGTCCCAGGCCGAGGCGGTTGATGCGGTCCGGCGCCTTGGCCTTGACGTACTCGTCGGTGAACAGCGCCTGCTGCATCAGGGTGGCGCCGCGCCCGCCGTACTCGGTGGGCCAGGCGATCGCGGCCAGGCCGGCCTCGAAGAGGATGCGCTCCCAGGCGCGGTAGCGCTCGAACGCCTCGCCGCCCGCCTCCCAGTCGACCTCGCGGGTGTGGTCGATCTGCTCGCGATGCGCCTGCAGCCAGGAGCGCACCTCCTCCTGGAATGCGGCGTCCTCGGGACTGAGCTGGAAGTCCATGGTCTGCGCTCCTCCAACCGGCGCGGGGCCTTCTCCGCCGCGTTGACGCGGGTGTCAATGTGGCCACCGGATCATGCCATGTGGCTCAGCTCGCGCGCGCCGGCCAGCAGCTCATGCGTGCGCATTTCCCCAACCGGGCTGTCAGGGACGTACACTCGCCGCGAACGTTCGTGTCGTCCCTCCCCGGCAGAACGGCCGACCAGCCTGCCCGGGCAACGAGCGCGCGTCACGGTTGGAGGTGTACGACGGCCTTGTCTCGGACCAGGCGCAGATGAGCCTGCTCGCGGTCTCCGGTCTGACGGTCACCTACGGGGGCGCCGTCCTCGGTGTCGACGGCGTCACCTTCGAGGTCCCCGAGGGCGGCAGCGTTGGACTGCTCGGCGCCAACGGCGCCGGCAAGACCACGCTGCTGCGCGCCATCACCGGCCTGCTCGCCTACCAGCGCGGGCAGATCACCCACGGCTCGATCCACTTCGACGGGCGCGACATCACCGGCGCCGACCCCTCGCGCCTGGTCGCCGCCGGCATCGCCCAGGTGCTCGAAGGGCGGCGCGTGTTCCGCGACCTCACCGTCGCCGAGAACCTCCGCGCCGGCGGGTTCGCGGCGCGCGACCGGTCGAGGGAGAACGCGGTGCGCGAGCGCGTGCTCGCCATGTTCCCGGTGCTGGGCGAGCGTTTGGGACAGGACGCGGGGTATCTCAGCGGCGGCGAGCAGCAGATGCTGGCCATCGGCCGCGCCCTGATGGCCCAGCCGCGCCTGCTGCTGCTCGACGAGCCGTCGCTCGGCCTGGCGCCCCTGGTGGTGCGCCAGATCGGCGACTGCCTGCGCGACATCAACGGCCGCGGCGTCGCCCTGCTGCTCGTCGACCAGAGCACGGCGCTGGCGCTGCGCGTCACCCGCCACGCCTACCTGCTGGAGACGGGACGCATCCGCTACGACGCGCCGACGCCGCAATTGCTCGCCGACGAAAAGGTGCGCGCCTCCTACCTGGGCACCTCACGCGCCGACGAGTCGCTGTTCCGCGAGGTGAGCGCGTGAGCGACGGCGCCGTCGACGTGGTGGCCGATGCCGCGCCGGTGCTGGCCGCGAGCGGGTTGACCCTCACCTTCGGCGCGGTCACCGCCTTCACCGACGTCGACCTGCGCATCGGCGACGGCGAGCTGTTCGCCGTCATCGGTCCCAACGGCGCGGGCAAGACGTCGCTGTTCAACGTCATCTCGCGCGTCTACCGACCGACGCGCGGCGCGATCAGCTACCGCGGCGAGGACCTGCTGCACCGCCGTCCCAGCGAGATGGCCTCGCTGGGCATCGCCCGCACCTTCCAGAACCTCGGCCTCTTCCACAACATGTCGGTGCTCGACAACGTGCTGGTCGGCCGCCACCACCTGATGCGCAGCGGCTCGCTGCTCGGCGGCGTCTACGCGGGCTTCGCGCAGCGCGAGGAGCGCGAGCACCGCCGTGCCGCCATGGACGTGCTCGAGTTCGTCGGCATCGCCGACCGGGCGCGATTCCCCGTCCAGGTGCTGCCCTACGGCGTGCAGAAGCGCGTCGAGCTGGCGCGCGCGCTGGCCATGGAGCCGCGCCTGCTGCTGCTCGACGAGCCGGTGGCGGGGATGAGCGCCGCCGAGCGGACGCAGATCACCCAGCTGGTGCGCCGCATCCACGCCGAACGCGGGTTGACCATCGTGCTCGTCGAACACGACATGGGCATGGTCATGCAGGTCGCCGAGCGGGTCATGGTGCTCGACTTCGGACGGGTCATCTGCGTGGGCACGCCGGCCGAGGTGCAGCACGACGCCAACGTCATCCGCGCCTACCTCGGCGAGGCGCTGGAGGACGCGTCGTGACCACGTTCTTCCAGCTCTTCGTCGCCGGGCTCGCGCTCGGCTGCATCTACGCGCTGGTGGCGCTGGGCTTCACCATCATCTACCGCGCCTCGCAGGTGATCAACTTCAGCCAGGGCGCCTTCCTGCTGGTCGGCGCGTACCTCGTGTCCTGGTTCTCGCTGGACCGGTCGTACCCGTTCGCGGTCGCGGCCCTGCTGGCGCTGGCGATCACCGCGCTGATCGGCGTCATCTTCCAGGTGCTGGTGCTGCGCTTCACCGTGGGGCAGCCGGTGTTCACCGTGGTGATGATCACCATCGGGCTGAACATCGCCCTGGAGGGCAGCGTGCCCGCGCTGTTCGGCAGCACCCAGCGCAGCATCGGCGATCCCTGGGGGAGCAGCTCGGTCAGCCTGGGCAGCGTCGTGGTCAACTGGGACAGCGTCTGGACCATCGGCGTGACCCTGCTCATCCTGGCCGGCTTCTTCGCCTTCAACCGCTTCTCCCGCTACGGCCTGGCGATGCGCGCCACCGCCATGGACGAGGAGGCGGCGATGGCCGTGGGCCTGCCCACCCGCCGCGTCCACGCGCTGGCCTGGGGCCTCGCCGGAGCTGTGGCCACGGTTGGCGGGTTCTTCCTGGCCGGCTTTCCCAACTCGCTGACCCCGACCAGCGACGCCATCGCCCTGCGCGCCTTCCCGGCGATCATCCTCGGCGGGCTGGACTCGCCGCTCGGCGCTGTCGTCGGCGGCGTGACCATCGGGCTCGTCGAGGAGCTGACCGCGGGCTACCAGCCCAACAACGCGGCCTGGCTGGGCACCAACTTCTACGCGGTGGCGCCGTACATCGTGATGATCCTGGTGCTGCTGGTGAAGCCCTACGGCCTGTTCGGGCGCCGTCCCGCGGAGCGCGTCTGACCATGCCCGCCTGGCTGACGCCGCGCCGCATCGCCACCGTGTTGGCGGCCGCCGTGCTGCTCGTCTTCCCCTTCCTCGTCGACGCCTTCTGGCTCAACACCGCGGCGTTCATCGTCATCTACGCCATCGGCGCGCTTGGCCTCAACGTGCTCACCGGGCTGACCGGGCAGGTGTCGCTCGGCCACGCCTTCTTCCTCGGCGCCGGCGCCTACACCGCCGCGGTCCTGGGCGGGACGTACCACGTCATGGCGCTGTGGTGGATCCTCGCCGCGGGCATCGTTGCGGCCATCTGTGGCGCGATCATCGGGCCCACGGCGCTGCGGCTGCGCGGGCTCTACCTGGCGGTGGTGACCATCGGCATCGTCTTCATCGGCCAGCACATCTTCACCAACGTCACGTGGCTGAGCGGCGGGCCTCCGGGACGGGCCATCCCCACGCCGCAGTTCGGCCTCGCCTTCACCTGTCCCGCGGAGGGCTGCGCGCTGAACTTCGACCAGCCGCAGAACGTCGGCGGGCTCACCTTCGACAAGAACGGCATGTTCTACTACCTCGCCCTGCTCATCCTCGTCCTCGGCATGCTGTACGTGCGCAACCTGCTGCGCACGCGTCCCGGCCGCGCCCTGCAGGCGGTGCGCGAGCGCGAGCTGGCGGCGTCGCTGATGGGCGTCGACCTGTTCCGCTGGAAGGTGTCGGCGTTCGTCATCTCGTCGTTCCTCGCCGGCGTCAGCGGCGCGCTGCTGGGATCGCTGGTGTCCTACGTGCAGCCCGACTTCTGGAGCCTGATCCTCTCCATCCAGTTCGTTGCCGCGATGATCGTCGGCGGCGCGGGCACCATCTGGGGGCCTCTGCTCGGCTCCATCGTCATCTTCGGCCTGGAGCCGGTGATGCAGAAGTACGCGCAGTCGCTGCCGCTGCTCGCCCACGGCAGCGGCGGTGGCATCCCGGTCAGCTCGGCGACGCACATCCTCTACGGCGTCGCCATCGTGGTCTTCCTCGTCGTCGAACCGCTCGGTGTGATCGGGCTCGCCCGCCGCGCCGGGAGGGTCCTGCAACGGCGCCGTATCGCGGCAGCACCGGCAGCGGCCGCGTAGACGTTCTCACCGTCAGCATCACGGAGGAGCACATCCAGTGTCCACAGCTCACACCACCAGGGTTCGCGCCGTCGGTGCAGCCGGGTTGCTCGCGGTGCTGGCCGCGTGCGGTTCGGGCGGCAGCGGCGGGAGCAGCAGCAGCACCGCGGGCGGCGCCGTCACGGGCGGTCCCGGCGTCGACACCGCGGCCAAGACCATCGCGCTGGGCGTGCTCACCCCGTTGAGTGGCCCCGTCGCGCTGATCGGCAAGCCACTCACCAACGGCCAGGTCGCCTTCTTCAACGCCGTCAACGCCAACGGCGGGCTCGACGGCTGGAAGGTCAACCTGGTGCAGCGGGACGACCAGTACAACCCGCAGCAGCACGTCCAGTTCTTCAACGAGATCCTGCCCAACGTGGCCATGTTCGCCCAGTCGCTGGGCAGCCCGACGACACTGGCGATCCAGTCGGGCGCCGACTCGGCGGGCGTCGTCGTCGGCGCGGCGACGCAGTCGTCGAGCTGGGTCACCGACAAGGTGATGGCCGTGGTCGGCACGCCCTACGCCGTCGACATGGCCAACGGCATCGACTGGGTGGTCAACCAGCAGGGCAAGAAGAGCGCCAAGATCGGCATCATCTACCAGAACGACGAGTACGGCAACGACGGCATCCGCGGCTACGACGCGGCCAAGGCGGCGTACAACTTCAACGACGTCGGCCGTCAGCCCTACGCCGCCACCGACACGTCGTTCACCGCGCAGGTCCTGGCCCTGAAGAGCGCGGGCGCGGACACCGTCTTCGTGACGGCGACGCCGACCCCGGCGGCCACCATCATCGGCACCGCGGCGACCCTCAAGTACTTCCCGACGTGGGTGCTGCAGGGTCCGGCGTGGTCCGAGTACGTGATGACCAAGAACGGCACCATCGCGGACACCAACCACACCCCGGTCTACCCCGCCTTCGCGGCGGGCAACGTGTTCGTCCTCGGCTACCAGGCGCAGTGGGGCGACACCAACGTGGCCGGCATGGCCAAGTTCCTCGCCGACACGCAGGGGTACGGCAGCGGGCAGATCCCCGACTACTACTACATGTACGGCTACGTGCTCGCCAAGGTGGAGGCGGCCATCCTCAAGAAGGCGATCGAGAGCGGTGACCTGAGCCGGGCGGGGATCCTCAAGGCCAAGCTGAACCTGGGGACGGTGGACCTCGGTGGGTTGTCGCCGTCGGTCAACTATTCGCCGGCGTTGGGACCGGTGTCGCGGATGACCAACATCTCGGTGGTGGATCCCACGGTGCCGGGGTTCCTGAAGCCGAAGACGTCGTTCTTCGAGTCCGATGCGGCGAAGAACATGAAGTTCGGGAGTTAGACAGGTGGGGGCTTCGGCCCCCACACCCCCCGCTCTCTTATCTGGCGGCGGCGGCGCCCAGCATCGCGGCGACTTCGTGGTTGTGCTGCCCCAGCAGCGGCGCGGGGCGGTAGTCGCGACTCTCGGGAGTCGCGGAGTAGCGCCACGGGGTGGAGATCACCCGAACGGTGCCCGCGGTGGGATGGTCGAACTCGCGCACCATGTCGAGGTGGGCCATCTGCGGGTGGGCGAAGAGGCTGTCGTAGTTGTTGTAGGGGATGATGTTCCAGTTGTGGCGGGCGAAGATGGCATCGAGCTCGGCGGCGGTGTGGTTGGCGAACGCCGCCTCCCAGATGTGCTGGTTCTCCAGTGAGCCGTACTGCTTGCGGGGATCGTCGGCCAGGCGGAAGGTCATGGCCGCGCCCTCGTCGGCGATGCCGAGGTCGACGAGCAGCGCGCGGAAGTCGTCCTCGTTGGCGTCCATGGACTGCAGCATGACGGGGAGGTCCCTGGTCGCGTAGCCGTGGTTGGGCGGGTCGGTGAAGACGCGCAGGGCGTGGCCGCCGTGGCCGCGGATCGAGGGCCAGTAGTCGGGGTTGCTGTAGGGCACCCAGTGCATGCCCTTGAGGTAGAGGATGCCGCCGAGTGCGCTGACGGCGACGCGCTGTCCCTCGCCAGTGCGCTCGCGCCAGTGCAATGAGGCGAGGATCGCCTGGAAGGCGTACACGCCGGCGTTGATGCTCACCTTGTCGGCGCCCAGGCGGCGCGGCTCTTCGCCGGCGACGCCGAGCCCCGCCCAGATGTTGCTCATCGCCTGGAGGACGAGCTCCGACGCGGGCATGTCCGCGTACGGTCCCTGCTCGCCGTACGGGCTGAGGCTGCAGTGCACGACCTTGGGGTTCAGCGCCGCGGCCTGCTCGTAGGACACCGGAGCGTCGCCCCAGTCGGCGATCACCACGTCCGCCCAGCGGATCAGCTCGTCGAGGTTGGCGGCGTCCGCGGTGACGCCGCGCTTGTTGCGGTTGAGGGTGACGAAGGTGACGCTGTCGTCGCCGATGAACGGCGGCCCCGCCGCGCGCAACGAGTCCCCGCCGGGAGGCTCGACCTTGACGACGTCGGCGCCACCGTCGGCGAGCAGCGCACCGCAGTACGGTCCGGCGATGCCCTGGGCGATCTCGACGACGCGCACGCCCGCGAGCGGACCGCCGTCGAGCGCAGCCGGAGCTCCGTTGGAACCCGCCGCAGTCGCGGGAACCGATGCCGTCAGCTCGGCGGCGCGATCCTCGTCCGGCCACGGGTTGCGCTCCATGCGCGCCGGCGTCCTGGCGAACTTCCACGGCGGACCACCGGTGTGGACGACGCCGGCCTTGCCCGTGTCGACGTCGATCATGTGCGCGTTCTCGCGCACCTGCGGGTGGTGCAGGATCGTCTCGAAGTCCCAGAAGCGGCTGTGCGGCACCTTGTGGCGGGTCAGCTGCGCGGTCCACCAGATCACCGGGCGGTTGGCGAGGATGGCGGAGATCGCGGAGACGACGGCGTCGCGGTTGGCCACCCGTCCGGCGTTGGTCGCGAAGCGCGTGTCTGCGGCAAGCTCGGGGGCCTGGAGCGCGCTGCACAGCGCCTGCCACTGGCTGTCGCTGGTGACGCCGATGGCCAGCCAGACGTTATCGCCGGTGCGGAACGCCTGGTGGGGAACGGTGGTCGCGCTGGCGCTGCCCATCGGCGGCGGCTGCGCTCCCGTCGCCAGGTACTCGGCGAGTCGCGTCGACTGCATGGCGATCGCCGTCTGCGGCATGGAGATCTCGATCTCCTGGCCGAGCCCGGTGCGGTCGCGGGCCACGATCGCCTGGAGGATCGCGGCGGCGATGTAGATGCTGGTGTTGAGGTCGATCTGTCCCTGGTAGCGCAGGTACTCCCCGGGTCCGCCGGGCGCGCCGGTGATGCTCGTCCACCCGCAGAAGCACTGGCAGACGCCGTCGCTGCCGCCGATGGGCGCCATCGGGCCGGTGCTGCCCCACCCCGTGCTGATGCAGTAGATGATCTTCGGGTTGACCGCGCGCACCGCCTCGTAGGTGAAGCCCAGCTTGGCGGGGACGCCGAAGCGCAGGTTGTTCATGAAGACGTCGCAGCTGCGCAGCAGCGAGAACGCCTTCTCCCTGTCCGCCTCGTCCTTGAGGTTCAACATGACCAGCTGCTTGTTCATGTTGAAGTTGAGGTAGAAGGCCTCGTAGCCGTTGATCGTCCCGCCGGGTGCGTTGACGTTGCCCGAGCGGGTCAGCACCTCACCGGGCGGCTGCTCGATCTTGATCACGTCGGCGCCCAGGGCACCGAGTACGCTGGTGGAGAAGGGTCCGACGCCGTATCCGGTCCAGTCGAAGATGCGAATGCCGTCCAGTGGTCCGGTCATCTCGCGCGCCTCACGACTGCTCGAAGCACTTGAAGATGCTGGTCATGTTGCTGTTGAGCAGCTTCTGCCGGTCGGCGTCGGGCACGCCGCCCTCGTCGAAGAGCCGGTGGAACACGTAGTCGGTGTTCTTCCACAGTCCCTCACTGGTGTGGGGGAAGTCGTCCGACCACATCAGGTTGTCAGGGCCGATGATGTCGCGCGCCACCACCGCGGTCTTGTCGTTGATGAAGGTGAGCGCGAAGTTGCGCTGGAACAGCTCGCGGGGTGTCAGGTCCCATGTGCGCACGTAGCGCTTGCTGCGGTCGTGGACCAGGGTCTGCTCGAGCCTGTCGATCCAGAACGCCGCCCATCCCGCGTCGAACTCGGTGGGGATGATGCGCAGCGTGGGATGGCGCTCGACGACGCCGGTGAGGATGAGCTCGTTGACGAACTGCGGCACCTGCGGGCTGGCCACGCCGACGCTGCCCACCACCTTCCAGGTCCGCTCCTCCAGGGGGATGAAGCGCTCCGCGAAGGCGTTGGGCTGCCGCGCCATGTTGCTGGGTCCGCGGACCGAGCCGGTGTGGCTGGTCAGCGGCATCTCCAGGTCCTCGGCCGCCGACCACAGGGGCTCGTAGACCTCGCTGCTGTACGGCTCGCCCAGCGGCACCAGCGGGATGTTCGCCGCCACCAGGCCCATCTCCTTGCACCGCTTCATCTCGGCGACCGCCCAGCCGACGTCGTCGACGGAGAGGAAGGCGATGCCGCGCAGGCGGTCCTCCTTGCCGATGCAGAAGTCGCGCACCCAGTTGTTCCAGGCGGTGAAGCTGGCGTTGATGAGTTCCGGGTCCTCCATCCCGTACAGCCAGAACCCGGCGGTGGGGAAAAGCACCTGGCCGTCGACGCCGCCGTCGTCCATGTCCTTGATGCGCTGCTCCGGGTCCCAGCCGCCGCGCACGATGTCGCGCTCGAACTTCGGCTTGATGGCGACCTCTTCCGTGACCTTGCCGGCCCCGCCCATGGCGGCGATGTTGGGCAGGTTCAGGCCCTCGGCGTTCCAGATGTCCCCCTTCTCGGGGTCCTCGATGATCCGCGGGGCCCGGTCGCGGTAGCGGGGCTCGATGTAGCTGGTCCAGAGGTCGCCGGGCTCGCAGATGTGCGAGTCGGCGGAGAGGATGCGCACCTTGGTCGCCGGCGCCGCGGGCGACGCTCCAGCGCTGGGCGATGTCACGGCCATGCCGTTCTCCTGGGGCTGATGCCCATCCGAATCAATGTAGATGATATATATCGTAGATAGGGCAACAGGACCGGTCAAGCGAGGTCTGATTTGGACGCTGTCGAGGTCGTCGCCCCGGTCGAGGGGCGCATGAGAGAGGTCCTCACCACCGAGGCGCTCGCCTTCGTCGCCTCGCTGCAGCGCGAGTTCGGCGCCACCCGGGAGAGGCTGCTCACCGCCCGAGCGGAACGGCAGCGTCGCCTCGACGCCGGCGAGCGCCCCGACTTCCTCGCCGCGACGCGTGCCATCCGCGACGATCCGACCTGGTGCGTCGCCGCCGCGCCGTCCGATCTGCGCGATCGCCGCGTCGAGATCACCGGTCCGACCGACCGCAAGATGGTCATCAACGCGCTCAACTCCGGCGCCCGGGTGTTCATGGCCGACTTCGAGGACGCCAACGCCCCGACGTGGGAGAACATGGTGCTGGGCCAGGCGAACCTCATCGACGCCATCGAGCGCAGCATCGCCCTGGACACGCCGGAGAAGTCGTACCGCCTCGACGCCGAGGTGGCCACCCTGGTGGTGCGGCCGCGCGGCTGGCATCTCCCCGAGCGCCACCTGCGCGTCGACGGTGCGCCCGTCTCCGCGTCGCTGTTCGACTTCGGCCTGTACTTCTTCCACAACGCGCGGCGCCTGCTCGACAAGGGCACGGGACCGTACTTCTACCTGCCCAAGCTGGAGAGCCACCTCGAGGCGCGGCTGTGGAACGACGTCTTCTGCTTCGCCCAGGACCGGCTCGGCATTCCCCGCGGCAGCATCCGCGCCACGGTGCTGATCGAGACCATCCTCGCCGCGTTCGAGATGGAGGAGATCCTCTACGAGCTGCGCGACCACAGCGCCGGGCTCAACGCCGGCCGCTGGGACTACATCTTCTCGATCATCAAGAAGTTCCGCTCCTGGGACGACCTGCTGCTGCCCGACCGCATCCAGGTGGGCGTGACCGTCCCCTTCATGCGCGCCTATTCGCTGCTGCTGGTGAAGGCGTGCCACGCCCGCGGCGCGCACGCCATCGGCGGCATGGCCGCGTACATCCCGTCGCGCAGCGATGCCGGGGTCAACGAGACGGCGCTGGCCAGGGTGCGCGAGGACAAGGTGCGCGAGTCCGCCGACGGCTTCGACGGCACCTGGGTCGCCCATCCCGACCTGGTGCCGATCGCCAGGGCGCCGTTCGACGAAAGGCTCGGCGAGCGTCCCAACCAGCTCGACCGGCTGCGTCCCGACGTCGCCGTCAGCGCCGCCGACCTGCTCGACTTCACCGTGCCCGGCGGCAGCATCACCGAGTCGGGGCTGCGCAACGACGTCAGCGTCGGCCTTCAGTACATCGCGTCGTGGCTCAGAGGTTCTGGAGCGGTGGCGCTCTTCAACCTCATGGAAGACGCCGCCACCGCGGAGATCGCGCGCTCGCAGATCTGGCAGTGGTGGCGCCACGGTGGCCGCCTCGCCGAGGGTGCAGCGGTCACACCCGAGCTGGTGCGGCGCATCGAGGACGAGGAGCTGGCCAGGGTCCGCCAGGCCATCGGCGACGCCGCCTACGCAGCCGGGCGTTTCGACGACGCGCGGCGCGTCCTCGAACAGGTCGCACTCGACGATGCGTACGCCGAGTTCCTCACCATCCCTGCATACGAGCTGCTCACCGGGGGCACACCATGAGCGCCACGACACCACGCCTGCTCCTCGCCGGCAGCCCGCCCGCCGCCGATCCCGGGCTGACCATGGGCGCCTTCCTGCAGACCATGCAAGAGAGGGCGCCCGGGGTGGAGTTGCGCTGGGCGGCCACCGGCGACGAGTTCCTCGACGCCCTCGCCGAAGCGGACGCGGCCATCCCCGGCCCGATCTGCCGCGGCGACGACGCCATGTTCGAGCGCAGCCCGCACCTGCGCGTCGCCGCGACCTTCGGCTCCGGCATCGACTTCATCGACGTCGCCGCGGCGACCCGCCACGCGGTGCTGGTGACCAACAACGCGGGCACCGCGCCGTGGGGCGTGGTCGAGCACATCGTCGCCCTGATGATCTGCCTCAACAAGAACCTGGTCGCCGGCGATCGCGCCCTGCGCGCCGGTCCGTGGGTGCCGCCGATGAGCCTGATGGGACACGAGCTGCCGGGGCGGACGCTGTCGATCATTGGACTGGGCGCGATCGGCAAGAAGCTGGCCCAGCTCTGCAGCAGTGGCTTCGACATGGACGTCGTCGCCTACTCGCCGCGCGCCGACGCGACCACGGCGGCGAGTGTCGGCGCGCGACTCGTGCCCACCCTCGACGACGCGCTGCGCAGCGGCGACTTCGTCTCGCTCAACTGCCCGGTGACACCCGAGACGTATCACATGATCGGCTGGCGCGAGCTGTCGCTGATGAAGCGCAGCGCCTTCCTGGTGCAGGTGGCGCGGGGCCAGCTCATCGTCCAGGACGACCTGGTGCGCGCCTTGCGCGAGGGCGTCATCGCCGGCGCGGGGCTCGACTCGTACGAGCCCGAGCCGCCTGACACGTCACACCCGCTGTTCCACCTCGACAACGTGATCACCACGCCGCACATCGGCGGCGTCACCGAGGAGACGCTGCTGCGCGTCGGCCACGGCACCGCGGACAGCCTGGTCGAGGTGTTCGAGGGACGCCGTCCCACCCGGCTCGCCAACCCCGCGGTGTGGGAGGCGTACCAGCGGCGCTGGAAGTTGGTTTAGGCGTTGTCGGCGACGATGCGATTGTGGAGGACTCCGATGCCCTCCACCTCGCACTCGGTCACGTCACCCGGCTGCACGTCGATGCCGGCCTGCGGTGTGCCGAGTGAGATCACGTCGCCGGGGAACAGGGTGACGTGCTGCGAGACGAAGCTCACCACGTAGCTGACCGGCCACTTCAGCCTGCTGGTGTTGGCGTCGACGCGCTGTGTGCCGTTGACCCGGCAGGTGATGCGCAAACCTTCGAGGATGTCCTCCTCGGTGAGGTCGGTGCGCACCCACGGGCCCATCGAGGCGAAGGTCTCGATGGACTTGGCCCGCCACCAGTCGCCGGCGGGCAGGTACTCGGACGCGGTGGCGTCGTTGAAGCAGGTGAAGCCGAGGATGGCGTCCCTGGCCTCCTGGCGCGAGGCACCGCGGACCTGCCTGCCGATGACGATGGCGATCTCCGGCTCGATCCAGAGGTCCTTGGTGAGGAACTTGGGGCGGACGATGGCGGCGCCGTCGCCGCTGACCCAGGTGGGCGCCTTGGGGGTCAGCCAGGGCTCGGCGCCGGGGGGCAGGGGTGAGCCGTCGGCGGGCATGAAGCCGCCCATCATCATCAGCATCCTGCCCGGGGCGGTGGGCGCCTCCAGGGTCACGTTCGCCAGCGGCACCGCCGCGCCGGTGCGCGTTCCGCCGTCGAAGGGCGCGGCCGAGAGCGGGTGGAAGGTGCCGTCCTCGACCTCGCCGTAGCGGGTCTCGCCGTCGATCAGGGCGCGTGCGACCAGCATCAAGGCTGCAGATGATAGCCAGCAACAACGAGTTCCTGCCGAGCGGCTGCCCGGCGCGCCGAGGCGTGACGCGGCTGGGTCACGCAGCGGTCACACGGCAGGGATGGCGGCGGGCGGTCGCCTACTCTGCGGCGCGTGAGCCTGTTCGACGGCGCCACTCCTGGAGTGCTCGCCGGTGCCCGGCCGCCGCTCGCCGGCGCCCTGCGGCGGCGTGCCGCCGGGTGGTGGGCGCAGTGGCGTCCGTCCGTGCTGCTCGCCGCGGCCGCCGCTCTTGCGCTGGCGGCCGCCGGCGAGATCGCCGCGCTGCTCTTCGCCGGCGGGCCGGGCGCGCTGCTCGACGTGGTCCGCCATCCCGAGTCGGCGCTGACCGTCTGGAGCCACTACGACGCCACCTGGTACCTCGGCATCGCCGCCGACGGCTACCCCGCCCACGCCCACGATCCCAGCCAGGCCGGCTCCTTCGGCGACGCCACCGCGTTCCCGCCGCTGTTCCCGCTGACGATTCGCGGGGTCGCGCTGCTGCTGCACGTCCCGCTGCTCGCCGCCGCCCTGCTCATCTCCGGACTGACGCTGGTTCCCGCCCTCGCCGCATTCCACCGCCTCGCCGTCGACCGCGTGGGCGAGCAGCGCGGCCGCATCGCACTGCTGCTCCTCGTCACCACCCCGGCGGCGTTCTTCCTCGTCGCGCCGTACGGTTTGTCGCTGCTGCTGCTCCTCGTCTGTGGCGCTCTGCTGGCGGCGCGCGCGCAGCGCTGGGCGCTCGCCGGGACCCTCGGCGCCCTCTGCCTGCTCACCAAGCTCTACGCGGCTGCGGTGGTTGCGGCCATCCTTGTCGAATACATGGAAGCCAGGCGCTGGAAGCTGAGTGCGGTGCGCGCGGACGTGGCCTGGACGTTCGCGCCCGCGGTCGCCGCGCTCGGTGGGTGGTGCGCGTACCTGTGGGCGACATTCGGCGACCCG
>Ga0307479_10001451_pt1 | contig 21566 bp, 21 predicted proteins | sample atmos_gasesECM4C_FD_203743 | JGI IMG/M metagenome (GOLD analysis project Ga0307479, IMG submission 203743) | Hardwood forest soil microbial communities from Morgan-Monroe State Forest, Indiana, United States - atmos_gasesECM4C_515 | ecosystem: Environmental > Terrestrial > Soil > Temperate...
GGCGATAGGCCAGCCAGATCAGAAGCGAGGAGATCGGTACCCAGGCGAGTTGGTACCAATAGAAGAATGGAAAGCCGAACAGCGAAGGCTCGGTGAAATTGTAGAACGGCACCCAGAGCAGGCCGACGAACGGGATCAGCAACACCACCCACATGGCGGGACTCCAGCCTGAGGCCAGCAGTTGACGCCGGCAGGTCCGATACGACAAGACGATCTAGGCAGGGGAATGTTGCCCCGCCAGACGAAAGCGCCTTGCTGCAGCGCAACGCTCAGAAAAGTGATCGGCGTCCCATCTGACTGAAGCGCGCCGCGGTCAGAACGCGGGCCCTTCGCCATTTCGGCCATAGGTGATCCGCGGCGTCTGCAAGGTACCGTCCGCCTGCTTCTTGGCAGCTGCGACGAAGATCTTGGTTCCGGGCTGGATCTCCTCCCGCTTGCCGAACTCGTAGGTCACCACCACCGTTTGCGGCGTCACCACCAGCTTCTTCTCGCCGTCCTTGTACTTGACCGACAAAACCGGCCCGTCGACCCCGGTCACGGCCTGCTCGACATTGCCATTGGTCATCTTGCTCTTGGGCAACAGGTCCCAATCGTAATGGCCCTCGCCGGTGCCGCGCATCGATTCCGGGAAGATATGCACCTCGATGGCCCTCTGGGTGCCGTCCTCCTGCATCGTGCCGGCCGAACCGACGAACATGCCCGGCTTGATATCGCTCATCTTGCCCGGAACGATCGCGACGAACAGCGGATTGTCGGTCACGGTCAATTTCGCTTCCGATCCGTCGCGGGTCTTGACCACAAAGACCGGACCGTCGATGCGCTCAATCGTGCCGCGCACACGCACCGTGTCCTGGGCGGACGCGGGGAGAGCGAAGCAGGCAAGAGCAAAGCTAGAAGCCGCGAGCGCGCGCAGGATTTTGCCGACCATGATGACCTCCCGGATTTTTAGTAACATTGTTTATGCAACCCCTTCGCCAGTCAATTATTCCGGCCCGAACGGCGCCGCGACAGGCCTCAAGACCGGTCGGCCGGCACCCCTTCGTTCCACCCCTTCCGTCCTCGGAAATGAGGACAGGCATGCGAGCGGAGAGAGGCTAGGATTTGAGCGGCCATCTTCATCGCACCAAGGAGAACGTCATGGACCTGCAACGTCATCGCGCATTCCTGCTCGGCGCGGCCATCGCCGGCCTCGCCATGTCGGTCGGCCTCCATCCGTCACGCGCCGAACAGGCCGCGATCGACCTTGACGGATTGACGGCGAAACAGGCCGCCGCCGATCTGTGCGCCGGCAAGATCACCAGCAAGGCATTGACGTCGGCCGCGCTGGCCCGCGCCAAGGCAAGCCAAAATCTCAACGCCTTCATCACACTGGATGAGGAAGGCGCCATGAAGGCGGCCGCTGCGTTCGACGCCGGCCGCGCCAGGAAATCCGCATGCAAGCCGCTCGGCGGCGTCCCGATCGTCATCAAGGACAACATCGAAGTCGCCGGCCTGCCGGCGACGGCGGGAACGCCTGTTCTCAAGGGGTTCGTACCGCGCAAGGATGCGCCGGTCGCGGCAAAACTGCGTGCAGCCGGCGCCATCATCATCGGCAAGACCAACATGCATGAACTGGCGTTCGGCATATCCGGCTACAACCCGACATTCCAAACCGGCCCCGCGCCCGGCATCCGCAACGCCTATGACGCGACGAAAATCGCCGGCGGCTCTTCCTCCGGAACGGCGGCTGCGATCGGCGCGCGGATCGTGACGGCGGGACTTGGCACCGACACCGGCGGATCGGTCAGGATTCCCTGCGCCCTTAACGGCTGCGCCTCGCTCCGTCCGACGGTCGGACGATATCCGAGCGACGCAATTGCGCCGATCTCGCACACGCGCGACACGGCGGGCCCGATGGCTTCCACCATGGCGGACGTGGCGATCCTGGACCGGGTGATTGCCGGCGGCGGGGTGATCGCGCCCGCCAACTTGAAGGAGGTGCGCATCGGCGTGGTCGCCGCAATGCTCGCCAATCTCGATGGCGATACCGACGCCGCGTTTCGCGCGGCGGTCGAGAAGCTGAAATCGGCCGGCGTTGCCGTCGTCGACGTCGACATGCCAAAGCTCGCCGAGCTCAACGGCCAGGTCGGTTTTCCCGTGGCACTTTATGAAGCCTATGACGACATGGTGGCCTACTTGAAGCACACCCGCACCGGGATCACCATCGAGCAACTGGCCAAATCCATCTCGAGCCCCGACGTGAAGGGGACCTATGACGGACTGGTCATTCCGCGCAAGCTTCCGGGACCGAACAATACCGTCGCTGAAGCCAAGCCGGCCTATGACGCCGCCATGAAAACCGCGCGCCCGGCGCTGCAGGCGCTCTATCGCGATACATTTGCAAAGAACCACCTGGACGCCATTGCATTCCCGACCACGCCGAAGGTCGCGATCCCGGCGCAGCCCGACGCAAGCAGCGTCGAAAACTTTGTCCTGTTCATCCAGAATACAGACCCCGGCAGCAATGCGGGAATCCCCGGCATCCAGATCCCGGTCGCGCTGGGAGCTTCGACCAAATTGCCTGTCGGGTTGGAGCTAGACAGCCCCGCGGGAAGCGATCGGCGCCTGGTCGCGATCGGAATTGCGCTCGATGGGGTTTTCGGGCGACTGCCGGCGCCGTCAGGTCACTGACGGTTAACGGTACTTGGCAAAAAGACTGGCGACGCCGCTTCGGCGGCGTACGCCGAGCTTTCCGAACATGCGCTTGATGTGCGTGCGCACGGTCGAGACTTCGACGGAAAGCCGGTAGCCGATCTCCTTGTCACTCAAATCGTCGGCGATCATCCGCGCGATTTCCAGTTCGCGCACTGAAAGGCTCAGCATCGGCGTGTGCTCGCGCAACTCCGCGACAGCCGGTTCGCCGCCGGCGCGGGCGAGCGCGCCGGTGAAGGCCGGCTCGATCAGGCGTAACAGCTCCAGCGTATGCGTATCGAAATTTTCGCGCCGGCGGTGGCGCCAGACGCGGATATCGCCGATGTTGTGGTTGCCGACGAAACTGTAGGCATTGACGCCCCAATACAGCCCGTCGCGGGCAAGAAAGTCGTTGAAGAATTCGGTCCGCATCAATTCGCGCTGCGGCATGACCTGCGTCACCAGGGTGGCCTCGCGCCGCGCCTGCAGCTTGAACGTGATCGGATCGCGGTGCTGAAAATACGCATCGTAGTTCGCGAGGTTCTTCGGATCCATGTTCAAGAACACGGCCTTCTCAAAACGCCGCGTGGCGTCTCGCCAGACAAAAGAGGCGTAATAGTCGGCTTCCAGCAGTTCGAGCAGGTGATGCCCGACGGCTTCGCGAACGTCGCGCTCGGCCAGGTCTTCGGACAACAGCCCAAAGATGCGCGCGAGCCCACGGCTTTCCGCAGCGGTCACATACATGATGCGGCGATCCTATCGGAGAACCGCGATCTTGGGAAACTCGACGTTGGGAGATCGTCCGCCGAAGCCGGGCGTCGGCGGCGGAGCTACCGCGGCGAGATGTTCGCCGCGGCACGGTTTGCGCAAGTGATGGTATTATTTCACGATTTCGGCGCCGACCTTGCAGATCGTGGCGTCCTGGTCGCCGGTGCCTCCACTGCAACCGACCGCGCCAATCAGCTTGCCGCCTTCGACCAGCGGAAATCCGCCGGGGCTCGCAACCAGCGTCGGATCGAGGGTCGCGACATAGCCGTGGCCGGTTTCGAAGGCGTTGTAGAACAACCGCGACTCCCTGCGGAAGCGCGCCGCCGTGCGAGCCTTGCCGATCGAAATCGTGCCCGACGCGATCTGCGCACCCTCCATCCGCTCGAATTGCACCAGTTCGCCGTTGGTGTCGACCACGGCGATGTTCATCTTCCAGTTTCGCTTTTTGGCCTCGGCTTCGGCGGCGGCCATCACCTGCTTGGCCTGCTCAAGCCCGATCGACTGGCCATAGGGAATGTCGAACGGCATGGCGTCGGGCGTGCCGCCTGCGGGCGGTTGCGCCGGCGGCGCCGCGGCGGGCGCTGGCGTCTGCGCCAGGCTTGGTGAGGTCATCAGCGCAACGGCGCAAGCTGCCAGCATCATCGAAACGATCAATCGCATTCTATCCTCCCAGTTAAAGTCAGGTTTCATTGAAGCACCGTCCTGCAGCAACCCCTGCCCTGACTGTATATTCCGGCTGCTGGTGTCGGCAGCGAGATCGCGGCCGCGCCGCCATCCTTACTCGACCTTGATCCCGGCGTCCTTGGTCATCTCGCGCCAGCGGGCTTCCGCGGCCCTCAACAGATCGATCGAGTTGGTCCCGCGCGGGCTCGCCATCATCTCCAAGCGCTCGTCGACGCCCGAGCTTCTCGCACGCCGCCGACTTCGCCGCGACGGCGGTCGTGAACCGTTGCGGGTCAAAGGAAGGACGCACTCGCTAGTCGGCAAAATCGGCCAGCACATTATTCGTTAGCCATCGAAATTAATTCGACATAAACGGCGGCCGTTTCAACCTGCAGCTTAGACGCTTGAGATTTCCCGTATTTATACGGGGAATGGGGATGTAGCGCGTTGTCTTTTGGGAGTGCCCAAAGCCAGGCCGCGCTGAGAAAAACCAAAGAAAAACCAGATGCAGCTTGCACTACAGCCAGATTCCATCATTGCCGAACTCGAAGAAGCCGTCAGGACCGGTTCATCGGAAAGGCGGGTCAGCACCCTTCGGCAGGTGACAGATCTTTTCCTGCACGACGGGCAGCGGCTCAGCGAAGATCAGATCAAGGTCTTCGACGACGTGCTGTGTCTGCTCACCGCCCGTGTCGAAAGTCGAGCCAAGGCCGAGCTCGGCAAACGCCTGGCGCCGGTCGACTACGCGCCTCTCGAAGTCATTCAGCGGCTGGCGCAGGACGACGAAATCCGGGTGGCTGAGGACGTCCTCGTCCGGTCCAGCCGGCTGACCACCAGCACCCTGGTGGAAATCGCCAGCACCAAGGGACAGGATCATCTGTTCGCGATATCCGGCCGCGCCGACTTGCCGGAGGTCGTGACCGACGTGATCGTCGATCGCGGCGAGCGGCGGGTGATCCGCAAGCTTGCCAGCAACGCCAGCGCGCAGTTCTCGGAAGCCGGTTATGCCGGCATGGTGGCGCACGCTGAGGCCGACGACGAACTCACCGAGATGCTCGGGCTTCGTATCGATCTTCCGCTCAAATTCTTGCGCGATCTCTTGCGACGGGCGACTGAGGCCGTGCGCGACCGACTGATGGCGATGGCTCCTCCCGAGCTTCAGGAGGAGATCAAACGCGTTCTCAAGACGATTGCGGACGCGGCAGGTGTGAAAACCCCGCCGGGGCGCGATTTCACCCGCGCCGAAGAGATCGTGAAACGGATGAAAGGCCTTAACGAATTGAACGATGCGGCCATCACCAAGTTTGTCGAGGCCAGAAGGTTCGATGAAGTCAAGGCTGCGCTTGCAATCCTCACCAACGTGCCGACGGCGTTGATCGCGAAGGTCTTGGAGGGACACCGCGCCGACCTGGTCCTGATTCCCTGCAAATCGGCTGGATTGAGCTGGCAGGCGGTCGAAAAGATCCTCACCCTGCGGCCAGTCAAACCTCAGATCGACGAGCGGACGATCACAGTCGCAGCCAGGGATTATGGCAAGCTGTCGGTGGAGACCGCGCAACGCACGCTGCGCTTCTGGCAGGTTCACGACAGGATCGAGAAGTAGTTCATAGCCAGCGCACACTTGACGCCAGCGAGCCACGGTGCAGCGCGCAAGTTCGTTGCTGCCACATCGCGCCATTCAGCCATAAGATCGTTGTCGCAGAGCCTCGTGGGCAGATTTGGCAAAGTCGAAGCGGAATAATTCCGTGGTGCTGGCGTTTGTTTTTAGCGACGCACCCGCGTCGCAAAAATGCACCATCAGGAGTGACGCTGCAATGTCCAGGACATTTGCCGCCGTAGCGGCTTTGACTCTCATTCTCGCCTCATCGGCCGCATCGGCGCAGATGCTCAAGACGGCCGATACACCGAAAGGCAAGACGTTCGTCGACGGCAAGGGAATGACTCTCTATACCTTCGACAAGGATGCCGGCGGAAAATCGATGTGCAACGGTCCCTGCGCGGAGGCCTGGCCGCCTCTGTTGGCCGCCGACGATGCCAAGCCGACTGCCGACATGACGATTGTCGCGCGCGACGACGGCAAGAAGATGTGGGCATATAAGGGCAAACCGCTCTACACTTTCAAAAAGGATGCTGCGCCAGGCGATACCAACGGCGACGGTTTTCTCAACGGCGCATGGCATATGGCCAAGCCATGATCGTTGGATGAATGGAGCGCCAAGACGGCGCCTCTCACCGTTCGGGCCGCGTCACGGCTCGACAGCGTTCCGCGAATAGCGGCTTCACAATCGTTTGCCCCGGGGGCGCACCTATCGGTTCGCAGCCGCGCTATTCGACCTTGATTGCCGCATCCTTGATCACGTTGCGCCAGCGCGCTTCCTCTCCCTTAAAATATCGGTCGAGCTCATCCGGCGGGCTCGCCACCATGACCAGGCCCTCGTTGACGCCGAGCCGCTTGAACGCCTCCGATTTCACCGCCGTCGCGGCCGACTTGTTGAGACGCTCGATCGCTTCGGGTGGGGTCTTCGCCGGCGCGAACAGCCCGTACCAGCTCTCGGCGGCATAGCCGGGTACGCCGGCCTCCGAAACCGTCGGAGTATCCGGAAATGCCGGCGAGCGCTCGGCCGACGTCACCGCCAGCGCCCGCAGTTGCCCGGCCTCGATCAGTCCCGCCGCGCTGGCGACGGTGGTGAACATCACCTGGATCTGGCCGCCGATCAGGTCGGTGATCGCCGGCGCCGCACCCTTGTAGGGGACCATGGTGAGATTGACCTTCGCCATCGACTTGAACAGTTCGCCCGCCAGGTGCGCCGAGGTACCGGTGCCGTAGGTCCCGTAGGACAGTTTGTCGGGGTCGGCCTTGGCGGCCGCGATCAGATCGGCGATCGATTTGATCGGCGACTTCGAATTGACCACGACGATGTTGAACGAGCGCGCGACCAGCGCGATCGCTGCAAAATCCTTTTGCGGGTCGTAGGGCAGCTTGGCGTACAGGCTCGGGTTGACGGCATTGGCGAAGGTGCCCATCAACAGCGTATAGCCGTCCGGTTCGCTCACCGCCACCGTCTGCGTGCCGACGATGGTTCCCGCCCCCGGCCGGTTCTCGACAATGACGGACTGGCCGAGATCTCTGGCCATCTCCTGCGCCAGCGTCCGCGCGACGATGTCGGTGCCGCCGCCCGGCGCGAACGGCACAACGATTTTCACGACGCGGTCCGGATAGACGGCGGACGCGCGGTCGATTGGCACGACGGATAGCAGCACGCATGCTGCAGCAGCGAAAAGAAATGCGCTTCGGTTGAGAATTGACTTGGCTGACATGTGACCGCCGTTCTCGAAGATGTCCCGCTTCATAAGCCGAGTTTTCGATTTGTGCCATGCGCGGAACGACGAACCGCAGCGCGCCTGCGGCCATGGACGCCAAGGTCCGCGGCGTCATAGCATCAAGGTGGCGTTCCAAAAAAAGCAAACAAAGATTTGGGGAGGATTTCATGAAGCGCGGACTGGTCGGATTGCTGCTGTTGATCGCGTCACCGGCGCTGGCGCAGCAGGCGGTGCCCAGCATCCCATTTGAGTCCGTCCCCAACCCGCTGCGGCTGCCGCACAACATGTATTTCGGCGAGGTGTCGGGCGTCGCGGTCAATTCCAAGGGCCATGTTTTTGCGCTGTCGCGCGGCAACACCTCGGGCCCGGCTTACGCCGCGGCCGCAACCCAGCTGTTGGAGTTCGACGCCAAAGGCGCTTTCGTCGGCGAAATGGGCAAGAATCTCTATGCCTGGTCGTTCGCCCATACCGTCAAGGTCGATCCACACGACAACATTTGGGTGACCGACAAAGGCTCGGACATGGTGATCAAGTTCGATCCGGAAGGCCGCGTCCTCATGGTGTTCGGCCGCAAGCAGGAAGCCTCCGACGAGGAGACCGGCCCGCTGAAACATCCCAAACCCCCGCTGCCCGCCGAGGACGGGCGGTTTCGCCAGGTCACCGATGTGGCGTGGGACAAGGACGGCAACACCTTCATCAGCGACGGCTATATCAATTCGCGCGTCGCGAAAGTGGACAAGGACGGCAACTGGCTGAAATCCTGGGGCGAGCGCGGCAAGGAACACGGCCAGTTCAACACGCCGCATTCGATCGCAACCGACGCCAAGGGCAACGTCTATGTCGCCGACCGCGGCAATCACCGCATCCAGGTGTTCGACGGCGACGGCAAATTCCTGCGCCAGATCGTGATCGACGTCCCGGTGCCGCCGGACGCCAGGCCCGCGATCGGCAAGATACCGGATGAGGCGATGATCGCCGGCGGCACCTTCGCGCCGGGCTCGCCCTGGTCGCTCTGCATCACGCCGCCGCCCAACCAGGTGCTGTACTCGTCCGACGCCTGGCCCGGCCGCATCTACAAGCTCTCGCTCGACGGCAAGGTGCTCGGCGTGCTCGGCCAGTCCGGCAAGCAACTAAAACAGTTCGGCTGGATTCACGCGATGGCGTGTCCGTCGGAGAACGTGCTCTACGTGGCCGAGCTGCTGAACTGGCGCGTGCAGAAGCTGATCTTGAAACCGTGATGCGCTCTCACGTCTTAGAGCATGATCCGGAAAAAGCCTGCCCCGCACTCGATGCGGGGTGGATACCGGTTTTCCGAAAAGATCATGCGTAATCAAGAATCTAAAGCGCGATGGTGATTCAACCTAATCCCATCGCGCTTTAGAACCGCACTGCGGTGGCGCGCGCGCTAACCCGATTGGATCATGATTTAGCCAGGCGCTCCTTAAAATGAGACTGTAGCCGATGGCGGATGATGCGCCGACGCGGTCGGCGTTGATCCACGAGGTTCGGCGGCAGCACCACGGACTCCCCGCCGAGAAGAGCCATATAGGTTCCCGTCCCGTGCTGGTAGCCAGCCTCGGTAAACCAGTCCGCCAAGGGATTTAAGGGGTCGCATGTGCCGGGCAAAGGCGCATTCATCGATGACTGCTGCGCGTAGCTCACGTCGAACACGTCCATCAATCCAATCATCCTGTCCAGCCCGACCAGAACGGCGTCGGGCAAGTCAACGCCGCATTGATCGTAAAGCGAGTAGACTGCATCCAGATTCGACCAGGCGTCCGGCGCGATGTCCATCGAGTTGTAGTAGCGCGGACAATAAGGAAATGTGGAGGTGTAATAATCCGCGAAGGCTTGATTTCCCGCCGTGGGCGCGGCGAAGGTCGCCGGAACGATCGGCGATTTGACTCCGTCCTGGGCGAAGGCGGAGCTCAGCCAAGGCGCCGTCACGGTGGTCAGGCAGCCTCCCAGACTGTGTCCTGCCACGACGAGGACGGGGTTTTCGTTCGCAGGATTGGTCAGATAGGCCTCGAGGTAATTCAACAGGCTCTGATTGCCGGAGGTCAGCGCTTGAATTGTTTCCAACCCGACCAGGGTTCCATCCGCGACGTACACCCCCGAGTCCGACGACAACCAAGGCGGTGTGCTTTGGAAGATCACCGTGAAGTCTTCGAAGGCTTGTCTGATAATTCCCCAAATGTCTCCGGTGTCGACATCGGTGCCACGTATCACGACGATGGCGCAGGTCGGCGGCGCTGACGGTGCGTCGGTATATGTCGCCACGAACACCAGGTTGGTGTCGTCAGGATCGGCGCCGGCCCCCATGTGCATTGCCATTTGCCGCCGGGACTGAGTGGCGTGACTGCACTCGCCACCAATGGCGGTATCGCTGATGGGATCGCGTAGGAAATCTGACAGAGCTGCAGATACGCGACGCCGAATATGTCGGTCGGTCCGGCAGGGGATTGGGTCATGGCTTGCTTCAATTGACTGGACATTGAGCGCCTCCTTCAAAATTCGCAGAACTGGCTGATCCATTCGCGCGGTGCGCTGCCTACGTTCCCGTGCTTACGGTCGCGAAGCCCAGCCGCCCGCGCGCGACGGCCGACAACCTCTTCAAAGCATGAAGTTGTGACATAAAGTTAAAAAACTTCAAGTTGAACATAGATTAATAGGTCTTCCATCGGGAAGCTCGAAATTCCGGGTTCGATGCGGAGCCCGTCATCGGGCGCGCAATCGCGCGCCCCCTTTGGCATCGCGCCGGAATGATTAGATCATCCGGTCCACCAACGGAATCTTGCGCAGCAGCACGACAAGTCCCCAGCTCAGCGACAGCGTGCCGGCGAACACGATCGCGAACTTGACGAAGGCAGGAAGCGAAAAATCGTAGACGTAATATTGCAGCCAGATGATGAAGATGTAATGCACCAGAAAGATACCGTAAGCCGAGGGCCTGAACGCATCGAGCAGGTTGAGCTGCGATTTTTCAAATCTCACGAAGATCGCAACTTCAGCGCTGGTCATCGCGGCGCTGAACAAGGCAAAGGCAAGCCCGTAAGATCCGCGCCAAGACAGCGGCGGCGAATTGAAATCGGCGACCCAGTTGTGGTGGACATAGACCAGGAACAGGATCGCGCCATAGAAGATCGCCGCACAGGCGAGCCAGACCGACCAGCGTTTCGCCACTTCACCGCCTTCCGCGAGCAGCCCCGTCCGTAAATCAGTGGCACCGAGTCCGACCCCCAAGAGAAAATATCCGGCATAGAGAAAGATGCGGCTGGTCTGGATCGGCAGCGGATAGCCGCCCAGCTCGAGCCAGGCCCCATCGCCGACGACCATATGCAATGGCAAATAGATCGCGGTTGAAAAGAGCAGGAACGCAACAAAAGCAGTCATCGTCCGGCCGCGCAGCGCGAGGATGAGTTGGCCGAGCGCGTTGATGGCCCCGGGCGCAACCGTCCATAGGGCTGCGGCGAGCGCGTCAAGCGCCAATAGCACCCACAGGAACCACGCCGGCCCTGACGGCCAGGGACCGACGGTGAGCGTACGCCACCAGAAATGAAAGAAATTGAAATCGGTGGTGCCGGGCAAATGGTAGCGCAGGAACGTCGGATAGTAGGCGATCGGCATCAGCACGAAGATCGAGACCAGGAACGGCACGCCCAACCGCCAGGCGCGGTCGCGCACGTAAGTCGCAGCGCCCTTGCGCGCCAGGCTGTCGCAGACGAACAGGCCCGAAATCAGGAACATGCAGGCCATGAAGAAACTGTCGTTGAACAGCACGACGAGGTCGAAGCCAAGCCAGCGCATGCGGTCGCCGCTGCCGAAATAGGTGTAGTTGACGACGGAGTGATGGAGCAGCACCAACATGGTGATGAAGGTGCGCGCGCGGTCGAACGCGACAATGCGTGCCGGCGCCGTCACCGCCTGATCGTCTGGTCTTCTAAGCATCATGGCTCGAACGCGTCGTAGATGAACTTCTTGATCGAGGTTATAACCTGCATCCGCCATAACGGCGAATCCTGCATCACCACGAAGAACATGTCCTCCGTGCGGTCTACCACGATATAGACGCCGGCGGCGCTGTCCCATTTTATTTCACCGGGCGAACCCGGAGGCGGCGGCACCGCGTTGCCGGGATCGGTGCGCACCCCGAAGCCGTAGCCGTAGCCGAAACCGTCGCCGGGATAATAGAAATAGTTGCGCGCAACGCCCGACCCCGGCCCGATATGATCGGTGGTCATCGCCTTGAACGTTTCAGGACCGAGATAGGTCCTGCCGTCGAGCGAGCCGCCGTTGAGCAGCATCTGGCCGAAGCGCGCAAAGTCGGAGATGGTCGAGACCATGCCGCCGCCGCCGGATTCCCAACGCGTCACATCGAGCGGATTGCGCTCGACGTGCCGGTCGCGCGGCAGCGGCTGAGCATAGCGCGCCCGCTCGGCCGGATCGGTCAGGAAGAATTTGGTCGTGGTCATGCCGAGCGGATCGAGCAGGCTTTCCTTCTCGAACTGATACAGCGACTGGCCGGAGGCGACCTCGATGACGCGGCCGAGGATGTCGGTCGAATGCCCGTAGTCCCAGAGCGTGCGCGGCTGTTCGGCCAGCGGCAGCTTGGCGATCCGTTCGGCGAATTCGGCGTTGTCGAAGTCGCCGAGATAGATGCCGGCATAGGCCGCCTTGACCAGGCCATCGCCGTAGAAGCCATAGGTGATGCCGGAGGTTTGCAGCAGCAGATCCTCGATGTTGACCGGCCGGCGCGGCGGCACCAGGTCGAGCACCGGCTTGCCGCTCTCGTCCTTGCGTTCGACGCCGACCTTCATGTTCGCGAATGACGGAATAAACTTGCTGACGGGATCGTCGAGCCTGATCTTGCCGCGATCGACCAGCATCAGCGCCGCAACGCTGGTGATGGTCTTGGTGACCGAGTGGATCGGGAAAATCGCATCCGGTGTCATCGGCGTTCCCGAATTGTCACGCTGGCCGAAGCACTTGAAATAAACCGGCTGGCCGTGCCGCTGGACCAAGACGATCGCGCCCGGAATCCGCCCCGTGGCGACCTCGCCGTTGACGAAATCGTCGATCGCCGCGAGCTTCTCAACCGACAGGTTCGCGCCCGGCCGCGGCCCGAAATCGGCGGCGACCGACGGCAGTGGAAGGAAGAGCAAGGCCGCGACAAGCAGCACGAGCGGTTTTGCGGGATGGCACGCCATTTGGATCGCAACGTTATTGCATTGCTGCACACCGATCCAGATGGCCTCACGAATAAGGATTGATTAACTTCTGCTGTTCGGCGGAATGATGTACGAGGAGGTCGATGAAGGTCCTGACCTTGGCCGAAAGATGATGGCGGTGCGGGTACACCGCATTCATCGACAGTTCAACCGGTCGATATTCCGGCAACAGTCGGATCAGCCGGCCGGTTTCGAGATCGTCGTGAACCAGAAATCCGGCCGCAAGACTGACGCCGACGCCCGCAAGCGCCGCCCTGCGCAGCGTCTCGCCACTATTGGTAATCAGATTGCCCGATACCCGCACGGTAGCCGGCAAGCCCTTGCGGTCGGCGAAATGCCATTCGTCGCCGAAGGGATAGAGGGCGTGACGCACGCAATTGCGCTCAGTGAGCTCTGCGAGCTCGAGCGGCCGACCGTGCTGCTCGAGATAGCCCGGCGAGCAACACAACACATGCCGCCAGGTCGCAAGAGTGCGCACGATCAGGCTGGATTCGGTGGGTGGCGTGAGCCGCACCGCGATATCGATCCCCTCGTCGATCAGGTCGATGGCCCGTTCGCCCATGCTGAGATCGACCTTGACCTCGGGATAGGTCGCGAGGAATTCGGCAACCACCGGCGCAATGAAAGGGACGATATGGGTCGCGGTGTAGATGCGTAGCGTGCCGCGCGGGGTCGATTGCAGGGCGCCGGCGATGTCATCGGCCTGTTCCAGATCGGCCAGGATCTGAATGCAGCGGTCGTAATAGGCCTTGCCTACTTCGGTCGGGCTGACCTTGCGCGTGGTGCGGTTGAGCAGCCGCGCGCCCAGCCGCTCCTCCAGCGCCTGGATATGATTGCTCACCATGGTGGTCGACATGTTGAGCTTACGTCCTGCGGCAGAAAATCCACCGCTGTCGACGACCCGGACGAACGCCGTCAGGCTGGTTAGCCGGTCCATTGGCGGGCTCCGATTATCCGCTTCTGTTGGATAATGCTTCCAGCCTTTATCAGATTATCACACGAGAGGAGATATTGCACCTTGACGGCATGACCTAGCGCCCCCTTGGGGCGAGCGACCGCCCCCCGGAGGATGCCATGTCGAATCTCTCTTATGTCCCTGAAGAAACAGCCAAAATCAACCTTCGCCCATCTAGGCCAGCGATCAAGCGCGCGGCGCTGGCGCTGGCGTTGAGCCTTGGCGTCGCCGCCGCGGCCGACTTTGGCTACGACTACCTCACCACCGGCCGGTACCTGGAAACGACCGATGACGCCTACATCAAAGCCGATTCCACGATCGTCTCGCCGAAAGTTTCCGGCTATATCGCCGAAGTGCTGGTTGACGACAACGAGCCGGTGCAAGCCGGCCAGTTGCTGGCGCGGATCGACGACCGCGATTTCAAGACCGCGCTCGATCAGGCCCATGCCGACGTCGCGGCCTCCGAGGCCGCGGTGCGCAACCTCGACGCCCAGATCGAGCTGCAGCAGCCGATCATCGAGCAGCAGGCCGCCGAAGTCGACGCCGCTGAGGCCAATCTGAAATTCGCCCGGGAAGAACGCGCCCGCTACGACGATCTGATGAAGTCCGGCTCCGGCACCGTGCAGCGCGCACAGCAGACCGATGCCGCCTTGCGCGAAAAGACCGCGCAATTGCAGCAGGGAAAATCGGCCCTCACCGCAGCCAACAAGAAGGTCGAGGTGCTCGCCACTGATCGCGCCAAGGCGGTCGCACAGCTCGATCACGCCCGCGCCGTCGAGCAGCAGATGGCGTTGAATCTGTCCTACACGCGAATCAGCGCGCCGGTCGACGGCACTGTCGGCGCAAGGTCGCTGCGGGTTGGCCAATTCGTGCAGGCGGGAACGCAGTTGATGGCGGTGGTGCCGCTGGACGCGGTCTATGTGGTCGCGAATTTCAAGGAAACCCAGCTCACCCACGTGCGCAACGGCCAGCCGGTCGAAATCCGCATCGATAGCTTCAATTCGACCAGGTTGAGAGGCCATGTCGACAGCCTGTCGCCGGCAAGCGGCCTGGAATTCGCGCTTTTGCCGCCCGACAACGCCACCGGAAACTTCACCAAGATCGTGCAGCGCGTGCCGGTGAAGATCGCGCTCGACGATCAAAGCCTGAAGGGCCTGTTGCGCCCCGGCATGTCGGCGGAACCGACCGTCAACACCAAGGCAACCGTCGTCGCTGAGCGCGAAGCCAACAGCCGTGTGGTCGCGAACGCCGCCTCGGCGCGCGGCAACGGCGGTTGAAACGAACCGAGGCTTCCGGCCAGCCATCTTCAAGCCCTGCCGGATAATCCTTCCGCCCTTTCGCCGATTATCGAATCCAACCGTTCAATGCATGCTTCCTCCGACAGCTGAGGGGAGATTCCGATGACCGCACTCCAAGCCACCGTCGATAGCGCTCCCACCGGCGTCAGCGACCGTCCTCAATTCCCGGCAACGCCGGCGGTCTCGGCAAGAACCTGGATCGCCGTGATCGGCGCGACGCTCGGCGCCTTCATGGCGGTGCTCAACATCCAGATCGTCAATGCCTCGCTCGCCGACATCCAGGGCGCGATCGGCGCCGGCATCGACGACGGCGGCTGGATCTCCACTTCCTATTTGGTCGCCGAGATCGTGGTGATCCCGCTGAGCGGCTGGCTGGCGCAGGTGTTCTCGGTCCGCATCTATCTGTTGACCAACGCGGTGCTGTTCCTGGTGCTTTCGGCGGCCTGCGCGCTTGCCCAGAGTCTGCCGCAGATGATCGCGCTGCGCGCGGTGCAGGGCTTTACCGGCGGCGTGCTGATCCCGATGGCGTTTACGCTGATCATCACGCTGTTGCCGAAGGCGAAGCAGCCGATCGGGCTCGCGCTGTTCGCGCTGTCGGCGACGTTTGCGCCCGCCATCGGCCCGACCATCGGCGGCTATCTCACCGAGAACTGGGGCTGGCAGTACATCTTCTACGTCAACCTCGCGCCGGGCGCGCTGATGGTCGGCATGCTCTATTTCTCGCTGGACGCAAAGCCGATGAAGCTGTCGCTGCTGCGCGAAGGCGACTGGCTCGGCATCATCACCATGGCCATCGGCCTCTCCGCGCTGCAGACCGTGCTGGAGGAAGGCAACAAGGACGACTGGTTCGGTTCGCCCTTCATCGTCAGGCTCTCGGTGATCTCAGCGGTCGCGCTGACCTTGTTCCTGTGGATCGAACTCACAGCCGAGAGGCCGCTGTTGAACCTGCGCCTGTTGTTCCGCCGCAACTTCGGCTTCGGTATTCTCGCGAACTTCCTGCTCGGCGTCGCGCTGTACGGCTCGGTCTTCATCCTGCCGGTCTATCTGTCGCGCATCCAGGGCTACAATGCCGAGCAGATCGGTATGGTTCTGGCGTGGACCGGACTTCCGCAACTGGTGCTGATCCCGCTGGTGCCGCGGCTGATGAAGCGCTTCGACCCCCGCCTCGTGATCGCGGGCGGGTTTGTCCTGTTCGCGGCCTCCAACTTCATGAACATCTATATGACCGCGGACTATGCCACCGACCAATTGTTTTGGCCCAACGTCGTCCGCGCCATCGGCCAGGCCCTGGTGATGACGCCGCTATCGGCGGTCGCGACCGCGGGCATCGAGCCGGAAAACGCCGGTTCGGCGTCAGGCCTGTTCAACATGATGCGGAACCTCGGCGGCGCCGTCGGCATCGCCGTGCTGCAGACGCTTCTCACCAAACGCGAGCAGTATCACTCCAACGTGCTGATGCAGTCGGTGTCCCTGCTCGAACAGGCCACGCGCACGCGGCTGGAACAGCTCACGCAATACTTCATGAACCATAGCGTCATCGACCGCACCGATGCCTTGCACCGCGCTTATGTCGCCATCGGTCATGTCGTGCAGAAGCAGGCGTTCATCCTCGCCTTCAGCGACACCTTCTATCTGCTCGGCGCCGCGCTGATCGTAGCCCTTGCCGCCGCGCTGCTACTTAAGAAGCCCGACCATCTGTCGACCGGCGGCGCCCACTAGGTTTATTCATCAAACCCGAAGAAGGAGAGCGACCCATGAAACCTCGCATGAATTTCTTTCACGCCGCGCCCGACACCATCAAAGCGCTCAGCGCGTTGGAGGCCCAGGTGCAGGGTTCCGGCCTCGAGCAATCCCTGATCGAACTGGTCAAGACGCGGGCGTCGCAGATCAACGGCTGCGCCTTCTGCATCAACATGCACACCGAGGATGCGCGCAAGCGCGGCGAGACCGAGCAGCGGCTCTATCTCTTGAACGCCTGGCGCGAGGCGCCGGTCTATACCGACCGCGAGCGCGCCGCGCTGGGCTGGACCGAGGCGGTGACGCTGATCTCGGAGACGCACGCGCCGGACGACGTCTATGACGAGGTCCGCAAGCACTTCTCGGAAGCCGAGACCGTCAACCTGACCATGCTGATTGCGACCATCAACGCGTGGAACCGGCTCGCGATCTCGTTCCGCGCGATGCCGCCGGTTAAGGCCAAGGCGGCGAGCGCGGCGTAGCAAGTCGTGCATGGACATCGGTGGCAGCCGCGATTGACTCCCTCGCCCCGCCCTTGCGGGGAGAGGGTTGGGGTGAGGGGCTCTCACCGCGAACTCAGCTCATGGAGAATCCCCTCACCCGAAATTCGCTTCGCGAATTTCGACCTCTCCCCGCAAGCGGGGCGAGGTGAAGAGAAATCCCGCCGAGCCCTACACCGCCGTCGCCCGCGCGAAATCGACATAGATCTCCCGCAGACGATTGGCCATCGGGCCGGGCTTGCCGCTCGCGACCTTCTTGCCGTCGATGGACACGACCGCCTGCACGAACACGGTGGCGCTGGTGATGAAGGCTTCCTTCGCCGCCAGCGCTTCCTCGACCGAAAACGCCCGCTCCTCGACGCGGAGCTGGCGCTCTTCGGCGAGCGCGACCACCGCCTTGCGGGTGCAGCCGGGCAGGATCTCGCTGCCATTCTGCCGCGTCACCAGCACGTCGTCCTGGGTCACGATGAAGGCCGATGACGAGCCACCCTCGGTCACCTTGCCGTCCTCGATCATCCAGGCTTCGCCGGCGCCGGCTTGCGCGGCGGCCTGCTTGGCGAGCACCTGCGCGAGCAGCGCCACGCTCTTGATGTCGCGCCGCGTCCAGCGGAGATCGGGCACGGTGATGACGCCGATGCCGGTCTTGGCGGACTCGGCGTGGATGATGTCCTTGACCGACGTGAACATGATCAGGGTCGGCGTGACATCCTTCGGGAAGGCGAAGTCGCGCCCCTTGTCGGCGCCGCGCGTGACTTCCAGATAGACCATGCCGTTGACGAGGTTGTTGCGCGCGACCAATTCCTTCTGGATTTCCTGGATGCGCTCGATGGTCTCCGGCAGCTTCAGCGATATTTCCCCGACCGAGCGCTCCAGCCGCGCCAGATGCGAGGCGTTGTCGATGAGCTTGCCGTCCAGCACCGCCGCAACCTCGTAGATCCCGTCGGCAAACAGGAAACCGCGGTCGAGAATCGACACCTTTGCCTCGGACATAGGCACGAACGAACCGTTGACATAGGCGATTGGGTCCAAGCGAATTCTCCTGTCGGGGGATTGCGGCGGGTGTTTCGCATCGTATACGGGATTTGTTAATGCGGATAAACCCTCCGGCCGTCATTCCGGGGCGATGCGAAGCATCGAACCCGGAATCTCGAGATTCCGGGTTCGCCTCTTCGAGGCGCCCCGGAATGACGGGGACTAATGAGAGAGGATCTTCGACAAGAACTTCTGCGCGCGGTCGCTGCGGGGTTTTCCGAAGAAATCGGTCTTCAGCGCGTCCTCGACGATCTCGCCCTGGTCCATGAAGATGACGCGGTGGGCGACCTTGCTGGCAAAGCCCATTTCGTGGGTGACCACCATCATGGTCATGCCCTCGCGCGCGAGGTCGACCATCACGTCGAGCACCTCGGAAATCATTTCGGGATCGAGCGCCGAGGTCGGCTCGTCGAACAGCATCGCGATCGGATCCATCGCCAGCGCGCGGGCAATCGCGACCCGCTGCTGCTGGCCGCCGGACAATTCGGCCGGATATTTGCGCGCGTGGTCTTTCAGCCCGACGCGGTCGAGCAGCTTGGTGCCCTTGGCCAGCGCCGCGTCATGCGAACGGCCCAGCACCTTTTCCTGTGCGAGGCAGAGATTGTCGATGATCCGCAAATGCGGGAACAGCTCGAAATGCTGGAACACCATGCCGACCCGGGCCCGCAGTTTCGGCAGGTCGGTCTTCGGATCGTTGACCTTGATGCCGTCGAGAATGATTTCGCCGCCCTGGAACGGCTCCAGCGCATTGACGCATTTGATCAGCGTCGATTTCCCCGAGCCCGACGGCCCGCACACGACGACCACCTCACCCTTGGCGACAGAGGTCGTGCAATCCTTCAGCGCCTGGAAGGCGGCGCCATACCATTTGTCGACGTGGCTGATCTCGATCATGCGTCCCCTACCTGACGATGGCGATGCGCGCCTGCAGACGGCGAACGCCGAATGACGCGAAACAGGAAATCACGAAATAGACGGCGGCGGCGAACAGATACATCTCGACCAGCCGCCCGTCGCGCTGCGCGACCTTGCTGGCGGCGCCCAGGAAATCCGGGATCGACAGCACGTAGACCAGCGAGGTGTCCTGGAACAGCACGATGGTCTGGGTCAAAAGCACCGGCAGCATGTTCCGGAATGCCTGCGGCAGCACGACATAGCGCATGGTCTGGCTGTAGGTCAGGCCGAGCGCTTGCGCCGCAGCGGGCTGTCCGCGCGAGATCGACTGGATGCCCGCGCGCATGATTTCGGAGAAGTAGGCCGCTTCGAACAGGATGAAGGTGATGAGGGATGAAGCGAACGCGCCGACACGGACCGGTCGCAACGATCCCGTCAGCCACTGCCCGATATAGGGGACCAGGAAATAGAACCAGAAGATGACGAGCACCAGCGGCAGCGAGCGCATCAGGTCGACATAGAGCCCGGCGATCCATCCAAGCAGCCTCAAGCCCGACAGCCGCATCAGCGCGATCAGCGTGCCGAAGATCAGGCCGCCCAACGCCGACAACCCCGTCAGCGTCAGCGTAAAGGTCATGCCGTCGAAGAACAGGTAGCCGAGCGAGCGGCGGATGACGTCGAAATCGAAATTGGCGAACATTGGCGGTGGCTCACTTCCCGGTGATGTAGCCGGGGATCGCGATCGCGCGCTCGAGGAAGCGCATGGCGACAACGACCACGATATTGATCAGAAGATACAGCACGGTCGCAGCGGTGAAGGCTTCAAACACCTGAAAGGAAAACTCCTGCATGGAGCGGGCGGCCGCGGTCAATTCGATCAGGCCGATGGTGATGGCGACCGAGGTATTCTTGATGGTGGAGAGAAATTCCGACGTCAGCGGCGGCATGATGATACGAAACGCCATCGGCAGCAGCACATAGCGATAAGTCTGCGCGGTGGTCAGTCCCAGCGCGGTAGCGGCGAGCTTCTGGCCGCGCGGCAGCGAGCCAATGCCGGCCCGCGTTTGCTCGGCGACGCGCGCGGACATGAACAGCCCGATCCCGATCGCCGCGGTGTAGAACGGCGCGTGTGGCATCTGCTTCATCCAGAGCCCCCACGATGGCGGCAACAGCTCCGGCAAGACGAAGAACCAGATGAACAATTGCACCAGCAGCGGCATGTTGCGAAAGAATTCAACCCACACGAAGCCGACCAGGGACGCGGTTTTCGACGGCAGCGTGCGCAGCACGCCGACCACCGATCCCAACGCCAGCGCAATGATCCAGGCGCACAGCGCGGTCTCGATGGTCAGCAGCAATCCCCACAGCAGCATGTCGAGATAGGAGCCGGCCCCGCTCGGGTCCGGTTCGAAGAAGATGTGCCAGTTCCAGTGATAATTCACTTGAGCTTTCCCGAAACCCCTTACATCGCCTTGTAGGAATCCGGATCCGCCGAGTCCGACGGGTGAGCGAACTCGGCCTTCAGCTCCGGCGCGATCGGCGTGTTCAGGTTCAAGCCCTTCGGCGGAATCTTCTGCATGAACCACTTGTCGTAGAGTTTTTGGCCTTCGGCTGAGGTGTAGAGCGCAGCGGTTGCGGCATCGACCACCTTCTTGAAGGCCGGATCGTCCTTGCGCAGCATGATCCCGTAGGGCTCGGGCTTGGAGAACGCATCCTTGGACATCACGTAGGTATCCGGATCCTTCGACCCGGCGACAAAACTCGCGAGCAGTACATCGTCCAGCACAACGGCAGCGGCCCGATCCGTCTCGACCATCAGGAACGATTCGGCGTGTTCCTTGGCCGGGACGATATTGATGTTGAGGTTACGGGCGGCATTGGCTTCGGTAAGCTGCTTGATGTTGGTGGTGCCGGAGCTCGAGACCACGGTCTTGCCCTTGAGGTCATCGATCGAGTTGATGTGGCTGGACTTCTTCGAGACGAAGCGGGTCGCGGTCAGATAGTGGGTGTTGGTGAAGGCGACCTGCTTCTGCCGTTCGGGGTTGTTGGTGGTCGAGCCGCATTCGAGGTCGATGGTGCCGTTGGCCAGCAATGGAATACGGGTCGACGATGTCACCGGGTTGAATTCAATCGCGAGCTTGTCGAGCTTGAGCTCCTGCTTCACCGCATCGACGATTCTGTAGCAGATGTCGATCGCAAAGCCGATCGGCTTCTGGCTGTCGTCCAGATACGAGAACGGGATCGACGAGTCGCGGTAGCCGATGGTGATAGCGCCGGTTTCCTTGATTTTCTTCAGCGTCCCCGTCAGCTCCTCGGCGTTGGCCGGCCCGGCCAAGAGCACAGCTGCGAGCGCAAGGCCGATCATACGCAGGCGTTTCATTCGTGTTCTCCTCGCTTCGATGACTGTCGCAATACTTGCATCATTTCGGCCGAATGTACTTTCCGGCCGCGCTTCTACTCCGGAAGGCTCATGCAATGGCCGGGCCATCGCATCAGCCGC
>Ga0307479_10001452_pt1 | contig 21554 bp, 25 predicted proteins | sample atmos_gasesECM4C_FD_203743 | JGI IMG/M metagenome (GOLD analysis project Ga0307479, IMG submission 203743) | Hardwood forest soil microbial communities from Morgan-Monroe State Forest, Indiana, United States - atmos_gasesECM4C_515 | ecosystem: Environmental > Terrestrial > Soil > Temperate...
CATGCATCTGAAAGAAGTCGCGAACGAACTGTCGAATCGATTGATCAAAATCTGGCGGCGCGACAACAAAGGCGAACGCGCATTTGCACGCGCGTCACAACCGGGACTGAGCGGCCCACAAGATCGATATCGCTATTTGTTCCATGAATATTTTCACGGCGACGTCGGCGCCGGGCTCGGCGCATCGCATCAAACCGGCTGGACCGGCCTCGTCGCGAAACTCATTCAACAGCAAGGCGAGTTCGGTACCATCCGATGAGCCAGTCATTACTCGCTCTGGCGCGGTCGCCGCATGATGTGAATCGCGAGGATGCGGCTTTGATGACGCGCGAGCAGGTAATCGATGAAATCGCCAATGATCGAGTTCGGTTTGTGACCGAGCTTGGTTACGACGCGGCAAATAAGAGTGTTGCTCCGGCCGTGCCACTCCAGATTGATCGCCCCGTGAAGATCGCGCGCGCTATGGATTTTCGCCCAGCCGTGCGAACGTCCCGGTTGTTTCGCCCAGACTTTGATGAAGTTAAATTTCTTCTCCAATTTCGGATCGCGCATGATCTGGCTGCGCAACGATCCGCGCCCGGTCGCGATCACTTGGATCACCGTTTGCATTCAGTTTTTAGGTTCAACACCAACGCCGCATATTGCAATTTTTCTTTGACCATCCGCCAAACACGCGAAACGACGCTAAAACAAGACCACCGACTGAACTTTTAGTGTTCTTTGACTTTTTTAGCGGACTCAATCTTTTGCCCCAAAGGACTGGAACATCACGTAAACATCGACATACCCTTCTTGCGGATGGCGGAACGCGCCCGGCAGCGTGCCGACGATTTTCATTCCGAGGGTTTGCCAAAGTTTCACCGCCGATTCGTTGGTCGAGACTACGAAATTGAATTGCATCGCACGAAAACCGAGACGACGCGCTTCCATCAAACAATGTTCGCCCATCGCGCGACCGATCCCCTCCCCGCGAGCCTCTTTCGACACAATGAACCCAGCATTGGCGACGTGCGCGCCGCCGCCCAATTGATTCGGATGCAACGTGTAGCTGCCGAGCGGCTGTCGATCTTGTTCCGCAATGTAAACACGTGCGTCGCGCTGAAACCAATAAGCTAAGGCATCTTGCCGAGAAATATTTGAATCAAGCGGATACGTGTCGGCCGCCGCGATCACTTCTCGAAAAATTTCCCAGATCGCGTCGCGATCGGAACGAGTCGCCGAGCGAATGTGAAGCATAGATGTGATGAGAGATCTCGATGTTGTAGAGGCGGCTGTGTCAGCCGCCTATTTATTAGTTTCGGCGCTTGATACAAGCGCCGCTACAACTGCCTTCTGCCTTACGACCATTTGTTCGATTTCGGGTCCGACGAGTTTGGGACGCAACCGGTTTCTGCAGTGACCTCGTAGATCGCGAGCTTAACCTTTGTTTCGATTTCGCTGCTCAAACTTCCCGGAGATAATGCGATCGGCTTCCGCAATCAAGTTATGCACAATCTCGCCCGCCAGTTTGAATTTACGGACAAGACTAACACTCTGGCCGGCTACAAGATCCATCGCCGGGGCCAAGCGGCCACGGGATAGAGGATTCGGCGATCGAGCGCCGACTGCGTCAAGTCCGTGCGCGTTTCGCGAAGTCGCTCGTCCATTGCAGCCCCACTTCAGATCGCTATAATTTTCCACCCATGTCGAATACGTCTAACACGAACCCCGCCCGCGAAGAACTGGCCCAGGCGCTGTGCGCTGAAATCCGCCGTCTGACCAACTACAAGCCGGGCGATCGGGTCGATCCAGAGGCGGTGGGCCTTCTCGACGTGCTGTATGCCTACCGACTGTTCCTGGGGCGCTGGCCGGAGTTCCAGACGGCCGCGACGTTGCGTGACCGCGGCGGGGTACGGAGCGTGACGGATCTGATGATGGAATTCCTCCACTCGCCGGAATTTCAGATCCGCATTCCCGAGCTTTTCGCTGTCGACATGATAGTGATGAACGAGCTGCCGGATGGCCTGCGGCTGTTCTTCAACCTTAAGGACCGCCAAGCGATGCGCATCGCCGCGGGGATCCATGAGTTGCCAATCCAGCAGGCGATCCTCTCGGTGCTCAAGGGCGGGATGAATTGCGTCGATGCGGGCGCGCACATCGGGCTTTATTCGATGCTGATGGGCCGGGTCGTCGGCCGCCAGCGGGGCAAGGTCTATTCATTCGAGCCGTTCCCGAGCACATGGCAACTTTTCGCTCGCAACATCCGGGAAAACCAGCTGGACAACGTTATTGTCGCCTACAACGCCGCCTGCCACGCCACGCCGGGACAGGGGCGGATCATCGAGCGCGACCACGAGGACCTCGGCGAGTCGTTCGTCAAGACCGAGCAGCAGGCCGACGGGCACGGGCAGGTGATCAATCTGGTCCGCGTGGACGACATCGTTCCGCCGAATGTGCCGATCCACGTCATCAAGATCGACATCGAAGGCTCCGAGCCGGCCGCCATGAAGGGAATGAAGCGCATCCTCACCAGGGACCGCCCGATCATCTTCACCGAATTCAACCCCAAGGCCCTGGAGAAGGTCTGCCGCGTGCAGGCTGGCGAGTATCTGGATTTCCTGAAAAATCACGGCTACCGCTGCCGCGAGGTGCAGGATTTCCTGGGAAACGAGGACCGCGAATACCAATACAGACCCGGCGACCAGACGACGAACCTGGTCTGCGAGGCGAAGTGAGGACCACTTTCTACGGGCAACATCGGCCGTCCGTCGGACGCGCAACTGCGCCTGCAAAATTCCACGGCCCGCTCAAATACGGCCCATCGGCCCGGCGATGATCGGATAATCGATATGCAGACTCGTGCAGAGCTGTGTTGGCATCGGCAACATTATTGGCGCTTATAATACTGCACCGCTTTTTCGTGTTTCTTGGCGGCGGCCTTGGTTTTGAAGGTGCCGAGATTTCGACGTTTGCCGGTCTTCGGATTCTTCCTGCGCGAATACAACCGGTAACCGGATTTAATTTTTCTAATCATGGCGTCGCTGGATTGGACGGCGAAGGCGTTGGTCGCATCTAGACGGCGACGCTACAATCTTTCGGTCCGCCAGACACGCGAAAATACCGCCAGCGCTGCGATTAGGATCAGCAAATCGAGAATTAAATGCGTGCTGAAGTTCCAGTTCTTACTGGCATGACCGAAACAGCCGCAGGTGATATCGAGCCCGCGGAGCTTTGCGACGACAGTCGCGCCGATAAAAATCGCCAGCAGCGCAGTTAAGATCGACAATCCACCGCGGTAGAGAAATCGGAAGACGACCGCGAGCCCGCAGAAGATTTCCAGCCACGGGAGGTAAAACGCCAGCCGCACACTGACGAACCATGGCAACGTTTTGTAATTGTCGATGTCGTTTGCGAACTGGCCGGGGTCGAGCGCCTTAAGCACGCCGGCGTAAGCGAAAATTCCGCCGAGGATAAGATCTACGATTCGCCAGGCGTACTTCATTTTCCGGATTTCAACCATCCTTCCCAGCCGCCCTGCAAAACGAAAACGTCTTTCAGCTGCCCTTCATCGCGCAGACGTTTCGCGACGTCGCGAGAGGCGTTACAACTTTCGGCGCTGCAGTAAACAACGATCTTTTTCCCGGGCGACCAGTTTGGCAAAAATTGCGGCAGCACTTCGTTCCAGTGGTCTTCGTTCAACGAAAATGCGCCGGGAACATGATCGCGCGCGAATTCTTCGTCGGGTCGCGCGTCGACCCAGATTGCGCCATCGCCCCACGAGCGTGCTTGATCGACGGTAACCAATTCCGAAGCCGGAATCGACGATTGCCAGGAAATTGTATCGCGAAAATAAATTCCTTCGCCGATCGCCGGCAGACAAGCGAGCGCGATTAGGAGCAGCCCTTCTCGAACCGCGCGCAATTTCACCAGTCAGCGTTTCGGCGACGCCGACGGAAGCGCCGCCGGAGGACCGGTCTTCGCTACCGGCGAAAGAGGAGCTCCGGGCGGATTCGTTACCTGCACATTCACAGAAAACGACTTTGGCGCGTCCTTCGGATAATCAGATTGAACCACCAACACCGCGCCCATCGGATGACTTGTGTCCTTAGGCGTGACTTCAATCGTCCATTCACCCGACCCACTCCCCGGCTCGACTTTCGATTCAAAGTACGGACTGCTCGGTTTCACAGTGATGTTTTTGACCGGAAAATCTTTGGACGCTTTTACCCAGATCTTTTTTGGCTTCGGATCTTCGCCGCTCTGCCAAAAAACAAAGGCCGGCTTAACCTCCATGGCCTGCGGAATAGTGGCCTTCAATGTAAGAACGATGTTGGCTTGGGTCGGGTTGGGATCGTCCGTTTGGACACTGACCGTCTTCACCTGTTGGCCGGTGCGATCGCCAATGTTGAACGTGGCAACGATTTCTCCCTTCTCGCCAGGATTCACGACTTCTTTTTGGCTTTGTGTCGCTGTGCAACCGCACGATGCCTTGACCGATTTAAAATGAATCGGGGTCGTCCCGGCGTTTTGATATTTGAAATGCGCGACTGCGGTCTTGTCGCCCAGAGCCGGATGCAGATCGATGACGTTTTGCTCCCATTTTAGTTCAGCGCGCGCGGCGACGCAGAGAAAGATCGACAAGGTGAAAGTCAGGATGCTGGTTTTCATTTTTTTAAGTAGGAGCGCTCAATATAATCGGACACGGCTTCTCGCCAAGAGCGAGGTGAAACGCCGGTCAGTTTGGCATATTTCGCCGTGGAAAGCACCGAATAAGCCGGCCGAAGTGCGACCCAATTCTTCATATCGGCAAGCTTCAATGCGCCAACCGCTTTTGCCTTGAGCGGAATCCCGCAAGCGCGGCAGCGATCGACCGCGTGTTGCGCATATTCCTGCCAACTGCATTCGCCAGAATTGGCGAAATGCAAAACGCCGCCGGACACATCGAGTTCAAAGAATTGCGCCAGCATCTCGGCTATGTCGCTCGTATAAGTCGGCGTCGAGAATTTGTCCGCGATCGCGTCGATATGCTCTTCCGCGCGCGCGCGCTTGATCATCGCGTCGATGAAGCTGGGTCGATCTGGACCGAACACCCACGAGACGCGCACGACCAAATGTCGATCGCTCGCCTGAAGCACGAATTTTTCGCCGTCCCGTTTCGATTCACCGTAAACGCTGACCGGTTTGGCGGCGTCGGTTTCGAGGTACGGTTCCCGCTTCTCGCCGTCGAAAACGTAATCGGTGCTGAAATGAATCAGCTTTGCCTTCTTCCCGGAGCAAATTTCGGCGAGATGTTTCGGCGCTTCTGCGTTGATCGCGAAAGCTTGCTCGCGTTGCGATTCGCAAAGATCGACATTTGTAAACGCCGCACAATTGATCAGAACATCAAAGTCGAGCACGGAAAGTTTCTCCCGGATTTGCTTCGCATTCGCGAGATCAAGCTGCGCGTGATTGAAAGCAACGATATCGAATTTTTCCCGATACTCGCGCGCGAGCGCAGCGCCGAGACGGCCGCCAGCGCCCAGGATTACAATTTCCATTGCTCAGTAACGGCCGGCACGCTCAAGCAACGGTTGCCACCACGCTTGATTGTCGATGTACCACTGGATCGTCGTTTCCAAGCCTTCCTTAAAATCCTGGCGCGGCTTCCATTTCAATTGTTTCCGGGCAAATGAAGAATCGATAGCGTAACGGCGATCGTGCCCGAGACGATCTTTCACAAACGAAATCAGACTCTCCGGCTTGCCTAGCTGCTTCAAAATCATTTTTACCAAATCGAGGTTGGTTATCTCGTTGCCGCCGCCAAAATTGTAAACGGTGCCCGGTTTCCCTTCGAACAGAGCCGCCACCACCGCCGCGCAATGGTCCTGGACGTGGATCCAATCGCGCACGTTCATTCCGTCGCCGTAAACCGGCAGCGGCTCATCGCGCAGCGCCTTGATGATCATCAGCGGAATCAATTTTTCCGGAAACTGGTAGCGCCCGAAATTGTTCGAGCAGCGAGTGACGATAACTTCCTGCCCAAAGGTTCTGTGATGCGCGAGCGCGAGAAGATCGGCGCCGGCTTTGCTCGAAGAATAAGGCGAGCTTGGATCGAGGGGAGATTTTTCGGTGAACTTTCCGGTTTTCCCTAACGAACCGTAAACTTCATCGGTGGAGATTTGCACGAACCGCTGGACGCCGTGTTTTCTGGCCGAATTCAACAGGACACTCGTGCCGATGACATTGGTGTGAATGAAATTCTCCGGCGAATTGATGCTGCGATCTACGTGCGACTCGGCCGCGAAGTTGATTACCGCAAAAAATTGATGCTCGAGCATAAGCCCATCCATCGCGTCGGTGTTGGCAATGTCGGCTTTGAGAAATTCATAGCGTTCGCCATGTTCCTCGACCACGCCATCAAAATTGGCCAGGTTACCGGCGTAAGTGAGCGCGTCCACATTTGTGACCGAGGCCGGCTTGTAATGTTGCAAAATGTAGCGAATAAAATTGCTTCCAATGAAGCCGCAGCCGCCGGTCACGAGAATTCGCACAGCAAGAGCTAGCAGCGCCGAGGCAGGCGCGCTAGCGGATTTTCCATTACTCGGCGCTCAAATCGAGACTTGGAGAAACGCGTTTGTCGAAAACGAATGGACCCCGTGGGTCATCATAGGTCTGGCTGCATTCCTGCGATTCTTTCTGATTGGAATCAAACCTCCGCATTTCGATGAGGGCATCAACGGCTGGTTTGTCGATCAAATGGTCAAGAACGGTTTCTACAAATACGATCCGACTAATTACCACGGCCCGCTTCATTTTTACGTGCTCTTCCTTGCGCAGACATTGTTTGGTCGCAATCTTTGGGCGCTGCGATTGCCGGTCGTGCTCGTCAGCATCAGTTGCGTTTGGCTAACGTTAAAATTCGAACCGTTCGTTGGACGAATGGTCAGCCGGCTGGCCGCGCTGGCCATGGCAGTTTCACCCGGTTTTGTTTTTTACGGGCGCTATTCGATTCACGAAGTGTGGCTGCTGTTGTTCACCATGCTGTTTTTCTACGGGCTGTTTGGCCTCTGGAAATTTGGGATCTCGAATTATCTCTGGTGCGCGGGCATGGGATTGACCGGAATGATTTTGTCGAAGGAGACTTACATCCTGCACGTCGCCTGCGCCGTGATCGCGGCGGTCGTCTGTTACATTTCAAATTATTTCAACGAGCTCGACGACAGCCGACCGGCCACGCAAACGTGGAACTATATCGATCTTGCAGTTGTCATCGGGACCAGCATTGCCCTCATTGTAGCTTTTTATTCCGGGTTTTTCTTTCACTGGGACGGCGTGAAAGGATTGTATCAGGCCTATTTGCCGTGGTTCAAAACCGGGAGCGAAGGCCATGGGCACGAAAAGCCGTGGTATTACTGGTTGCGCTTGATTGCGCGCTACGAGTGGCCAGTGCTCGCCGGACTGATTGTTTGTTTAATCGGCATTCGTTTCAAGCCGATGGCGTTGCGTTATCTCGCCATTTATGGCGTCGGAACGCTGATGGCTTACAGCATCGTCAAATATAAGACGCCGTGGTGCGTCATCAGTTTCGTCTGGCCATTTCTGTTTACGTTTGGCGCCATGGTCACAATCGTTCCGTTGCGATTTTCGGGAGCAAACTATCGATGGCTCGCGCTCATACTTTTCGGATTTCTCGCCTATGCCTTTTACTACGCGGAAACGAGCAAGTTTGACGACTCCTGGCCTTACATACTGATCCTCGGAACCGGCTTGCTGTTACTCGCGCTGAGAACGCCGGAGATTACACAACTTCTAGCGAGCGTCGTCATCGGCATTTCGCTCGGCCATTGCATTTGGCTGAATTATTTTCGCTGTACCACCGACACTGAACCTTACGTCTACGTTCAGACGTATAACGAGGTTTTCAAATTCACCGATCCGATCCTGCAACTGGCCCGTTCCGACCCGCGCGCTTATCAACTGGTTGGCCACATTATTCGTGCCAGCCCTTATCCGTTGCCGTGGATGCTCGATGATTTTGGGCGGGTCGGATATTACGAGAAAGAAAATACGCCGGACCAAGTGGACGGCGATTTTCTCCTGGTGCAGGAGGACAAGATCGCCCAAGTCGAAGCAAAGCTTCACGATTCTTACTACACCATGCCGATAAAGATCCGGCCCTATCAGGATCAATCGAAAGCTTATTTCAATGCCAAGACCTTCAAGAGCTTCTTCCCGGGACAATGGCCCGACTTCACCGGAGCGGCGCCAACGCCGTCCCCGAGTCCAACTCCTAGCCCAACCAAATGAAATGGCTTTCCGGTGGGTTAACATTTGTAAACTTCGCGACCGTTTGCGGATTGCTCCTTGGAATGCTCACCGGCGGGCTGAGCACACCTGTCGCGTTGGCTGCTCTTATATTAGCCGCAGGGTTCGCTCTCTTAGCATATCTTAGGACAACAGATTCGGAGCCGCTGCCGCAGTCCGATGCTTTAGATCGAGATAAATCGAAAATATCGCAATATCGTAAGCTGCCGATTTGGATTTTGGTCGGCTTCTTCACCATTTTCGCCGTCCGCTCATTTTGTTGGCTCCTATTTATCGATGGAACCGATCTGAAGATTCAATCGCCGATGAACCTAGGCGATCTCGGTCTTCATCTCACTCACATCCAATTTTTCGCCAACGGCGTTCGCCTTTGGCCATCCAACCCAATTTATGTCTTCGCCGATCATCTCCGTTATCCGGCTGGGATCGATTTCTTCAACGCGATCCTGTTAAAGGCCGGTGTCGATCTCATTCGCGGCCTGGTGTGGGTCGGGTTGCTCGCGTCCGTCGCCACATTCTTTGCGTTTTATCGCTGGGGGGGCGGTTTTGCCGTCGCGTGTTTTCTTTTTAACGGCGGTCTGGCCGGCTTTAAGTTTCTGCGGACTTTCAAATTCGCCGATTATCAGGACGTTAATAACGTCGCCTGGAAAAGCATTCCGCTGACGATGTTCGTAACTCAGCGCGGCTTCCTCTACGCCATTCCAGCCGGATTGATTTTGCTCTGGCATTGGCGCGAAAAATATTTTCGTACTGGGCAAGATCGACAATCCGGGCCGCTCCCGTTTTGGGTTGAGCTCTCGTTCTACGCGTCGATGCCGCTCTTTCATCTTCACACCTTCATCGCGCTTAGCATCGCGCTCGTCTGCCTTTTTGTGGCGGGGGATCCGCAGATTCGCGGCCACATTCTCACTCTCGTCCTGAGTGCTTTAATTCCAGCGACGTTTTTTGTCTGGCTCATCAGTGATCATTTCCACGCCAGCTCAGTCCTCGAGTTCCATCCGGGCTGGGCTCAGAACGAAGGCGAATTCAAAATGTCGTTTTCCCGATTCTGGTTCTTCAACTTCGGGATCCTCGTTCCACTGGTCCTCACTTTGATCGGGTTCGTCGGCTGGCGGGCCTATCGATCGCATCAGACGAGACGACTCGAAGTATTTGCCGCGATTATAATTGGATTCGGCGCATTCGTGTTGTCCTTCTGGCGACTCGGCACACATGGATTCGCCTGGCGGTTGGCAATTGTAATTTTGTTCGCCTTGAGCTTACTCGCCTGGTCGACGGCCCGGGTCATAAAAGGCGGGATCGGCTGGGAGAAAAAGCTGCCGGAAGAGATTGCGTTCATTTTCGCAGCCGCCGCTATCTTTATTTTCTTTTTCTCGGTCAAAACCGCGCCATGGATCTGGGACAACCTGAAAATAGGAGTTTGGGCTTACTTCATCGTGTTGCCGTTTTTGTGGAGCCAATTGATCACGCAATGGGAGCGAGCGATTCGCGTCGCGGTTTGCTTCGCCCTTTTTGCCTCCGGGTTCGTGAGTTTGTTTGGCGGTCTGGCCGCGGGCAAAGAGGGCTTCGGTTTCGCCAATCGCGGCGAAGTCGACGCGGTCGGCTTTGCCGTCCGAAAGATGCCGCTGGAAGCGCGTTTTGCGGCCTACCCGACCTACAACCATCCTCTGCTTCTCCAGGGTCGAAAAGTCGTGATGGGATATCCCGGACATCTTTGGACGCAGGGGTTCGATGATTATGGCAAGACGAGCGAGCAGCTCGGCAAACTAATGCAAGGCGCTCCGGATTGGCGCGACCTCGCCCGGACCCTGCACGTGCGTTACATTTTTTGGGGCCGCGAAGAAAAAACAAATTACGCATCGAGCACGCGCCCTTGGGAAAAAACGGCAACCCTCGCCGCGTCCGGAACCTGGGGCGCAATTTATGATTTGGAATCAAACCAAGCCCCGGCCAAGGCTCAATAAAATTTGCTTAACCGCTCGTCGGAACCGCGTTCAATACCAGCTGACCAGCCGCGACCAGTGTGTCGTCGATCAAAGCTTCGACTTCGAATTGTAACAGTTCGCCGATTTCGCCAATTTTCCGCGCGCGTAAACGAATTTTTTTTCCCGGCCGCACCGCTTGGAAAAATTTCATTTGCCGAATCGCCGAGAGCAAAAACCTCGGTTGCGAATTCTGAGGATGCGTTGACGCCGCCACCATTCCGGCGGTTTGCGCCAGCGCTTCGGTCAAGATCACACCCGGAACGAGAGGATCGCCCGGAAAATGTCCGGCGAACATCGGATCGTCGCTTGAAAACTGCGTCTCGCATTCCGCCGATACACCGGGCTTTGACGCGATCAATTTTCGAACGAATACAAACGGCGGCCGATGCGGCAGGCCTAAAAAGTGACTAGTGACCGGTGACGAGTGACGAGATTTAACTGCCGCCGCTTTCTGTTTCTTGTCACTTGTCACAATCGCCAGTCCGGCTCGGACTCACTCATCACTGTTTTTCATCCGTTGACGAAGTAAGCAAACTTCCAGCTTCCTCTGATCCGTGTGATTCCAATCCGATAGCCGTCGTAATTGAGCGACGGATCGGCAAACTGCGGCGGCGAGACCATGAAAGCGCCCTTCTTGACGAATCGCTCCGACAAAATGCCGTCCAACTCCGGCCAGAGGTTTTCTTGCTCCCAATATTGAAAAACACCTGGACCCGACATCGGCGGATCGAGTTTATAACCAAAGTCATCCGTCATCATCGATTTGAGCGTCTCCTGATCGCGCCTCGCTACGGCTTTGCGAAGCCGGCCGACGAACGCCTGGAAATCGACATCGGTGCTTTCCTCGCGCAGGTCCGCCTTGGCCTTCTTCTTAAGCTCGGCCTGCTTCAGTTTTTCTTTTTTTTGCGCAGGCGTTTGGCAACCCGTAAAAGCGAATGCGAGCGCGAGTAAGCCGGTCAGCAGGATTCTCATCAACTTAACGTCTGTCACGTTTGTGATTGAGATTCAAGAGCGGAGGGGCAGGAATGCCGGCGGCGGATTCGCGCTGGGTGAGTAAAGAAAAAGAAGTAAATCGCTCCGGCGAGATCAACAATCGACGCCGGCGGACTCACCACTTGGCGAGGTCCGTCCCTTAGGGCCGCGAAGATATTTTCCATCGTGAACTCATTCGGCCGCGGAATACTCGTGTAGTGTCGCCCAAAGGCATGCAATTGGTGGGCATCTGAGGTCGCGATGAGCGGTTTATTGAATTGCTTGGCCACTTTCACTGCTCGCCGGTTCAAATTGAAAAATCCCTTGTGAAAATGGCAAAGCTCAATGGCATCAAAGCAATCGATCTCTTCGAGAAGTCGGTCGCCGATCGAACCACCCAGCACATAAAACGGATGGGGCGCGATGGTGAAGATCGACAATCCGCGGCGAGCCCGAAGTTGGCGAAGATCATCGAAATTCTCTAATCCTGCCACCTCAGCCGCCGTCACGTTCAGCAAAATTGCATCTGCGCCTTCCAACCGTACTTCGGCCGCGGGGATCAGCAAGATTCCCATCGTCGCTGCATCTGCGAACACTTCCGCGCGATTGAACACGGCATCGTGCAAGGTAATGGCGAGCACACCAAAACCGAGCTGCTTCGCGCGCTCGAGTAACTGATGCGCCGAATAATCGATCACGTCCTTCGGATCGTCGAGCGTATGGATGTGAAGATCGACTTTGATCCAATCACGATTCTTACTCTTGCTCATACTCTTCCTCTTTCGCTTAATCTTCCTCTCAAGCAAGATTACGACCATTTCACTCGCCAACGAGACTTGCGACTGGGAACGTTCTGCGGAAGATTTACGCCCTCGCACACCTGCTCGGGTGGTGGAATGGCAGACACGTACGTTTGAGGGGCGTATGCCGAAAGGCATGCGGGTTCAAGTCCCGCCCCGAGCACTAAATCCCTTCAGCGCGTTCGCAATTTCCCGGCCCACTTCTCGATTCAAGTCGCTCAAGAAAAACGACTTAGTGAAATCGCCATCAATTTCCAAAAAACTATGGAACCACTCCGTCAGCGAAATGCGATTCCGTTTCGATGCCACGCCAGCGAAAGAGGGGAGACCGGCCGGCCAATGGAAGTGCCGCCAAAAAAGAAGATGGCGGCACCGTCTGTGCGTTGTGTGGGCGGACCATCGATGCCGGGGGTTCCGCCAGCCAAGAGCCCGTCATCTACAGTATTTGTGCGGCCTGCAAGCGAATGCCCTACCGTAATCCGGGATCAGTCGCGTCACTTTGCTAACTCCACCAGAATGGCCTTTTGCACATGCAATCGATTCTCCGCCTGATCAAAAATCGTTTGCGCGTGCTGCTCGAAAGTCTTCGCATCGATCTCTTGTCCGCGATGCGCGGGTAGACAATGCATCACCATCGTGTCGGGTTTGGCCAGCTTCACTATTGATTCGTTGATCCAGTATGGACCGAGCTCGGCTTCGCGCCGCGCTTCCTCCGCTTCTTTTCCCATCGAAACCCAGATGTCCGTGTAAAGGACATCGGCACCGCGCGCTGCAGTCGAAACGTCGTCCGTGCAATTCACGCGTCCGCCGGCGCGCTCTAACAATTTCTTCTTTGGCTGATATTTTTTGTGCGACGCGATCCGCAATTCAAAATCGAGTTTCCCCGCCGCGAACAACCACGACCGTGCCGTATTGGAAACGCCGTCGCCGACATACGCCACCACCGTCTTCTCGATCTGGCCGCGTTTCTCGATGATAGTGAAGATGTCGCCGAGGATTTGGCATGGGTGCTCGTCATCGGTCAGCGCATTGATCGTTGGCACACCGGAAAACTCGGCGAACTCCTCAATGTCGCTCTGCGCATACGTTCGGATGACTGCCCCGTGAATCATTCGGGCCAATACCCGCGCCGTGTCCTTAATCAATTCGCCGCGACCAAGCTGCGCGTCCGCCGCGTTCAAGTAAATCGTTTCGCCGCCGAGTTCGCGAATTCCGACATCGAACGAAACTCGCGTTCGCGTCGACGGCTTGGAAAAGATCAAAGCCCAGGTTTGTCCGGCGAGCGGCTGTGCCGAAATCTTCCCACGGTTTGTTTTGAGCTCGGCCGTCCGGCGCAGGATCCGCTCGATTTGCTCCCGCGAAAGCTGCTCGATGCTCAGAAGATGTTTCATTTAGTTCTTCCTCTTCCTCTCACTCTTAATCTTCGCATCACTCTTTGTCGCTAAGGTCGACAACTAGTTTTTCGATCGCGTGCAATCCTTCCTCCGCTTCGCCACGCGAAAGATTCAATGCCGGCAACAACCGGATCACAAAATTGCCCGCCGGCACAGTGAGGAGATTGCGGTTGTGCAACTCCTTCACGATTTCGACCGCTTTAAAATGCGGTTGGAATTCAATTCCAATCATCAAACCGAGACCGCGCACGACTTTCACTACTTTCGAAAATCGTTGCTGGACTCTTTGTAATTCGCGCAGAAGAAAATGACCGGTTTCGCGCGCGTTTGCAGCCAGATTTTCGCGCTCGATCACTTCGAAAATCTTCAGCGCAACCGCGCACGCCAGCGGCGTGCCGCCGAACGTGCTCGCGTGCGTGCCTGCCGAAAGAACGTTCGCCAATTTCTCCCGCACCCAAAACGCGCCGATCGGGAAGCCTCCGCCTAACGACTTCGCCATCGAGACCGCGTCCGGGACAAGATCGACATCTTCGTTCTCGAGAATGCGCTGCCAGCTTTGGAATTTGCCGGTGCGAAAATGACCGGCCTGCACTTCATCAAATAGTAAAACCATATTGCGCTCGTCGCAGAGCCGGCGCAGTCCAATCAAATATTCCGCGCTCGCAATAGTGATTCCGCTTTCGCCCTGCACCGGCTCAATCAAAATGGCTGCAGTTTTTGGCGTGATCGCGCCGCGCATCGCGTCGAGGTCGTTGAACGGTACTTGCTTAAATCCCTCAACCGCAGGTTCGAATCCTTTCTTCACTTTTTCCTGACCGGTTGCCGCGATCCCGGCCAGCGTCCGCCCATGAAACGAATCGATGGTGGTGATGATTTCGTAACGGCCGTCGTCGCGTCCAAATTTTCTGGCGACCTTAAACAGACCTTCGTTGGCTTCCGCGCCGCTGTTACAGAAAAAGACCCGCCCAGGCGCGATTAGATCGACAATCCGTTTCGCGAGCCGCCCCTGAAGCTCATTATAATATAGATTGGAAACGTGGATTAGCTTTTGCGATTGCTCGCTCAGCGCCTTACTGATTTCAGGATGAGCGTGGCCTAACGAGCAAACCGCAATTCCGCCGGCAAGATCGAGATAGCGCTTTCCGTCGACGTTCCAAACATAACTCCCCTCGCCGCGCTCGAACACGAGATCGAATCGCGCATACGACGGGACAACATTTTGCTCGAACAATTCCCGGATGCGTCTTGTCTCGTTTTGCACAATCGCCGGCGTGGGCGCTGGTAAAACTTCCTTCATAATACGACTTCGGTCCCGACTCCCGCGTCGGTGAAGATTTCAAGCAAAACGGAATGGGGAATTCTCCCATCCACGAACTGGACTTTTTCGACGCCGCTCTCAATTGCGGCCATCGCGCTGTCAACTTTCGGGATCATCCCCTCGCCGATCACGCCGGTCTTTCGCAATTGTGGAACTTCAGTCACCGGCAGGTGCCTGAGCAGGCTCGCATCATCTTTCGGATCGCGCAGCAAACCAGGCACGTCGCTCATGAAAACCAAGCGGCGAGCTTTCAAAGCAATCGCCGTTTTCGCCGCCGCGATGTCGGCGTTGCAATTGTAAATCTTGCCATCATCGCCGTGCGCGGTCGGACTGATTACCGGCGTGACGCTGCGTCGAATGCATTCGCGCAAAGGTTCTACGTTCACATCGCAAACTTCGCCGACGAAACCAAGATCGATATCTCCCCTATTTCTATTTTCCGGAGTAAACTTCCGGCAACGAAAAATCTCGGGACCGGCGAAACCGCGCGCTTTCCCGCCGAAGTCCTGGATCGCTTTCACAATTTCAGGATTAACTTCTCGCGAGAGAACGCGATCGACAATTTCCGCGCTGGCAGCGTCGGTCACGCGGTAGCCGTGCACGAATTCAGATTTCACACCAGTTTCCTCGAGCGCTCTTGTGATCGCTTTACCGCCGCCGTGCACCACCACCGGATTAATCCCGACCGCCTCGAGAAAAACCACATCACGCGCGACCCGGTGCCGTTCTTCCGGATCGGGCGAATCCATGAAGCTGCCGCCGTACTTCACCACGAAGATCTGGCTGCGGAAACGCTGGATGTAAGGCAACGCTTCCAACAACGTCGCCGCTTTCGAAATGATTTTTTTCATCAGCCGCCGAGGGTCGCGGGATCAGTGATATCGCCTTTATTGAACGCGACGTAATTTTCCGTGAGATCAGCCGCGTAAAGCACGAACTGGCCGTGGCCGCGGTGAAGATCGACATGTAGGTCGAACTCCGACGCCGAAGCAATCTTTGCCAGCGTTTTCAAGGCGACATTTGTCGGACGACCACGCTGAAATGCAAAAAGAATTTTGCGACTGTCGGGCGCGGCATAACCCACATCGACCTTCGCTTCATCGACATCGGCTTTCGAATAGCCGAGGGCGCAGAGAATCCGACCCCAGTTCGGATCGCCGCCACACCAGCTCGTGCGCACGAGCGAGCTTTTGGCAATCGCGCGCGCGGCTAATTCCGCTTCGCGATCGTTACGCGCACCACGCAGATGCAACGCGACAAATCGCGAAGTGCCTTCGCCGTCGCGCACGATCATCTTGGCCAGTTCGAGACAAACGAAATTGAGCGCACTCTGAAACTGCGAACGCTGAATTTCCGATTTCGAATTTCCGGCAAGTCCATTTGCGAGCGCGATCACCGAATCATTCGTGCTCATGTCGCCGTCGACCGTGATGCGGTTAAAACTTTGCCCAACCGCAATCTTGAGCGCACGTTTGAGCACGCTCGGTTCAATTGCCGCATCGGTGGTAATGAAGCCGAGCATTGTCGCCATCCCTGGCTGAATCATGCCGGCGCCTTTGCAAATCCCGCCGATCCGAATCGTAGATCTTCCGATCTTAAATTCGACTGCGATTTCCTTGCGACGCGTGTCGGTGGTCATAATCGCTTCCGCAACCTGTCGCGCGTTTGATGTCGATCTTGCAATGCGCGGCGCGCACACGCGGATGCCACGCTTGACATTCTTCATTGGCATCGACACGCCGATGCGACCGGTGGAGCAAACGAGAATGTCTTCTGGAGTGATTTGCGCGGGAAAACTTGACTGCTTTAAGCAGTCAAGTCTAACGAGCGCCGTAGCAGTCAGGTGCGCCATCGTACGGGCATCGCGCAGTCCTTGTTGACCCGTACAGGCATTGGCGTTTCCGGAATTGACCACGATCGCTCGTGCCGATTTCCTCGTTGCGCGCTGACGACTAATTTTTACTGGCGCGGCACAGACTTGGTTGGTTGTGAACACTGCCGCTACCGCCGCCGGAACATCCGAAACGATTAGAGCTAAATCAAGCTTCTGTCCTTTCTCGGAGCCTTTGCCAGTACCAAGCTTTTTAATGTCGCAGAAAACCGCGGCGCATTTGAAACCGCGCGGCGCGCAAATCGAACCGGGAACTTGTCGAAACGGATTTTTCAAATCAGCCCATCGGTCTCAGGAAAGCCGAGCATCAGATTCATGCATTGAACGGCCTGACCACTCGCCCCTTTAACGATGTTATCGATCGCGCTCATGACAACGAGCCGGTGGGTACGCTTGTCGATCTTCCAGGCGATCTCGATGAAGTTGGTGCCGACGACATTTTTTGTGTCCGGCAGACGTTCGTTGACAAGTAAACGCACGAACGGTTCCTCGGCGTAGGCGCTGTTGAAAATTACCGCCGGATCCATGTTTACGACGTTGCCCGCGATATCGGCATAAATCGTTGTCACAATTCCACGATTCACCGGCACCAAATGGGGCGTAAATTGAATCGCGATTTTTTCATCGGCCAAAATCGACAGTTCCTGCTCGATCTCGGAAAGATGTCGATGTTTTGGGACGCCGTAGGGACGCACGCTCTCGTTGCACTCCGGAAAAAGATAGTCCGCTTCCACTTTACGCCCTGCGCCGGTCACACCGCTCATGCTCGCGACTACAATTGTTTTGCGATCGATCGCTTTCCGGCGAATGAGCGGCCGTAGCGGAATCAGAATGCTCGTCGGATAACAACCCGGGCAGGCGACCAGTTTCGCTTCGCGAATTTGGTCCCGGTAAATTTCGGGCAAACCGTAAATCGATTGGCCTAACAAATCGGGCGCGGGATGATCGTGGCCGTAAAATTCCTGGTAAACCGCGGCGTCTTTTACCCGGAAGTCAGCGCTAAGATCGACCACACGCGCACCGGCGGACAAAAGCGGTTTGGCGAACTCGGCCGCAAGGCCGTGTGGCAGTGCAAGAAAAACAACATTGGCTTCGCGGGCAATTTTTTTTGAGTCAGGATCCGAAAACTTGAGCGTCGCGGTCTTCTGGTGGGCAAAGCGCGGAAAAACCTCTGCGAGCGATTTGCCGGCCCATTGCCGCGACGTTGCCGAGACCAGATCGACCTGCGGATGCGCAAGAAGCAGACGCACCAGTTCTTCGCCGGCGTAACCGGAAGCCCCAACCACCGCGACCTTCGTTCTTGTCACAACGCGCAATGCGTATTCCGTCTCGCGCGGATTGCAACGAAAAGCTGCTAGTTCCGCGCTTGATACCAGCGCCGCAACAACGGAAGGTTCAATAACCTATGGACGCCATTTATCTTGTCGGAATCGCGGTGCTCGCCGTTTTCGGTTTCGTTTTTGCCATTGTTCTTTTCAATTTTTTCGGGATCTGGTTGCGGGCGCGCATCGCCAACGCGCCGGTCGGCATGGGTAAGATGATCGGGATGCGTCTGCGGCGCGTGCCGGTTGGATTAATTGTCGACAATCGCATCACTGCTGTGAAAGCAGGGATTGAAGTGCCGAGCGATCCGTTGGAAGCGCATTACCTCGCGGGCGGCGACGTGACCCAAGTCATCCTCGCGTTGATCGCCGCGGACAAAGCCGGCATCTCGCTCGATTTCAATCGTGCCTGCGCGATCGATTTGGCCACGAAAGGCACCGGGAAAACCGTGCTCGAAGCCGTGCGGACAAGCATCAATCCGAAAGTCATCGACGTACCAAATCCCGCGATGGGCCGGACGACCATCGACGGCGTGGCCAAGGACGGGATCGGCGCGAAAGTGAAAGCACGCGTGACGGTGCGGTCGCATTTGGATCGATTTGTCGGCGGCGCGACTGAGGAAACGATTATCGCGCGTGTCGGCGAAGGTATCGTGAGCGCAATCGGCTCGGCTGATTCTTATAAGGACGTTCTGGAAAATCCGGACCGCATTTCAAAGGCAGTGCTGGCAAAGGGCCTCGATAGCAACACGGCGTTCGAAATTCTTTCGATCGATATCGCCGATGTGGATGTCGGCGACAATATTGGGGCGAAATTGCAGAGCGAACAAGCGGACGCCGACAAGCGTATTGCCCAGGCGAAAGCGGAAGTGCGCCGCGCAGCTGCGGTCGCGGTGGAGCAGGAAATGAAGGCCAAGACGCAGGAGATGCGCGCCAAGGTCGTCGAAGCCGAGGCGCAAGTCCCGATGGCGATGGCGGAAGCGTTTCGTGCAGGTCATCTCGGCATCATGGATTATTACCGAATGAAAAACGTCCAGGCCGACACGTCGATGCGTGACTGGATTGCAGGAACGGACAAGCCGAGAACGGAAACGAGCTAAGAAAGTACAAATGGCGGCGCTGCATCTCGATAATTTGCTTTTCCTGTTGTTCGTCGCGCTGGCGATTTTTTTCCAAATCCTGACCAGAGCTGCGACCAAAGGGCGCAGGCGTCCCGGGAATACAACGCGAAGACCGACATCCCCATCACAGACGTCCCGCCCGCTTTCAGGCGATGCAGTGGAAACGGACGAACAACGGATTCGAAAATTTATGGAAGCTCTCGGGCAGCCAACCACATCCAAGCCGCCCACGCCGGTTGCGCCGCGACCGACTTATCAACGGCCAACCGTTCTTCCGCGCGTTCCGCCCCCGCTCAGATCACCGTTGCCACCGCTCACGACCCGGCCGCCAGATTTGCCGCACGAAATAAGATTACCCGGCCAAATAGCGCCACCACGCGAAGCCAAAACATTTCGACCGAAAGTTGCCGACGCGCCGGCGTTTGAAGTGCAGCAAGGGTCGCCTTCACCGGAACCAGCAGCATTGATCAAAAGCGCGGCCGAAGCCTACGGGATTGCGACTAAGCCGGTCTCAACATCCGCGCAGACGGAAGTCGAGATCGCGACAATGCTGAGATCGAGATCGGGCTTGCGGAACGCGATTATTTTGCGCGAAATCTTTGGCCCGCCGCGGAGCCTGCAGCCGCTCGATTTGGTGGGAAGCGGTTGAGCTTCGCCGCGAAGTTCGTATTCTTTCGCTCCCTTTCGACACGCCGGCGTGGCGGAATGGCAGACGCGCTGGACTCAAAATCCAGTGATCGCAAGATCGTGTGGGTTCAAGTCCCTCCGCCGGCAGATTGCCTTGTCAGGTCGGATTTTACAAGATGCGGCCAGAGTCGTATTCTTGGAGCATGAAAATGCTAACTCGTGTCGTCGCAATCGGGTTCGTTTCATTCTGCTTAATGCTGAAAGTTAATGCGCAAGGATCAGCTGGGCTCAGCGGTTTTGTGAAGGATTCCAGCGGCAGGCCGATCCCAGGTGCGGAGATTCGCATTCAAGGCAGTGACGCGAACAAAATTGGAAAGATTCATACAAAAAGTGATGGCCGTTACAACTATCCGGCGTTGGAAGATGGGACATACGCCGTTACGCTGCTGGTCGATGGCGTGACCAAAGCATCCATTAGCAACGTCAAAACGAAAGCGGGTGCTACCGAAACGCTTAACTTCGAGATTTTGAAAAACTCAATGGCCAGACCGTTCGCCGCGGGCAAACATTACGTTTGGGTCCCCAAGCAAACCGGAACCCATCTCGGCGACTGGATGGAGGTCGAGAATGATGGCAAAGCGATGCCTACAGGAATGGCCGAACGCTTGAACAACCAGGGCAACTTGTTGGCCAGACACATCCAGGAATCGGGACAAAACGGCGGATCCACGCACTAAGAAAAATAACGCGGACCGCAACTGCAAAATGTCGGGTGAGTACCGACAGCACTTGCGAGCTTTGCTTTTTTGTGTAATTGTTCGCGCCTATGTTTACTAAATCTCTCCGGATTGCTTTTGCTGGATTAATCATTTCCGCAGTCGCCGCGTGGGCGGCTCAACCAGTGGGTCCAGCGAGACTGGAGGGCGACGTTAAAGACGCGAAAGGTCAGCCGGTGGCGGGCGCCGAAGTGCACTTGCGAGGTGCCGACGGAAGCGGCGAAAGAATCGTCAAGACCGACCAGAACGGACATTATGGCATCGGCAAGCTTCCGGTAACCGATTACGAAGTGGTCCTTTTCTTCAACGGCACGATCAAGGCCTCATTGAATAGTATGAAAGTGTTCAGCGACAAGCCGACACTCCAGAACTTCAAGTTGACCGGCCAATATGCCGCGAATAAACCCGCGAAGAAACACACCCACATGGTTTACGTGCCGGCCGAAACTGGCAGTAACTTGAGCGGTCGATGGGTGGAAGTTGACGACAATGCCGGAGTGGCAGCCGCCCAATCGGGCGAGGTGAAACACCTCAGCGGCGCAGCGGCAGCTAGCTTCCAGAGGAACACCGGAACTACCGGCGGCGGAAACTAATTTTAAAATACTGCTTTTTGAAAACGCGCGGCCACGGCCGCGCGTTTTTTTGTACGAACGCGTTTCTACCCTGAAACGATGTAGCCTTCTTCGCCGTGCTCGTTGATATCGAGCCCTTGCCGCTCAACTTCTGGGGCGATTCGCAAACCGATCGTCGCGCGCACAATCGCGCCAATGATTGCCGAACAAACTGCCGCAAGAAAAATGGTAATCACAATCGCTTTTAGCTGTTGAAGCCACACTGCGTGGCCGGCGAGTTTCGCCAGATTCGGATTCACGCTTGCCGTGGCCAAGACTCCGGTCAGAAACGCGCCCAGCGTGCCCCCGACCGCGTGGACGCCGAACGTGTCGAGCGCATCATCGTAATGGAACCACGATTTTAATTTCGTGCAGGCGAAGAACGGGACAATGCCCGCGGCCACGCCGATTAGGACGGCGCCGGTTGGATCGACATAGCCGCAAGCCGGCGTGA
>Ga0307479_10001454_pt1 | contig 21544 bp, 29 predicted proteins | sample atmos_gasesECM4C_FD_203743 | JGI IMG/M metagenome (GOLD analysis project Ga0307479, IMG submission 203743) | Hardwood forest soil microbial communities from Morgan-Monroe State Forest, Indiana, United States - atmos_gasesECM4C_515 | ecosystem: Environmental > Terrestrial > Soil > Temperate...
CAGCCGACATTCCCCGCTCTCCTGAAACAAGCCCCCATCTTTCTCAGCTACGCACTCAGCTTCCTCGTGGTTGCCATCATGTGGGTGAACCATCACCACCTCATCCACGCAGTACGGGAAGTCAACGCTTCCCTTCTTTGGTCCAACATCAACCTGCTCTTCTGGATGTCGCTAACCCCGTTCGTGACGGATTTCATGGGCCGCAACCCCGCCTTACCGACGGGCAAAAGTTGGCGGCGAAACTCGGCTACGCGCCCCTTCCCCCTGATCTAGTGAAAGTGGAACTCAAGCAGACTGAATGACCATGCGCCCCCCTACTCCGAATCCGCCGCCAGCTTCTTCTCCGGCAAAAAGTAGATCACCGGAATCAGCACGTAGATGAAGTAGGAAATATAGACCGACACGTGCGCCAGGGCCGCCGCGCTCAGATAGAGGAACCCGGAAAACAGGTTCTTCAACTGGACGCGGGAATGATATTCGCTCATCTCCGGATCGTGGCGATGCTGGCGGGCTAGCTCGATGCGCAGAATCCAGAAGGCGAATCCGCACATCGCAAGGTTGAGACCATAGAGTGCTACCGGGAACGGTGCGTGGGCAGGCGACACGAGCGCCGGGGTGCTGGCGACTGTACTCATCGATCCATCCGAGAGGAGCGGGTAGATGCTTGTTGACCCTGCACCGTTGATCCGAGCTTGGACCGCTCCACGGTTCGGCTGGGTTGAGTCACGCTTTTGACGGATGGTAGCTTCGACTGCGCCCCCAGCTTATGCGTTCCAAGAAGAACGAGAAGCATCGTAAGCAAAGTGCAGATCATGGTCCCGGTCCGCAATCTAACGTCAACCCGGATGCCGCAGAGAACGGGACGTTTACACCAATCTCGAATCTGTTGGTCGGTCACGAGTGCGGAAAGACGTCTGACCGGAGAGACTTCCCTACTTCTTGTAGACCGTCGGCCGCGGACCCTTTTCGAGTGCTTCGCGATCCCAGATCATATCCTCGCGCGAGTAGTTGGCGAGTTCGAAATCCTGGGTGAGCTCCAACGCGTCAGTAGGACACGCGTCCTCGCACAGCCCGCAGAACATGCAGCGGCTCAGGTCGTAGGTGAAGTTGGTGAGTTCTTTGCGGCGGGTCTTCTCGTTGCGCTCGCTCGAGACCACGATGAGATGCTCCGGGCACGCCAGCGCACACAGGTCGCAGGCGATGCACATGGTCTCGTTGCTATCAGGGTTGACGTTCAGCCGGGGCGCGCCTCGATACCTTTCGGCCACCTGCGGCCGTTCCAGCGGATACTGCTCGGTGTAATTCTCTTTCGGATCCTGGTACCGGAACGTCACTTTCAGTCCCTGGATCAGGTCCAGCAATAACACCTTGCGGAGCAGGTTCGGCATCCCCATATCGTGGTTAGGATACCACGGCCCACGTAGGGGGAGACGCCCCCGTCTGACCAGCCGAGCGAAGCTCGGCTCCCCCGAAAAGGAGCGTCCAGCGGGAACTTTTCCTCCCCCTGGTCCGTATCTACTTCCAAGACGCAGCCATGAAGGCCCTTCTGACATCCCGACCCGAAATCCGTTGGGCTGCAGCCGCCATCCCGGCGATCCTGGCAGCTCACTGGATTCTGACGGTCCTCGGCTTGCGGCTCGCGCACCTGCTCCCTGAGAGCGTCCGCACCATCCTGCAACTGCTCTGATCGCCCCGGTCAACGAGACGCGAGTCTGCGGTAGCCCCGTTACAATGTTTGGGAGACCCGGCCTGTCTGGGCATCCTGGTATCCCGCTTGACCAACGACCAACGACCATCGACCAACGACGAGCTTTTCATGGAAGAGGCGCTCCGTGCCGCCCAGCGCGCGCTGGAGGCCGGAGAAGTTCCCGTGGGCGCCGTTGTCGTTTGCGATGGCCGAGTCATCGCAAGCGGCGGGAACCGCAACCTTACCGGCAACGACCCCACCGCCCATGCCGAAGTCGTGGCCCTGCGAGAAGCCGGTGCCGCGGTGGGCAACCATCGCCTGGGAGACTGTGAACTGTTTGCTACAATTGAACCGTGCGCCATGTGCGCCGGCGCCCTGATTCACGCGCGGATCAAGCGTTTGGTGTACGGAGCCGACGACCCCAAGGCCGGTGCGGTCCACTCAGTGATGCAAGTGCTCAACCACCCACAACTGAATCACCGCATGGAGGTCAAGGGAGGCGTGCTGGGAGGGCGTTGCGCAGGGCTGGTTCAGTCGTTCTTTCGCCGGCGGCGACAGAGCAGTCGCTAGTCGTCAGTCGCAAGTCGTCAGGCGGATGGAAAGAATCTCGGGAATTGCGCAGTTTCGCAGTGTATGCAGTTATGCTGCGCGAATGAGGATTTGCTAGCGACCAGCGACTAACGACCAGCGACTAACGACCAGCGACCGGTTTTCCACGCGGAGGCGACCTGCCGAGCAACGCGCAACCTGCTTAGGAGATCACTTCGAGTGCATCGACCCGCGAGGGATAAAACGCCAGGTGCTCTTTAATCTCGGCGACTGCTTCGTAAGGTTGTTCGTACGTCCAAACGGCGTATTCCGATTTCGATCCGCCGATGGGAATGCTGTAGTACGCACAATCACCTTTGTACGGGCAATAGGTGTAATGCTTGGTCCGAACGAGCAACGACATGTCCGCATCGTCGCGCGGCAAGTAGTAAACCGGCGGATATCCCTTCTCCTCCAGCCGCAGCGCCCGCGTCGATTCAGCAACTATCCTGCCGGCGACCGTTACACGCACTCTACCCTCAGCCGGAGAAATTGTGATGGGATGGTCAGGCCCAGGAATTCTGACCTCTTTGCCTTTGCTCGTCTTGGTCTCCACTGCGTTAGTCTCCATTGGTCCCCTTACGCTATTAGTTACAGCTTCGAGCCGCCATCGACCGGAATGCTAGCACCGGTGATCCAGCGCGCCTCGTCCGAGGCTAAGAACGCGACTACATCTGCCACGCCCTCTGGCTTGCCGATTCGCTTGAGTGCTTGCATTCCCAGAGCGGCTTCGCGGCCTGCTTCAGTCTTCGTAAAATTCGACATGTCCGTATCGATCACACCGGGCGCGACTGCATTTACGCGAATGCCTTGCGGCCCGAGAATGGCGGCCCAGTTCTTGACCAGAGTCTCTAATGCACCTTTGGTCGAGGCGTAGGCCAGGAGCGAGGGGTTATCCACGCGGGCTTGCCAACCACGGCATGGGACCCGATCGAAGAGATCGCGATGACGTTCGAGCCCTCACCGAGTATGGGCAGCAGTTGCTGCACCAGGAAGAACGGACTTCGGACGTTTGTCGCGAAGAGGTTGTCGAAATCCTCTACCGTGTAACCCGCAAGGCGAGCCGCTTTGCTGATTCCTGCGTTGAGCACAAGCACATCCAATCGATCCCCGACGATGGAGCGCACTTGTTTGGCCAGCAGCGCAGCGCCGTTCGGAGTTCCTAGATCTGCTGAGATTGCATTTGCGACTCGGCCTTCCGTCTGGATCTCGGAGACTAGGGATTCCGCTTCCCGCGCGGAGCGACCGTAGTGAACCAGGACGTGCGCACCGGCCCTGGCAAGCGCCGCTGCCGTCGCACGGCCAATTCCTCTTGATGCGCCTGTCACAAGCGCCATTTTGTTGTGCCGATCCATTCTCCCCTCCAACCGCAGCATGAACTTCTCTCACGCGGCTCCTTCCCGCCAGGTATCGCCGACTCGGTTTACCAATTCAGCCCGCAAGCACCCATCGGATAGGAGCCCCAGGGCTGCTCTTGCGCAATCGACGTGGTTTACCAATAAAGAATGCGTTCGTTCAGGCATTCATTCCGCCATCCACGGTGAGATTCGCTCCCGTAACGTAGGAGGATTCCGAACCCGCGAGAAACGCCGCCATTGCGGCGATCTCCTCAACATGCCCATAGCGATTCAGCGCGGTGGCGGCCTTCTGCGGTACCGCCCAATCACCCGAAGCGGGATTTAGATCCGTGTCGATCGGACCCGGCTGGATGTTGTTGACCGTGATTCCCCGACTCCCGACCTCTCTGGATAATGCTTGAGTGAACATCTTGACCGCTCCCTTCGTGGCCGCGTAGGGCACAAGCCCCGGCGCAGCGGCACGCTCGCCCACTGCCGAGCCGATCATGATGATGCGACCACCCTCATTCATGTGCTTCAGCGCCGCCTGCGTCGCTACGAATACGCCGCGGACGTTGATGTCAAGCACGCGATCCATCTCTTCCAGCGTCGTTTCCACGAACGCTTTCGGAATGGCCGTGCCCGCATTGTTCACAAGGACGTCCAACCTGCCGAAAGTCGCCACGGTCTTTTCGACCGCCGCTGCGACGGCATCGGCATCCATGGCGTCCGCCTGAATTGCCATCGCCTTTTGGCCAGCACGTTCAATTGCTTTGACCACGGCGGAAGCCGCCTTGACGTCCTTCGCGTACGTAATGGCGACGTTTGCTCCGTCTGCGGCCAGACGCTCGGCGACGGCTGCGCCGATGCCACGCGAACCGCCGGTAACGAGTGCTACTTTATTGGCTAACTTAGACATAAAATCTCCTTTGACCATCTGTTAACAGCTCCCGACTCCGCTGAATCTTGCTCGAAACTCTCGGGCTTCTTATCTGATGTGGCAGTAGTGCGAGCAGACTTGGCACTCTAGGGAATACCATCTATTCCCAATTGGAATGCATCGCGCAGGAGGGAAATTCTTTAGAGGCCTGTGTTCTTTACATCAGACAATAAAGCGGAAGAATCGCCATTCCTCGCATAGCATCCATTCCATAGAGGAATGGGAGGCTGGTGTGGACAAATTGGATGCAATGCAGATGTTCGTCCGAGTCATTGAAAAAGGGAGTTTCTCCTCTGTCGCCAAGGAACGTGGAATTGGTCAACCTGCTGTCAGCAAACAGATCTCGGCCCTTGAGGATGAACTCGGCACTGAACTCATTCACCGCACCTCTCGTTCGATTGCACTGACGGAGGCAGGTCGTGACTTTTACGAGTCTGCTTTGCACATCCTCGACGACGTGGAAAATGCGACTTCACGAATCGGTCGCGGCCAAACCGCACCGAAAGGCCTCATTCGTGTGACCGTTCCTCCCACGTTTGCTCGCCTTCATCTGGTGTCAAAGCTGCCTGCTTTTTTTGCTGCCTACCCCGACATGGCAGTTGAGTTGGCCGCATCGGAAAGCCCGACCACGGTCATCGAAGACGGCTTCGATCTGGCGATCCACTCCGGTGATCTACCAGACTCCACTCTGGTTGCGCGAAGATTCGCGCAGACGATGATCATTCTCGTCGCGACTCCCCAGTACTTGACCCGACATGGCGCGCCGGAGTCTCCGGACGATCTCCACCGCTTTCGGTCGGTCGTTTTTGTCGAGCGAGGTTCGATACAACCTTGGAGCTTTGGCTCTGGACAAGACGTGAAGCGTGTTGTCCCCACAGGGGTCTTTCGTACCAGCGATATCGAACAGATGAGGATGGGTGTCCTCGAACACCTGGGGATTGCCCAAGCGCCAGCATGGCTCTTTGCCGCAGAACTCAGGGAAGGTACCGTCGTCCGGCTTCTGACTCCCTTTGAGAGAACGGTGCCAATCCTTGCCGTGCGGCCTGCCAGTCGCCGGCTGTCCACCAAAGTGCGCATTTTCATTGAGCACCTTGAGAAGACTTTCGTGCTTTGTTCTCAGTTCAATCCGCGACCTACCTAAACTGCGGCAGGATGCTGGGCCGTCGGTAGCTGGCTTGTCGGAAGCTCTGGTTCACGGCGGAATTCTTCAAAAGTTCGCCCACGGTCTCTAGTATTTCGCGCGAAAGCGCCTCATCCGACACGGCGCGGGCCAGGGACATCGCTCCGACGAGCGCACTAAAAATCAAGATCGCTCTCGATCTTGCCGCCCGCTTGTCTCTGCCAGGAAGCAATGTGGCGATCAACTGAACGTCGCCCCGGACCTGTTCGGAGGTAAGCGAACGGGTCCGCTTATCGCTGCGTGCGATCTCCGGCGCCAGAGCACTGAAGGCACAACCCGAGCCTGGATCGTCTCGATGCGTTTCATTGAGATATTCGTCGATCAACTTTGCGAGGGACACCGACGGTCCGCCAGATTTGGCAGCGTCCAGTCGACGCTGCCACCCGCCGAATGCAGAGTTGACCGCTTCGGCCACTAAGTCGTCGCGAGAACCAAAGTGCTTATAGAATCCCCCCACCGTCAGACCTGCCTCCTTCATTAACTCAGCGATTCCGAGCCCGGCGAGTCCTTTTTCGCGGAATCTCTTTGACGCAATGCTAACGATGCGCTTATGAGTTCTCGTTTTTTGCGCCTTGGAATAGCCCATGTGCTGCTCCCCAAAATAAACTGCGACCAAATCAGGATTTCGAATCTAATCCTACATGTGGATTATAACAATAATCCAGATCGCTTAGCTACAGCCAGGATGCGTGTTTTAACAGAGCCGCGAATATCAGGAAACAGTCGATGAATCCGAAAGCGGAATGCTGAGGACACGACAAGAAGAGCGGGCAGAATGAGCAAATCAACAGCAGCAAAGAATAAGGCCATCGTTCTGGAAACCTTCGAAACCTTGTTCAATAAGCGCGATTACGCGGCGGCGGAAAGGTTCTGGTCACCGAATTACATTCAGCACAGTGCCCACATTGCTCCGGGACGCGACGGACTTTTCGAACTCGTCAGGAGACTGCCGGACACGCTGAAATACGAGCACGACATGAGCGTGGCGGAAGGCAATTTCGTGATCGTGCACGGACGCTTTTCCGGTTTCGGCGCTCCAGCTGGTTGGATAGCCGCCGACATCCTCGTCCTTGTGGAAGGGGTCTTGGTCGAGCACTGGGATGTCATTCAAGACGAAGCAACACGTGCACAATCCAGGAGCGGGAATCCGATGTTCGGCAGTTCATTTCCCGGATAGGTACATCCGCGATCTCGACCGCAGGCTTTCAGCGGCGCGGTCAAACAGCAAACTGTTCTGAACGAAAGGAGTTTTGTTATGCGGCAGTTGCAGCTCGTAGCTCACGGTGAACCTTCAGATGTCGTCGAACTCAAGACGGTCTCCGAACCGACTCTTGGTCAGGAGGATGTTCTCGTCTCGATGGAAGCGGCGCCGATGAATCCGTCGGACTTTTTGTTCATTCGTGGCATGTACGGCGTCCGGCCCGCCTTCCCATCCTCGGTAGGGGCGGAGGGTGTTGGCCGAGTCGCCAAGATCGGATCGAAGGTTGATCCCGCCTTGCGGGGCAAACGAGTCCTGATTCTTCCTACCTACGAGCAGGGCACCTGGGCGGATGAGGTTGTCGTCCCGGTGCGCAACCTCGTGCCGATGAGCGACGAAGCGGATCCCCTGCAACTGTCGATGATAGGGATTAACCCGGCTACCGCCTACCTCTTGCTGAACCGATACGTTTCCCTGATGCCCGGCGACTGGATCGGTCAAACCGCAGCCAACGCGGCCATGGGGCAGTACACCATTGCGCTCGCGAAGCTTGCAGGAGTCAAGACGCTGAATGTCGTCCGGCGGGAAGAAGCTGCCGAACAGGTGCGGGAGTGGGGAGGAGACCGCGTAGTCCTCCAAGGCGACAACCTACACAAGGATATCGAGGAGGCTCTCGCCGGCAAGAAACTCAGCCTCGTCCTCGATATGGTGGGCGGAACACCCGTGGGCGAATTGGCCAAATCGCTTAAACCTGGCGGCTCGATTGTCGTCTACGCACTTCAAAGTGGGCAGTTCCCGGCCATCTCGCCCGGAGACCTCATCTACCGTGGTCTTAACCTCCACGGATTCTGGCTCATCAATTGGATACGCAACGCGTCCCGGACAGAGATCACAGAGATTTACCAGAGGCTGGGAGACCTCGTAGCTGATGGGTCGCTCTCCGCCGCAGTCGAGCATGTGTACCCGCTCAACCAGTTCAAGGAGGCGTTCAAACAATCGTTAAAATCGAATCGTACCGGCAAGATCCTGTTCCAGTTTGCGGCTACTAATCAGACCGATCGTGGCCAAGACCTTCCCGTTGGCCGAAGCGGCTGAAGCTTCGGCAGGTCATCGTCACAATCTGACAACTTTGATAAGAGGAGAGGAATACATGAACAAGCTTGAAGGAAAAACCGCACTCATTACTGGTGGGACTAGCGGGATTGGTCTCGCTACGGCAAAAGCGTTTGTCAGCGAAGGTGCCTATACCTTCATCACGGGCCGACGCGAGAGGGAGTTGGCTGCGGCGGTAAAGGAGATCGGCAGAAATGTAACGGGCATACGAGGAGACGTTTCGAATCTGGGTGACCTTGATCGTCTCTACGCACAAATCAAGCGAGAAAAAGGTCAACTCGATATTGTGTTCGCCAATGCTGGGGTAGCGAAGTTTGCCGCATTCGGCACGATCACCGAGGAGCTCTACGACTGGACCTTCGACATCAATGTGAAAGGTCTGCTCTTTACGGTGCAGAAAGCATTGCCCCTCTTGCCGGATGGAGCTTCTATCATTCTGAATTCATCCGTCGTCGGAAGCAAAGGGCTGCCAATCAATAGCGTTTACAGCGCCACGAAAGCCGCCATTCGTTCGTTTGCGCGGACGTGGACCACCGACTTAAAGGACCGCCGCATTCGCGTGAACGCAGTGAGCCCAGGCTCGATTGACACGCCCGGACTGAATGGCCTCCTGGGTTCCTCAGAAACGGGCCAGCAACGCTTGAGGAATATCTCCCATAATGTCCCGCTCGGCAGGCTGGGTACGCCCGATGAGATCGCCAAAGCTGTAGTGTTTCTTGCCTCAGACGACGCAAGCTTCGTCACGGGAGCAGAGTTGTTTGTGGACGGAGGTTTCGCGCAGGTGTAAGGGTAGTCAATTGCAGAACGGTGAATCCAGTGGGAATGCTGATTAGGTAAGAGTTGCTCGTTTGGGGAGCGGTTCAGCGATCTGATCCCAGGTACGCTCTTCCCGCAAAGGCCGCGATATTCCGAAGTGCCCGACGCCTTTTGCCCGCTTTGGCCGCCATCCGAATTCCAGCCAACATACTCTCAAAGAAGTCCGCCATGGTGTCCAAGTTGGCGTCCGGGTTGAGTTCGCCCTGATTCTGCGCTCTGGCGAGCGTCAGCATTAGAGCGTGACGTTGCGATCGCGCTGCATTGCGGGTAATGCGCGTTACCTCGGAGTCTCTCTGTCCGAACTCACAGATCGCATTGAGACCCATGCAGCCTTCGGAGCTGGATAGGTCATTTCGCTCAGCAAAAGTCACGAGAGCATTTCGGACAGCGGAGAGCGCCGAGCCAGGCTTTTCCAACTCCGCGTTAATGGATTGAACACTTTCCGTTACGTACGTCTCCAAGGCTCGTAAGAACAGCTCCCGCTTGTCACCGAAGGTGTCATACATGCTCTGTCGACCGACAGCCATGACGCACATCAACTCGTCAGTAGATGTGGCAGCAAAGCCTTGCTGAGAAAAAAGGCGCACCGCCTTTCGAAGCGCTTTCTCCTGATCGAACTCCTTCGATCGAGCCATGCCTCTCTCTCACTGTTCTGTTTCCGATTATGCGACATATCCGCCGTCGATGGTGAGACTGGCTCCCGTGATGAATCCGGCTTCTTCCGACGCCAGGTAGGAGACCAAGCCTGCTATCTCAGAAACGTCTGCCATTCGCTTCAAAGGAATGAGCGTCATCACCTTGTCGGCGTGAGCTGCACTCATGTCGGTGGCTGTAGGTCCGGGTTGGACGTTGTTGACGGTGATGGCGCGAGGGGCGAGATCGATTGCGGCGCCGCGAACGAGTCCTGTGAGCGCAGCTTTGGTCATACTGTAGATGCTCCCGCCAGGGAATGCAGTGCGGATGGCAGTATTGCTACCGATTAGGACGATCCGGCCGCCGTCTTTCATTTTATGGGCGGCTGCCTGTACCCCGACAAAGGCAGCACGAACGTTGATGGCGACCATGCGGTCGAAGTCTTCGAGACTGTAGCTGTCGATTGTGCCCCTGGTAAGAATGCCGGCATTGCTGACAAATATGTCGAGCGGGCCGAGGGTTTCCGCTGTTTTGATCACGGCGGCGCGAAGTTCTTCGGCAGAGGCACTGTTGGCTTTTAGAGCGAGGGCTTTGCTTCCCACGGCTTCGATTTCGTGTACAAGTTTCAGGGCCTTTTCTTCCGAACTCGAGAAGGTGAATGCGACTGACGCGCCGTGCGAGGCGAGTCGGCGGACGATGCCTGCTCCGATGCCTTTTGAACCGCCCGTGACGAGAGCCACTTTGCCCGCAAACGATTTCTCCTGCAAACCTGCCACGAACATCCTCCAGTCATCGCCCAGGCCTATTTTGGATGAGTCTGTCCAGAATAAGATTCGGAAACTGCATCAAGTGGTCGCGACCAGATTCCCCATAACCAAGTCTGGCGTCGTTTGTGGTTGCAGTATTCGTGACGCCAATTTTTTCTCGCTTCAGCCCAGCCACTCAATGAGGAGCTGGTTCAGCCGGTCGGGCGCGTCCAACGGAATCCAGTGGCTGGCGTCATCAATCTGCTCGTAGCGCCACCTTGCTTTCACGAATTGTCCCGACAGCTTCATGCGTTCGCCGTCGAGGTAGTGATCGTTTGAAGACCAGATGCCGAGAGTTGGAGCTTCCACGGGCGGCAGTTTGGGAGGCGACTCCGGCAGGCGCGGCGCGAGGTTCGCGCGGTACCAGTTCAGCGATGCCTTCAAGGCATCTGGCCGTGACAGATCTGAGATGTAACGATCGACATCACCATTGCCTCGGAGCATTTCCCGGAACAGCGTCCAGTCGTCGCGCTGCAGCCACGCCTCCGCAATTCCTTCAAACTGGAAAAATAGCATGTACCATGCCATCTCCCGCTGCCGCAACGTATATGGCGCAAGTGGATGTGGCACCGAAAGAACGACAAGCCTGCGAACGCGATTCGGGTGGGCAGTAGCCGTCAGCCATGCCACAGCGGCTCCCCAGTCGTGAGCAACAATGTCCGCTGCGTCGATACCTAGCGCGTCGAGAATGCCGACCAAATCGGCGACCGCGTTCTGCAGGGAATATGCGGCCACTCCTTCTGGGCGATCGGAGCGCCCGAAGCCACGCTGGTCCGGTGCGATGGCGCGGAAGCCATGCGCGACGAGGAATGGAATCTGGTTGCGCCAAAGATACGAAGAGTCGGGCCACCCATGGAGCAAGAGCACCGGCTTACCGCTGCCGTGGTCTTCCACATGAAGGGAAACGCCGTCTCGCGGAATATGATGCTCCGTATATCGAGGCGTCGATGGACTTGCTGCAACCAGCAGACTTTCGTGTTCAAGACCTCTGCCAAACGTTGTCTTTGTGAGGGCAGCAGCGGTTGCCAGTACGCCGCCAAACCCGACAATGAATGAACGACGGGAATTGACGGATTTTTGTTTACTGTGATCCTTCATATGCCCTTCTCCATCAACTGGAAAATATGATTCCTTCGCGATTGATCGCTCAGGCGCGCGGCATTGCGAAATATCGCGACTGACCACGCCCTTCAGAGGAGGGAAATCACGGTTAGACATATTGCGGCACGTAAACGGAATCCAATGTTTTGATAAACCACTTTTGCGCCATTCTCAGACTTGACATGAAGAAAAGGAGTCTTTCCTGCCGCCAGAATCCGGGCTGCGAGAAACGTCGTCAGGTCCCGCGCATATCCGCGGCCGCGAAATTCGGGATGAGTGCACACCGCGCTGATTTCCGTGAGTGCAGTGGATCGTAATCGCTCGCCGGCCATTGCGACCAACCGCCCACCGTTCGCGCGTATCCCAAAATAGCTTCCCATCTGGATGGTTTGCGACAAGAACGGGCCTGGTTCGGTAGCAGCGGTGAGTTCTAGCATTTCGGGAACGTCCGTCGTCCCGAGCGGAAGCGGCGCCACAGGCGGTGGGGCTAGTGAAGCCTCACAGATCATCTGGTCGATCCACCGCGAGCGATCGACTTGCCAATCGCCGGGCACATCGAGGGGACTGGCGGTAAATAGCGCGACGTGCTCGCCGCGACTGACCAGCCGTTGTAAATCGGCGAATGCGTCATTCGTGGGCTGAAGCAAAGCCGCCAGCGGTGAAACATCCGGCGGATATCGTCCCGCGAGGCCGTGTGAGCGGGCGAGGAGCCTGTGTTCCGTTGTCAGCGCGAACCAGATCGGGTTGTCGAGAGACTCTAACATCCGTTGCGCGTGATCGTCTTTCACAGGGCCACTCTCTCGAAGTCTCGTTGGTGTCTAGTAGAACTTGGTGTCTAGTAGAACAAGGACGCCAGAACTTTGTTTTGGATTCAACACAACAAACTGCGGGTTCCCGATTAGCACGATCGCCGAAAGTGTCAGTAAACCGGGAATCAGTTTAACTGAAATCATACAACTCGCTGAGGCGATGAATTCCTAGCTCGCCTTCGCGCGTCAGAGCGGTCCAAGCTCGATGAACTCGTGCTTCATAAGGCCTGCTTGGCCTAACGGTAACTTTTCCATCAGGGCACGCGACTCTTCGAGCGAGGTCACGTTCAAGAGGAAAACACGGCCTGTCTGCGTCTGCCGAATCCACCATTGGTCGATCCTGCCCGCCAGATAGAGTCGAAGCGTAGCCGGCAATTCCTTCGGAAAGATCTCCCTTATTTGCTCCGGTGTTGGAGGTTTCGTGAATTGCCCGATAACCAGAATTTTTGTTGTCGGGACCACTGGGAACGGCTGCTTAGGGTTTTCTTTGGTGTTAGTCGCCTTGGCTCGAACGTTATCCACATCCAGCTCCTATCCGACCTTTTCGCGGGCTTCGTTGTACGTGCCGAGATTCTTCGCCACAGGCTTCAGCGTGCGATCGAACTGCACGAAAGTCGGCTCGACCGCGGCGTGCTGCTCGGGGCAGAACCAGCAAATGTCCTTCGGTATGGTCTCGGCTGCCTTGCGATTCGCTTCAGCCGTAGTAGGCCCATTTGCCGGGACTTCGGGCGGAGCCTTTGACTTCAATGGCCAGGCCCGTCAGGTCGTACGTCACGACCACTCAATCCCTTTCTCTTTCCATCCATTCGCGAATGTATGGAGTGCAGTTTTCAAGTTTCGCGCCATCCGCTCCACAACTCATAAAGAAGCGCATTACTTCGCGATCGACCACGCCGACGTCTTTCAGATCTATAACGAGGTTTCGGTAATCCGGTTGAAGCTCAAAAAGCCCTCTCAACTCGGCTATCGCCGCTTTTTCGATCCGGCCACTCAGGGGGAACACTGCGAATCTCCCTCGTGCCTCAGTCTCAACCCTGAAAGTCATCGTCAGGCCCATTTGGCGAACAGCGCTGTCGCGGCTCTGTGCTGGACGTATCTCTTCCATCCGGGAACGGTTACAAGTAATGCAACCGAGCGTCCAACTGGATTTCACTGAAAACAGGGCGAGGAAAGGGAAATTGGAGTGACAGGATGTTGGGAGTGAGCCAAGATTCTGGGAGTTCAACGAGGGGCCTTACCGGATGGTGTGTTTCCTGATGTTGAGTTGTTTGATTTTCAGATCTAGCGTCGACCGCGGAATTCCGAGTTTGGCAGCCGCGCCATTGGGTCCAGCAACTATTCCGTTGCTTTCCGCAAGAGCCGCCACGATAAGTTCTTTTTCATAGTTGTGGAGGTTCTCTGTGAGAAGATGTGACGACGCTCTGCGAGGTGGGTTTTGGCTTGAAAGCCAAGCCTCATCGATCCAAAACGTATCCCCAGTGCAAAGGATTACGGATCTCTCGACGATATTTTGCAGTTCACGAATGTTGCCTGGCCAATGATAGGACTGGCAAAGCTTGAGCGTAGCTTTATCAATTTTGCTGATTCTCTTTCGCGCCTTCTCCGCATGACGTTTCACGAAGTACTCGATCAGCATCGGAATGTCTTTTTGTCTTTGCCGGAGAGGCGGCACATGAATCGGGAAAACATTCAGCCGGTAAAAGAGGTCACTCCGGAACATACCCACAGTTACGGCGGCTTCTAAATCGCGGTTTGTGGCAGCAATTACTCGAACATCAACGGGAATGACGCGGCTCCCTCCCACTGGTTCAAATTGCCGCTCCTGGAGGACTCGGAGCAACGCAAGCTGCGTTTCCGCGGGAAGCTCGCCGATTTCGTCCAGAAAAATCGTCCCGGAGTGCGCTAACTCAAAACGACCTTGTCGCCGCTGCAGGGCGCCAGTAAAGGCGCCCTTTTCGTGACCAAACAATTCTGAGGCGATGAGTGAAGAAGGAATCGCGGCGCAATTCACGCTGATAAACGCGTGGCCGGCGCGGTGCGAATTCTTGTGGATGGCACGCGCGATCAGCTCCTTGCCGGTACCGGTTTCGCCCATAATCAGCACGGTGGAGTCGGTGGGAGCGACTTTCACAATGCTGGAAAGGACAGTTTTCAAGGCGGGAGAGGATCCCACGATCTCTTCAAACATGAAGACCTGATCGATTTGCTCCCTCAGGGCTACATTTTCGTCGTGAAGGCGGTCTTTCAGCCGATTGATTTCTTCGAAAGCCTTCCCTAATTCACCCTCGGATCGCTTGCGGTCGTCAATGTCGGTCGCCAAGATATACCAACGGACAATGCGACCCTCGGCGTCACGCAGCGGATGAGCTCGCACGTGGAACCAGCGGTAGACGCCATCGGCCCGACGGCCACGATTCTCAAACTCAAACGGTTGCCCAGTTTCAAGCGCGCGCTTCCAGACGTCGATCGTCGGAAGAATGTCATCCGGATGAAAAGAGTTGCTTGTCGCCAATTCTGTAATTCCTCGGTCGTCTTGCCGAAATATTCTAGGATTTGGCGGTTGACCAGTTCGACCTCACCTCCCGCGGTCATGACGGCAACTTGGCCGGGAATGCTGTCGACGATCAGGCGCAGGCTCTCCTCGTTCGTCTTGATCTTTTCTAGTGCCAGCGCCAGAGCCGCCTGCGATCGTTGGCGTTCAATCGCAATCAGTGCAATGTGCCGTGCGCCCTCGATGAGTTCGATTTCGGCGTCCGTGGGTATCCGCGACGCGGAAGAGTACAGGGCAAAGGTACCAAGCACCTGGCCATCCTTCGTCAAAATCGGCTCGGACCACGCCGCGCGAATCCCAATCTTGATGGCGAGGTCTCGATACTCATCAAGCCAATTTATGTCGGTTGCAACATCAGCGACGATGACTCGCTCTTTCAAGAACGCGGCGGCGCCGCAGCAACCGGCGTGTGGAGAGATGCGCAGTGGGCTGACTACTGGGAGCCACTCGCGGGGGACAAGGGTGCCGGCGGTATGCCAGAGGCGTTCCCCGTCCGCATCCATCAACAAAACTGTTGATATCACCGGCGAAGCAACAACGTCGATGGAATGGCACAGATCGTTCAGTATTTCCTTTAGGCTCGCGCCATCGGCGATCAGCTCTAGCGTTCGATTCTCCGCAGCTAATAGGGATTCTGCCCGCGATGCGGTTGTTGTACACGGACCTCCTTTCGATTCAGTGCTGGCCGGATGCTCCACGCCCGCGGCGTCACTGCGTTGTATTTTGTGGCCCATTCCGAGCTGCGATTCCGCGGAGTTCACTTCGCTTCTCTCTTCGCCATACCCCGTTCGAGGTCTGCGGCGCATTGGGAAAGCTGCTGCATTTCCATGACGAAGTGCGCCCACCGATCACGCCCAAACTTCTCAACAATCGCCGACTGAGTGTGCGCCCAGTCGGGCTGAGCCCTATCGAGGGCCTTCCGCCCGAGGCCGGAGATAGATGCGCAACGGGAGCGGTTATCCCGACCTGACTTCAGTTTTATCCAGTTATTTCTTTCCAGCAGTGCCAAGGCCCGATACAGAGAGGTTCGTTCCATCGCAAGGTCGTCAGCAACACGAGAAAGCGGTTCATTCTCATGCCTCTCGACAGCACGCATAACTGCGAATTGCGTGACATTCATGCCTGATCCAGCGAGGGCGCTGTCATAGGTTCTAGCCAAGCGGCGTGCCGTTCTACGAACGCTGGCGCATACGCACGGCTTGGGAATGTTTCCTGTCATCAGTGATGTATATACATCATATCAGATACTAAAATCTACGTGATACGCTCGTCGCCTGACATAATCGCGCTTCCTGTCGCATTCCCTATTTAGCTCGACAAAAAGAATCCTCATATAAGGGCACATCATCTCATCTGGTGTTTGCCCGACTTCAGCGATTTAGCTTGCAGGAAAGGACTCTATGATTCGCAAACTCATAGCGACGGACGACGACGCTGCCATAACTGTTCTTCGATTGGTGCTGGGAATTGTATTTTTCGCCCATGGCGCCCAGAAGATGCTCGGATGGTTCGGTGGATACGGATTCACCGGCACGATGGGCTTCTTCACCGGAATGTTGCATATCCCGGCCGCATTCGCATTTCTGGCCATCGCCGCGGAATTCTTCGGGGGAGTAGGCCTCCTCGTCGGCCTGTTAACCCGCGTTGCGGCCTTTGGAATCTTTTGCAATATGCTCGTAGCCGTGGCAATGGTGCATCATCAATTCGGCTTCTTTATGAACTGGGCGGGCACGCAAAAAGGAGAAGGTTTTGAGTTCCACTTCCTGGCACTGGCGATTACGGTCTTTTTGATGATTCGTGGCGCAGGCGCAGCTTCCGTCGATCGCCTGTTGTCTTCCCCTGCGAAGAACAGCATCAGGGGCCAGGTACGGCCGCAAGCCGCCTGATCGAGGCAGACATGATGAAGAAGAGTGGTGTCATCACAGCACCTCGGCTCTGGCTGGTGATTGCAAAGAGTTATCGCGCTCTGAGCCTGCTGGCTGAGCAGAGTATTGCCAACACGGGGCTATGCCTCACAGATTTCGTCGCGCTCGAAGCTCTCTTACACAAGGGCCCGCTCACCATCTCTGAGATTCAGGATAAAGTGCGCCTGGCCAGTGGTTCAATGACCGCTGCGGTCGACCGCCTGGAGAAACTAGGGTTGGTTGTTCGCAAGTCAAGCCCAACAGATCGACGAGCGCGCGTCGTTCACCTGACTGCGGAAGGAAGGCGCCTGGCGGTATCGTGCTTCGAGCGGCATGCAAAAGACCTTGAGGCGCTCATGTCTGCCCTGTCCCAGAAGGAGAAGGAGCAACTCTACGGATCTATTAAGAAGATCGGGCTGCTGGCGGCTGAACAACTCAGCCCTCAAGAAGTGACGGCCAATCGCACAGAGAACAAGCCAGGAAAATGATGATGATCACTGAATGAGTAACCATCGGTCACCTGAGGACCGCACCGGAAGGGAGAACGAGCAAATGCTAAAGGTTGGAATCATCGTCGGAAGTACGCGACCGGGACGGAAGGCTGCGGCTGTCGCAAAGTGGGTGCACGACCTTCTCAAAAGCCGTGACGACGCGGAGTTTGAAATCGTCGATATCGAGGACTACAAACTGCCACTCCTCGATGAACCTGTACCCCCAATCATGCATCAATACGGCAAGGCCCACACAAAGAGCTGGAGCGAGAAAATTGCCTCACTCGATGCCTACATTTTTGTCACCCCCGAATACAACCATGCCACCTCGGCGGCATTGAAGAACGCGATCGATTTTCTCTACCACGAATGGAATAACAAAGTGGCCGGATTCGTCGGATATGGCGGTGCGGGTGGTGTCCGAGCGGTGGAGAACTTGAGACTCGTGATGGGCGAAATCAAGATTGCGGACGTGCGGGCGCAGGTGGCCCTCTCGATGTGGACAGATTTCGAGAATTTTACCACCTTCAAACCACACGAACAGCACGACAAAGCTGTGCACTTAATGGCGGACGAGGTGATTGCGTGGGGCGGAGCACTGAAGCCGTTAAGAGCAACTCACTAAAAAGCTTTTCAACACAGTCCGCGGTCCGCGACCAAACCTGTGCGGGTCTCGAATATCAGGAGTTACAAAGATGGAGATCGGTGTCGACAGCTTCGGAGCAGCCATCTCTGACCCGGTTACGGGTCTGACCGTGAGCGCTCTCCAGCGCATGGACAATCTGCTGGATGAGATTGTCCTGGCCGACGAGGTTGGCCTCGATGTCTTTGGCATCGGGGAACACCACCGCAGCGAGTTCGTGGATTCGGCTCCGCCTGTTATCTTGGGTGCTGCCGCTACCCGCACTAAGAAGATTCGCCTAACAAGTGCCGTGACTGTTCTCAGTGCGGCAGACCCGGTCCGAATCTTTCAGGAATTCGCCACTCTAGATCTGATCTCCCATGGGCGTGCTGAAATTGTTGCGGGACGAGGTTCGTCAATCGAGGCTTTTCCGCTCTTCGGGTTCGATCTGGACGATTACGACTCACTTTTCTCAGAGAAGCTGGAGCTTCTTCTTAAGATCCGCGAGAACACTCATGTTCACTGGATAGGGAGGCACCGCGCCCCTCTCACAGGACAGGCGGTCTATCCGCGTCCGCTTCAGAATCCTCTTCCTATTTGGGTCGGTGTCGGCGGTACACCCGAATCGTTCGTTCGTGCTGGCACCCTCGGCCTTCCGCTGATGGTCGCAATTATTGGCGGAGAGCCAAAGCGATTTCGGCCCTTGATCGATCTTTACCGCGAGGCTGGGCGCCGCGCCGGACACTCCGCCGAGAAACTCATCGTTGGACTTCACGCAATCGGCTTCTTGGGAGACTCCACGCAGGAGGCTGCAGACGATTTCTATCCGGGATACGCTCACACATTCACAGAGATCGGGAAGGAGCGCGGCTGGCCCCCCGCAACTCGGGCGCAATTTGACGCTCTGCGCGGACCCACCGGGGCACTGATTATCGGAGATGCTGAAATGGTGGCGGAGAAGATACTTTACGTGAACGAAGTTCTCGGAGGTCTTTCTCGAATCACCTTTCAGATGGGCGTCTCGGCCCTTCCACACCAGAAGATGTTACGGTCGATCAAGCTACTGGGAACCGGCGTTGCTCCGAATGTCCGGAAACAGCTGACGACTGTCTTGTCGCGTGGCGTATTCTAGGCCGATGACAAGCCCCTCCGGGACCCATGACAAACCCTCTGCTGGCGACCCGCTTCCTCCAAAGTGCTCTGTCATCGAAGTACATGTAGGCGAATTGAAGCAGTTATTCAATGCTATCGACCCTTCTCCGTTTCGCGACAAGGATCTTGACCCCAAAGCTGAGGAGTTCATTGTGGGTTGGGCCAAGGAGCTGCCCCGTGACGCAACTCTGGCTCTGGTGGTTGATCTCGACCGGGAGGCCGGGTTACCCGACGAGGCTGCTGTGCTACGCGACGCGATTCACGAGTTCTTCAGTCAACGCGCTCAAGCATACGGGCGGCGCCTACGCGAATTGTTCCGTGTGGGCCGGACCAGCCTTGTCATCGGACTCGTTGCTTTAGCGTCGGCGATTGCATTGGGCGATTTTCTAGCTGCTTTGATGAAGGGCAGCCGGATTGGCGAAATCGTTCGCGAAAGCCTTACGATCGGCGGCTGGGTTTCCATGTGGCGCCCTCTCGAGATTTTCTTGTACGACTGGTGGCCGATTCGGAGTGAAGCTCGACTTTCTGAACGGCTTGCAGCGATGCCTGTACGCATTAGATACGCGAACGCCACAGGTCCCGATGCGTGGAGAGAAGACTGGCCGGCGGTGTCGCCAAGAGGTGAACGGGCGAGCAGTGGGGCTCAACAGCGAGCTCTAGATCAAGCAAGTTGACGGCGAGATCGCATGGGGCCCTCCCAATCCGCGCGCCCTCTGATCCAATACGCCCAAGTCCAAGAACGCCTAGGGTCTTTCCGCGGACATCAGCGCCCACTGTTTGCTGCCAGCCGCCGGATCGTACAGAGTTGCTCTCCGTCACGATATGTCGCGTGGAGGCCAAGATCAGCGCCCATGTAAATTCGATGGTCGGGTCCGACCTATACCCCGTGTGAACTACTGCTATCCCATGGTCGCCTGCGGCGGCGATATCGATCGACGTGTTTCCAGTTCCCGTCGAGGCAATGAGCTTGAGGTTGGGAAGGCGCTCAATCATGTTGCGAGGCAGCGGGGACCGCTCGCGCATGACACAAATTTCATCAAAAGGCAGCAACCGCTGAATCACGGCCTCCGGATCTGCGAGATGGTCCTGAAATACAGCGATATCTGCTCGATGGCCGAGTACCGACCAATCGGTGCTCTCAATCGCCGCATTTTGGTAATCGTCCAGAACAGCAATCTTGTACTTCTTCATTGCAATCCATTCGTGGCGATTTGATTCGAGCCTTCGCACTCAGCGATCATTCCTCTATCCGCCGGGATGGAGGCACCCGTAACGACCCAACGAATCCTTTTCAAAACAAGCCCGCGCTATCCTGTACATTGGCTCGGGCCACTTCGAAAGTATTCAGAGCTTCTCTAAACAACTTGATCTTTCCATTCTCGGCAACCAGCCGCGAAAAGAAGAGTTGATGAACAGTTCGTCCCGTTTGCTTGACACCGCAGTGGCCTCGAATTCTGCAAAGACTTGGTCGGGAGTATCGATCAGCACCTTGGTATTCTCGAATTGGAAACCGGGATAGATGTCGAGCACGGATTGGAAAAAGCCCGCGATCGCGTCTCGGCCCGTGTACTGTGTAGGAAGTCCGAATGTCGCAAGATACGGCAGTTCAAAGGCGCCATCTTCTGCAAACATCTCCGCCGCCTTCTTCGGATCTTTGAACGAGAAGGCGGTGTATTCAAGCATGAGTTCCTTGGCGTTTTTCATAGGTATTCTCCTGTTTCTGATCATCAGTTAGTCCGCATTGTTTATAGGGTTACCGGAACTCTCGCCTGCAATCAGGCGCAACCGGTACTACATTGGGGCTAAGCCTATCCGCGCTTGGTTTGCGGCGTGATCCGCGCGGATCTGTGAAGCAGATACACCACGAAGAATTGGAGGACAGCGATAAAGAGCGGCCCAGCGCATTTCCCAAGATCATGCTCAAACAGACCGATTCCGGCATCAAGCAATTGCATGGCGCCGGCGAGCGCACCCAGGAGCACCAACGCAGGCGCCGCCTGCTTGTAGATCGCCCACAATGCGAACAAAGCCAGAGGAATTGTGCGCGCCGCCGCGTACATCGCCAATATCAACGACGCCTGCGTTGGAACGGATCCCGCAGGGAGCAGATATTGCGGACGGATGATCCCCACGATGGAAAAGCCGCTCGCTACCAAAACATTGATAGCCGTGATCACCGAAACCAGCCGCATCGCCTTTATCGTTGTCATTAATTTCTCCAGAACTCTCGCCGGCAAACAGCCGCAACTGGTGCCACCCCGAAGGCCGAGCCCTAAGCGCTGGGAGCCTTCCCGTGATACGCAGCCACAAAAACATCCTGCACGAATCTTTCGAAGGAAGTAGTCGTGGTGTTATCCGCCGAACGTGGCTCCAACGGAACGAGGACTCCTGCGTTGATGGATTTGTACATCTCGATGTACATAGCAGCTCCCTTCGGCGGAACACCCAATTGCGTCAACGCCTGCTGCACTTGGTCATACGGGAACTGCTCGTAACGCAGACCCGGTTTACCGATGCCGCGTGCAATCACTGCGGTAGCTTCCGTCATCGAGAGGTCGCGCTCCCCAAGCAGCTCGCGCGTTTGTTTGCCGGAGAAATCTAGGTGCAGGAGGCGCT
>Ga0307479_10001456_pt1 | contig 21541 bp, 19 predicted proteins | sample atmos_gasesECM4C_FD_203743 | JGI IMG/M metagenome (GOLD analysis project Ga0307479, IMG submission 203743) | Hardwood forest soil microbial communities from Morgan-Monroe State Forest, Indiana, United States - atmos_gasesECM4C_515 | ecosystem: Environmental > Terrestrial > Soil > Temperate...
CGAGAGGATCGCGCGGTAGGGGCCAATCTTGATTGTCGCGTTATTATCGTCAACCGAAAGCGCCAGTCCGGTGACATAGCTTCCCTTTTCTATGGGATGCCGCCAATCTTCGTCCTCATATGCCGCTAGCGTCCCGAGATTGTCTCGCAAAATGTTGGGCAGATCGCCGCGCCAGCCGTGGCGCCGGTCATAGCCGTGCAGCCCGTCGCGAATCGCCTGATTGGCGGCGCGCTGCATGTTGATGTTCAGCGTGGTGTAGACGCGAAGCCCGCGCTCATGCACCGCCTCGGTGCCATAAGTGGACTCGAGATATTTGCGAATCTCCTCGAAGAAGTACGGTGCTAAATCGTTCCGCGGATACTGAATGTGCAAGCCCAGCGGCGTCTTCTTGGCCGCCTCCTCTTCCGATGAGCTGATCTTGCCTTCCTCTTCCATGCGCCACAGTACCAAATTCCTGCGCGCCAGCGCCCGCTCCGGATCGGTCAATGGCGAATAAATCGGCCCCCGAATCATTCCCGCCAGCAGCGCCGCCTCTTGCAGCTTCAAATCCGTGACCGGTTTGCCAAAATAAAACTGTGCCGCCGCAGCAAATCCATAGTTGCCATGGGCAAGATACACCTGGTTGGCATACATGGTGAAGATTTGCGGTTTGGTGTAGCGCCGCTCGATTTGCAGCGCCAGCAACATCTCCTGCATCTTGCGTCGAAAAGTGCGGTCGCTGCGGTCCAGGAATAGGTTACCCGCCAACTGCATACTGATGGTGCTAGCGCCTTCCGCGCGCCGGCCCTTAAGAATATTTCGATATGTCGCGCCGGCTACACGTGGGAAGTCGATGCCCCAGTGCTCCTCAAAGTGCTGGTCTTCAATCGCCGTGACTGCGTTGTACAGCACCTTGGGGCACTGCTCGTAGGTCATCAGAATGCGCCGCTGCAACGCGAAGCTGCCGACCAGTTGCCCATCATCGGCATAAATTTCCGTGACTACGTTTGGCCGGTACGTCTCCAGCGCATGAATTTCTGGCAGGTCGCTCGCATACACGAACAGCAAGCCGCATCCGGCGCCCAGCGCAATCGAGCACAGCAGCAGGAACGCCAGAGCCACACGGTCAATCAGTTTCCAGCCGCGCAGCCGCAGCGTAATCGGTGGCAAACTCAACATGAGGGAACAAACATTTTACCGCAGATAATCCTTGGGACAGGCATTCCTGCCTGTTTGGTTTCGTCCCTTCGCAGCGCGGCGGTCTTGTTTATCCTGAACCGCGAAAGGCCGCCACTTCTCAGCAGTCGAGGTCTAACAAGGATGTAACCGATGGCTACAGCGCCTCAAAATACTGCTCCCCGGCACACCCACGGCAAAGATCTCGCCCATCTCGCACAATTTCGCGCTTGAAATTGATCCCCTCGCCGCATTCCGCGCAAACCACGCGCGGCCCCTTGAAGCCCGGCAAATCCTCCGGCCGCACTTCAACTTTGACCCACTTCTTGTCGAACAAGACCTCGTCCCCAAGCTGCGCATAAGCCTTCTGCTGACCCGCTTCCTTCTCCATCTCCGGAAACAGTTCCCGCGCTGCCTGCTTGGAAGACTCCTTGGCGGCAATGCGCACAGCGCGCCCCGTCTTCAGGTCTACAAAGGTAGCCGCCACTTTCCCCCAATCCCGAAACTTTAGCGCGCGTTTGCCCAGCCGGCAGTTCGCCACTAGCGCCACCGCATCGGTCACGCACCGGTCGATTTCCACGTACGTAACCAGCCGCTTCCGTTCGGCCTCTGGATCCTCGATCCCTAATTCGCGCAGACCCAGCATCGCCAATCGCACCCCCAGCACTTGCCCCGCGCAAAGGTGGCCGTGCGCCTGTGCCGCCAGTTCCAGATATTTAGGCAGTGTTTTCACGTCTTCAGTGTACCGCCTAACGATTTAATACGGAGGCTGCGAGAGTGGGCTGCAGTGGGAACGCAGGGCTGACACCATCGGACGCATCAGCTAATCCCCGCCGGGCATAAACTGCTGCCGCAACGATCGCGACGTAAACAGAACCGCCTGCTGTACGTGCGCCAATCCTAAGCCCCATCGCAAACCGGCTTGCTCCGCTGTGTTTCCGGTCGCTTCCAGGCGAATTCGCAATAACAATGCTGGCTCTTTCCCGTCTGCAACCGCGGATCCTACCGACAAAAGTGCCTTGAGCGATTCTGCCGACCCGGCCTGCTTCAACAGCTCACTAACGCTCTCGAGTAACGAGAAGTGCGCCGCGCGATTACCACCCAGTTTTCCGTCACGGAACCTCAGCGTCATCGTTCCCGCGCACACTTTCTCGCTGGAATTGCCGCTACCGAGCAGCACCCCGCCCGCCTCCGCGACAAACAACGAATCCTCTGTGTCAGTGGCCGCCAAAAAATTCTTGAGCGCGCGTTCCACAGCCGCGCCGGAGTATGCCTCGCCTGCCTCTCCGTCGCCCTTTGTCGGTGCCTCGATGACCTCGACTCGCATACCTCGACCCTGCGTCTAATCTCCGTAACCCGAAAACCGCCGCGCAAAACTCCTGTTCCACTCGTTGTCCCGTACGGTGGATTTCTCACGACATGCTCACCAGATCGTTCGAACTGCCTTCGACCGTTGGATGTCGCGGTCTGCAGTGACTAACGGCACACCTTCGACCAACGCCGTCGCCCCAATAATGCGGTCCGCTGGATCCTTAGGGTATTCAGCGGGAAGCGCTAGCGCTCGCACGCATACTTGTCCCGTTATCGGCACGACCGCGAATCGCTTTTCCACCTCCGTTAGAAACGATTCGAGGCTAACAGTCAAGCGTACGCGTCCCTTGTTCACCAGAACAGCTAGCTCCCATAGACTGACATCCGCTATCCCCAATCCGTCTCCATGCTCGCGTGCCTCATCGATCGCTGCTTTGCCTTTCTTGGAGATTCGGCTGGGCTCAAGCGCGAGCCACACCGCAACATGCGTGTCCACAAGAATCACTTAAGTTCGCCCCACTCAGCGTGAGAAAGCGCAGGGGAAACGATGTCCCCCGTGATTGCTCCCTTCCCGGCAAAGAAGCCATAAATCTCGTCCTTTTCTGTGCCGATCGGAACGAGTTTCGCGATAGCCTTCCCTCGTTTGGTGATCAGTACTGTCTCCCTCTTGGCCCGAACCTCGTCCATAAGTGAAAGACAATGTACCTTAAACAATCCCGCGGCTATTTTCTTCATCTTGTAGCTCCCTATCATGGTCAGTATACCATGGTCATCGAGAATCTCGGATCCCATTTGGGGGTTGCTGTAGAATCAACAAGGCCAATCGGCCCTTGCTCCGCCTCGAAAGATATAGATGACCGAACCCAAAGCCACCCGCCCCTACTGGCCCGACGCCTTAACCAGCGCCAAGGACGCCACTACCGGCCTCAAGCCGTGGAGTTGGGCTCTCCAGCGCCTGGAGCAATCCCACAATTATTGGATCGCCACTTCGCGCTGGGAAAACCGCCCGCACCTCATGCTGATCTGGGGTATTTGGTGGCAAGACGCCTTCTGGTTCAGCACCGGCCTCCGCACCCGCAAAGCAAAAAATCTCTTCGCCGATCCGCGCTGCGTCATCGCTACGGAAAGGGCGGACGAAGCCGTCATCCTCGAAGGCGTTGCGCAGCAAGTCCCCGACCGCACGGTCTGGAAGGAGCTCGTCCAGATCTACAATCACAAATATGGAGGCGACATTGAGCCCATGCTCGAAGGCTCAGGCAGCACCATTTTCCGCGTAAAGCCGCAAGTGGTCTTTGCCCAAGACGAACACGCCGCCAACTTCGCCGAATCCGTCACCCGCTGGACCTTCGAGTAGCATCTCGGTATGTTCTTCGCCTTAGTCATGATAGAATGACTATAGTCACTCCGAGGGGGAAGTAACCTCTATATGAAGAAAATGCCTGCGGGAGTCTTTAAAGCGCGCTGCTTAACCGTCATGAAAGAAGTCGACGCTACGCGCGAGCCGGTCGTTATCACGAGACGCGGAAAACCAGTCGTCAAAGTAGTGCCCGTCGACGCACCCTCGGGCCACTTCCTGGGATTCATGAAAGGTAAGGTGGAGATCATAGGGGACATTGAGTCTCCCATTCCCGTTGCGTGGAAGGTGGCGAAATCGTGATTTTGCTCGATACTCACGTTTTGATATGGGCCAGCTCTGATCCTGGCAAATTGTCGAAAAGCGCAACGAATGCGATTCGCAGCGCCGCTCAGAGTGACGGAGTGGCCGTCTCTGCGATTAGTCTCTGGGAGCTCTCGTGGCTTGCTACCCACGGCCGTCTACAAACGGCTGGCACGGTTGAGAGCTATGTTACGGAAGTTACCTCGCGTGTCGCCATTCGGCCTATAACGGTCAAGATCGCTGTTCTTGCCAACCAGCTTCCCGCAAACTATCCGACGGATCCTTGCGACCGTCTCATTGGAGCAACCGCCCTTTCAGAAGGCATGACCCTGATCACAAAGGACTCGGACATCAGGGCTTGTAAACAAATCGCCACGGTCTGGTGACGATTCATATTCCCGGAATCTCAGATTTGGCGTTCTTAAGCATTTCCCGTATCATACTCAAATGTCTCGCGACCTAGCGACGCGGCTGTAGTGCCCAGGTTACCCCGGGCGGCCGTGCAGACCGGACGCGAAGATTGGAGCCTCATGAAACCCGGTATTCATCCCGACTATCATCCCGTCACCGTGCATTGCGCCTGCGGCCACACTTTCCAGACGCGCTCGACCATTAAAGGCGACATGCTGCGCGTCGAAATTTGCTCGAACTGCCATCCCTTTTTCACCGGCAAGCAAAAGCTGGTGGACACTGCCGGCCGCGTCGAGCGTTTCCAAAGGAAATACGCCGAAGCTGCCGCCAAAGCCACCGCGAAAAAGTAATTCGTTCTGGTAGGGGCGCAGCCTTTATCCTCAGCGAAGCCCAAGGGACCGCTCGCCCCAGCTTGCCCAGACGTCGGCATTCTTGGCCTGTCGAAAAAAACGAAAAATCCACAGCTCTAGATTTCTCTTCTGTGGCCTTTGTGCTCTGTCCTATGTGTCGTCTGTGTTAAATTCCTTTCAATGGCTTCGCAATCCCGCATGTTTGAAAGCCCGCTCCCGGGCGAACTCGTCGAAACCGGCCCCCCGCGCATCACCCTCCGCAACGCATGGGCCCATCCTTTCGATTCCGCCATCGCCGCCGCGCGCACCTGCTACGCGCCCCGCCTGATTGGCCCCGAAGAAATCACCGATAAGCAGCGCCTCAACATCGGCGCCGCCACCTTTTTCAGCGGACACCACACCGTCTACCAGCACGCCCATTTTGAATTTGGCTTGGAAAATATCAGCCGCCAGTTCGTCTGGTCCTTCCTGCACGCGCACCCGTTCTACAATTCCGAGCAGCAAAGCCAACGCTACGTCCGCCTCGATCGCCCCCAGGCCTACGTCCCGCCCGAGTCGCTCTTCTTCGACGCCGCCACTCGCTTGATCTACGAACAGGCCATAGCCCGCGCCTGGTCCTGCTACCGCGAGCTCTCCACATTGCTGGTCGCACAAGCCCGCGAAATTCTCGACGACATCTGGCACGTCGGCCCCATGTCGCACCCCAAGCGCCTGCAAAAAATTGAGCGCTCCGCCGAAAAGCGCGCCATCGAAATCGCTCGTTACGTCTTGCCTCTCGCCGCCTTCACCACCATGGTGCACACCGTCTCCGGCATCGTCCTGCACCGTCTGTGGCGCATGACCGCCGCCTCCGACACGCCCAGCGAGTCCCGCGGCGTCATTGGCGAAATGGTCGCCCAAGTTCGCGCCCTCGACCCCCAATTTTTCGATCGTTTCGGCACCCAGCCCCTGGAAGAGATGCCCGAGTGGTCCAATTATTCAGCCGCGGGACAAAACGGCAACGCCGCCATACCCGCTGGCGAAGCGTTCGCCCGCGAATTCGACGACAAGCTTCAAGGCCGCACCTCCAAGCTAGTCGACTATTCCCCCAACGCGCCGCGCATCACCGCCCAAGCGTATCGCGCCGTCCTTGGCCTCACCGAATCCCAATGCAGCGATACCGAAGCCATCGACCGCTTGCTCAACCCCGCCCGCAATCTCTACCGACTCGAAACCCTGAACATCGGCGTCCACGCCCCCGCCATGCGCGCGCTCCAACACGCCCATTACACTTTCGCCAAAAAAATCAGCCACACTGCCGACAGCCAGGACCAGCGCCATCGCATGGTCCCCGGCTCTCGCCCGCTGCTCACTCTCGCGGACACGCGCGAGCCCGACTACCTCACGCCCATGCTTCTCGCGAACAATCCTCGCGCCAAAGAAATCTACGACCGCGCCATGGGCGACGCCTGGGACGCCAAGAATCAACTCCTCGACCGCGGCGTTCCCGCTGAAATCGCCCTCTACGTTTTGCCTAACGCTAAGGCCATTCGCCTCGTCGAATCCGGCTCACTGCTCCATCTTCTCCACAAATGGACCATGCGCACCTGCTTCAACGCCCAGGAAGAAATCTACCAAGCCTCCCTCGACGAAATCGCCCAGCTCCGCGAAGTCCACCCGCAATTCGCACGCTACATCGGCCCGCCTTGCCACGTTCGCGCCGGCATCACTACGCCCATCTGCACCGAAGGCTCCCACTTCTGCGGCGTAAAGGTCTGGCTGAATTTCCCTAACATCACCCGCCGCATCTAGTTTGGACTGCGGCGGTCTTGCCGCCGCTTTTACGGTTGCTCAGTCAGCGCACGGACGTACTGTCTGTATGCGCCACGTACAGACCCGAGCAGTGTGCTCCTGGTACCGGCCCGATCCGACCTATCCTGCAACCCTGCGGCTACTTACCTCGTCCTATTCTCCAGCGGAAGCTCGGACCTTCTTCAGAAGCGAGCTTCGTTTTCCCAGGGGGCCCATGTCCTGCAGTGCTTTCTCAGCAGCACGACGCGACTCATCCTTCGTTCCGCAAAAATACAACGTACTTTTCATTCTTGCTGGCTTGCTGGTGGCAACCTTCGCTAGCAGTTGCGGCAGTTCTGGTCCTCCAGTTTCCGTCAACCTTTCACCGTCCTCTGCGCAAAGCATTCAACAGGGACAAACGGTGGCGATCAGTGCCACCGTCACGAACGATGCATCAGGCCAGGGCGTCACCTGGTCGCTTTCGGGTACCGGCTGCGCTAGCGCCGCTTGCGGCACACTTACCAATCAGACGGCCACCTCGGTGACTTACGCCGCACCCGCCTCGGTACCCTCCAATCTCACAGTGACGGTGACCGCCACGTCGATGAAAGACCCGTCAAAATCCGCCTCAGTTGCCGTTACCGTCCCGGCCATCGCCGTCACCATACAAAACAAAGTCTCAGAGCTTGCCGCTGGATCCGGCGCCCTTTTCTTTGCCCAGTTCAGCGCGACGGTCCAGAACGACCCTGCCAACCAGGGCGTGACCTGGACGTTGACCGCCAACGGCGCAGCGTGTTCGCCGGCTTGCGGCACGCTTTCGATGGCCAATACTTTAAGTGTCACGTACACGCCGCCCGCCAGTGTTCCCGCCGCGCCCGACAATATGCCCACTATTACCGCAACATCCCTCACAAATTCGATGAGGTCTGACCTGGACGCATTCACGATTTTCGATGGAGCCACCGCCTGCGGCACCGGCGGCAACGAGAGCGTCCTCAACGGCCAATACGCCATCATGCTGCAGGGTTGGATCGGTAGTGCTCCCGGCACCCCTCTCTTGTTCGGCGCCAGTTTTGCCGCCGATGGCACCGGCAAGATCACCTTGGGAGCAGATCAGGTCAATCCGTTCCTCAACCATTCTTCCTCGGGCTTCAGCGTGGTCCCCGCGGCCAGCGGCTATTCCGTCAGCCCCGATAATCGCGGCTGCCTCACCTTAACCGACGAGTCGGACAATACCTTCAGCTTCCACTTCTCGCTCGGCGCCATCAGCGGAGGTGTCGCAGTTAAGGGCGACATCATATTGTTCGATCAGCAGTCGGCCACCCCGCAACGTGCTTCGGGCATTCTAAGGCGCCAAGACCCCACAGCTTTCTCGCTCAGCGCCCTCGCACCGAATTTTGCTCTGGGCGCGGACGGGTGGGAGAACGTGAAGGGCCCACTTACGCATTACGCTCTTGTTGGATCATTTGCCCAGAGCGGGGGAACCCTTTCCAATCCTTCTTTCGACGCCAATGACGGCGGCACTCCTCGCAGCACCTCGGGCCTCGGCCAGAATTTCGGGACCATCCAGCCCGTTGCAACAGCAACAGGGATGGCTTTCGCGTCGCTTCAACTTCCGGGACCATTGCCCGGTTCCGCTAATGTCACTGTCTACGTAATCAGTTCATCGGAACTCTTCGTCATCTCCAACGACCTCAACAACATCGGCATCGGCGCAGTATTCAGCGGCCGGGCCATCGCCACGCCCACCTCCTTCAGCGCGTCGTCGATCTCTCCCAACTATATTTTCCGTTTTACCGGCAGTCCCTCCGGGACCGCATCCGCCTCCATCGGTTTGTCCAGCTTTTCAGGCGGCATCTCCGGCAGCGTCTCCGGCACCCTGGACCAATTTGCGAGCGGCACACCCACGAGCCTGGATCTCGCAGGCACATATGCGCTTACGACGTCTTCCGGCAAGGTGAGCCTCACCGGCGCAAGCGCCGCAACATCACCCGTTTGCTATCTCACAAATCCGCTTGATAGTGTCTCCGCCCTTTGCATCAGTGCGGACAACTCCGTTAGCCTCGGCGTCTTCAATACCCTGCCCGCCGCGACCTACAGCAGCGCCTCGCTCTCCGGCAATTTCTTCTTCGGCAGCAACGAACCTGGCGACGCCACTGTCGCAGATCTCTCGGGCGTCGCCTCAATTTCATCGGGTACCCTCCAGGGTGTTCAGGACGTAAGCGGCCAATCGGGTCTCACGCTCGCCTCTCCTGTCAACGCTACGCTGTCGATCACCGCCAACGGCTCAGGCAATCTCGGTCCCAAAACCGTGGCCGTAACCAACGGCACGGCTCTCTACTTCATCGACGAAACCGGTACATCGCCGCCCGTCGTGCAAGTCCTCGAGCAGTAGCTTTGGAGTGCGACTTGTCCCGAGCGCAGTCTCGCCGTTGTAGGGGCGAGCTTCAGCGCGTCCCACTCTCCGCGCGGACTTAGTTAGCCGCATCCATATCTCAGCGCATTTGTGCGCAAGCTCGCCGGGAAACGCCGCCACCCCCACTCGCGTCTAATCCCCAAGGAGGCGGCGAACCCATGCCTTTGTCGCTTCGTCCACTCTTCGCATTGTTTACAGGCATCTTAGTGACCTGTGCGCCTTCTTTCGCCTTTCAATCCCCTCTCTCCGACGAATCCGTCCGCGAAGCCTACTTCCTCGGTCAGCGGCGCGATGAATCCATGGCCGCTTTCCTCAACAAATACACAAAATTTCTCCCTCCTCCGAAATCCGGCCCGAACATATACTCCGTCAGCTTCCTCACGCCCTTCGCCCTTTTTGTCGAATATTCCAGCCGGCAATCCGACTACAGCGCCCAGCGCGCCGCCCTCGACCACAAATCCCAGCCGGAAGCCGTGGAAATCTCCGTCGAAATTGTGTTTACACAGTCCTACGGCGTTTTCATTGCCACGCCAACGAGTTCCCGCTCCGGTTCTCCCATCGGCACGCGGCTCCGTTCTCCCGACTTCTGGCGGACCTTCAAGTTCCGCGTTTTCGATGGAGAGGAAGAGATCAGCACCGATGACCTCACCGGCGAGCCTCGGTACGTGTGCTCCGAAGGGGGGTGTACTCTCTCCGGCGCCACAGTTCGTCTCCGGTTCCCAGCAGACGCCTTCTACACCGAAACGGCGACCATCCAGGTCGTCCCGCCCGAAGGCGACCCCGTCTCCGCCGATTTCGACCTGGCAAGCCTCCGTTGATTTCTCGGGTCCTTCGCCGGAACCCCACAAGTCTCTGCGAAATTTGAGCTTACGACCTCCACTTGATTTCGCTTGACTTCATTCCACAGTTGTAGTAGTATTCAAACCGTAAAGTAGTGCGCCAGAATTAGCATTAATCTTGCCCCGAGCCAATCGCTAAATTTAGTCATCTTGTAGTAGTCCCGCGCCTCGTTGCAGTGGCGCAGCATGCTGCCCCAGCCATGTAAATGCGTGTCTTCCGACCGCCATTCCCCGTACCGACACAGCACCCGCTGCCCCATCTCGGCGCGATCCTAGACGGCAATAGTAGGAAAGACGCCTGCAAACCTTTTAGTTTGATGCTGTTGCGGCCGCACCAAATAAGCCTCTATTTTCAAGCTGTTCTCGAAACACCGGGAGGGTGCCACACGCGGGGAATTTTTCTCGCGTCCACAGGATAGGCGTCAAGTCTACGCTTGCCCAATTACGACCGCCAGCGCAGGGTTACCGGCCCATTCATAGGGTGCTTCATCGCTGAACCTGTCTGCCGCGCCTCAAGCAGGTTCGCCTTGAGCGCGAAATACCACTTCGCCGGCCGATCGGCGTCGTCGATCAGCATCAGGTGCGGATCGTGCTTCAAGCCTTCCGCCTGCTTGATCATCGTCTCCTGGTCTTGACGCAAAAACGTCTTACCAAACACGCGAAACACGAACACCGGCAAAAACGCCAGGTTCCAGGCGGCCACAAAATCAATTCGGCACAAATCGCGCCGTACTGGAGTCACCGTCGCCCGGCTCGAAAACCACAGCTTCCCGCTGTGAATCTCCTCCAGCCGCATGTTCGGTAAAACAAAATCAATCGTCGTCGTGACTCCTTCCCCGGTCATCTTCTTGAGCAATTGATACGGTGCGCTGTTCGAGCTAGGCGAGTGCGGGCTCATGCGGAAGCCATACGGGATCGGCTGAAACTGTTTTTGCTTTTCGTGAATGCTGTGCCGGCTGCGCCAAAACCACGATTGGTGCACAAACGGTCCGTGCGCCGGGTCCATCAAACCAATGATGCCCTGATCAACGTGCGACGGCAGCTCGCAGCTCAAATGCGTAATCTTATATTTCTCGCTGAATACCGGCAGCGCCGGCGCAGCCCCGGCCTTCTCCGGAGTCCGCGTCCCCGGCGCCGTCATGTACACCCAAACGTAGCCGTCGCGCTCCTCGCATCGATAATGCCCGGCGAACACGCGATCCACTTTCAACTTGTCTCGCGACGTGAGCGACGGAATCTCCACGCACTGCGCCGTGCAAGCATCAAACCGCCACCCGTGATAACTGCATTCCACGGTCTGCCCATCAAAACGCCCATAAGACAGCGGGATCCCGCGATGAGGACACGAGTCGCGCATCGCAAACGCACGTCCATCCGAGGTGCGCCCCAAAACTAGCGGCACCTCGAGCAGCATCGCCGTCACAAGTTGCCGCCCGCGAATCTCCGTGCTCCGCAGCGCCGGGTACCAAAAATCCCACAGAAACCCAGAATCAGGTTCTTGCTTGGGCTCGCGAGCCGCAGCCTCGTTAGCCTCCAAAATTGTGCGCAGCGCTTCGCTCATGCACTCTCATGTGGCGGCCACCCTGCCTGCCGCAGGCAGGCTTCAGGCGGCCAAGTCTTCAGCCGAACTGTAGTATAGCCTGCTGTATCGCGGCAACGCTCGCCGCATCCAATTGCGCGTCGGATGATTCCCGGTTATTATTTATCTATAGCAATGTACGCTGCCTTCTATTAGCTGACCTCTGCACCGCTCGCCCCAAAGCGAGCGCCTCTTGCTTTTCACGAGTCACGAATCACGAGTTACGTTTCACTCCGAGGTATTGCCCATGGCCGTACTGACCTTATCTGAAAAACTCGACCAGCTTGGCGCCCGGTACGACGAGCTGACCCAGCAGCTGTCCACGCAGGAGCTCGTCTCGGACTCCGCGCGCTTCCAGAAAGTCGCCAAGCAGCACAGCGACCTGGAAGAAATCGTCGCCAAGCACCGCGAGTACAAGCAAATCGAAAAAGATCTTGCCGGCGCGCACCAGATGTTCATCGAAGCCGACGATGTGGAAATGCGCCAGCTCGCGCACGACGAAGAAAAGCAACTCGCGGCCCGCAAAGAAACCGTCGAGCGCGACCTCAAGGTGCTCCTTTTGCCCAAGGATCCCAACGACGAAAAGAGCGTCATTCTGGAAATTCGCGCTGGCACCGGCGGCGACGAGGCCGCTCTATTCGCCGCCGATCTCTTCCGCATGTATCAGCGCTACGCCGAAACGCAGGGCTGGAAAGTCGAAGTTCTGGAAAGCTCGCCCTCTTCACTCGGTGGACTGAAGGAAATTGTCGCCGCCATTCAGGGCAACAAAGTCTATTCGCGCATGAAATACGAAAGCGGCGTGCACCGAGTGCAGCGCGTTCCCGCCACAGAGCAGCAGGGCCGCATCCACACTTCGGCGGCAACCGTCGCCGTGCTTCCCGAAGCCGATGAAATCGACATCAAAATCGAAGCGAAAGATTTGCGCATCGACACGTTTTGCTCGTCAGGTCCCGGGGGCCAGAGTGTGAACACCACCTACTCCGCCGTGCGCATCACGCACATTCCCAGCGGCTTGGTGGTTTCGCAGCAGGACGAAAAATCGCAAATCAAAAATCGCGCCAAGGCCATGCGCGTGTTGCGCGCCCGCCTTTACGAGCTCGAGCAGGAAAAGCGGCAGGCCGCCATCGTGGCCGAGCGGCGCGGGCAAATTAAATCCGGCGACCGCTCCGAGAAAATTCGTACCTACAACTTTCCGCAAAATCGCGTCACCGATCACCGTATCGGCGTAACACTGCATCAACTAACGGAAGTGATGGACGGAAAACTCGCGCCGCTCGTCGACGCGCTCGTCTCCCATAACGAAGCCGAGCGCCTGCAGCAGGAGCTCGGCGGCGCGTAGTCGGACAGACATTCCTGTCGGTCCTCTTTGGTTCTTATCGTGAGGATGAATAACATACACATTCCTGTCCGCCCCGTTTGGAGTCCCTTCTTCAACCGCGGCCAGGCAAGAATGCCTGTTCTATTGAATCCATGGATATTCGCACCGCGCTAAAAAAGGGCATCGCGCAGCTCCGCGAAGCGCACGTCCCGTCGTTCACGCTAGCCGCGGAGCTGCTCCTGCTGCACGCCCTCGGCCGGGATCGCACCTGGCTCTACGCCCATTCCGAGGAATCCATCGCCGATGCCGACTCGCAACGCTTTCTATCACTGATCGCCCGCCGAACCGCAGGCGAGCCCACACAATATCTCACCGGCAAGCAAGAATTTTGGGGCCTGGAATTCGAGGTCACGCCCGACGTATTGATCCCTCGCCCGGAAACCGAGCACGTCATCGAAGTGGCCCTGGATCGCCTCGCGCTTACTGAACTCCGCCACGGTCGCCCGCAATATACCAAGGGCCAAGAACTGCAAATCGCCGACATCGGCACCGGCTCCGGCTGCATCGCCATAGCTCTAGTGAAGGAACTCCCCGCTGCAGGAATCTACGCGACGGACGCTTCGCCCAAAGCCCTGGAGGTAGCCCGCCGCAACGCTAACCGCCACCATGTCGGTGACCGCATCCAATTCGTCCACGCCAACCTCCTCGAACCGTGCCCGGTAGGGCCACAACATGTTGCGCCCCATCCCGGCACGATCGCCAATTCCGCGCCTCCGGCCACGTCAAGTGACGCGTCAACTCGATCAGAAGGGGCAGCGCCTAATGTTCCGAGTCACGAGTCACGAGTCGCGAGTCACGAGTTACCGCTCTTCGATCTCATCGCCAGCAACCCTCCCTACATCGGCCGCCGCGAGGCCGCGTCTCTTCCCCGCGAAGTCCGCGAACATGAGCCAGCAGCCGCCCTCTACGGCGGCGAAGAAGGTTACGAACTCTACGCCGGCCTCATCGCGCAAGCCGCCAAGCACCTCAAGCGCGGCGGAATCCTCGTTCTTGAGTTGGGCCACAACAGCCTCCCCGCAGTGCAGCCGCTCCTCGACGCGTCGCATTGGGTGAATGTCGCCGTAACCAACGATCTCGCCGGCATCCCCCGCGTCATAGCCGCCGAGAAGTCTTGAGTGATAGCCAACCGTCAAGAGCGAAGCAACAAAATAAAGATGAAGGGATCGGTTAGGCGCAAGCCTGGATAGCGAGCAGAAATAGAAAAGCGTAGGCTATCAGCATGCCGGAGTTCGCGCGCTTCCGAGCCAAGCATGGTCCTGTCGAGGAACTGCCGGCAGCGACCACTGCCTCGATCCTGCATGTGGACATGGACGCGTTCTTTGTCTCAGTGGAATTGCTCGAGCGGCCGGAACTGCGCGGGAAACCTGTTATCGTTGGCGGGCAGCCGAATCAGCGCGGCGTGGTCACCGCTGCCAGCTACGAAGCGCGCAAGTACGGCGTGCACTCCGCTATGCCGCTCCGCACCGCCGGGCGACTTTGCCCGCATGGTGTTTATCTTGATGGGCATCACGAGAAGTACTCAGAGTGGAGCGACCGGGTCGCCGCACTTCTCGCGAAATTTTCGCCTACCGTCGAAATGGTTTCCATCGACGAAGCCTATCTCGACCTTGCCGGCACGGAGCGTCTGCACGGCCCGCCATTTGCCGCAGCCGACAAGCTCCTCCGCTTAATTACCCGCAGCACCGGCTTGCCCTGTTCCGGAGGGCTGGCCGCCACGCGCCTGGTCGCCAAAGTGGCTTCCGACCAGGCCAAGCCGCGCGGGCTCCTATACGTTGCGCCCGGCGCCGAAGCGCGCTTTCTCGCACCGCTGGCGGTGCGCAAAATTCCCGGCATCGGCAAAGTCACGGAGCGCGCACTCGGTGCGCTCAGTATCACGACTGTCGAGCAACTTGCCGCGTATCAACAGGACAAACTGGAGGAAATCTTCGGCCAGTGGGGCACGGCGCTGTATCGCAAAGCGCGCGGCGGCGATTCCTACGAATTCCTGATCGACGCCGAGCCCAAATCCATCTCGCACAATCACACCTTCAGCGAAGACACCGATGACGCCACAGCGCTCTCAGCAGTGCTCAGTCATCTATCGCAAAAAGCTTGCAAACGCCTGCGCGAAGCAGGCTTAGCCACCCGCACGTTGACGTTGACGATTCGCTACAAGGGATTCGACACCTACACGCGCGCGAAAACGCTCGCGGAGCCTGCGTGTCTCGACGGTGATATTTTCGCCGTCATGCAAAAGCTTTTTCAGCAGCACCGCAATCCTTCACGCAAGGTTCGTCTGCTAGGCGTGAGTCTCAGCGGTCTGACCCACGGGGACGGGCAGCTCGATCTCCTCGACGCCGAACGACGATCGAAATTAAACAAACTGACGAGCGCGACAGACAAGCTGCGCGATCGCTTCGGTTTCGGCTCCGTCCAGTTCGGCGGCTCGCTCCGTGCGGAGAAAGAAATCAATCGTCAAGACGACAGCATCGAACCCCGCGGATACCACCGCAAGTAATTTGGAGTGCGTGAGTCTTGCTCCCGCTTTTGAGATGTAGGAACTTTCTATGACGCCCAAGGGGCTGTCGGCTCACTTGACGCCGCAAAAGCGGCGGCAAGACCGCCGCACTCCAAAGGCTGCAGTTGGTTGCGGTGCCGCTCTGTGATAAATCTTTGTTCACCATGCGACTGACTCGTGTCCTCGTCGTACTCATTGCTCTGCTTGGGATCACGTTCACACCACTAAACGCGCGCGTCACCCGCGTTGAAATCGCCTCGCACAAGGACGTGCTCAATGGCCAGTCTTTTGGTGCCGCCGGAGTATACGAACGCCTCACCGGGCGCGTGTACTTCTCGGTGGCGGTTGCCAATCCGCACAATCGCGGCATCGTTGATCTCGCTAATGCCGTGAACCTCAAAAACGACGAAGTGGAGTTCTCCTCCGACTTTATAGTCATTCGCGCGAAGGATCCCGCGAAGCGCAACGGTTCTCTCCTCCTCGAAATTCCCAACCGCGGCCGCTCGCGGATTGTGGCCCTTGTCGACGGCGGGAGTTGGGATCTGGCGACCGATGCCGGGGACGGATGGCTGCTGCGCAACGGCTACATGATTGCCTCCCTCGGCTGGCAATGGGACGCCTCCGGTCAAGACGCGCTCCATCTGTACGCGCCGGTTGCGAAAGACACTGGCAAGACCATCACCGGACTGCTGCGCGGCGACGTGATGCTCGCCAAAGCAGCGGACGAAATTCCTTTGGGTCACTTGATCATCGGCGAAATCGGCGGCAGTGAATACCCGGTTTCCGCGCCGGAAGATCCGCACAATAGCCTGACCGTGCGCGACTCCCGCAACGCGCAGCGCACCGTCATTGCTCGCGCCGAGTGGCAATTCGCCCATAGCGAGAACGGCACGCTGGTTCCTGACAACCGCCATATCCACCTGAACGGCGGTTTCCAGCCTGGAAAAATCTACGAATACGTTTACGTTGTCGCGGACCCGGTTATCGCGGGACTGGGCTTCGCTGCCGCGCGCGACTTCGCCTCCTACGCGAGGCATTCTTCCGACGCGGTCGCTGCCGTTTACGGCGAAGGCATCTCTCAGAATGGCCGTTTCCTGCGCGACTTTCTGTATCAGGGCTTCAACGCCGACGAAGAGGGACGCATCGCGCTCGACGGCGTGCTCGCGCATGTCGCGGGATCCGGCCGAGGGAGCTTCAATTACCGTTTTGCCCAGCCTTCGCGCGACGCCCAGCCGACCTCTTCGGTGTTCTTTCCCACCGACATCTTTCCGTTCACCGATCTACCTGAAACGGACCCGCTCACGCACGAAAGCGCGGGTCTTCTGGACCGCGCCATCGCCGAAAAAGCCATGCCCAAGATTTTCTTCTCCAACACGTCTTACGAATATTGGGGACGCGCCGCGGCATTGATCCACATCACTGCCGATGGCAAAGCCGACGCGGCCGTTTCTCCCAACGTGCGCATTTATCATTTCACCGGTCTGCAGCATTTCAGCGGGCCCTTTCCTCCCGTGAAAGGGAAGGGCGACCTTGCCGGCCAGCAGCCGCAATCTCCTTTGCCGATTAAATATTTCTGGCGCGCCATGATCACCAATATGGACGCGTGGGTCCGCAACGACACGGCGCCTCCCGAAAGCAGCTATCCGAAAATTGCGGACGGTACGCTCGTGGCTCTGCGCGATTACGCTTTTCCAGCGCTTCCCGGCCTGAAGCGCCCTCGCGAAGCGAACGAAGCGCATCGCCTCGACTTTGGCGCACACTCGCGCGAGGGTTTTCTGATACAGCCGCCTAAAGTTGGCGAGCCTTTTCCCGTAGTTATTCCGCAGGTGGACGCGGACGGCAACGAGCGCGACGGCGTCCGCCTGCCAGAGATCACGGTGCCGCTCGCGACCTACGCGCCCTGGAATTTTCGCGATCCGTCGATTGGCGCGCCGGACCAACGCGTTTCGTTCGAGGCTTCGTATCTGCCATTTCCCAAGACCGCCCCCGAGCGCGAGAAATCCGGCGATCCGCGCAAGTCCATCGCGGAGCGCTACTCATCTCGCGACGAGTACTTGGCGCGTTTCAGGCGTGCGCTTGACGCGTTGATTCAGCAGCGCTGGATTCTGTCTGAAGATGGTCCCGCATTGCTCGTTCGCGCCGAGCAAGAATGGGATTTCGCCACAAAGTAGTCTTCCGTCGTATCGGTGATCCTGCCAAGCTGGAGCGCACCGGTGCTTTGCCCCTACGGCATGAAGGCGCGAGCTTCGGTGTTGCATTAGCGCTCACCCAGATGTACCGTAGCAGCCCCCCCGGGTTCATCACAGTCGCCTTCCTCGGAAGGAGCTTAGCTCTCAAATGATTCTTGGCATGACGCCTTTCACTTTGTTTCACGTGATCCTCAGCTTGATTGGCATTTTTACCGGATTGGTGGTCGCCTTGGGCCTACTGACGGCAAAACGCCTGAATGGCTGGACCGCCGTCTTCCTAGTCACTACGGCGCTTACCAGCGTCACCGGATTCCTTTTCCCGTTCCACCGCTTTCTACCATCACATGTGGTCGGCATCCTTTCGCTGATCGTGCTTGTGCCGGCGATCGCGGCGCGCTACGCTTTTCGCCTGGAAGGCGCTTGGCGGCGGACCTACGCGGTAACCGCCATGATCGCCCTGTATTTGAACGTGTTTGTCTTGGTCGCTCAACTTTTCATGAAGGTGCCCGCGCTTAAAGCTCTGGCGCCGACACAAACCGAAGCGCCGTTTAAACTCGCGCAACTTACGGTGCTGCTGGTGTTCCTTGTGCTCACCATTCTGGCCACCATTCGATTCCGCGTGGAGTCAGTCGCGGACTTGCAAAAGCAACCGGTATCCCCGACCACCGTTTAAGAATTCTACGGGCGCGGCTGCCTGAGCGATTGCAAGGGAAACGCGCCCGCTTCCGCAGCCCAGCCCGAGTAGTTCAATTCGAGAAGCAAACACGTAAGGAGAACACAAATGCCAACGCTCACCGTAAAAGATGGTACGCAGATTTATTTCAAAGATTGGGGCAAAGGTCAGCCGGTGGTCTTCAGCCACGGTTGGCCTCTTAGCGCGGATGATTGGGACACGCAGATGCTGTTTTTCCTCAAGCACGGTTATCGAGTCATAGCACACGACCGGCGCGGACATGGCCGTTCTTCCCAGACCAGCGAAGGCCATGACATGGACCATTACGCCGACGATCTGGCGGCGGTTGTCGAGGCGCTCGATCTAAAGGACGCCATTCACGTGGGCCACTCGACCGGCGGCGGCGAAGTAGTGCACTATCTTGCGCGCCACGGCGAAAGCCGGGTGGCAAAAGCGGCAATCATGAGCGCGGTGCCGCCGTTGATGGTGAAGACGCCGGCCAATCCGGGCGGACTGCCCAAAGAGGTGTTTGATGGGCTTCAGGCGCAGCTCGCGGCCAACCGAGCGCAGTTCTATTACGATCTACCGGCTGGACCGTTCTATGGTTACAACCGGCCCGGTGCGAAACGCTCAGAGGCGGTGATCTGGAATTGGTGGCGCCAGGGCATGATGGGGGGCGCCAAGGCGCACTATGACGGCATCGTCGCCTTCTCGCAGACGGACTTCACTGCAGACCTGAAGAAGATCACCGTGCCCGTCCAAGTGATGCATGGCGATGACGACCAGATCGTGCCCTATGCCGATTCCGCACCGCTGTCTGCAAAGCTGCTTAGGAATAGCACATTGAAGACCTACAAGGGTTTTCCGCACGGCATGCCAACGACTGAGGCCGACACGATTAACGCCGACCTCCTCGCCTTCTTCAAAGGCGCAACCGCCACTGCCAAAGCGTAATCAAACGGGCATCCGGTCGATGCTACCGAGATAGGGCGCAGCAATGCTGCGCCCCTACACGGAAGCTGCGGCCATGTAATTCCGAGTTGACCTTGTCCGCTGTTAAGCGCGGACGTCAGCTTTCTCGCGGCTGGGTTGAGGTGGTTTCTGCCCTAGCAGGTCGACGGCGCCTTGGTACAACTTGGCTCGCAACTGGTAGCGCTCGCTGGCGCGCGTGATGTAGCGCACGGTCACTTGGGTCCCGCCAACCACCGGCTTGATGTTGATGGCTGGCGCGGCGCTGTTCGTGCTCAGCCCGCGCGATTTAGCCGCGCCTTGCCATTCCCGCTCGGCGACGGATGCGTTCTCGGACGTGGCCTCGGCCACTTTCTTCTGGATGGCGTCGACGACGGGATACGGATCTTGCCCGGAAGGCACAACCAATTGCAGTTCGTCCCACAGCCACTGCCCGGAAGTCGAAAAATTGAAATAGTGCCCTTCAATCGCGTAGCTATTCGTGAAGGTCACGCGCCGGCCGGTCGGATGCCCTGAGTCCGTCCAATTACCGGTTTCCAGCAGCACGGTGTGAAACATGCCCAGTTCCACGACTTCACCGGCCACGCCATTGATTTCGACCCAATCGCCAAGCCGGATGCCATTTTTGCCCATGAGCGCCAGCCAGCCCAAAAAGCTGACGATGAAATCTTTCAGCGCGACCGTGAGGCCCGCGCCGGCAAGGCCCAGGAAGGTGCCAAGCTGGTTTGGCGGTCCGAAAATTACCAGCAGAATCAGCAGCACCGCAATGACTTGCAATCCCACTCGCGTCACGGTGCGCAGCGTCTCCAATTGCCGCCGATCCAATTTCAATTTCCCGAATAGCCGGGTGATCCAGCTCTCAAAGAAAACACCGATGAGCGCGATCAGCAAAATGACAAGCACGCCGCGCGATGCGTGGTTGATCACCGACTTCTGCAGCGCCGCCACGACAGCGATCCAGTTGCCATACACCTTGGCGAGTTGCTGTTGGTCATCGACGCGCTTGGCTAAGCTCGTAAGCGTTTTTTGGTCGTTGGCTCGGCCCCTGGTCGCGGCGACGACTGCCGCGGAATAATCCGCCGTCGCCGTGGCCTGCGTTGCAAGCGATTGGGGCGCCTTTTCTCCTTGGGCTGCCACTCGGGCTTTGAGTTCATTGTGCTTGCTCGCAAGAAGCGCTGCCGCTGCTTCCGCGTCGTGCTTTGCGCGCCACAGCAGCAGTTGCTTGGCGTGCAGCGTAGACCATTGCCGGTAGCGATGAATCAGTCCCTGCGTTTCTGGCGGGGCCGTGACGGAGATTTTCAAAGTGTCGGAAGCTTTCGAAGCCCCTTCATGCTCTTGCCGGAGCGCTTCGATGCGTCCCTGCAAGTCGCCTCCGGCCTGGGCCAAATCCTGCTTGGCCTCGTCAATTTCATCCTGGTCTAGTTCGACCTTTGCTTTGGCTTGTTCGAGCTGATTGTTGAGGGCGTCCTTGCGCGCGCCGCTGGCCTTGTTTGTGGCCGCTGTGAGCTGGTCGACGCGCGCCTTGTCGGCGTCCAGGGCATTCTCGGACTGTTGCATGTGGGCCTGAATTTCTTTGGCCGCAGGGCTCAGCGCGGGCGGGTGCTCCTCTTCCCGGCGAACCGCGGCTGCAAACGCCAGGTCCATTTCTTGGTCGGCCAGGCGCAAAGCCTCTTTGGCGAAAGGTACTTCTTCCTCGCCGGTTGGCATCTGGATCAGGTTCTGCGCGGTGAGCAGGGGAGTCTGGTCGACGGTTTCGCTCGGCGTACCGCTCACAAATCGCGCGGTCAAGACTCCGGTGGGCCCGCTGGTGCGCCACAGCGCGTAAATCGTGGCCGCCAGCAGAAGGGCCAGCAAAATCGCCGCAATTTTTTCTCCGGTCTTCATTTATTGCTTATGATCCTATTGCTCATGACCCGCATTTGTTCCGCCACATGGCACTTGGCGCCATCGCTGCTGAACACCTTGCCGTGCACATTTTAGTACGCACGTGGGAACTGCGGAGCGAAATTTTGCGTGCGGCCCGGAAAATAGGAGAAGAATTCCGATGATTTCGGTCCAATTGCTCAATAAATGATGGGAAGCTTCGAGAAGTCCGTGGAGGTGTGGTCGGTCACGCGCAGCACCAGGAGGGTGCGGTCGTCATGAGGAGCAAAACCCTTTCCGCTGAAGTCGTCAGTGGCATTCAGAATTAGATCGGCAACATCGCTAGCGGAATGTGCGGGGGTGACGGCGTGCAGCAGAGAGGCGAGCCGCTCCGGGCCAAATTCTTCCTTGTTCCGGTTCTCGGACTCGAGAATACCGTCCGAGGCGAATAGGACGGTATCGCCGGGGCGCAGGTCGACGCTGA
>Ga0307479_10001458_pt1 | contig 21515 bp, 18 predicted proteins | sample atmos_gasesECM4C_FD_203743 | JGI IMG/M metagenome (GOLD analysis project Ga0307479, IMG submission 203743) | Hardwood forest soil microbial communities from Morgan-Monroe State Forest, Indiana, United States - atmos_gasesECM4C_515 | ecosystem: Environmental > Terrestrial > Soil > Temperate...
GAGCAGGTTCTGGAGGAAGTTCGGAATGCGCAGCGCGGCGGTGTACGCGTCGGCCGCGGGCGAGGTGCCGAGGTAATGGCCGAGCACGCGCTGCCGCACAAGCCCCGCCAGCCGCGAGAGCAGGATTCCCGCGCCGACCAGCAGCGCCGCGCCGGCCCTCCGCTGCGTGTTGGCGGGCGCTGCGGGAGTCGCGGCGACGTCGGTCACGCCGCGCAGGATAGCTTGTTCAGTGGCGGACGGATGCTCAGATTCTGACTACGGGGAGGGCTGCATGTCCGCGGTTGCCCAAGAAGCGGAATTCTTCGATCGCTGGGCGCACGCGCGGACGAACGCGCTCGTTCCGACCGAACCATCGGTGCTCGACCGCTACCGGAATCCGCGCGGCCTCTTTCCCAAGGAGTTCTGCTTCCAGCTCCTCGGCGACCTGCGCGGCAAGGCGATCCTGGAGCTGGGCTGCGGCGAGGGCGAGGACGCGGTCCTGTTGGCCAAGCTAGGCGCGCGGGTGACCGGCCTCGACGTCTCGCCGTTGTCCATCGAGCTGGCGCGACGGCGGGCGGCGCTCGACGGCGTCGCCGATCGCACCGACTTCCGCTGCGCGCAGCTCGACGAGGCCGGCCTGCCCGAGCGGTCGTTCGACGTGGTCTTCGTCGACAACGTGCTCCATCACATGCTCGACGACCTCGACGGCACGCTGCGCGCTCTTCTGCGAGCGGCCAAGCCCGGCGCGCTCTTCCTCTGCATCGAGCCGGTGAACCTGAGCAAGCTCTTGCGCCGCGTGCGCTTCCTGGTGCCGGTGCACACCGAAGTCACTCCCGGCGAGCGGCCGCTGGAGAAGCGCGACCTGGAAATCCTGCATCGCCACCTGCCGGGTCTTCGGCGGCGGCACTTCAACTTCCTGGGGCGGCTCGGCCGCTTCGTGATTCCCGACTACCGCTACGAGCGCGCACCTTGGTGGCGAAGGCAGCTGCTGGATCTGCTCGCCCGCATCGACCGCGCGGTGCTCGCATTTGCGCCGCTGCACTTCCTCGGCGGCATGGCGGTGATGCACGCTCGGACTGCGAGCTCCTGATCAGCCGAACGGCGTGCACTTCACCGGGTCGGTCGTCACCGCGGTGTTGTTCTCGGGGTGGCAATCGCCGATCAGCTGCTGCTGATCGACCACCGCCTTCACGTTCACCGCTTGCGACTGCGGCGGCGCGGTCCAAGCAATGCTGACCGTCTCGGCGTCGCCCGGCTGCAGCGCCTTGGTGGTGAAGGCCTGGCCCAGGTGCGCGGTCGAGCCGTCGGCGAAGACGGCGTAGAAGTCGACGCTGACGCCGGCCTTCACCACCAGCGCGCCGCCGTTGTAGACCACCGTGCTCACCGTGGCCGGCGCGGTCTGGCACTGCGTCATGTCCACCTTCACTTCGCAGGCGGCCAGGTCCGGCGAGCTGAACACGCCCTGCCCCTGCACGTTCTGGCGGAAGCTGTTGGACTGCCCCGCCGCCCAGGAGTGCTGCTCGGGCCACGGCAGCGTGCCGTCGGTGTTGACGTTGGTGACGTGGTAGGTGTGCTCGTTCCAGACGCTGCGGGTGTTGACCCATTTGTCGGTGGGCGACTTCAAAGCCTTGAGACCCACCAGCCGCGACTGGTCCTGCCGGCCCCAGGGGCAGTTGTACTGGCACATGTTGTTGTTGGGGACCAGCACCTTGGCCCGTCCGCTGCCGTCGATGTCGGCCACCACCGGCATCTCGTAGGCGGTGCAGCTGGAGTTGACCTCGCTGATCAGCGTCTGCCCCGAGTGGCCGTCGTAGACGTGGAAGGCGCACTGATCGGAGTAGACCACCGTGGCCTTGCCCTTGCCCTCGAAGTCGAAGACCGAGCTGCCGGTGTTGGCCGAGCAGTCGAAGGTCTGCGTCTTCCACAGCCAGCCCACGCCCGGCTTCCACACCGAGTACGCGCTCTGGGAGGCGACGCCGATCTCCGGCAAGCCGTCGCCGTCGAAGTCGGCGATGGTGGGCGCGCCGCCAGGGTTGTAGGTCGGGTCGGCGCAGGAAGTGGTCGCGCCGTTGGTGGGGAGCGGAATGGGATCGAGCAGCATCCCGCCGGTCCAGTCGTGGATGCTGAGGTAGCCGCGGCTCACCACCACGATCTGCGGGTGCGGGTCGCTGGTGGACACGCCCATGGTCGCGCCGTAGCCGGCGAAGCTCGCCACCGCCGGAAAGCCCTCTGGACAGAAAGAGCCAGAGCCGCCGGGGCAGGCCGCGCCGCCCGGCATCTGCACTCCGTAGCCAAAGAGTGGCTTGCAGGTGTAGCCGGTGGGCGAGGCGGAGTTGGCCACCAGCTTGTAGGCCTGGTTGCCGGTGACGATCTCCGGAACGCCGTCGAGGTCGATGTCGGCCAGCGCGGTGAGCGTGCCGTCGCCGTTGCCGCCGATGGCGCCGCCGTCGTTGGTCTGCGCGCACAGCGTCTTGCCGGTGGCGCCGTCGTAGACGCCGTTGCCCACCACCACCTGCGCGGGGCCGGTGGGCCCGAGCAGCCGCGCGATCACCGGCGCGCCCCACCACACTTGCGCGGCGCGCGTCACCCAGAGAAAGCGCCCGTCGCTGCCGAAGGCGATGATGCCGCCGTGCTCGTGCGCGTGCGCGGCGGTGGTGTTGGGCGGCTGGTCGTTGGGGTCCCAGCCGCCGGTGATGAAGCAGGTCTCGCCGGTGCCCATACAGTCGCCGGCGGCGATGCCGGAGTTGCCGTTGATGCTCCACTGCAGGTTCTGCCACATGTTCTGCGGCGCGGTCCAAAGAGGCGAGCCGTCGGAGCCGCGCACGGCGCGCATCACGCCCTGCACTTCCACCATCTGGTCGCCCTGCAGGCCGGTGGGGTTCTGCGGAAAGCTGTTGAACACCACCGCCGGCTCGGCATCGGCCGGGTGCAGCCGCATCACCACCGGCGTGCTCATCACCTGCACGTAGTCGGGATACTCGAGGCCGCTGAAGAAGGTGTCCTGCGGCGAGGCCGCGTCGGGCCCGTCGGGAGAAGTCCACGGCCACCACCACTGGTGCGTGGGCTGCTCGAAGGAGCCGTGCGGAACGTAGATGCAGGCCGGGTCCGGCGCCCCGCACTGCGCGGTCGCCGGCAGGCACTGGCCGTTGGCGCAGAACTGGCCGGACGGACAGGTCACGCCCGCGCAGGAGGTCGGGTGCGCCGCGGTCGCGTTCGCCTTGCACGTGCCGTCGGGCTGGCAGGTGCCGTCGCCGCAGTCGGCGTCCTTGGTGCAGCCGCTCTTCGAGGGAGCGATGCTGCAGGAGTCGTCGGTCTGCGGATCGCACTGCGCCTGGGCGTGCTTCTTGTCGACGCAAGCCAATAGCGCGACGCAAACGCAGACCAGCGCCACCGTCCCCCGCCCCATCCCGCACCTCCCCAAGGCTGCAAGAGGGTGGGCATGGGGACGCCGGGCGGCAAGCTTGGCGGCGTTCGATGGAAAACATCGCGACTTCCACCTCTTCATAAAATGTGCGAATCGTTTCTGACCCGCCGGTCATCCACAAGCTGCCATGCCCCGCCCCGCCGACCCGACCGCCAGAGATTCCCTCGTCGCCGCGGCACGGGCGGAGTTCGCGCGCAAGGGCCTGCGCGGGGCGCGCATCGAGGACATCACCGCCGCCTGCGGGCTCTCCAAGGGCGCCTTCTACCTGCACTTCGAATCCAAGGAAGCGCTCTTCGGCGAGCTGGTCCAGGCCTTCTTCTCGCAGCTGGCCTCCTGCTCCGAGCACCGCGAGCAGGAGATGGCCGAATTCTTCCGCGAGCACGGCGGCGCCACCCGTCGCGACTCCGCGCAGCGCACGCCGCGCTACCGAAAGTTCTTGGAGATGGAGACCGCCGAGGACCTGGCCGTGCTCGAGCACATGTGGTCGTACCGCGACGTGCTCGGCGTGCTGGTCCGCGGCGCGCAGGGCACCGACTTCGAAGGCGCGGTCTGGGAGATGACCGACCGCGAGGTGGACCGCATCACCCAGAACGTCAACCGCTTCCAGGGCGAGCACGCCTGCCGCGCCGACATCCCGCCGGAAATCTTCGGCTCCATGATCGTAGGGACGTACATGTTGCTGGGCATGCGCATGAGCCGGATGACCAAGAAGCCCGACCTCGCCGAGTGGGCGCGCAGCCTGCACGTGCTCATCCGCGAGGGCAGCGCGCCCGCGGAATCCCCCGTTTCTCACAAGAAGTCCGCCCGGAGTGCTTCATGAAAAGAAAGTCGATGTGGTTCGTTGCTGTCGCGGCCGTCGCGGTGGCCGCAGCTTTTGCGCTCTCGGCGCGCGCCAAGCCGGACGTCGCGCTGGCGCAGAGCAGCTCGGCTCCGGCGGCGGTGACCCTGGCTGCCGTGCAGCCGGTGAAGAGCGCGCCGCGCGAGGAGATCACCGGAGCGCTGCAGCCGGCCAAGGAATTGAAGATGGGCTTCGAAGTCCCCGGCCGGCTGGCGCGGATTCTGGTGCGCAAAGGCGCATTCGTGGGCGAGGGCCAGGTGATCGGGCAGCTCGATCCGGAGCTGGCCGACGCGCAAGTCCAGCAGGCCGAGGCGGCCGTGGCCGCAGCGCAGGCGCAGTCGGCGCTGGCCAGCGACACCGCCCAGCGCCAGACCCGGCTGCAAGAGACCGGCAGCGTGAGCGAGTGGCAAGGCAAGAGCGCCAGCTCGCAGGCCACCGCGGCCGCCGCGCAGCTGCAGGCGGCCAAGGCCGCTCTCGCGCAGGCGCGCGCCGCGCGGCGCCGGCATGATCTGAAGGCGCCGTTCAGCGGCGTGCTCATCGACGCGCCTGACCAGGTGGGCGCCACCGTCGCTCCGGGCGTGGCGCTCTTTACCCTGGAGCAGCTCGACCCGCTGGTTCTCAAGCTGACCGTGAGCGACAGCGCGCGGGCGCTGCTCAAGCTCGGCACGCGCGTGCACGTGGAGTGCGTCTCGAGCGGCGGCGCGACGCAGGACGCCTGGGTACGGTCGGTGATTCCCTCGGCCGACCCGGCCACACGGCGCATCCCGGTGGAGATCGTGGTGCCCAACAAAGAAGCGCGCTTCACCGCGCACACGCTCGCCCGCGCGGTGCTGCCGATGGGCTCCGCCGAGGACGTGTTGGCCGCTCCCGCCAGCGCGCTCGCCTCGCAGGGCGGCGATCACGTCTACGCTTTCGACGGCACGCAAGTGCGGCGCGTGGCGGTGCAGGTCATCGAGCGCGGCGCCGCCACCGTGGTGTTCAAGTCCCCGCGACAGCTCGACAGCGTGGTCGATTACCCGTCGCCCGATCTCGCCGACGGCGCGAAAGTGACGGTGAAGTGATGTCGCTCTCCGACGTCGCCATCAAGCGGCCGGTGTTCACGTCGATGATGGCGCTGTGCCTCATCGTGCTGGGCATCATGGGCGCCAATCGCATCGGCACCGACCTGTTTCCCGATGTGACCTTCCCGGTGGTGCTGGTCACCACCGTCTACAAGGGCGCCGGGCCGGGCGAGATCGAGACGCAGGTCACCAAGCCTCTGGAAGACTCCATCGCCGGCATCAGCGGCATCGACAAGATGCACAGCTGGTCGCGCGAGAACGCCAGCGTCATCGCCGTGCAGTTCAAGCTCACCGAGAGCCTCGACCGCGCGGTGCAGGAAGTGCGCGACAAGGTCTCGCTCGCCCAGGGCCTGCTCCCGCACGACGCGGATCTGCCCAAGGTGAGCCGCGTCGACATCTCCGCCGCGCCGGTGCTCACCTACGCGGTGAGCGCGGACTTGAGCTCGCAGCGGTTGCGCAAGCTGATCGAGGATCGCGTCCAGCCTTCGCTGCAGCAGCTGGAAGGCGTGGCGGAAGCGCGCATCACCGGCGGCGACGTCCGCGAGATCCAGGTGGACCTCGACCTCGACAGGGTGAAGAGCGCCGGGACCAGCCCCTATGAGATCGCGCAGCGCATCGGGCTGGAGAACCTGAATCTGCCCGCCGGCCACCTCGCGCTCGGCCCCACCGAGCTCACCGTGCGCACGCTGGGCGAGTTCAAGGACGTGGACGCGCTGCGCGCGCTGCCCATCGCGACTTCCAAGACCGGCTCGCAGGTGCGGCTCGACGAGGTCGCCAAAGTCACCGACGGCGTGGCCGAGCGCCGCACCACCGCGCGCCTCGACGGCAAGGACGCCATCATCCTCGAGGTGGTGAAGCAGCCCGGCTCCAACACCGTCAAGGTGGCCGACTCGGTGAAGGCGCAGCTTCTGCGGCTGGAGCCCGAGATGGGCAACGGCTTCGCCACCAAGCTCCTCCTCGATCAGTCGTCGATCATCCGCGCCAATGCGCACGAGGTGTACGTCGCGCTCTTCTTCGGCGGCGCGATGGCCATCCTCATCATCTTGATGTTCCTGCTCGACCCGCGCGGCACGTTCATCTCTTCTCTCGCGCTGCCCACCAGCGTGGTCGGCACCTTCTTCGTCATGTACCTGCTCGGGTACACGCTCAACCAGATGACGCTGCTCGCGCTCTCGCTCGCCATCGGTCTGTTGATCGACGACGCGGTGGTGGTGCGCGAAGCGATCACGCACCGGCTCGACCGGGGCGAGGACCCTGCGACGGCGGCGAGCATGGGCACGCGCGAAGTCGGCCTGGCGGTGCTGGCGACCACCTTCACGCTGGTGGCGGTGTTCGTGCCGGTGGCGTTCATGCCCGGCATCGTGGGGCAGTTCTTCAAGCAGTTCGGCCTGACCATCTCGGCGGCGGTGCTGATCTCGCTCTTCATTTCCTTCACCATGGACCCCATGCTCTCCGCGCGCCTGGCCAAGCAGCGCAAGGCCGGAGAAGTCGTCATCCACAACGGCGTGGCGAAGTTCTTCCACGAGATGTTCCTCTCCTGGGAGCGCTTCTACGAGCGCGTGCTGGGCTGGGTGCTGTCGAACAAGTGGAAGACCATCGGCATCACGGTGGCGATTCTGGCTGCGTCCTTGGGCGCCGCGACGCAGCTGGGCGCGGAGTTCGCGTCGGTGGAGGATCACGACCAGCTCATCGCGGATCTCAAGCTGCCCGACAGCGCCAGCCTCGAGCTCTCCACCCGCCGCGCCGGCGAGGCCGAGGCGCTGTTGCACAAGATTCCCGAGGTCACCGACGTCTACTCCATCGTCGGCACCAACGGCGAGGTCAACAAGGTCCGGCTGCGCGCGCTCCTCACGCCCAAAAACTCGCGCAAGAAGAACATCAACCAGCTCAAGGACGAGGCGCGGTCAAAGCTGAACGGCGCGCTGCCGGCCACCGAGGTCGCCATCTCCGACCCGCCCATGATCGAAGGCCTGGGCGACTGGTTCCCCATCATGGTGCGCCTGGTGGGACCGGACCTTGCCGAAGTGAACAAGCAGGCGAAGTACGTCGCCGACTGGCTGAAGAAGAACCGCGGCACAGCGGATGTGCGCATCGAAGCCAACCCGCCCAAGCCGGAGCTGGCCATCGACGTGGACCGCACGCGCGCCAGCGACCTGGGCCTGCCCGCCGCGCAGATTGCCACGCAGATGCGGCTCGCCATCGAGGGAGAGGTGGCGGCGAAACTGCGCGAAGGAAAAGACGAGACCGACATCCGCGTCCGCCTCGACGAGCGCGACCGGAACAATCCCGACCGCATCGCGGGGATGGACCTCTTCTCGCCGGCGGGGGTGCGCAAGCTGTCCGACGTGGCCCAGGTCTCGCTGCGCGACGGCCCCAGCGTCATCGAGCACGAGGACCGCGAACGGCAGATCGCCGTCTACTCGCAGATGGCCACCGGCGCGGCGCTGGGCGACATCGCCACCGCGCTGCGCGCCGACCTCAAGAAGCACAAGATGCCGGCCGGCTACAGCGTGAAGTACGACGGCCAGATCAAGACTCTCGACGAGCAGAACGACGCCTTCTCCGGCGCGTTCGGGCTGGCGTTCGTCTTCATCTTCATGGTGCTGGCCTCGCAGTTCGAGTCTTTGAAGCACCCCTTCACCATCATGGTCTCGCTGCCGCTGGCGCTGGTGGGCGCGCTGCTCGCTCTGCTCATCACCGGCAAGCACCTGTCGCTCGGCGCGATGATCGGCATCATCCTCTTGATGGGCCTGGTCACCAAGAACGCCATCCTGCTCGTCGACGGCGCCCTGCAGCGGCTGCGCGAAGGCGACGACGTGACCACCGCTCTCTTGAAGGCCGGCCCGAGGCGGCTGCGGCCCATCCTCATGACCTCCATCGCCATGGCGGTCGGCATGCTGCCCACGGCGATCGGCACCGGCATCGGGTCGGAGTTCCGCTCGCCCATGGCCATCGCGGTGATCGGCGGCGTCATCACCTCGACGGCGCTGACGCTTCTGGTTGTGCCGGTGATCTTCGCTGGAGTAGAGAAGCTCTCGCTCGCACGGCTCTTCCGGCGCAAGGCCGCGCCCGTGCTGGTTCCTGCCGAGCCTGTGGAAGAGGCGGCTGCGGCGCGCGTGGTGAACGGATAGACCATGACCAGACCTCGCAATCTCGTGCTGCTTCTGGCGGCAACCATGGCGGTGTCGGCTTCGGCGCAGGAGCGGCGCAAGGTCCCGCTGCGGGAGGCGCTACAGCTGGCGGCGAAGCAGGGACCCGACGTGGCCGCGGCGCGCGCGCAGGCGGCGGTGGCGCACGCGGCGGTCGACCGGGCGTGGACGGCGTGGAAGCCCGACCTCGCGGCGAACGGGACCTACGATCACACCAACGGCGTGGCCATCTTCGACTTCAAGCCCATCGGCGCGCTCTTCGGGCTGCCGCCGGATCTGATCGCCAAGTTCCCGCCGCCCACCCAGATCGTGGGGCAGAACAACTGGTATGGAACCGCGCAGCTCACCCAGCCGCTGCTCACGCCGCAGGGCCTGTTCGGGCCGGGCGCGGCCAGCGCCGGCGCGGAGGCGGCCGACCGCGGCGCCGACGAAGCGCGCGAGCAGGTGCTGCTCGGCGTGGCGCGCGCGTACCTCGGGCTGCAGGGCATCGAGGGACTCCTGGTCGCGGCTCACGAGGCGGAGAAGGTGGCGCTGCGCCGCGAGGACGACGCCAAGGCGCGCATCTTCGCCGGCACCGACGTGGAGATCGCCCTGCTCCGTGCACAGACCGAGACGGCGCAGGCGCGCGCGCAGATCGCGGCGCTGCAGGGACAGCACGAGTCGCTCTTGCCGCTGCTGGAGGCGCTCACCGGCGAGGCCATCGCGCCGCAGCCGGTGGGCACGCCCGCCGAGGACCTGGGCGCGCCGGCGTCCGCCAGCACCGAGCCGTGGGAGCAGTCGTTCGCGGTGAAGAGCGCGCAGGCCGCGGCGGTGGCGGCACAGAAGGCGCTGCGCATCTCGGAGTTCGCCTGGATGCCGACGGTGGCCGGCATCGCCAAGGAGAACTACACCTCCAACGAAGGCTTCGTGGGAAAGAACTGGACCTACGACCTGATGCTCAACGTCTCCATCCCCCTCTACGACCGCGGCACGCGCTACGCCCAGCAACACGAGGACTCGGCCAAGCTGGCCCAGGCGCAGGCGCAGCTGGCCTCGTCGCGGGCCAAGGCACGCTCGACCTGGATCGGCGCGGTGGCCAACCTCAACGCGGCGCAGGCGGTGCTGGAGCAGAGCCAGGCGCAGGCGCAGCTGGCCGCGCGCGCGCAGGTGCAGGTCGAGGCGGCGGCGCGGGCGGGAGTGGCCACCTCGCTCGATCTCTCCGACGCCGACCAGAAGAAGTTCGCCGCCCAGAGCGCGGCCGCGCAGTCGCGCGCCGAGGTCGACGTCCGCAGGGCCGAGGTCGCCGCCGCCGAAGGCCGCCTCTACTCGCTGGCCGCCCGCTGACGAAAAGCCATCAGGGCCAGCAGCACCGCAGCGGCGGCCGCTGCGAAGGAGGTGCCGACCGCCGCCTTCCAAAAGAGCGGGCGGAAGGACAGCTCCACCCGATGCGATCCCGCAGGCACCCAGAGGCCGAGAAGCGCGAGATCCACCCGCAAGAGCGGTGCGGGCAACCCATCGATGGCCGCGCTCCAGCCCGGATGCCAGACTTCGGACACGGCAAGGAAGCGTTCTTGCGCGGCGCGGGTCGCAACCGTCAGCCGCCCGGGCGACCACGCGGCGAGGCTTGCGGACTCGCCGGCGGCCGGAGGCGGGGGCTGGGCGACCTGGCGCTCGCCGATCACCACCGCCGTGTCTCTCAACGAAGCGCTCTGCAGCAGGGCGGCGGCGGCATCCTCGTCGGGCGCCGACTCCACGCGATCGACGAAGCGCGCCCACGGCAGCTCGCCCGCGTTGCGGTAGACGGCCAGGTCGCGCCGCCGCATCCCGACGTAGAAGACGAATTCCGGCTGAGCTCGCAGCGTGGACGCCAGCGAGAACTGGGGCGGCAGACCCCTCGCCTCCGCCGGCGCCACCACCCAGCGCACGGCGAGCGCGTCGAGCACGTCGGGCCGGGCGATGCCGGCCAGGTCGGTCCAGCCTCCGCGGTGCCGCACGGGCGGCGCTGCGCCGGTCTGCAACAACTCGAGGAGCCGCTGGTAGTCGCTCAGCGCAAGCGGGTCGTAGCCGGTGACCAGGTGCAACCCCAGCGGAGCCGCCCAGCCGGCATTGATCGAGCTGCGGCCCAGCGGCGCCGTGCGGTGCGGCCCGCCGTCGTCGGCGAGGAGCCGCGCAAATTCGGGATGAGGATCGAGAGCCGCCGCATCCCCGCGCAGGTACCGCCGTGCCTGCACCGCGCCCTCGGCGGCCGAGAGCGCGACGGCGAGCGCGCCCAGCGCCGCCGCGGCCCGCCTGCCGCGCACGAGAGAAATCGCGCGCTCGAGACCCAGCCCCGCCAGGCACGCGCCGAAGAGCGCCGCGAGGAAAAGCATGCGCGAGGGAATGCGGAAGCGGTCCATTCCAGGCAGGACCGCGAAGAGGAACTTGAGCGCCGGACTGTCGAACGAGAACAAGAGCGCTGCCAAGAAGCACGCGGTCAGCGCGGCGGCATGCCGCCGCCTGCCGCTGCTCGCGGCGCCCAGGAGCGCCAGCGCCAGCGCGGCAAAGCCGAAGTGCGCCGTGTCCTCCCACAGCTCCACGCCGCGCGCCGCCGGATCGAGCGGCGTGCCCAGCGCCTCCGGCCACACCAGCGTGACCAGCTGCCGCGCGTTGCCGTGGCCGGCGAGGAACTGATCGTAGCGCAGCGCGCCTCGTGTATAGAGATGCAGCTCGGCGATCTGCGGCAGCAGCAGATGCGCCGCCAACCCCAGCGCGACCGCGCTCCCCGCGGCCGCCCAGCGAAGTCCCCGCAGAGCCTCGCGCCCCTCGCCGGCGCGCACCCGATGCGCCACCTGTACCGCGGTCAGCGCCAGAACGAAGAAGAACGCGTAGTAGACGAGCTGGGCCATCCCCGTCTGCATGCAGAGAGCGCCCGCGAGCGCGACCCACAACGCCGCGAGCGGCCCCGGCCGGCGGATGGCGAACAACGCCGCCGAAAAGATCAAGGGCAACAACGCGACGGTGGACAGGTACGCGAGCCAGCCCGCATAGACCGCCAGAATCGTCTTGGTCGAGAAGAGCGCCGCCACGCCCGAGAAGAGCCGCGGCGCGCCGGTGAGCTGCAGCTCGCCCGCGAGCACGTACCCCGAAAGGCCCCCCGCCAGGAGCGTGAACCACATCGTCGCAGCGAACGCGCGCGCCGGCGGAAGCAGCCAGAAGAGGAAATGCAGCGGCAACGCATACTGCGCCTGCGGGTTGGTAAACGCGGGCCCGCCGCCGAGCTGGTGATCCTGCCAGAACGGAATGCCGCGGCCAGCGCGCAGCGAATCCCAGAGCGCCTGCTTGAGTCCCAGGTAATAAGAAATCAGATCCGAGTGCGGGTCAGCGACCGACTCCGGGTGCAGGAGCAAGAACCCGTAGCCTGCGAGGGCGAGCAGGACCAGCAGCGCTGCAGGACCGACGCTTCTCCTGGCCAGAGGACCCCCGCGAGAGGCCGATCATATAATGAGGGCCACGCGCTCGTGAGAAAGTCCTCCGGCACCTTCGCAGTCCTGCGCCACGGCGCGTTCCGCTGGATCTGGGCCGGCGCGCTGGTGAGCAACGTCGGCAACTGGATGGAGGCGGTGGGGCAGAGCTGGCTGGTGCAGCAGCAGACCGCCTCGCCCTTCATGGTGGAGCTGCTGGCGGCGAGCGAGTTCGTGCCGCACGCGCTCTTGATGCTGGCGGCGGGCTGGCTGGCCGACAACTACGACCGCCGCAAGCTGCTCCTCGCCGGCCAGTCGGTGATGATGGTCTTCGGCCTGGTGCTGGCGGTGGCGGCGCACCTCCAACTGGCGTCGCCGTGGGTGATCATCGGCATCGCCTTCGCCGAGGGCGCGGCCTGGGCCAGCGTGACTCCGTCGTGGCAGGCGCTGGTGCCGGCGCTGGTGCCGCGCGACGAGCTGCCCGCCGCCATCGCCCTCAACTCCGCGCAGTTCAACACCGCGCGCCTGCTCGGACCCATGCTCGCCGGCGCGCTCTTGACCGCGGCGGGCGCGGCGCTGGTGTTCGACATCAACGTCATGAGCTTTTTGGGCATCGTCATCGTCCTCGCCTTGGTGCGGCTGCCGAAGGCGGAGGACACGCCGGAGCACTTCTCCGGCGGAATCGGCCCGGCGCTGCAGTTCACCTTGCGCGAGCCGGGGCCGCGGCGATTGAACCTGGGGCTGCTCGTGTTCGCGCTCTGCGCCGCGCCGGTGCAGGGGCTGCTTCCCGCCATGGCCGACCAGGTGCTGCACGTGGGCGCGCACGGGTACGGCGTGTTGCTCTCCTGCCTGGGCGGCGGCGCGATCGCGGGCGCGCTCACCATGGGTCGGCTGCCGCGCAGCTATCCGCGCCATCATCTGATCCCGCTCTCGATGCTCGCTTTCGCTCTCTGCGCCATCGCCTACGGCAGCGCGCGGTCGCCCATCGTGGCGGGAGCGGCGCTGACGGTGGGCGGCGTCTTCTGGGTCTGGTCGCTCGCGTCGTCCAGCACCGCCATGCAGCTGCTGGTCCCGGAGCGGCTGCGCGGTCGCGCCATGAGCGTGCTCGCGCTGGCCACCACCGGGCCGCTTCCGCTCGGCCACCTGCTGGGCGGGAGCGTGGCGCACGCGTTCGGCATCCGCGCCGGCGTGCTCTGCTCGGCAGCGGCGCTGGCCTGCTTCTCCGCCTGGTCGGCTTGGGCGCGCGAGCCGGCCATCGACGCCATGGAGCTGCCCCCTCCTCCGCCGCGGGGCCTGCGCGCCGCTCTCTGGGAAGCCTTGACCGCCGCCTCGCACCGCGCGCAAGAAGTCGAACCGCGCGCCGCCGAGCCGATCGCCGACCCCGTCCTGGAGGAGCCGGCTCTGCCGGCGACGGGCGGAGCCCAAAGGGCGGAGCATCCAAAGGAGCCCGAATGACCGACGAGCAAGTGGAGATCTGGAACCTCATCCGCGAGAGCAACCGCGCCTGGGTCTCGGGCGCGGCGCACGAGGTGGGCTCGCTCTACGACGAGCACGCGGTGATGGTGCCGCCCGACTTCGCCAAGCGCCTCGAGGGCCGCGACGCGATCGTGAAGTCGTACGAGGACTTCATCCACCACGCGCGCACCAACTTCTTCGAGGAGCAGGAGCACTCGATCGAAGTGTTCGGCGACCTCGCGCTCGTCACCTATCGCTTCCTGGTGCGGTACACGCTCGTCTCCGAGGAAGCCGAGCGAGAGGAAACCGGCCAGGAAGTGCTCGCGCTCCGCCGCGGACCCGCCGGCTGGAAGGTGCTCTGGCGCACGCAGATGCCGATTTGACAGCGAAATACAGGCGCCCGCGCGGCGTATGGATGCTGGTGGGGGGCCCCGAAAGAAAAATAATTATTTTTTTTCTCCTCGCGGCGGCCGCGTCGGCGCGCGCGGATTCGGATGCCCCCCAGCCGTGGAGCCTCGACCTCACCGTCCACGACGTCGGCATCGGCATCGGCAACTCCAAGCACATCGACGGCATCCGGCTCAACTTCCGCGACGTCGCGCCCTACACGGTCCACGGCCTCAACGTCACCATCTGGTCGCCCGCAGAGGGCGGCGTGGGCAAGGTCTACGGCCTCGAGCTCGGCCTGCCCATCGCGGGCGCCGGAATCCTGCGCGGCGTGGGCGTCGGGATCGGCCTCGAAATCGAGAAGGATCTGGCCGGCATCGGCATCGGGGTCCTGGGCATCGGTTCCGGGGGCGGGCTGCATGGCATTCTCATCGGCGGCTTGGGGATGGGCGCGGGCGGCAACATCGATGGCCTTGCCATCGGCGGCCTGGGCGCGGGCTGCGGCGGCAGCCTGTACGGCATCGTCGTCGGCGGCCTGGGCGCAGGGGCCGGCGGCGACATCGACGGCATCGCGGTCGGCCTCGTCGGCGTGGGCGCGGGCGGCGTCATTCGCGGCATCGCCGTCGGCGGAATCGGCGTCGGCTCGGGCGGCGGCATCGAGGGCCTGGCCGTCGCCGGACTCGGCGTGGGCTCGCCCCGCGTGCGCGGAGTGATTGCGGCGCTGGCGGCCGGCGGGGAAGACGTGGCGGGCCTGGTGCTGGCGCCGGCCTACTTCACCGTCGGCGAGCGCGGGCGGCTGACCGGCGTTTCGGTGAGCGCGGTGAACCGCATCGTCGGCGAGCAGCACGGGCTCGCCATCGGCATCGTCAACTACACGCCCAGCCTGCACGGCGTGCAGATCGGCCTGATCAACATCGCCGGCAACAACCCCTCAGGGCTGAAAGTGCTGCCGGTCCTCAACGCTCACTTGGATTGAAGCGCGGCGGCGCCGGCGGCGGCGCACTGGCCGTCGTGCTCGCTGAGATCGCCCGAGACCCCGAGAGCGCCCACCAGCTTTCCTTCCTCGAGCAGCGGCACGCCGCCCTCCACCGGCACCGCTCCGGCGAGCTTGAGGATGCGCAGGTTCACGCCGCCCTTCTCGAGCGCATCCTGGAACGCCTTGGTGGGCCGCTTGTAGAGCGCCGCCGAGCGCGCCTTGTCGATGGCCACCTGGGCGCTGCCCAGCTGCGTGTTGTCGGCCTTCTCGTAGTAGGTCAGGACGCCGGCGGGGTCGACCACCGCGATGGCCATGAACCAGCCGTTCTTGCGCGCCTCGGCCGCGGCCGCCGCCGCGACCTTCTTGGCGGCCTCGACGCCGATGCTGGTGCCGATGGGGATGAGGTAGTTGCTGGTCGCTGCCGGTGGATTCGGGACCGGCGCGGCGAGCAGTGCGAAGGCTGCAACGACGATGGACGCGATGGTCATGGCGTTTCCTTTCTCGAGCTCAATAGCTGAGCTCAACCGCCTTGCGCAGGAAACGCTCTTCGTCGACGGCCTGCAAGAGCGCCCCCGCGACGTCGGCGGCGGACATGGTCCCCATCTTCACGTCCAGGTCCTCGCCCATCCTCCACGCGCCGCGCGGCGCGCGCAGGTCGAAGAGCGGCGGCCGGACGATGACCCACTCCCGATCGCTCTCGCGCACGAGCCACTCGGCGAGCACCTTGTCGCGGTAGAGCGCGGCATTCATCCGGCGGAACACGCGCAGCGCCAGACGCTGCACGATTCCGGCGCCGCGCGCCTCTCCCACCATCAGCCCGCTGGTGAGGACCAGGCGTCGCACCCCGTGCCGCCGCATTCCCTCGAGGATGTGGCGCAGCGCTCCGGAGATGAGCGTCCCCGGCGGCGTGCCTTTGCTGGGGCCGACGGCGGAGATCACGCCCTCGTTCCCCTCGATGGCCGAGGCGACGGAAGCGGCGTCGGTCACGTCGCCCTGGACGGCGCGCAGCCGCTCGTGCCGCAGCCCGATGCGCGAGGGATCGCGGGCCACCGCCGCTACCTCGTGGCCCGCCGCGACCGCCTGCTCGATGAGCGGCCGCCCGGCTGCGCCGGTCGCGCCGAAGATGACCAGTTTCATCCTCCGAGCATCTCACAGCCGCGACGGTGGCGGTGGACGCTCCAGCGCAGTAGCTTGGACCGGAACGGAGGAGCATGGAGGCCTTCGACGCGCTGGTCATCGGCGGCGGACCCTCGGGCAGCAGCTGCGCGCGCAAGCTGGTTTCGGGCGGCCTGCGCGTGGCCGTGCTCGACGCCGCGCGCTTCCCGCGCGTCAAGCTCTGCGCCGGCTGGGTGAGCCCGCCGGTCTGGGAGGCGCTCGAGCTTTCGCCCCGCTCGTATCCGCGCGGCCTCTGGGAGTGGGGCCGGATGCACGTGCACTTCGCCGGGCGCACGCACACCATGAAGACCCGCGGCACCTTCATCCGCCGCTACGAGTTCGACGACTTCCTCCTGCAGCGCAGCGGCGCGCAGGTGCGCGAGCATCGCGTGCAGAAGATCGAGCGTGGTGGCGCATCGTGGGTGGTCGACGGGGTTTTTCAGGCGCGCTTCTTGATCGGCGCGGGCGGGACCAACTGTCCCGTCGCGCGCCAGCTCTTTGCGCACAAGGAGCGCAAGCCGGTTGCCACGCAGGAGCGCGAATTCGAGGCGGGCGCAGCCCCGGTCGCCGCACACCGGCTGGGCAACGACGGCGAGCCGGAGATCCTGGTGCACGACGACCTGGGCGGCTACTCCTGGAACATCCCCAAGACGGGCTGGCTCAACGTCGGCTGCGGCACAGTCGATCCCAAGGCCGTCTTGCCCGCGTGGCGGAAGGCGCGCGCGTACTTCGAAGAGAGCGGCCACCTGCCCGAGACCAGCGGGGCGCTCGACGAGGTCAAGGGCCACTCCTACCATCTCTTCCGCCCGCAGCACCTGGCCGCCAGCCAGCGCGACGGCGCGGCCCTGGTCGGCGACGCGCTCGGGCTGGCGCACCCGTTCAGCGGCGAGGGGATCCTGCCCGCCATCCTCTCCGGGCAGCTCTGCGCGCAGGCCATCCTCGGCGGAGAGCTGGCGGAGTATCCCCAGCTGGTCCATCGCCATCCGGTCTTCCGCGACTACCGCATCATCGCCGCCCTGACCTCGGCCGCCGCAGGCGCGAGCCGCGTCCCCTCGCGCGTGCCCTCGCTCTTGATCGCCTGGGCGTTCGCGCTCGCCTTCTCGGCGCGGCCGCTGCCGGCGTCGCGCGCGCTGGCGCGCTTTCTCGATCTCTTCCAGCGGAACGGAGCGAACCATGACTGAAGCCTCCCTCGGCGAGCGCAGCAAGACCGAGCCGGCATTCCGGCGGCGCATCGAGGAGCTCTTCCACCTGGCTGGAATCGAGATCGACGGCGGACAGCCGTGGGACCTCAAGGTGCACGACCCGCGCTTCTTCCGGCGCGCGCTGCTCGAGGGCGCGCTCGGCATGGGCGAGTCGTACATGGACGGCTACTGGGACTGCGACCGCCTCGACGAGATGTTCCAGCGACTCTTGCGCGCGCGCGTGCACGAGAAGGTGCCCACGCTGGCCGACGTCTGGGAAGTGCTCAAGGCGCGGGTGGTGAATCGCCAGTCCCGGCGGCGCGCCTTCGAGGTGGGCGAGAAGCACTACGACATCGGCAACGATCTCTACCAGCGCATGCTCGACAAGCGGATGCTCTACACCTGCGGCTACTGGCGCACCGCGACCGATCTCGACCAGTCGCAGGAGGCGAAGGTGGACCTGGTCTGCCGCAAGATCGGCCTGCAGCCGGGGATGAAGATCCTCGATCTCGGCTGCGGCTGGGCCGGCTTCTCCAAGTACGCGGCGGAGAAATACGGCGTGAGCTCGGTGGCGCTGACTGTGTCGAAGCAGCAAGTCGAGCTGGGGCGCGAGCTGTGCCGCGGGCTGCCGGTCGACATCCGCTTGCAGGACTATCGGGAAGCCGAAGGCCTGTACGACCGCGTGGTGGCCATCGGCCTGCTCGAGCACGTGGGCCCCAAGAACTACCGGAAGTTCATGAAGACCGCGCGTCGCTGCCTCAAGCCCGACGGCATGGCGCTCTTCCACACCATCGGCCACGACTCCTCGTCGGTGGCGATGAACGCCTGGACCGACAAGTACGTCTTTCCCAACGCCGTCATCCCTTCCATCAAGCAACTCGCCGAGGCGATGGAGGGGCTCTTCGTCGTCGAGGACTGGCACAACTTCGGCGCCGACTACGACCCGACGCTGATGGCCTGGTGCCGCAACTTCGAGGCGGCGTGGCCGGAGTTGCGCGAGAAGTACGGCGGCGAGCGCTTCCGACGGATGTGGCGGTACTACCTATTGCAGAGCGCCGGCGCTTTTCGCGCGCGCTACTTGCAGCTCTGGCAGGTCGTCGTCTCGACGCGCGGCGTGGCGGGCGGCTACACTTCGATCCGATAGGGCAGGTAAGGTCCTCCGGCGCGCGCGCTCGATCTGGGCCTTTGGCGTGCGGTGCAGGCGGCGGGCGAGTCCCAGCGCTCCCATCGAGGCGATCCACCACTTGGCGGGATCGAAATCCCACCAGGCGTGGCCGATGCGGTAGTCGCCGGGGAACGCGTGGTGGTAGTTGTGCCGGCCCTCGCCGAAGGTGACGAACGAGAGCCACCAGCTGTCGCGCGCGCTCTCCTTGGCGGTGTACGGCTGCTTGCCGCTGGTGTGCGCGGCGGAGTTGACCAGGAAGGTGCAGTGCTGGAACACCACCAGCCGGAGCAAGCCGCCGAAGATGAGCCCGCCCATCGCGCTTCCGAAAGCGAGGCCGATCAGCGTCGGCACGCCGAAGCCCGTGGCGATTCCGAGCGGCAGCCACCAGCGGTGCTGCGCGCGGACCATGGGGTCGGAGAGAAGATCCGGCGCATTGTCGAAGTTCTGGCGCGTGGTGCCGTGCAGCACCCAGCCGATGTGCGCCCAGAGAAATCCCTGGCGGATGTTGTACGGGTCGCGCGCGGTGTCGACGAAGCGATGGTGGTCGCGGTGCTCGGAGGCCCAGACCAGCGCCGACTGGTGGAAGCCGGAGGTGGCGGCGAGCAGGTAGAAAATCTGCAGGCCGCGGCTGCACTCATAGGTGCGGTGGGCGAAGTAGCGGTGATAGCCGGGGATGATGCCTACGGCGCTCACCGCCATCATGACCGTGAAGGCGACGACGTCGCCGGCCCCGATGCCGTAGGCGCGGGCATAGAAGAAGACGCCGGCGGCCGCCGCGAGCGGCGAAGCGAAGAAAAAGACGGAGTTCCTCCAGTTGACGACCCTCTTGGCGGCGCCTTCCATCGCGCAGAGGCTAATGCCCCTCGGTCACGGGATTGTCAGCGCGCAACCAAGCGGTGGGTCGGACCCTGGCGCGAAAAAAAATAATTATTTTTTTTCGGACCGCCCAAAACGAGACCCCTGGGGGGTCTCATTTTCGGACCCCCTGCGCATCCGCCAGAGGAGAAAAACCTGGCCGGCTTCGTGCAGTGCCTCTTCGCGGCGCCGTCCGCCGGCTTCTCGCCTGCCGCGCGCGCCAGGGGAGGAACGATGCGCGCTCATGTCTTGCGCGGCGCTGCAGCGCTGCTGTTGTTGGCCGCGGGTTGTGGAGGGATGGAGGGTCGCTCGCCCGACGAAAGCGACGAATCCATCGAGCACGGCAACCCGCACCCGCTCTCGATGGACGCGGCCGCCAAGGCGCGCGGCGGCAAGCTCAAGTACTACGGCGGGCCGGTCCTCGAGCATCCCAAGGTGGTGGCCGTACTCTGGGGAGACGTCGACGCGCAGGTAGCGGCGCACGCGGGCGACTTCTACGGCGCACTCCTCGCCAGCTCGGCCTTTTCCTGGCTGAGCGAGTACGACACCAACATCGCCGCGGTCGACGGCAGCGCCGGAACCGGCCAGCACATCGGCCGCGGCAACTTCGACAAAGCCGTCCGCATCTCGCCTTCCGCCCACGGCGCTGCGCTCACCGACGCAAAGATCGAGAAGGAGCTGGCCGCGCAGATCAAGAAGCACACGCTGCCCGCGCCCGACGCGAACACGGTCTACATGGTCCACTTCGCCCCGGGCATCTCCATCCAGATGGGCGGCTCCAACTCCTGCGAGTCGGGCGGGTTCTGCGGCTACCACAGCGCCTTCAAGATCAAGGGCAAACGCGTGGCCTACGCCGTGCTCCCCGACATGGGCCCGGGCTCCGGCTGCGACGTCGGCTGCGGCAGCGGTTCCGCGTTCGATCGCGTCACCTCGGTTGCCTCGCACGAGCTCACCGAAGCCACCACCGATCCCGAGGTCGGGCTGGCCTCGAACCTCGCCGCGCCGCTCGCCTGGTACGACTCGTCCGACGGAGAGATCGGCGATCTCTGCGCGGGCAAGAACGGCCGCGTGCGCGCTGGCGGCGTGAGCTACGTGGTGCAGAAAGAATGGTCCAACGCCGCCAAGGCCTGCGTGGTCGGCCGCGCGAAATCCGGCGAAGAGGAGGGAGGGTGATCATGTCGCCCGCGTCTGCGCTGCTCGCCTCCAGCCTCTTGATCGCGGCTTGCGGTTCGGTCGATCCCTCGACGGCCGCCGACGAAGCCGACGCCGCCGCCGCGCCGAGCGCCTTCACCTTGCAGTTCACCGGACGCTACCAGGCGCCGGCCGATGCGCTCGAGCTGCGCCGCGACGGAACGTACGCCGCCCCGGGAGAGGAGGGTCGCTTCCGCAGTCCGCCCGGCCGCCGCGTGCTTCCGCTGCGACTCCAGCTGCGCAGCAGCAACGGTGGCGCATGGACGGCGGTGATCGACGCGTACGACGGAAGACTGCGCGCGATGCGCGGCGGGAGCGAGGAAACGCTGCAGCTCGTCCGCCCGCCGCAGTCGGACGAGGACCTGTGCGACGCGACCGGCGGGCAATGGACCGACGACGATGCCGATCCCCACACCGGCCTCTACTGCGTCTGCGGCGCGGGCACCTGGTTCATCCCGGCCGACGGCGGCTGCGTCCCTTGACGCGCGGGCGGCCAGGCGCTCGGCGCGTGGATTGGCGCGGGAGCGTGCGCATCTTCGGCATTCAAGGGGGGACGCATGAAACACACGAAGATGTCGCGACGGTCGCACCATTCTGGCTCACGGGAGAGCAGCCGCGCCCTGCGTACGGAGATGGAGCACGAGCAGTCGGTGCGCCTGGAGCAGCAGCGCATTGACTTCGAGCGCCGGGCCCACATGGCGCGCAACAACCTCTACGGCCTCGGCACGTCCTGGCAGCCGAGCGGCTGGGTCGACAGCCGGCGGCACTGAAAGATCGGCCCGCTCACCGCCGCGGCGACGAAGCAGTAGCATCGGCGGATGGCCGATCGGGTGGTGGCCGAGCGCTTCGAGCTGCAGCACGTCGCCGGCACCGGCGGCATGGGGCAGGTGTATCGGGCGCTCGACCGCGCCGCCGGCGCAACGGTCGCGGTCAAGTTCCTCCGCGACGACCAGGGAGGCGTCGGGGCGCGCTTCGACCGCGAAGCGCGCCTGCTGGCGTCGCTGCAGCACCCCCACATCGTCCGCTACATCGCGCACGGCGTGACCAGCGAAGGCGAGATGTACCTGGCGATGGAGTGGCTGGAGGGCGAGGACCTCGAGTCGCGGCTGCGGCAAGGTCCGCTCTCGGTCGAGGAGAGCATCGCCGTCGCCGCCCGCACCGCCGAGGCCCTGGCCATCGCGCACGCGCAGGGAGTGGTGCACCGCGACCTCAAGCCGTCGAACCTCTTCCTTCCCGGCAAGGACCCGCGCGCGGTGAAGCTGCTCGACTTCGGCATCGCC
>Ga0307479_10001459_pt1 | contig 21512 bp, 18 predicted proteins | sample atmos_gasesECM4C_FD_203743 | JGI IMG/M metagenome (GOLD analysis project Ga0307479, IMG submission 203743) | Hardwood forest soil microbial communities from Morgan-Monroe State Forest, Indiana, United States - atmos_gasesECM4C_515 | ecosystem: Environmental > Terrestrial > Soil > Temperate...
GCGACCAGCCGAGCTAGATTCATCGTCGCTGCGGGTCACATTCACAACTACCAACGGTTCATGCAGGATGGAGTGCTCTATCTTGTGTCCGGCGGCGGGGGTGCAGCGCCCCACCCGCTGGACCGTACCCCACTCGATCTCTTTCAGGCTCCCGATTTCCCGAATTACCACTACGTGAAATTCGTGCTGGACGGACAAACCTTGCGCGGGACCATGTTCCGGCTTGCGGATCCGACCGCCGGGACGTGGGAGTCGAGAGATAAGTTCGAGGTTCACGCCAACTAAGCTGCTGGTTTCGCAGAACACCCCACCAGAACTGCCCGTCGATCACCTTTCTGTCTCTCAGTCCCGCTTAGTAGTTGCCTGCGCAACGACATTGTTTCCATAAAACCCCGAGTTCGGTCCCGGAGAAGCTAGTAAATGCGGAAATTTATCGACTAACAGGAGAAAGTGCGGCATCGCATGAGCAGGTGACCGATCACGACGAATGGCGCTCGCGGAGCCTCACGCACAGGTGAGGGCACTTTTAAGACACGCGCCCAAAAACAGCGTGCTCCATCGATGTACATTCGTGAGAAGGTGCAATCACAGGGACGCGCCAGCCGAGGCTTTCCGCTCACCGCTCGCGCCTTTGGGACTAGCACCAGGGCCAACAACTTAACGAGGGCTAGCATGGGGAAGGCAAAGATTCTCCTGGCGTTCGTGGCGTTGCTGCCGGTTTGCGCAATCGCGCAAAGCCCCAGTTCCGCGATCATGCCAAAAACCAATGGAGATATAGCCGAATTAAGCAGGAAAGCAGTCTCGGGAGACACTCGGGCTCAGCTTCAGCTCGGAATCGCGTTCGAATTCGGGCAAGGCGTAAACAAAAATATCGAAGAGGCGATGCATTGGTACCGAATAGCCGCCGACCGAGGTGATCCGGAAGCCCAGACCAACCTCGGATACTTGTACGAAATCGGCAGCACTGGCCCCGAAAACCCTGCTGAAGCCGCTAAGTGGTATCTACGAGCTGCCGTGTCTGGCTTCGCTCGGGCGCAATTCAATTTGGGAACGCTTTACCTTCGCGGCGCAGGCGTAGGGCGAAGCGATGAAGACGCCGCGCACTGGATCGGCGAGGCCGCCGACGTGGGATGTCCGACGGCGGTAGCGGCCCTTGGCTACCTGTACACATATGGCAAGGGAGTCCCTCTGGATGAGCAGAAGGCACGCCAACTCATCGAAAAATCGGAGAAGAAAAAAAATGACCCCCGCCTATGTGTAGCGTTTCGCCAAGCTAACGATGGTCCGTTGGTACGCCGATAAAGTGCGTGCGGCCCTACTTACCAACGTGAATTTGGCTCAGTCGTAATAGGCGGGTGCTTTTTTGAGTTTGGCATTCGCTGTGAGATCGTGCTGAATCCACAGTTGGGCGCCGGTCTTCTTCAGGAAAGCTTCAATCGAAGCGCGGCTGGCGGCGGTTTGTTCACGGTTGAAGTCCGTTTTGGGCACCTGGTGTTGGGCGCGTTCCTCAGGGTAGTGATAGAGGTCTCCAGAAAGCACGATCAGTCCCGTCTTAGGCAATTTCAAAAAGAGAACCTGGTGCCCGGGCGTGTGTCCCGGAGCGGACTTAAGGATCACCGTCCCGTCACCGAAAACGTCGTACTCATCATCCTTGAGGATCACGGTCTTGCTTTTCTGGAGCGCGCTGAAGGTTTCCGGAGTGAGGCAGCGCGCAAACGCGGGCGGCTGAGCAAACATGGCGTCGCGTTCTTGCTGCCGCACGAGCCACGTGGCACCGGCGAAATCGTTGGCGTTGGCAGTGTGATCCCAATGGCAATGCGAAAGCGCCAAGTAAGTAATATCTGCGGGCGCGTACCCGACTTCAGCCAATTGCGCTTTTAGCGGCTGGATCACGGTAGCCATGGACGGGTTTACGCTAGCGGGAGCGGCCTTTGTCACACCCTTCCCCGGAGTAACCGCGCTATCTGGTATGACACCCGTATCCCACATGAGGGTGCCTTTGGGGTGCGCTATCAGGAAGCAGGGCACGGCCATTTCGGCGGCGGCGACTTGGCTGGGCGTGAACCCGTACACAGTCGTATCTGCAATCTTTAATTTGCCGCAGTCAAAGATGTAGAGCCTGAGCGATGTCGGCGCGGGCGCATGACGCGTAGTTTGCGCGGTACCTTTCGCCTGGGCTGACTGCCTTACTGCGCTGCTCGCTACCAGCAGCGCGGCAAGCAGCAAGGCAGACGCAATGCGCTCGCGGAGAAACGTCTTGTGCGGTGACATTTTTCTGCCTCTTGGTTCAGGTTTTGACCAGCGACCTAGCTCCGTCGGTCAACCCTGAACAATCTGCACGTTAATCCCCTCCGGATCCTTGACATGAAAACCCGCGTCCACGTTCTCTTCGGGGCTCGCACCGTGCAACTTCAATTCGCGCGTGACCGATTCCTTGTCGAAATGGTCCACGCCAATCGCGAAGTGGTCCACGATACCCGTAGGACTCTTGTGGTGAAGAGAAACCAGCGTCTTGGTGATTCCGAGGCGCACGATTTCGTTGTTTTTGTCCTCGCTTACCACAGCAAAACCGAAAAGCTTCTGGTAGAAATCAATGGACCCCTGCAAGTTGTTAACCTGAATGCTGACGTGATCGATTTTTACGCCTTTGAAACCGAAGTCTTGAAGTCCGGCGACAGCCGTGCCGCCCGCCGCGGTAAGCATCGCCAATCCCTGGATTAATTCTCGCCGGGTGAGTGCACCCTTTTCGAAACGTGCCACAAGGTTGGAAATGATCTTTTCCATACGAGGCTCCTTTCGGCTCTCATGTTGACTGCTTTTTGGCTCTGATCGAATCGTATTCTTCGATAGCGCGCTTGGTACCCTCGTTATCAATATCCGGCGTAAGCGTACCTTTAAATTCATCGTAAAGGCGCACGGTATTCATCACAATTCGTTCCGGCCCCATCCAGTTGTCGAACTTGCCCATTTTGATGTCGGCCGCAGCTGCACCGGCGCTCATACCGCCGTCATAGCGCTTCTTCGCCTCAACCTTCAAGAAGCGGAAATATTCGGCCATCTCCGCCAAATCTTTCTTCCCGCCTACGGGACCGTGGCCGGGGACAATCGTGTCCACATCCATCTTCATGATTTTGTCTACGGACTCCAGCCATTTGGTGATGTAGCCATTGTGGGCATAGGGCACGAGATGGAAAAAAGCCAGGTCGCCAGCGAAAAGGATCTTGTGCTGCGGCAAATAGGCCGTGATGTCTCCCCAGGTGTGAGCGGGACCGGCGAAATGGAATTCGACGACGTTGCCGCCGATGTTGTAGGTGAGGTTGTCTTCGAAGGTGACGCTGGGCGGCGTGAGCTTGCGCACTTCGGTTCCGTCGGCCACGCCTTCTTGTTTCGGCCATGACTTTGGAGTGGCGGGCACAGCCTTCAAGACTTCCTGGCGGCAGTAAGGGTGGCTCAGAATTTGCGCCGGCAGGAAGAATTGGTTGCCGGCCACATGGTCGCCGTGGTGATGAGTGTTGATCAGCTGGGCGATGGGCTTGCCGCCCGTGGTCTTCTTGGCAGCAGCAAGGAACGCTTTGGTCTGCAGCGGAAAGCCAAGAGCATCCAACGCCACGGACCAATCCTCTCCGACAAACAAACCGGCGTTAGAGATCCCGGCGTTGGGAAAACCTGTCCCTCCCTGCTGCTGATAAACGTAAACGTTGGGCGCCAGTTGTCGCAGATCAGTTCTCCATGTCGGCATCAGAGGATATTTGTCATTCACCGGGGGAAGCGGCGTTACGGCTGGCCAGCCCATTCGGCTGGATGATTCATCCACACGCTGCCCGGCCTGGCCCAAAAGAACCTCAAGACCGCCGGCTCCAGCCAACACGGAAGCAGCACCGACCCATGCAGTGCGCGCAACCATTTCCCGCCGTGTTAATTTATCGCCCATATGAACCTCCTCGAGTTCTGACGTGCTACATGCGCCGGATTATGGTGGTGTTCAGGGAGCCCGGTCAATGGATTTTGCGCTGCGGCACACGGGCACGCTCGCTGCGAGGAGCGCCACTATTCGGCTGATCGCTTCAGCTCATCCTTTCCTCGAGGGTGATCAGATGCAAAGGCTTTTCGCCCAGTAAAGCACACCGGCAATTGGCCACCGCGTGGCGTAAAGCAACTTCGAAGGCATTCGCAACCGACGCGGAATTGTGGGGAGAGCCGATTACGTTCGGCAACTCCATGAACGGCCGATTCATGCGGAACTCACCGTGACGTACGGGCTCGATCCACCATGCGTCAATACATGCGGTGAATTGGGGCTTGGCCTTCAGGTGCTCGTAAAGCGCGCCTTCGTCGATGATTTCTCCACGCGCGAGATTAACCAGAATAGCGTCATCTTTCATTAGCGATAGTTCCCTTTCGCCGATCACGCCTTGGGTAGCCCGCGTGAGAGGAGCACTGATAACCAACACGTCCGACGCCGCCATCAATTCGTGAAGCCGATCGAGCGGGGCGATCCAGTCCACCGGTGCGTCTGCCTCCCCGCGACGGTTAATCGCGTGGATGCGCATTCCCAGGCAGCGCATCAGCCGGGCCGTCGCAACCCCATAACCGCCGAAGCCGAAAAATCCGCAAATTTTCCCCGCAAGGATCTTGTTGGGAGTGAACTGGTTGAACTGACCGCGCGAAAGACTCTGATGCTCAACGAGAAGACGCTTTGCGGCAGCGAGCGCCATGGCAGCAGCATGCTCACTCATTTGCTGTGCGTATGCTCCGCCATTGCCAGCTAAGGGTATTTCCGGGGGCAGTCCGTTAAGGGGAATATAGTCGATACCTGCACTCAAAAATTGGATCAGCCTCGTGTTGCGAAGCAGAGGCAATTCTTCTTGCCGAAGTTCTTTGGCTGTATTCCTTGCCAGCAAAACGTCTGTGCGGCTCAAAATGTCGTGCCGCTCGGCGGCTTTCAAATCGGTGAGATACCGAATATCAGCAATCTTGCCAAGCGTCTCCGAAATGATTTTTCGGTGCGCATCGATAGCTTCGAACGAAACTGCGAGTATCATCGTCTCATCCAATCACGGTATAGTGGCGCACAATCGGCCCACGATTTTAAGCCTTTTAGGGAGGCCCTATGTCAAAACGCCTGGTAAGGCGGACGATTTCAGGGGTTGCGCTCTTCACTATCGCGATTTTGGGCGTGCTGTCCGCGCAATCGCAGACAACGCCGCCTCATGCTCCCGATGGTTGGGACCGGCCGGTAGCGAGTTCCACCAAGGCACAGCCTGGGCCGGCTCCGCGTCACGACATTTCCGGAACTTGGGAGCCAGCTAACGGTCCCAGCGATGGCATTCAGGGGACAGGCTCGAAGGCGATGCCCGCCGATGGCAAGCATGAGCCCCCGTATACGCCGCTCGGCCTCGAACTGATGCGCCACTCGAAACCCGGAAATGGCAATCGAGAAGTGCTGCCTGCGGACATCGACGATCCAGTTTTCTTCTGTAACCCTCAAGGCATGCCGCGGGAAGATCTGTACGAACTTCGCCAGACGCAAATCCTGCAGACGCCGTCGAAAATGGTGATGCTCTACGAGTTCAACAAAATCTGGCGCGTGATCTGGACGGATGGCCGGGAATTTCCGAAAGATCCCGAGCCGCGGTGGTTCGGATATTCGGTTGGTAAGTGGGTTGACGACACGACCTTCGTTGTTAACACGGCTGGCACGGATGAACGGACCTGGGTCGATAAAGCCGGGCGTCCTCACAGCAGTGATCTTCGGATCGAAGAACGCTTTCATCGCCCGGACCACGATCACCTGGAGCTCACCGTGACTATCGAAGATCCGAAGATGTACACAAAGCCGTGGGTTGCGCTCGACAAATTCCCATTCAAGTTACTGGGCGACGATTTCGATGTGCGGGAGATGATCTGTTCGCCGGCCGAGACGGCAGAATACAATCGCGTGGTCGGCAGCCAAACGAAATGACGAACACTTGGTACCACTTCGGTTTGACACTCGCTTTTCATTTAGTAGAAGAGCGCCATTCAAGGAGGTCTTCCATGAAAGTTAATTTTGCCGCTCGTGCGTCGTTTCTCGGGGTGCTTTTAGCGATTTCGTCGCTCGCACCGGGCCAGGAACCCGCGAAGAAGGCCTCGGCCAGCAAAGGTGAAGACCGCGCCGCGTTGGAAAAAGAGCTGTGGGACGCCGACCAGCAGTGGCTGTGCAGTTCCGGCGCCGGTCCATATCACAAGGACTACAAGGAATGCATCGAATTCCGCAACCAATACTGGACGAGCCAATTTTTCGAGATATCGCCGGAAGGCCAGGTGCAAACGAAGGCACAGATGATTACCGCGCAGCGCGCCATACATCCCTCGCCCGGAGTCGGCCCCTACCCCGATGATTTCAAGCTGATGGCTGTCTACGGAAATTTTGCTCTAGCCACCGATCATACCCGGCTAAAGCGTCAAAGCGCCGACGGCAAGATCAGCGAAGTCGAAGTTCGAGTATTGCGGATGTTCGCCAAGGAAAACGGCAAGTGGAGACCGGCGGGAGCGGCTCTCGTACCGATACGGAAATAGATCGGCGGGCCGTTGGCTAGTCTTATCTGACGGGAATCGATCAGCTTGGATCGATGCGGTAAACCCACTCTCGAGCACTGCTGACATTGACATGCTGGAGTATTTCTTCTACCACCGTGTGCTGCGGCGCAAGTATGCAAACTGGGTCAGTGGCCGCGGCATCTCCGGCGAGCAAGAAAGCCTGGCAACGGCAGCCACCAAAATCGCGCGTGCGGCGGTCGCAGCTTCGGCAGGGCTCGGGCATCCAGCTTTCGTCGCGGAAGCGGTTAAATGCCGCCGAGTCCTCCCAAATCCATTGCAACGCGTGCTCGCAGGCACTCGGAAGGTCGAGTCCTGGGATCACGGCAGCGGCATGGCAAGGCAGCACGCGACCCGCAGGATCGATGAGCATCTGCTGATGTCCCCAGCCGTTCATACAGGGCTTGGGGTACTTCGCATAGTAGTCTGGGAAGACAAAATCGATGCGCAACCTGCCTTTGAGCCGCTCACGGGCGGCTTCCACGATTTCGATGGATTGCTCAAGCTGCTGCCGCGTGGGCAATAATGCTTCACGATTGCGGAACGCCCAGCCGTAATATTGCACGTTCGCAATTTCGAGGCGTTTCGCTCCCGTCTGCTCGGCGAAGGCGATCATCTCTTGCAGCCGACCAAGATTGCGCCGATGCACCACCATGTTCACTGTAAAAGCGATGTGCCGCTCGCGAATCATTTGCGCGATACGCACTTTGAGCGCGTGGCTGCGAGTGCCGGAAAACTCATTTGCCGGCGCTTCCCCACTATCCTGAAAACTTAGTTGTATGTGATCGAGGCCAGCCTCGATGAGTTCGTCCAGCCTGCGTTCGTCGAGACCAACTCCGGAGGTAATCAGATTCGAATAGAGTTGCGCCGCGCGAGCTCCGCCTATAAGTTCGGTAAGATCGGACCGCGCCAGAGGCTCGCCACCTGTGAGGTGCAACTGCAGAACGCCCATCTCGCCGGCTTGCTGGAAGATCGACAGCCAGTCAGCCGTGGAGAGCTCGTCGGACCGGCGCTGCATCTCGAGCGGGTTCGAACAGTAGACGCAATGCAGCGGGCAGCGATGAGTGATCTCAGCGATCAACGCGCGGAGCTGGTACTTCATACGTATTCAAGGGCACCTCTGTCGCGCAGTCGCGCCAGGAGCGCCACAGCCTCTGTCTCAATTCTAGCCGGTTCCGCAGAAGGATACTGCCGTTGCAGTTCCGCGACGATCTCCGATAAGTTGCGTTCCCCGTTACAAAGCTCGACGATCGTGCGTGCCGGTCCTTTTAGGTGGAGCGCACCTTCGGGAATCAGCAGCAGATCTTCCGTACTTCCTGCCGGGTTCAGCCTGCAGCCCTGCGCAAGCCTCGGCACACGATTCGATTCAGGCACATTCATTTCGGCACGGCTTCAACTGCCGGCTGGAATGCTCCGGGAGGCGGCCAGCCCGGGGCGACGTAAGCGAAGTACAGCGCGTCAAGCTGCGCCCACAAAATATCGCACTTGGCGCGCAGGGCTTTGAGTGCGAGCTCTTGCTCGGCCTCCGTGCGAGCGTGCTCGATGACCCAGTTAAGAGCGAACTGGGCGTCTTCCGGCGCTTGCGTAAGCCGGGCGTCGAAATAGGCCAGCCCGCCGCTCAGCCAAGGATAATGCTCGCGGAGCCGATCGATCCGAAGAGCGATTAAATCTCGGGAGAATAGTTCGGTGAGTGAAGACGCTACCGCTTCGAGAAAACTGCGCTTGGAGACCAGATCCAGATACCCATTCACTGCGTAATAGACGCCCGGTAGAATTCCCCTCAAAGAAGTGACTTGCTCGCGTTTGAGGCCCGTGGCCTCCGCCAAAGCTATCCACTTCTCGATGCCCCCTGGATGACTGCCATCGCCATCATGATCGATGATCCGTTTGCGCCAAGCACGGCGAAAGGCGGCGTCATCCGTTCGTGAAAGGATGATCGCGTCCTTGATAGGAATGATGCTCTGATAATAGTACCGGTTGAGTGCCCAGGCCTGTAGCTGCGCGCGGGTAAGCTTGCCTTCGTGCATCAACTGATGGAAAGGATGGCGATGGTGGTATCGCTCCGGGCCGATGGCGCGCAGGCGGACTTCCAGTCCAACCGGAGCGGCATACTTTTGCTCGGCGACAATTGTCACAGTGCTAACTCCAGACCGTCGTGGGCCACTTCCCAGCCGGCTTCCCGAACCGTCCGGTACTCCCTGCTCTCTTCGTCCAGGATTGGATTGGTGTTGTTGATGTGAATAAAAATCTTGCGTGGCCGGCGCAGAGTCGCGAAAAGTTCGAGACTGCCACCACGGCCTGAAAGCGGCAGGTGCCCCATTTGTCGCGCCGTGCGCGTTATGCCTGGAATGCGCAAAGGTTCGTCGTCGCTCCAGAACGTCCCGTCAAAAAGCAGGATATCGCAATTCTCCAAGGTTCCGAGCAAAGTATCAGAGACGCAAGCGACCCCGGGGAGGAATGCCAGCGTTCTTTCATTGGAATTCATACCTGAATCGGCCCGCGAGTCCGGCGACATCAAAAGGCCGATCACGGCATCGTGGGGATTCAATTCCGACTGTCTTGATGCACTTACAAAACCCGGAAAGGAACCGGGAAGAGTCAGGGCTTCCAGGCGCGCTCCTCCGACGGAAAAGGGCTGATCGAGCAGAATATCCTGCCAGCACACCTGACCGGAGAAGCGCGCCAAAACGCCAAACAAGCTGTTGTCCTCAGTGAGGATTTTGCGAACCGAGGGCGTTGCATACACGCGAAAGGAATGAAATTCTCGAAGAAGTAACAGGCCGAGGACCTGATCCAATTCGGCGCTCGGGAGAATTACATCACGGATGGGCGATTCGCGGCCTCCGTCCCGAGGCCAAAGCTCGGACATCGATTCAATTTGCACTCGAAGATCGGGAGAGGCGTTGACGAGACTCCACTGCCCTGGAGCAGTGCTCGACGCAAGTTGAGTTTGTGTTCGGGAAGAACCGGGGAGGCTGCCATCACGCATCCGGTGGCAGTTTGGACAGGCACAATTCCACTGAGGAAATCCGCCGCCCGCCGCGCTGCCCAATATCTTCACGCGCATTTCGAAGACGGCAGACTATAACCGCGGTGCAACGATTTCAGAAGCTACGACGAACCTTACAGCCGTGCGATCGACGATTTAGGACAACTCGCCATTGCTGTAGGAGTTGATTTCGCAGCTAAGGCAAATTTCTTCAACTTGCGGAGTTTCCCATTCCATAGGCTCACCTTGTCAGTAGCCAGTTGCTACTGGCGCATATAATATCAGCCCAAACGCCATGCAATCAAGCACCAAAGTAGAGAGGGTCGTACCGATCCTGGAGGGAGATAGTGGCTCGTCGCTGCGCACCTTTCGGGCGCTCCAATATCGTGATTTTCGGCTGCTTTGGACAGGGTTAGCGGTATCCGCGGTCGGCACCTGGATGCAAATTGTTGCCCTAAGCCTGCTCGTCCTCGACTTGACTCATGGCTCCGCAACAGCATTAGGAATCGTTTCCCTAACCCAGGCTCTTACGTTCCTCCTATTTGCCGCAATCGGCGGCAGCTTTGCAGATCATTTCGATAGAAGGCGTCTCCTGCTGGTAACGCAATGCTTGTTGATCGTATTTGCCGTTCTGCTTGGCATTCTGACGCTGACCGGACTGATCCGCTTCTGGGTAGTCCTCTTGTTGGCTTTTGCGAGCAGTTCTACGCTGAGCTTTGACCAGCCGGCGCGTAATGCGCTGATCACCTCTCTGGTCCCAAAAGAGCACCTGATGAATGCCGTCTCGCTGCAATCTGCTGTGTTCAATGGCGCTTCAATTCTGGGACCTGCTCTGGCAGGGTTGAGCCTGAGCAAAATCGGCTATTCCGGAAATTTCTTTTTGAACGCGGCGAGCTTTCTGGCAGTGCTCGCAGCGCTTCTATTTTTGCGCATACCGAAAGCAGAAAACGTTCTCAGGCGGAGCGGACGATTACTGGATTCAGTGCGCGAGGCACTCCAATACGTGCGGCGCGATGCGGTGCTGCCCACGGTCGTCCCGGCATACGCAGCGTTGCTGTTTTTTGGACCATCGGCAGCCTTGGCGCTGCCAGTATTTGCCAAACAAATTCTGCACGTCGGACCGACGCAACTGGGCGTTTTGTTTTCATCCATTGGGGCAGGCACAGTGGTAGGTGCGTTGATTTTGGCATCACGCTCAGACACGACCCACAAAGGACGGCTCGTGTTTGGTTCAATTCTGCTGTGGACCGTAGCTCTCGCGGCGTTTGGCTGGAGTGGGAGTTTGCGCCTTGCGGTTCCCGCCCTGTTTATTTTGGGAGCCGCGCAAAATGTGGCGGGCGCGACCACCATTGCACTGCTTCAGATGCGTGTTCCGCTCGAGATGCGAGGGCGCGCCATGAGTCTGAATACCCTGCTGATCATGTGCGTTCGGCCGCTGGGAGATTTTCCCGCCGGCGCAACGATGAGCTGGCTAGGCTTCCGCCCGACCCTCCTGCTCGGCGCCATGCTGGTAGGCGCAGTGTCGGTAACTTTATTCGGCACCGCCAAAACGTCCGCGTGAAGGTGTCTACTGCTGTACTTTTTAAGTTAGTGCAGTCAGACCACCGGATTTCGACGCTAAGCCTGTACAGCCGTTAGTGTGTAGGAGAAGCATAAGGACTGCGGGAATCAATAAGGGCTTAGAATCGAGCTGAAGCCCGAAGAACTTCCACATGTCATTTAGCCTCAACGCCATTACAATCAATGAGGGAAGGAAACAAATACTGGACGAACGGACAGTTAAGGTTCCAGCTACGAAACTGTCCCTAGGGACTTTAGGCTTATCAAGGAGCGTTCGATCACGCGAGGATGGCTGTTACGCCGTCGCTGCGAGGCTTAGAACGAGGGATTGAATGTTGTGAATCGACAGACGCGACGGAACACCCGTAGCGCCGTTGCTCAGTTTGGGGTGATGTTCACCAAAGCTAGCGCAAGAAAAACCTTCAGCATTGCTTACTTGGGCGGTTCACTGAGAGGCGGTCTTAAGATAGAATGCGCAAGTTTTTGTCAGCCGTGATTTTCGCTCTGTGTTCGGCCAGCGTGGCCTTCGCTCAGGTTCCATCTCATAATCGGCACAATCCCAACATCTCTTCCATGAGCGCGATCTACGGCGCTGTAAATCTAGAACCCCGAGGGCTACAGGCTGACATCGAAGCTTGGATGGGCAACAGCTTCGATTATGACGTTAGCTACTCAGCATGTCCCAAGCCGAATGGACATTTTTTCTGCACGGCTTATATCGAAGCCTCTACGGTCCGGCCCTACCAAGCATATGCGATGCAGACCCTGGCGAACAGCAATGGCTGGGTGCTGGAGAATATGTTCCTACATGGAGACATTGACCTTGGTTATTCCTTCGCGTGGTCCCACATGGATCAGTTCGATGCCTTTGACCGCGCATCTGACAATGTCGCGAACGCCGTCAATGGAGTCTTGACTTATGACCACAAAAACTATACGGATGTCAGCGTATCGAGCTATGACGGGGGCTCAGTCACCATCTCAAACATGCTCTATGTAGGATTTATGGAGCCGTTCGACCAAATGAATTTTGTGATCTTCACTGCGCGTGTTGGAGGCTCGGTAACTTATCAGTATTGGAATGGTGCATGGTCCACACTCACAACTCAATCAGACAGAACTTCTGGCCTTACTGTTACTGGCGAAGTCTATTGGTATCCCCCTTCAGATTGGGCACAGACATCGGTAAACGGGTCAAAAACGAAGTATTGGGTACGCGTCGTGGTTAGCGGTCAATCAAGCTCTCCAGTGTATTCGACGCTCAAGGGGGACAAGATCACTCCTACCGCCGGCGGCACCAACGGACGAGGATGGGATGGCACGCAACCTACCTGCCTAGGAAATAGACCGAACGGATCCTCATGCATCATCAATGCCGATACCCGACTGGCATATAACGCGAATCCGCCAGCGGCTTCGACCGCTCATTTTCGTTGGCAAAGCCGAGCGACAGATGGTTGGGCGGCAAACTACATCTGGTTAAATCCTGTCGATACGCAGTCTGGCAAGTTGACAATCGCGACATGGCTCGAAATGCTGAGTAACGGCTCCCCCGAAGGAGTGATGTTAGACGATATAACGAACTTCCCCATGTCAGGTGTGATGCCGCACACGGAAGTGCCAACGCAGTCTGCCTGGGTAATTGCTCGCCAGGCGCTGACCTCGACCTTGCAGAGCGATATGCACGCAGCTTACGGCTCGAATTTTTCGCTAGGGGGAAACACGACCCACGATTCAATTTGCTACTACCTTAATTGGTGTTACGAGGAAAGCGTGCTGTATAGCAGTTGGGCGCTTCCTGGAGGCTTGGGCGGGTTCCTTCTCGTTGACCATACTTATCACCAACTTACTTACGATGCGGTGCTCCCAGCGAATGGCAACACCAACAATGCTAAAGCCTACTTTTTGTGCTACGAAAGCACTACTTCATATCTTCCCCCGGGACAGGACAGTACGATCACCACCTGGCACTATTGGGATCGAGGTAATCGTGGCCCGATGAACTGCTTGGCCCAGCACTACATGGGTTGGAACAGAAACGCGGGGATCAGTTACCACACTCAGGGCGCGGGATTCTTTTATGCTCTAACCGATGAAGTCTGGACCTACGCACCAGCCACTACGATTACGGCAGACTTGAGAAGCGATACGACCAGCAACTCCAAGAAGATCTTCCTGGCAAGCGCCAGCGGTTGTCTCAACACAGCTCTTAATAACGGCACCCAGGCAGGTTTATTGATCGGTGCAAACGGAGACACAGTGTTGGGGACGATCAGCGGCACGACTTTCATCACGGTAGATAGGATTTACAACTCCTATCCCTCCGGAACTCCTGCCCGGTGCATAGAGTTGCGGCATCAATCGCAGTTGGCAAATCCCCCCCCAGTCTCGACAGTCTATGCCTGGGCGACATGGTTTCCAGCCTTGGGAGTGGACATCGGTACGCCTGATCCTAGTGGATATAACGCTGGGACACGGACAATGCCCTATAAGACAGGCGGTTCACCGGATTGCATTTCGGGACTATCCTGCAGGGGCGAACGGGCCAACGATTGTGGCAACAGCGGAAACGGAAATTGTGCGAGTCTTCAACGCAGAGACTTTACCAAAGCCATAGTGCTCTATCGTGATCGGCAATACCGTACGAAAGATGTTGAATTGGATACGTATTCGAGGCCTATCCCTCTAGGCGGCACTTACTACCCTCTTAAAGCCGATGGCACAACAGCAGAAGCGGTGACGTCGATTGAACTGCGTGGGTCGGAAAGTGTCATCTTGATGAAGTCCCCAGTAAACAACCCAAGGTGAGTACAAGGACCTCGGCTCTCGGCCCTGGTCTTGCCTATATTCAGGCCATAACAAACTTTTTCCAGCTACAGCTGAAGCGGGCAAACAGGTCGAGCAGCAAGGTAAACGCAAACATACCTCCCGACGTGGAGCCATTGGACTAGGCGCACTTGTCCAAATTCCTTCCCATTTTGCCGAATTACTTCCATTTCGCGCCAGAAGTTGAGGGCTGCTTGTCGACAGAAGTAATTTAGAATCAGATAGATCCAATCGCATCCGCTCTGCAAGTTTTCCAATCTATGGAGAGGTAAATGCGATAGGAAGGATGGCAACGGACACAGGTCTAGCCAGATTCTACAGACGGAAACCCAGAGGCTGCCGACTTCAGTACTTACCTTGTTAGTAGACACTCCTCGACTTAGGCACCGAAGCAGAGAGGCCATTAGCCCTTTCAGTGTAACCTCGACATGATACTCGTCAACATTTCAAATATATGGTGGCTGCCGGGTAGGATGAAACGCAACCTGGCGATCTTTACGTATCTATTGAAGAGTTCTAGCGCGCTGAATTCTGGCGTCTACATTAACAAGATCAAAGTGTGCCGGGATCGGCTGGCCGACTACTTTGCCGCTCCCGAAGTGACTCACATCGAGAAGTACGGGGTAGAGGGCAAAAGCGTTACGGTATTACAGCCGCTGACTGGTCTGCCGTTCTCATACCGGTCGGTAGCGGTCGCAAGGGCTAGTGCGTCCTTGCTCGCACGGCGAATCCGCAACTCCTTTCAGGAACGCTACTTGCTCTGGATCAACACCATCAGCCCGCTAGAGTGCGCTTTGGCGGAAGTGCTTGCCGAAGGTGCAGAGCATGTGGTGTTCGACAGCTCCGACGACATGACAACACTCGAACACTCGGATTCCGACGGGGCAACTCAACGCCTGGAGCGTACCCTCCAAATTGCTGACACCGTACTTTGTGTCAATCAACACGTTTACGATCTCATTGAACATCCGAATAAGAGAATTTTTCGAAATTGCACTACGTTCGAAACCTTGCAGCGCACGCAGCCTAATTTCAGGTTAGCCCCGTGGTATCCAAAAAAAAACGGAGCGACCTATATCGGTTTCATAGGCAGTATCACAGAAGACCGGATCGACAGAGCCTTACTCCATGTTGTATTTAGTAGGTTGCCCCACTGCACATTTTTGTTCTTTGGTTACTGCGATAGCCTGCCTCTCGTGCAATACCTGCGCTCTTATCCGAATGTTCGAGTCCTCGATCCGGTGTCGAATCACGATCTGGGCGAAATCATTCGAGGATTTGACGTCGCCATCGTTCCGCACCGCGACAACACCTCTACTCGCGGCAACGATTTGCTGAAAGTGATGGACTACTTCGCCCGCGGCGTTCCTGTGGTGAGCACGGGCGTATCGGACGTGCAGGCCTACGGAACGGCCGTCCGAGTCGCAAGCAATCCACTGGATTTTGTCGATCGGATCCAAGAGCTATTGGCGGGCACGGATCGTTACGATTCTTCCTTGGCGATTTCAATAGCCCATGAACGTTCATGGGAGCGTCAGGTGCCAAGGCTCAGCGAGTGGTTAATACTTCAGCAGAACGGTAAAAGGCGCTTCTGCCGCGATCAGCGTGAAAGGCCGGCAAATCAGGACCAAAATGGAATCTGATGACTCCCGATACCCGAGCAAACCAGCAAACCTTCGCTTGAGCGGTTCGGAGCTATATGTTGGATCGAGTCTTCAGAGCCTGCAATGCCAACAAAGAGTTTTCCCACGTTCGCGCCCCAAAAGCGGTCACGCGTGGGACGGTCCGCAGCCCCCACAGCAGAACCCGAAGCTTGGCCGTTCGGCGCAGGGCTTGAATGGCCGAATCCGCAAAGGGACTGGTCAGTCGCGAATTCGCTTGACGTAACGAGATGTTCGCAGTCACAAAATAATTTCGTGCTTGATCGATATTACCGGAGAGAAGGCGCTGCTTACCCTTCTGTAAATAAAGATAAGCCTTGATAGACGCGAGACGGTTAAGCAATAAAGACCGGGTCTCCGTGGAGAGGCTTAGGCTGTTATGCAACTTGGTGAGAACACGCTCCAGAGCTTCCAGCATTCTCATGTCATCTGAACTGAAGGCTTTGGAATGAACACGGCGCAGTGCAAACACGTTTGACTGATACGCTACCTTCGCGGCGCGGGACGCTATACGTAAACACAAGTCGTAGTCTTCAGGACCACACACTCTTTCATCGAAGAGGCCCGCATCAATGATCGCCTGCTTACTTGCTACCGTCGCCGACGGAACAATCTGGCTGCCGTAGATCAACAACTCCTCAAAAGTCATCGGAGGCATCGAGCTCTGCATAAAGGTCCTGCGAGGTAGTGGAGTGTCGCCGAAAAGAACGGCGTTGGTATAAACAAGATCCAGAGATGGCGTTTCTTCGAATAATTTTATCTGCGCGGCTAGATATTCGGGCGGCCAGCGATCGTCGCTGTCCAGAAAGGCGATGTACTTCCCTTTCGCAGCTCTAATTCCGGTGTTGCGAGCTGCGGAAGGGCCACGATTCGTCTGTTTGAGGTATACGATCCGGTCTTGATATGGGGCAATAAGATGCTCCAGCATCTCGCTATCGGGCGAGCCGTCATTCACGAGGACGACCTCGAAATCAGTGAAGGTTTGTGCAAAAACGGAGTCCAATGATGCAGGGGTATATTCCACGCAGTTATATGCTGGAATGATCACGCTAACGGCTAGACAGTCACGCCCCATTGCCACTCTTTTGATCGGTTTCAATGGTGCAAGTCATTAAGAGCCCTTGGTGTTATCCAGTTGTCTTTATGAGTTCCCACTCAAGGTCGGTCGGCACTGCCATCTGCCTCAAGCTCTCGAGCGTTTTTGTAAGGCTCAATGCGCGGTTATAAGTGCAAACGATAATGCTGATCATGTTTTCGAGGTACCTGAGTGATCAGTTCCTGTCGCAAAGAAAGACTCGGCTCCAGGTGCGTTACGCCCTGCCAACTGACTGTCTCTTCGACGAAAAAGTTAGCCACTTTGTACGCCCTGGCGATGTATCGGGCCGTCGGCACATGATAGACGTGCAGCGATACTACATAGGCGCCCCTCAGAAGGTTCATGGTGATCTGCGCGACGAAGGAGGTGGCCATAGCAGTCGATGTCGGTGCCGCAACTTGCGAAAGTGGGAGATTATAGTCACATATCGCGAGGCCGTCGGTAGCGCGGTGGACGAGAAGTCCAAGCTGGCAATCCTTGAGTTGCTCACTCGGGTGGACCGTGAAGTTGAGTCGAGCCTTCTCTCCAGGCGAGAAGTTTCCTTTGGGAAGACCCTCAACGTCCTGCAGCGAGATGTCCTCAATTAGCGTTGGAAATGAACTAGCACCCGCTGAAGGCTCGCATAGGTACCCGGTGAGGATTTTGGCAGTCGGGCCGATCGTGGATACGGTGCCAGTCTTCAGGAGTAGGGTTTGCCCACAAAGGGTTTGTACTGCCTGGAGGTTATGGGACACAAAGATCACGGTAGTGCCTTCCTCTACCACCTCGCGCATGCGATCTAAACATTTCTCCTGAAACTGCATGTCACCGACGCTTAAGACTTCGTCCACCAGCAATATATCGGGATCGACGTGTGCGGCCACAGCAAAGCCGAGTCGCGCGTACATGCCCGAGGAGTACCGCTTTACAGGCGTATCGATGAAATCGCCGACTCCAGCGAATTCCACAATTTGATCGAATTTACGAGCAACTTCCTGGCGTTTCATCCCCAAAATGCAGCCGTTCAAATAAACGTTTTCCCTGCCAGTAAGGTCGGGATGAAATCCGGCTCCGACCTCAATCAGAGCGCTCACCTTGCCGTGAATATTGACAGCGCCCTTGTTCGCCCTGAGGATTTTGCTTAGTAACTTCAGAATCGTACTTTTGCCCGCGCCATTAGCGCCGACGATTCCCCACGCCTCACCACGACGAATCTGGAAGCTAACGTCGCGAAGCGCCCAGAACTCGCGTTCGTGGAGTTCTCCATGTCCATCTCTGGAAAATGCTACCCTCGTGAGCGCTGGAATCAGGTCGCGAAGGGAATCATGAATTTCTCCCTTCTTGAACTTCTTCCATACTCCGTCGAATTCGATTGCGATTTCGCTCATATGAAATTTCTAGATACTCTCTGCAAACGACGCCTCCGCATGCTCGAAAATCTTCCAAGCTGCCAGCAGGCCCAGGATCGCCCAGGTTGCGGCATATGCCAGCCAAGGCAGTGAGGGAGCTTCGTGGCGGACAATCGTGTTATTCAAGGCTTCAAGTAGCGAACCCAAGGGATTGAGCAGCAGTAACGGTGCCCATTTGCCTATCATCCGGGCTTCGTAAAACACTGGTGTAAAAAATATTCCAAACGTGAGCAGGACATCCACGAGGTACTTGACGTCTCGGAAGAAGACATTCGCGCAGGAGAGAAACATCGTTAGCGCCGCGGTGAAAAGGATGATCAAGCCAACAATCAGGGGTACCCAGAGTAAATATATTGTGACGCCCACCCGACCGAAGATCAGCAACACAATGACCACGGACGATGCAACGGTCGTATCGAAAAGACTTGCCAACACGGCAGCAAGCGGAAGAACCTCCCGAGGGAAATAAATCTTCGTAACGAGATTAGTGTTGCTGAGCATGCTCTGTGTGCCGAATTTTATTGCACTCACAAAAAATGCCCAGGGAAGTGACTTCAACGCGATACTGGAAAGATCACTGAAGTTAATATGGTTCCCTGAGGTCATGAGGAAGGCAATACGAACCAGCACTCCCGCCCCGACGATCAGCAAGGGCATCAGAATCGCCCAAAAAAACCCCATCATCGATTGCTTATACCGGGCTTTGATGTCCCTCCAGGTGAACATGTAGAGAAGATCCCGATACTGTATAAGCTCATGGAGGGATTCTGCTAAGGTCGGCGTTTGGCTCATATCTTGGTTGCTCGAGTTCCGTGAAGCCTCTCATGCCCCGGATCAGTTCGAGCTAAACCAATCGCACGAGCAGGCCGGAACGGAAAAAAGAGTATCTCAACTTGAATTAGGCTGCTGACGGCGCGTCGCTTGGATACCAACCTTGCTTCTCGCACTCCTCGTTCCATAACGCCCGGGCCCTTCTGTGCTCATCTAATTGATGCTAAATTAGTTATGCTGCGCATATAGACAGAGCTTCTCGGCCAAATGGGAAAGAAACTATCCAAAATAGGAACTAATTTGGGGTTATTTCGCCAAGCTCAGGTTCCCGAATACAGCGACCACAATTTGCCCACCGGTCCTTTTATCAGGGTGTTTGGTAATCAGATCCAAGGAATGCAGCGTTAGCTTCCGGCTTTCAGCTTGATTTCCGCCGTTTCGCCTTTTACTTCAACCCTGGTGCCAAAGGGCTTTGACGCGTCGGCCAGACGCTGGAGTATATAACCCGCTCTCAAACCAGCGGCAGGCGCGGGCAAGCCGCGTGTATCCAGGAACTGGTTATTGGTGTACTCGTTGTGAACATCGGGCTGCCCCTCGCCGATAACATTCAAGGCGATCGGCCGAAGCGAAATGGCCTTGAGGGACTTGGCCTGAGACGGGCCCTGAAACTCGACGGTCGCTACCACACTCTCCCAGCTCATGGGTTCGTCAATGTAGGTCAACGTCGGCGGCGCGTTGTAAATAAAATTGCCCAGGTCGTAGAAGATGGGCCGGCCGTGATAAATCTCGACTCCGTGCAACAGGGGCGCGCCGTGCATGACGATGATGTCCGCGCCTGCATCGATTTCCTCGTGCGTCCACTTCTTCAGCCAATCGTTCGGGGCCAGCCGCTCCGGCATTCCTTCGGTAAAAATCGTCGCGAACGAATGATTTGCGAACACGTGGTTATGTTGGTACACGATCACCACGTCAGCGTGCTGGCGGGCATCACGAATACTTTCAAGGATGCGCCGCGCATCTTCCGGATTGGGCGTGTTGGCGGGCGCGCCGGGCAAGTCTTGCGTGGCCTCATTTTCTTTGTCGCCGGCTTCCACGCGCAGCTCATTCACTCCGGGGCGGTCCGGGGTGGCGCTTCCTCCAGGCGTAATCAGACCCGACGCGCTTGCGATCAGGGCAATGGTGCCTTTCGGCGTGTGCAGATAACCCGGCGCCGCAGCATCGGCTAGGTTGGTTCCCGTTCCGGCATGAACGATCTTCCGCTTTTCCGCCTCACGGAGCGTATTCTGAATCCCCGCCACTTTCAGATCGAAGGCGTGATTGCCGGATAACGCCACTAAGTTAAAGCCGAAAGTCTTCAGCGCATCGAGCGCTTCAGGCGGAGTGAGAAAGCCCCTGCCCTCCTGGACGGTCTCGCCTTTTTCGGCGACCGCGGATTCCAGGTTGGTGAAAATGACGTCGCCTTTCAGCAGTTCCTGGATCACCGGCACGGCCCCCGGGGCGGTAGTACGGATATCCGACCGGATCATCGACTGTCCGGTCAAGGTAATGGTTATCGCATTCGCCGTCACATTCGATTGGGCGCGCACGGCAACGCCCACTGCGCATACGATCGCGAACAGAAGGACGAGGCAGGCTATTCTCGCGAACCGGCCAATCTTCAACATTGTTGCCAACATTGTGGCCATTGGGGTGTGATCTCCTTCCTGGGTGAGACAGACGGAAATTACACCATCGTCGGGTAATTACAAGTGGCATTGCGCGGACGAGTCAAGCCGTGTAAGTAGGGTTTCCGGAGACTGGCCCGAGGTTCCGAAAATGCAGAGCATTTTTAGCTTAGCGGTGCGGCGACAGCGAATGTATGCGGGGAGGGAACATCGTCGGAGCCGTGCCGGTGAGCTAAAAATGGATTGAACTAAACCGCTGCTACGCCGGTGTCCTATGGGTTTTGTTTGGTGAATCGGAGACGTCGAAGCGAGAGCAAGCCGTAGGGAAATGCTGAAGGGATCCCGACTGGCCGCGGTGGGGGGCGTTCAGCGGGCTCGCACAGGGCAGAATGTTGGATTTTTGGTTGACGCCTAGAGCTTCAGGACTCCGTGAGACGAAACGATTCCGTTGACTCGACGGCTTCGAGTTCTTGGTGAGATCGATTTGAAGTCGCGCAGGATGAATCATGACGTGTCTTTAATGGCCGGCGAAGAGCTAACCCCGGGCAGATTGGCCACCGGGATCATGTGGCCGCGATGACAAACGGGGCATTCGCGTAGAGAACGGCCCGTGAGTCTCTCGTATCGATCACGATAGTCCTCCGGTGTCGCAGGGTCAGAAGAACTTTTCGTTGGAGGAGTGATGCCGAGAAGTTGGCGACACTGCTCCAACTTCTCCTGGCGATGAGGATTGGCAAGGAATCCGTAGTAGCGAATGCGGTGGAACCCGCTGGGTAGAACGTGTAGGAGAAATCGCCCGATGAATTGGTCTGCCGAGAGGGTCATGGTCTTCTCCCGATTGTTGTCGCGGTAGTCTCTCCAGGTGAACTTGACCTCACCACCTTCGATGTCGACGATCCGATGATTGGAGATGGCCACCCGGTGGGTGTAGCGGCCGACGTAATCCACCACTTGCTGTGGTCCGGCGAATGGCGGTTTAGC
>Ga0307479_10001461_pt1 | contig 21498 bp, 27 predicted proteins | sample atmos_gasesECM4C_FD_203743 | JGI IMG/M metagenome (GOLD analysis project Ga0307479, IMG submission 203743) | Hardwood forest soil microbial communities from Morgan-Monroe State Forest, Indiana, United States - atmos_gasesECM4C_515 | ecosystem: Environmental > Terrestrial > Soil > Temperate...
TGGTTCGGAATGTTCCGAAGGACAGCGGCCTCTTGTCAGAAAACATCGGCGTGAAAACGTCCACACGCGGTTCCGACGAATTGCGCGGCGCGGCGTTCATCGGTCCAAAGGGCAAGGCGTTCTACCCGGCCCGAGAAAAGAGCCTTGGGAAAAAAGGTCGCTCTCGAATGCCGGTCGTTACTATCGCGCGATTCCTTGAATTCGGGACTAGCGAAATGCAGGCTCGGCCTTTTATGACACAGTCGTTCGAACAAGAAAAAGGTCACGCGCTGGAAAAGATCATTGCAGTGATCCGAGAAAAGCTCGGACTGTGATGCGCTTGCCGCAATCCCTAAGTGTGAGCTTCCGGCTGACGGTCGCACTTTGGTTGAATCTTCGGCTCGGAGTTGAATTCATCCTTTACGCTACTGGACAGCCCGTCCCCAAGGTTCCGTGGCATTGGTTGGTCATCGAATTGTCAAAGTCGGATTTGATTTGGCTTATGAAACTGTGTGTGGAGGTCGGCGGACGATTCGCCCGGGCCGACTGGAGCATGTTGAACGAATGGCTCGCGCAAATGCCGTAACACGGATTTGGGACAGTGGAGTTCAATTCAGGAGTAACAAGGAGTTTTTGTATGCCTAACTATACCCCCGAAGAAATTCTAGCCGCCGCAGGACTCTCGGACCTGACCGGCCCACGCGCCGATTTCGCGTATCGCAAAATAATTGACGACCATGAAGTCCTAGCCATCGCGGAAAGACTTTCGCGCGAGGCATTCATCGTGGCCGCACTCCAGTCTATGGACAGCGGTCAACGTTCGCGTTTGGCGAAGCGCACACGGCCCGAACCAGCGCCGGTCGTTCGTTGGGCTGTGACCATTGCCCCGGTATCGCAGCGCCCGATGATTAAAGCAACTTTCGGCGGGGAGGAAGTGTTTTTTGACGGCGCGCCTGAAAAGGCCGCGCATTTTGTTTGGCACGGTGAAAAGCCACCGCTGCGCCTGCTGGAAGAATATGCAAAGGAATTTGATCCAAACGCCCCAACCGGAATGGCTGATTACTGGGCGCAGGTTCATCACAAAGAACCTCGCGCACCGCATTTCGTCCCTGGAGTTGGTTGGGAGTGATGTTGAAACGAAATCGGCGGCATGAACTGAGGCCGCGAATCGTGGGCACGATGAACCCTTTAACGGACAAGCTCGCCGACCTGTCCGCGCAACGGTCGCAAGTGCTGGCAACGGCGCGCGCGATCACGGAACAACCGGAATTGGTGGCTGAGGACCGTCGCCGTTTTGAAGAGTGTCTTGAATTGGTATCGGAAATCGAAAACTACGCCGCCCGGCTAACGCGGGCCGGGGAAAAGTGGAGAAAATAAAATGACTACAGAACGAAGAAACCTAGCATCGAAAATTGAGTTGCGAACGGCTGGCGGCAAGACCATGATCCGTGGATTTGCGGCCCGCTACGGCACTCTGTCCTCAAACCTTGGCGGGTTCCGCGAAACGATTGCCCACGGAGCGTTTCGTAGTGCGCTTAACCGGGGCGACGACGTTCGCTGTCTGTTCAATCACTCGGCTAACAATATCTTGGGAAGAACGCGGTCCGGGACGCTACGGCTCAAGGAAATGTGTAGCGGCGGCGCGCACAGCGCGTGCGGCCTTTGGTTCGAGTGTGATTTGCCAAATACTACGCTGGCGCGCGACCTGAAGACCTCGATTGAACGGGGCGATCTGGATGGGTGTTCTTTCGCCTTCGCGGTCCCGGATGGCGGCGATTCGTGGGATGAAGGCACGGACGAAAATGGAATGACATTTCCACGCCGCACGTTGCGCGATATCAACCCACTTCTAGATGTGTCGGCAGTCTGCTACCCGGCGTATCCCACAGGAACAAGCGTAGATGTAGACACATTAGCGCCAACAGAAATGCTCAGTCTACAGGTTTCGCCCCGCGCCTTGGTCGAGGCACGGGCGCGCGGCGGCTACGGTCCCAAACCTAAAGGCCAGGTTGTCCCAAGAGAATTGATGACGGAACTCGAACGCCACGAACTACGCGCTGAGCGAAATTTTCGAGAACTCTACCACGTGCCCAGCACGGTGGTGCTGACTGATTTCAATAAAGACCGGATTCGTCGCCGAAACTTCTGGAGGTGGGACTTTTACATTGCGAAGGATGACGCCGCTGCCGCGTATCGGGACGCGGTGGCTTCGTTCAACCGGCCACACACCACGGACCCTCTGACAAAGGCGATCCGCAAACAGGAAAGGAAATCCAATGGCAACCGATAACATCAACAGGACAGACCAAGAGCTTGGATGGCGTGGCATCAGCACGGATATCCGACAACACCCAACGCCAAATCAACTCGATGAAATTCGCCGGGCGAATCCGCCCGCGCGGATTGAAACGGCTGTACGTCCACAGGGCGACGAAACGGCGGCTCTAGCATACGCGGCAGGCTGTTCGGAAAAGCTCGCGGCGCGGGTAGTCGCTCTGGAACGCGCAATGGAGAACCCAATCCTATTGCGGACCGTCACCGATTTGGTCGAGGGATACGGGAACCTAGTCAACGACATTGCCGAATTGCGGCAAGCAATCGCGGCTCTACAACCCAAGAAAAAGTAAGGAGAAACGTCATGGCAAAATCAATTTTCGATTTCGGAAAAAACGTATCGCTTGACTTTGGTAAAGCGACTTATTCCGGCACGCCGGGAAAGAAGCCCTCCAGCGGCGACGCGTTCGTTTCAAATGATCCATTCCTAGATGTTCCTGGCGCAACGAGTGGCGGGAACAATAACGAACAACTGTTTGGCAGCGCGCCTGATCCCAAGGCGGGAATCGCGCCGAACGATAACGCAAAGAAATAATTTCGAGTTTACTCGGTGGTTGCTTTGCTCATGGCGGGGCCGGGCCGCGTGGCCTTCTAGCGGCGCTTAAACGCTGGAGGGTTCCTGGCCCCGTTAAAATCTACCCGAAACATTCCCCGGAGACATCGCCAGCCGAGTCATGCCGGTTGGCTGAATTGCGGCGCGCTGGCAATCCGGCGCGGCGGCAGCGCGTAGGGCCTCCTACCCTTTGCCCCCGCCGCGCTATAAATTTCCAATCGAGGTGTACTCTTGCAGAACGTACCTTTGTGTGGAACACTCCCCCGCTGCATCCATTCCCACTACGCCCCCGATGGCGACGCATGGCATTGTTTTTTGTGCCACCCAGTAAGACCGGGCGATCAATCCACAAACTTTTGTTTGCCGCGTTCCAGTTCCACGCCTCTCAACGGTCACAACCGTCTAAAGGCAAATGGGAGCGAACCCGGAATTTGTCCCCAATGCTTTAGCAGGATCCACACAGAAGAAAATAAACGGCAATGGCGCTGTGAAGAGTGTTCGACTATCTACCCCGCGCCCCGTCGTTCTATCAGCCAACAAGTCCGCAATCTGATTGCGGCTGAATGCGCCGGTCGCATTGCGGTGAGGACTCTGTGAACATCTACGCAGAACGGGGAATCGCCTACCAAGACTATGCTCGCGGGATGCATACGCAATTTCGTTCACCGACCACATATCGAAAGGGCGGTCCCCCGGTTTGGCTCTACGATACAAAGAAACTCCGTATGGTCCTGTGCGAGATGATTTGGGCGTGGATTTGTACCAGTAGCACCAGCGGAACCTGTCCGCCACTCTTGAAGAATAATCTCGTCGAACTACAGCGTGCCGCCGATGTTCAGTGGGCGCGTTACGATGCGATGCAACCGCGTCGATGCAAAGAAGCCAATTCCTTGCGCCGTGCGGTCAAAGAATCTGGTGGCATCCTTCCCTTGTTGGTCAAAGTGTTATGGCTGTACCGGCTTGGCGAAAATTCCTGTGCTATCGCTGCGGAAACCGGACTTAAACCAGCGGCTGTCCGCCAGCGGTTATTGAGGATGCGACGAATTGCGGATCGTCTATTCAGCGCGTCGCCAGCGCTGCAAAGCGTGGCAAGTGCGAATACAATCAACCAAGATGGATCGTTGAAACCACTCCCGCCCCGCGCTCTGAAACCGGCCCCTGTGCCCAAGCCTCCGCGCATCCGCGCCCCCGCCAAACCAAGTGTGCCCCAAGTGCCTCGCATCGATGGGAAACTCGCCGCCGCACTACGGGCGACCGGAATGTCATGGGAACAGATTGGCAATGAACTTGGTCACACCAAGTGCGGAGTTTTTCGTGCGGTCCAACACGCGGGGCTGTGGGAACCAAAATGGAAAAAGAAAAGGGCCGGGTTCTCAGAGGGGGAAAGCACCCAACCCGGGCCTTCCTTGATAACGCCGTGTGGTGCGGCGTCAGAGCAAGATCAATGTTGTGCCCAGTAGCAAAACCGCAGCGCCACGCCCAACGCGGCCAGTCCGAATAAAATGAACCACACACGCGGTTGGTAGCCGCCGCTGCCGTGGGATAGAAAAACTTTCGACGGATGGAATGGCTCACTGACGCCTAACCACACGGGACCGATTCGCTTTCCGGCAAAGATTCTCACGCAGCCTCCCATGATTCGATTATCTTTTCGTCGGGCACTTCCACGATGCGGCCTGCCGCACCTTGACGCTTTAGTCCGCGACCTAAGGCCTCAGCCATTTCCAAGGTGACCGGGACTTTCAGGCTGGTGTACTCGATGTAGGTCCCGGTAGTGGTCAGTTTCAGGTCCACGCGGAACCCGGCTTGCCGGTTTCCTTTCCGAGCCATTACGCTGCCGCCTTGGCAAGTCGCGCACGATAAGCCTTCGACAGCCGACGGTAATACAAGGTGCATTTCTTGCATTCCGGGCGCAGTCTGCCCTTGTCGTTCCACCGGGGCCGGTGCTCGCACGCGCCACATATTCCATGCTTTAAGAACCAGCGGCGGCGCGCGGGGCCGGACAGCTTTTTGGTTGGCTTAATCTTTTTCATTGGTAGTTCCCCTTTCTATGAATACTATACGGAGACGTACTCAACGAGTAAACAGTACTCTAGTACGGGAGGTTACTTCATCGCGGCTCTAGAGTCGGCGGCGCAGAATGGGGAACAGCGTTTCAAGAATCCACTTTCTGAACTTGCGGGGCAGGCACAGCACGACCACTTCGATAACCGCCGCATACAGCATGGCGAATTGGAACGAATCGAGGGGCGGCGGAACAAAGCCGGGCGGGAAAGGCGGTGGTAATTGCATGTGCATCCCTTTCTGGCGGGACGCACCAATGCGGTAGAATGCGCGCAACCACCGGGCTCGTTAACGCGGACTCGGCGGCTAGGGGCGCGTTCGTGTGTTCAGCACGGGCGCGTCCCGCTGATTGCAGGCTACGCCACGGTACCGCATAAAGCAACCATCAGAAAGTACCGGCTTTGCGTGGTAGAATCCGCCGAACGGAGGTGTCCAGTGAAAATGTTCTTCATTGGCTTGGCTTTGGCGGGGATTGTCTTTCTTGTGTGGAATTCCGTTCCGGGCTTCCGATATGCCGCCCCGCATCATTTGCTATCCCCAAACGATAGATGGACAGTTCCCGTGAACCCGCGTATGACCATGCTGCCGTGCCAAGACGATGCGCACTCAGGGGCCAGTTGGATAATTCATAGTGATGGTTTATGCCACGCCGAAGATGCACCCGGATATGCAGCGTCCGCATCCCGACCTGAGTTTCCCCCACAACCTCCCCCGCCCCAACCGCATTCACTTCCAATAGGTACGGGTGCCCTAACTGTGAACGCCTCCGCCTATTCTTGGTACGAAGTGCCTGTTCCACCGCGCGTCTCAACGGTTTCGATTACTGGACACTTCACGGCAACAGGCGGAACGGGCAACGACATCATCGTTTATATCTTGGATGGAGATGGCTTTGTGAATTTCAAGAATGGCCATCCGGCTAGCACGTTTTACAACAGCGGAAAAGTGACGACAGCATCTATCAGTGCTGTGTTGCCGAACGCGCCCACATCATATTATCTTGTGTTGGACAACCGCTTTTCACTTCTCACGCCGAAGGCCGTTGAGATGAACGCAACTCTCAACTACATGCAATGAATCCGCGCGTGCCGGGCCGTATCACGCAGCGGCTACAAAGTAGAGTAAATGACTAACTATCAAGCGACAAAGACCCGCCCGCTGAACTTTGCCTTTATCCTGGATGCTGAATCGCTCCGGCAGTTGGCAGGGGTGCTTGGTGAATCCGGGCGCGACCTGCAATACACGGTCACATGGGCCGATGGCACCAGCATTCCGTATCCAGACATTGAAGAAGTAATCCGGCAGCCGAACTCGAAAGAGAATCCTATCATTTCTCTGATTGCCGGGACCCCACAGGAAGCTAATCAATCGGCCTACATTGTTTTCAAAAAAGATCCAGACCCAACAGTGGAGTACACGATCAGTGGGCCACAAAATAAAGTGGTGTACCTAGCGCACAAGCTTGAGGAATGGGTCTCAACAACCCGGCAGTGGTATTCGGTTTTCACCCGGTCCTACGCCTTCCTCACCTTCGTCGTCGCGTTGGCCGCTCCCATAATTTTGTGGAGCTACGTGGTATCTCGATTTTTTCCCAACCTTCCGAAGAGTAGCACTCCGGAAACGTGGCAAAAATCGGTTTGGATAGTTGGCGTATGGGTTTTGGAGATTTTTTCTACGAAGCTGTTTCCGAAGGCAACGTTTGCCATTGGGAAAGGGGCGCAGCGATATGAGTCCATCAAGTCGCTTCGTACTGCGTTACTCTGGGTGATTCCCTCGTCCCTCGTCCTCAGCGGGATTGCTCGTTGGCTTTACGACCATTACCGATAGCTGGTGGGGCTGGGGAGAGTCGAACTCCCGACCTAGAGGTTAGGAACCCCTCGCTCTATCCATCTGAGCTACAGCCCCGCGTTCCGATTCTACAATAAAATCAGGTTGCCAAATGGGTTGCCATACCCGCTATCGGAGTGCGCTAAAAGCCACAAAATGCCGCAAACAGCCGCGCCGTAAGTCATTGACCACAAACAGCGCAACAGCCTACACAGCTATTAGGAAACCGCCGCTCTATCCAACTGAGCTACAGCCCCGTGCTTTCATTCTAACCGAATTCAGTGCGCAAAACGCACCGCGCACGCGCACAACAAACCACCCCTAGCGACATCTTGATGTAAAATTATCTTGCGATGGAAACCAAAATTTCTGCGAACGGCCAAGTGGTCCTGCCCGGTCCAGTCCGCCGTAGGCTCGGCCTCCGGCCGGGCAATCCTCTCAAGGTGGAGGGCGGGCGCATTCTATTGACACCGCGAGGCGCGCGCTCGCGAAAAGTCAGCATTCTTCTTGACCCTATTACCGGTCTCCCTGTTCTGGACGCGGGTCAAGATGCTCCGCTCCTGAGCAGCAGACAGGTCCAAGGGATTCTTTCCAGCGGGAAGGAGCAAATCCATGAATCTACCTAAGAAAGGCTTGCTAAGGGCGCTTGTCACCGGGTTGGCTACGCTTTCCGCCATCCAGGCGCAAGAGAAGAAACTAAAGAGGGAGGAACTTCCTCCCGCTGTTGAGAAAACTGTCGCCGAGCAAAGCAAGGGAGCGGCGGTTCGAGGATTCTCGACGGAGTTGGAAGGCGGAAAGAGGCTCTACGAAGTCGAACTCGTGGTAAGCGGACACGGGAAAGACATTTCCATGGACGTACAGGGAAACATCGTCGAGGTGGAGGAGGAAGTCTCGATAGAATCCCTCCCTGGTCCTGTGAAAGACGGGCTCACCAAGGCCGCCGGCTCCGGAACTGTCGGCAAGGTCGAATCCATTACCAAAAACGGAAAACTTGTTGCATATGAAGCCTTGGTAAAGACAGGAACGAAGCATTCCGAAATTCAAGTCGGACCAGACGGAAAAAAACTGGCCCATCCAGAATAGCTCAGCAGAGGAACCCTTACTAACTGCGACGGCGTCCTATCGTCCAGCCGCCGCAGCTCGCTTGCGCATTTCCTCAGGTGACACATCTTCCTTGTGAGTTGCGATGTACCAAAGATGTCCGAAGGGGTCTTCGATTCCGCCCGTCCGATCTCCATAGAACTGATCCGCCACGGGCCGTTTCACCTTTGCCCCCGCAGCGACAGCTTGGCTAAATATTTTGTCCACGTCCTCAACATAGAGCATGATACTCACCGGCGACCCACCAATAGACTGCGGACTGCGCGCGCCCACAGCGGGGGATTCGTCCGCGAGCATGATGGGCGAATCGCCTATCTTGATTTCGGCATGGCCGATCTTCCCGCCAGGTTGCGGCATGCGCATTAATTCCGTTGCACCAAACGCCTTCTTATAGAACTCGATTGCCTGCGCCCCGCCATTGACGATCAAGTACGGCGTTGCGGTGTGATAGCCATCTGGAATCGGTTTCGGTTTGCTTGTCATCACTCGCCTCCTTTTGCATGAAGTCCTGCACGATGTCGTTCCGGCACGGGCGCCTTTGCGCCCTGCCCAGGCACCATTTCAAGAATCTTTGTTCTAACACCTTGCGAAAAAACTCTCAAGCCTGGTAGGTCGTGCCTTTTGATCCTGACAAAGGAAGGACAAGACGACATAAAAGCTGCGTCTACTTCAGGGGTTTTAACCATCGAAGGCCCGAAACCGTCCGCTGTCAAGGCCCGCCATCCTGCTTCTGGCCCTCAGCACAAGCACACTCAGCGCGCAGGAAGCGCTTGCAGCGGCGGCGTCTTCCCAGCCGGAACTTGCTCCTCGGCAGTGTTGGCCATCATCGCAGCCGTGATGTAGGTCCCGCTGACGGCGATCAGATCGATCACTTGTTGCTCGCTGAAAAGTTCGCGCGTCCGTTTAAAGGTGGCATCGCTCACTTCGTGCTTGGTCGAAAGTTCCATGCAAAAGTCATACACAGCTGCTTCGTCGGGTTGCATGGAGGCCGGCCGCTTTCCTTCCTTGAGATCGGCCGCCACCGCCTCCGGGAGGCCCGCTTTGATCGCCAGCGGATAGTGTGCGTACCACTCGACCTGCGATGTCCAGAGCCGAGCCTGGATCAAAATCGCAAACTCATTCAGTTTGCGCGGGACGGAGGTGTTGAACCGGACGTAGTCGAGCAAATTGAAGAGGCGCTGGCCCATGACGGGGCTGCGAAGCATTGAATTGTACGGACCGCTGATTCCAATGCTCGAAATTTTCATGATCTCTTCCGCGAACGGCCGCTGCTGGTCGTTCAATTGCTCCATCTTGAGTTGCGGGAAGCGCGCCTGCTTGTCGGCTGAATACACCTTCGTCGTAGGGATCGTGAGCGCCAGAACACTCCCACCTGCCGCAACAACCATCGCCACCATGATCCATCGCTTCATGTCTCGTTCCTCCTCGAAGTGTCTTGTACCACAGTTTCACCAACGGTTGCGATGCGGCGCGAATAGATGACAACTTGTCGCGAATACCGCCACTTCCCAAACTGAGTCCACAATCGCTCCGCAAGGCCTGCACAACCGTGAGCATGAAGTTGAACTGTGGGTGCCGCATCCTTCACGTTTCTTGTGAAGGGTGCGGGTTTTCTCGCTCCTTCCACCTCACTTCTGACACCCAAGACCATCTCACGACAATTGGGGACCCCACTGAGCACGCCGAACTCTCCGCCTGTTACGCGTTTGCCCGGCGGTATGGGCGTACCACGGTTGGGGCCGGCAGGCGGCATCCCGGCACTCGCGGTCCGATTGCCAAACGGCGGAAGGATTGGTATATACTCCCCTGGGTTCAGAAAGCCACACACGAGATTCCATCCAAACGCAGGAGCTAAAACAAATGAAAACCGCAGGAATTAAGATTTTGCTGGTAGTGCTCGCAGCGTTGTTTGGGACGGGGGCCTTGACGTACGCGCAGGCCCCGCCCGATTTCAGCAAGGTCGAGATCAAAACCACAAAGGTGGCCGACAATTTCTACACTCTCGAAGGCCAGGGCGGCACCATCGGGGTGCTCGCCGGTCCGGACGGAGTTTTCCTCGTCGACACTCAATTCGCTCCGCTCACCACTAAGATCGTCGCGGCGGTCAAACAAATCTCTCCTAACCCGATTCGATTCGTGGTCAACACGCACGTGCACCCAGACCACACCGGTGGCAACGAAAACCTGGGCAAGATGGGCGCCGTGATTTTCGCCCGGGAGGAATTGCGGGGGCGGTTAATGAATCCCAACCCGGCTGCAAATGGCACACCTGTGCCTCCCGCGCCCGCTGCTGCCCTCCCTGTAATTACGTATCGAGGCCGAGTGACATTTCATATGGACGGCGAGGAAGTGGAGTTAATCCCGATTCAACGGGCCCACACGGACGGCGATACATTGGTGTATTTCCACAACGCTAATGTGCTAATGACAGGCGATTTCTATCGCTCGATAGGCTACCCGAATATCGACCGCGCCAATGGTGGCAGCCTCAACGGCATGATTGACGGGCTAGGCGTCGTAATCGGCATGGCGGGACCCAATACGAAAATTATTCCGGGTCATGGCGCCACGGTTGACAGAGCTGCCGTAATCGCGCACAGGGACATGATTCTGGGAGTTCGGGATCGTGTGGAACAGCTTGTCAAGCAAGGCAAGACGCCCGAAGAGGTCGTTGCCGCTCATCCCACATCCGAATTCGATGCCAAGGTTCCGCCGGTACAGGGGACGACAGACCGATTCGTCGGGCAACTGTACGCCGAACTCAAGCCGGCCAAGTAGCACGGCGTCAGGCAAGAATGTTTTTCCCGCGCGAGACTGGCTCTACTTTTGCGTGAAACGCCCCGGCCTAGCCGGGGCGTGGAGCCCGACTCTTCGATGATGCATGACGGCAGCGTCATGAGCTCAGTGTTTCCTTGCGTGGCCGCAGTCCTCAAACAGCCTTGACATACGGTTCCAACGGGGTCAACGGCACGTTCCACGCATCGTAGCCATAGAGCCAGCTCGTATCCTCGTCTCCCCCTTTCATCCATGTGTTCGCGCTGGAGATTGCCTGGATGCGCGAGGTACGCGGCTTGCGATGGGCCTCGTAGCGCCGGAAAGCTCCCGCAATGTCTTCGCCGCCAACTTCCTCGAGACACCGCCCCAGAATGGCCGCATCCTCAATCGCGGTTGCCCCTCCTTGCGCCATATACGGCGTCATCGGATGGCAGGCGTCGCCTAATAGCACGACGCGTCCGTCGCTCCAGCGCGGCAGCGGTTCGCGCTCGAGGATCGCCCATTTGTGGCAGTCCGGGCACGCTGCGAGCACTGCTCGGACATCGGTGTGGAACCCTTCGTACGCCTTGCGCAATTCCTTCACATCGCCTTTCGCCGACCACGATTCGCGCGTCAGCCACTCGGCCGGTTCTGGTACGCTAGTCACAAAGTAAAGTTCGCTGCGAGTCGAGGTCGTGTAGTAGATGACGATATGACGATCGGGCCCCCACCATTTGGTCCGGGATTTTCCGACGTCCATTCCATTAAGCAAGCTCGAAGGAAAAATCGCGCGGTAAGCAATGCGCCCTTTGTGGATCGGCTCATCGGGACCGATGATGAGTTCGCGCACAGCGGAATGAACGCCGTCCGCGCCGATCACTGCATCTGCCTTCGCCCTCGTGCCGTCTGCAAATACAAGCGTAACCTGTCCGGGGCCTTGTTCCAGTCCGGCCAACTTTTTATCGAGGCGGATAATCTCTTCGGGAACCACCGCGGCAAGGGCCTCGTGCAAATCGGCCCGGTGCATACACAGGTAAGGCGCCCCGAAAAGGCTCTCCGGCATCGGCAGTTCTCTTATCACCTTCCCGGAATCCCACTCGCGATTCAAGTGCGAATACGGCTTGAAGGAACTATCGATCACCCTTTCTTCAACCCCGATTCGGCGCAGCACCTTCATCGAATTTGGCATCATCTGAATGCCGGCGCCGATCCGCGCGAAGCGCGGCGCCTGTTCGTACACGCGAACGTCGATGCCTACGCGGCGCAAAGTGGCCGCGGCAGTCATTCCACCGATGCCGGCGCCAACGATGGCAATGGAAAGCTTCTTTGCACTCACCAAATTTTCCTCTGCGATCCGAAATAATACCTGATAATCATTTCGTTTGGTCAGTTAGGATTGCCGAAAGGCGTTCATGACGGAGACACAAGTCCTCATTGTCGGAGCGGGGCCGGTTGGGTTGACTCTCGCACTGGACCTCGGCCAACGGGGCGTGCGCTGCGTTCTGATCGAACGCAACGAAACCTCAATTCAACTTCCGAAGATGGAGCGTTGCAACGCGCGTACGATGGAGATCTACCGCCGGTTAGGGATCGCCGAAAAAGTTCGCGACGCTGGTCTGCCGCGCAGAGCGCCGATGGACGTGTTTCTCGCAACCTCGATGGCCGATCCGCCGCTTGCCCGCCTGGCGTGCCCCTCCGTGGCAGAAGCAAAAGCCGAGATCGCGGCCCACAACGACGGGCGTCCCCTCGAGCCATACCAACTGATCTCGCAATACACTCTCGAACCGCTGCTCAGATCGATTGTCGAGACGCTGACGACCTTGACAGTGCGCTTCGGCTGCGAATTGACGTCCTTCAAGCAGGACGGCGATTCCGTGACCGCGCACGTCAGGACGAGCAATGGCCCGGATGAAACGATTCGAACAGCGTATCTAGTCGGATGCGACGGAGGCTCCAGCACTGTTCGAAAGCAGCTCGGCATCCAGTTGCAGGGCGAAGGCAACATTCGAAAGCTGCGGCAAGCGCTTTTTCACTGTCCGGAGCTGTACGAGCGGATTCCGATGGGCAAGGGACGTCACTACCACATCGCTGAGGGGCCCATATTCCCATTTATTATTTTGCAAGACAGCACGCGCCACTGGACTCTGCATGCGGCCGCTTCGAGCGAAGGCGAAATGGCGCAAATTTTCAAGAAGGCGCTGGGCACGCCGATCGATTTCGAAATGCTTTCCGTCAACGAATGGACGCAGCATCTGCTCTGCGCGGAACGCTACGCCGAAGGCCGCGTGTTCATCGCCGGGGACGCCGCGCATTTGGTCATCCCCACCGGCGGCCTCGGCATGAACACCGGCGTGGGAGACGCCATCGACCTTTCGTGGAAGCTGGCCGCCACGCTCGCGGGATGGGGCGGCCCGCAACTGCTCGCTTCCTATGAGAAGGAGCGCCGCCCAATTGGCTTGCGAAACGTGAATGCCTCCCGCGCCGCCATGAGCGGACGGCTGAGCTGGCGCGCGGCCTATCATCCCGACATTCGCAAGAACACGCCTGAAGGCGCAGCGATTCGCGCCGAAATGGCCAGCCGTTTCGACGTCGAGCAGCGCAAAGTCACCGACATTTTGGGAATCGAAGCGGGCTACCGATACGCCGGCTCGCCCATCGTGTGGCCCGAGCACGGCGACGGTCCTGACCCGGACAATCCCCACTATGTCCCGACAACGTGGCCCGGCGCGCGGCTTCCGCACGTTTGGCTGAACGATCGCACGGAACCGCATAATCGAGTCGCTCTGCACGACCGCCTGGGGATGGGCTACACCCTGCTACGTCTAGACAGTACGCCCATCGATACTTCGAATTTGGAACGAGCGTTGCGCGCCACCAATGCGCCTCTCGAAGTGCTCGATATCGAGGACGAAGCGGCGCGCGAAATCTATGGCTATGACTTGCTGTTGGTGCGACCTGATCTACACGTAGTTTGGCGCGGCAACCAGATCCCGGAAGATGCTGATGCGATCGCGCGCGTTGCCACCGGCCGGGCCGCGTCGGACGAACTTCAGGTGAATCGAAAATCGTTCAACTAGAAATCCAGCCCGTCGCCGGCGAAAGCAGATTTGATTGTGCAGGGGTTATGTCGCGGCTGAATAGTTTCTGGAAAAGGACCGAACGCCCTCGTCCCAGGCCCGGCGCGGCGGGCGAAGAATCCCTCTTTGTTTTTTGTTTGGAACCAGGCGGGGTTCTTTGCTTCCCTCACAATGACGACAAATTTTTTCTTCTGCGATAGACGAGCCAGGCCGATGCGACAACAGCCAGCGTCCCCGCCGCGAGTTTACCCTCGAACAGCCAGACGTTGGTGATTTCATCCGGTGGCACCACCGAGCAAACCAGCGCCAGCGCGGTTATCGCGCCGCCGGAAACTGCACTCAGCCGTTTGCCGGCCTTCCATGCGCTCCCAAAAATGTAAAGATAAGGCAGAAACCCGCCGATCACCATCATGGACACCATCTCATCGTAGGCGACGCGCAGAGTGTCTCCAAGCTGGTAAACGACGAGTAGTGAAGTCGCCACCAGTCCGAGCGCTAGAATGGATACGTAAGGTGTTCCCCATCGGGGATGAACCTTGCCGAAAGCTGCGGGCAACAGGCGGTCTACGCCAGCGGCAAATGGAAGCCGCGAAGTTGCTGTCCCGAGTCCGCCGACGAACCCCACTCCGCTAGCCACAACCAGTAGCGCGATGAGCGGCGAGAGCCACGTAGCGCCTAGGAGCAAGCCCGCCGAATTTCCCACCTCCGCGAAGCCGTTCAGTTCGCTGATGTGCTCGGGCGAAAGCACAACCAAAAAGGCAACCGTCGCCGACACGTAAAATGCCGTCGCAATTCCGGAAGCAATCCAGCCCGCCCGAAGCATTACGCGCTCAGGCTCGCGAATCTCCCCTGCCATCATGCCAGGACCTTCCATGCCGGAAGTCGCATACACGATCGCGGCCCAAAAATTGACGGTTCCCCAGCTCCATTTCGGAAAAATATGGATGGGCGTCGCCGAACCGCGCCGCATCCACAGCATCCATGCCACACCTACCAGCAACAACCCTACGGCCCACGTGGCTAGAGCGCCGATATTTTCCGTCCACTTACCAACCTTCAGGCCAATCAGGTTCGAGCCGAGCGCGATCCAAATCAACGCCACTGTTGCGGCGAGCAGATAGAAACGGTTGTCGCCCCGGCGAGCAAACGAGGGACCGAACATGGAGAAGCCGACCTTGATGTACAGAAGGGCGGCAGTCGGGAACAAGAACGCTATGCCCATCCAATAAACCCAGAAACAGAGGAAGCCAGGCCACGGTCCGAAGTCTCGCAGGGTCCAAAGGTACAATCCGCCCGCTCCGGGGTATTTCGCCACGAGTGCCGCCACTGCCACTGCGAGGGGCGCCATAAACAGCACCGCTGCCAAAAGCCAGAGCGTGACGGAACCCGGTCCGGCATGTGCTGCGATCGGGATCCATCGTGCGGAGGTGATGCAGGCGACGGCGAACAGCGTGAGATCACGCAGTCCGAGTTCGCGTTTGAGCGCGGATGTATTAGACATGTGCGCGAAGAATATCTTAGTAAGTCGTGACTGCGGAGCTAGGTGGCATCACTGAGAACGGCCATTGCCGCATTGCGCCCATTGATGCCGATCACGCTGCCGCCCGGATGCGTACATGCTCCGCACAAGTAGACGCCCGGCATGGGCGTGCGCGCCGAAAGCCGGTTTGACCACATGTACGGAGGCAAGCACTCACCCTGAAAAATGTGGCCGCCGCTAAGTCCGACCTTGCGCTCGATGTCCGGGGGGCCAAGCACCTCTGTATTGATAATGGCGCTGTCAATATTGGAGCAAAAGCGGGCGAGGGAATTGAGGGCGAGGTGGCGGACTTCCTCCCGCCGCTCATCCCATGTGCCGCATGCGAACTTGTATGGGACGTACTGCGCAAATACGCTCATGGTATGTTGTCCGCCGGTGGTAACGGTCGGGTCATGGACACTCTGGAAGTACAGCTCGCACCAGAGATGCTGAGGCAATTCACCGCGGCGCGCGGCGGCAAACCCCGCCTTCCACTCAGTTTTGGTGAGCGGCGTGTTGATTTGTCCGTAGTGGTGCGGCTGATCCGTTCCCGGGCGCGCGGTAAAGTTGGGCAGCTCGCGAAGCAGCACATTCAGCTTTACGGTGCAGCCCTCCATTGGAATCTGCTCGACGCGTTTTCGCCACGCCGGCTCGGCCGATGGGCCCAGCTGTCGCAGAGTTTGCCGTGGATCGGCATTCGAGATCACAACTGGTGCAGCGATGAATTCGCCACCTTCGAGGATTACGCCTTCGGCAGGCAATATCCGTGCGACAGGGACGCTGGTGGCAATCACCGCTCCCGCCTCTCGCGCGGCATCGCAAAAGTAGAACGAGACCATGCCCATGCCGCCTTTCACGTAACCCCACATTCCGGGCATTCCGCCCAGTCGGCCTGATGAGTGATGGAAGCGGATGCTGGCAGTTCCTGCATCGAACGGGCTGGCATTAGTCCCAATTATTCCTTGCCCGAGGTACGCAGTCTGCAGTCGTTCGTCACGCAAATAATATTCAACGAACTCGGCCATCGACCAATCGAAGAGCACGTGCCTCGCCTGCTCATCGTTCCCGAGCCGCCCTTCAATTTGTTCTTGGGTGGGAGCCTCACCGATCCAAAGATCGCCATCACCTGCCGGACGCAACGCATCACGCAATCGGCGAAGCACGTCACTCATCGCGCGCCAGCCTTCCACATCTCCCGGAGCGAAGTTGCGAATCTCGGTCTCGCACAGCTCGTCACTGTCCCAGAGTTGAACGCTGGAACCGTCGTGGAATGGGACGAACAACCCGTTTTCTGCAGGTGCCCACTGAAAACCCCGCTCGGGTAGGTTCAACTCTGAAACAACCAAGGGATGCAGCAGTCCAGCCAGATACGCGCATGGGGACATGTGAACGCCCGGGAAGGGCTCCTCGATGGTGCAGGCGCCGCCTACGCGCGCGCGGCTCTCAAGCACCAGCACCCGCTTGCCGGCTCGTGCCAGGTACGCCGCGCAGGCCAGGCCGTTGTGGCCGGCTCCGACAACAACCATATCCCAGCGGCGGAAGGCCAATTCACGAACGGGGGCGGGCAATCCAATTTCACCGAGGACGGCGGCAGTGGGGGAAATCACCGCCGTAGTATCTACTGTGCAGCGCGGAGTTGGGAAGCGGAGAATCACCACTTGAATGAACAGGAGGGTGTGGCTGACGCTCCCAGCCTCCTTTGCAGATTCTTACCAGCTGACCGAATTCCTTTGCTTGATCACTGATTCCTCGCGGTCACGGGCTATCCGGAAACTGCCTTCTCCGAGTACTCGCCGCCTTTAAATCGATCCAGGACCCAAACGCAGATTTCCCGGGCCGCAATTCCGATAGTCGCGGCCCGTTTCGCATATTTCCTAGCCAAATTCCATAAACGGGGTGATATACTCCCTCCAATGTAGGGAGGAGAACCTCCTTGAGATATAAGATTCCCGTAATCTTGATTTTCTTCACAGCGCTCTTGGCGGCAGGGTCGCTGTCGGCGCACCATTCGCCTTCGGCCGTTTTCGATATGGAAAAACGGTTCACGGTTGCCGGCACGCTGACGCAAGTCGACTGGATCAATCCCCACATTGTCGTTTTCATGGATGCCAAGAAAGACGACGGCAGCTTGGAAACGTGGAAATTCGAGAGCAACCCACCGTCCTGGTTCAGACGCGTCGGCATCGCAAGAAACGATATTGCCAAAGCGCTCGGCCAAACCGTCAAGGTGGAGGGAGCGCGCGCCAAGGACGGATCGCTTTACGGCTATCTTCTGAAGATTACATTTGTGGATGGGAACTCCCTTGAGCTGTTATTTAACGCGGCAGTTAAGACTCCCTGACAAGGAGCATTCAAGCCATGAAACACCGATTTATTTTCCTGCTTGCAGCGGCGGTAATGCTTGGTGGACTTGCGAACGCTGACGAGAAGCCCGGCGCGGCAACCCACAAGGTTCCGCGCGCCGCTGACGGGCATCCTGACCTGAGCGGCACCTGGGCCTACGCGATCGATCTACCTCCCGTGGTTCTGAAAAAAGAAGTCAATGGGTCCGTCTCAACCAAGACGATCGACACAAGTTGGCGAGAACCGGCCAAGGCTCCCGTAACCGGCGCGCTGCCGTCGACTCCGGCGCCTTCCTATAAACCCGAGTTCCAGGAAAAAGTGAAGTACATGTTCGACCACGAGAGCAAGCTGGACCAGGTGTTCTATTGCGGGAAGCCGGGCGTGCCGCGCATCGGGTCGCCGCGCAGGATCATTCAATTGCCGGGGGAGATGGTCTTCCTGTACGAGGACATTTCGGGCGATCCTTACCGCATCATCCCCACCGATGGCCGCGCGCACCGCGCCGACGCCAACCCCTCCTACTACGGAGACTCCGTGGGCCACTGGGAAGGAGATACACTGGTGGTCGATGTAACCAATTTTCTGCAGGATGGATGGTTTGGCGAAGGCGGTTATTTCCACACGGATGCCATGCACGTGATCGAACGGCTGTGGCGGGATGGCGAGAGTCTGGTTTGGCAGGCCACCGTAGACGATCCGAAGGTGCTCACAGCGCCCTGGACGATGAGCCCTCGCGCCGTGAAACCGTCGAGCGACCCGCTCGAGGAATCGCCCCCGTGCATCGAAGACGATGGGCACCGATTGCTGAACTCCGACCATCATCAACAGCGCTAGATTTGAAAAGATAGCTTTCCCACGTCGCCTCAGCGCGAGCCTTCAGTGCGAGCGCCACGAATAACGGGTAGTGTCCTAATTTGGAAGTTGTCGCAGTGACTCTGGTCTTTAGGAGGTCGGAGCTTCAGCTCCGACGTTCAAGTTCGCATGATCTGGGGCTTCAGCCCCTGAAGCTTCAGGGCCTAAAGGCCCTTTACGTACGACGCTGGTTGTCGGACCTAAAGGTCCGACCTCCTAAACTGCAAATCCCAGCCTACGCTCGCAACGCTTCTCCAAATTAGGACACCTCTGAATAACGAAGCCATAGTCCGTTTTCCCTTCTGTAGTGATAGATTCATTTTGAGATACATCAAAAGTCCGAAGGATAGAGGAATGCATGGCCCATCCAGGCAGAATTCCACTTCTGATCGTCGGCGGCGGTATCGGAGGGCTCGCCACCGCGCTCGCGGCTTCACAGGCGGGGTATCCCGCACATGTGATTGAGAAAGCTGAAGAATTCACCGAGATCGGCGCCGGATTACAACTCGCTCCGAACGCCACGCGAATGTTGGACCGTCTGGGAATCTGGGGTGAAATCCAAAAGCACGCCATTTTCCCCAAACGGCTCATCCTGATGGACGCCGTGTCCGGGCAACCCATCACATCGGTCGACCTCGGCGCAAAATTTCTAAATCATTTCGGCTATCCCTACATCGTCATGCATCGTGGAGATTTGCTGGCGGTCGAGCTCGAGGCCTGCCGCCGAAACGCTCTCATCACTCTCGAGAATAACCGAGAGGCGGTCCGGATCGAAGATCTTGGCGACGGCGCTCGGGTCGAATGCGCTGATGGCTCGGTCTATGAGTGCGACGCCCTGGTGGGTGTCGACGGATTGTGGTCCACGGCTCGCAAGGTCGTGCACGACGATGGCGATCCCATTTGCTCGCAATTTGTCGCTTACCGCGGAACGATCCCCATCGAAGAAGCGCCGCCCGAATCTGACTTCGACAGCATGCTTCTGTGGGTAGGGCCCGACTTGCACTTCGTGCAATACAGTGTGCATAGCGGAAAACTCTTCAACCAGGTGGCGGTATTCAGGAGCTACCGGTACAAGGAAGGCTCGGAGGATTGGGGCACGGTTGACGAATTGGAAGACCATTTCAGCAAAATGTGTCCTCGAGTGCGAGCCGCCGTAGCCAAGATCAAGCGCAACCGGCGCTGGCCAATGCTTGACCGACTTCCGATCCCGAACTGGACGCGGAATCGCATCACTCTGCTTGGAGACGCCGCGCACCCGATGCTCCAGTACATAGCGCAAGGCGCGTGCCAGGCGCTCGAGGACGCCGTATGTTTAGGTGACAACTTGAAAAAATACGGCGGTGATGCCGCTCGCGCGTTCGTCGCATATCAGGAACCGCGCATCGCGCGCACTGCGCGTGTGCAAGGCATCGCCCGGTTCTTTGGGGAAGTCAAACACGTTCAGGGCGTAAGCATTCAGTTGCGCAATGCGCTGCTTGCCAAACGGACGGCCGACGATTTCGAATACTTCGAATGGCTTTACGGATACAAAGGCTGAGTGCGAAGGTGTAATTCGCGTAATTCGACTTATTTCTGAGCCATCACGCTTTCAGCATCAAACACACCTTTCACAAGTTGATGCCCACGGTTGGAGGGCAACTCCTCTTCGCGATATTTTCCCAGGGCAACGAGAATCGGAGTGTCCTGGATGGAAAACAGGATAGCCCTCTCGTCCTTCGATTCATTGAGGTGCTCGTGATAGACCCAGCTGGGAATGACGAAGATGTCACCCTTCTCCCAATCAAATCGGATGCCATCGATGATGGTCGCGCCGCAGCCTTCGTGCACGTAGTAGACGGCGCTGTTCACCTGGCGATGCGCCTTGGTGTGAATTCCGGGCCGGATCATTTGGATCCACGCCGTCATCGTGTCCATGACGGGGCGGCCCGTGTGCGGATTCGTGTATTCGAACGCGACATCATCAAACGGGCTGGCATCCACCTTGGCTAAATTGTTGAGCGCCTGGTCGGTCGTATTCCACTTGTACGTAAAAATTGGAGAATACTGTTTGCAGGGCGCTTCCCAGGCCGGCCTGAGCTGGCCGATGCCGTACTTCATGACCGATCCGTCGATCACCGCGGTCACCTCTTGCACTTCACTTTCATCGTACTCAAAAAAGGATGCGTCGAGATAGTTCGTGATCGGAAGATCCAAACCATCCAGCCACATCGCTGGACTGTCTCCTTCACTGCCATGATCGTGCCAATATCCGGGGGGATTAATCAGAAAGTCTCCACGCTCGAGATACACCTTATCGCCTTGCACGGTGCTGTAAGTCTTGTGCCCTTCAATGATGAACCGAACCGCTTGCGCCGTGTGCCGGTGCGCCGGCGCCACTTCCCGGCCGTTTAACCATTGAATGGCAGCCCACAAGGTGGGTGTGGCGTATGGAAGTCCGCCCAGGCCGGGATTGCTCAGGCCCATCGCGCGGCGGTCACCGCCGCGTTCCAGTGTCACCAGATCTCCCGCCCGGCGTGCAAAATCGAGCAGCCTCGACCCTTTCCACAACCATGCCACAGCCTTCGAATGCGGCTGAATCGGGACGATAATTCTCTCCGACGTCCAGAGAGGTTTCAGATGGTTGTGGGCCATCTCCCTGTAAAGTTTCTCGAATTCAGCTTCCAGCATGGACGTCCTCCTTCGAGAGTCTACCCCGCGTGATCAATATAATAGCAGACACGCGCGCAATCACACGGCGCGCCTGCGGCATTCGAGAGCACCCATCGAATCGAATTTTCGCGGTACTTCAATGACATTGTTGTAGCTCAACGGCATGATTCGAACTAAGATGCGAATTCTATCGCCGTTGCAGGGGTTGCCCGTGTAGCGGCCGCCCGCTTTTTGGGCGGGCAGCTTTTTGTTTTCGTTCAGAAACGAAATTGACCCACAACCGAATTTGTGGTTGGTGCAGCCGCCGGGAAGATCCGATTGCTCAGCAGGGGCTGTTCTGATTCGAGCGATTTATACCATTCGACATGGAGATTTTGTGATTCTGTGTCAATTCAACGATGACCGGCTTGGACTAGTTGAAAATGGTTCAGTACGCGAAGTGACGC
>Ga0307479_10001463_pt1 | contig 21476 bp, 13 predicted proteins | sample atmos_gasesECM4C_FD_203743 | JGI IMG/M metagenome (GOLD analysis project Ga0307479, IMG submission 203743) | Hardwood forest soil microbial communities from Morgan-Monroe State Forest, Indiana, United States - atmos_gasesECM4C_515 | ecosystem: Environmental > Terrestrial > Soil > Temperate...
TGCTGGTACGCATCAAGGGCGGTCCGCACGCCAAGTTCCCCAATGGCATGCGTGAAAAGTTGCAAGCCGCGCTTGTCGAGCTCGGCGACAGCTGAGGCATATTTAGCGGGCTCCCAAAAAAGTTTGCCTTTCAATGTTGGATCGTCACTGTACGGCTCGATCATGGCAGCCGTGTGCGATTCGATCACGCCGTCAATCATGAGTTTCACCGCGTTGGTATCAATCCACGCGTCATGATATTTCTTTCGCGCGTTCTCGATGGCGTCGACATCCTGCGGACGCATTTCCGGCGGATCCATGAAATACGCAATGTAGAAGCGCACCGTCAGGTCACCGTGGCGGCGCAGCTCATCGTAAAGCTCCAGTTGCGGGAAATCGCCGCCAGCGCTGTGAACGCGCGTGAGGCCGTTCTCGTTGGCCCAATGGATGCCGGCGCGCAGAGCGGCAAGCCTTTCCGCGCGAGTCAGCTGGGGCGCAGCTTTAGCGACGAGATCTTGCGCGGCTTCTTTCAATGCGCCGGTGGCTTCGTTTGTAGTTGGATCGCGGACGATCACACCGTTGGGCGGATCGGGCGTGTCGCGCGTAATTCCTGCGAGGGCCAGCGCTTTAGAATTTGCCCAATACGTGTGACCGTCATAGCCTTCCAGGAAAACCGGACGATCAGGAAAAAGCTCGTCTAGATATTTTTTGTCGGGCAACGCCGCCACTCCGAACATGGCGTAGTCCCACCCGCGCCCCAAGAGCCAATCGTTTCCAGGATGCTCAGTGGCATACTCGCGTAGACGTTGTTGAATTTCAGCGACGTCCTTTGCGCCTTCAAGATTTACGCGGCCGAGGCTCAACGAGCCATCCATGAAGTGGATGTGACAATCCACAAAGCCGGGCAGCACCAATTGCCCCGCTGCATCGATTACTTTCGTGTCCGGTCCGCGCAATTTTCCGATGCTGGCATCATCGCCAACAGCGGCAATTGTATCTGCGCGAATCGCTAGTGCCTGCGCCCAGGGCTGCTTCGAATCCAGCGTATAGATGCGGCCATGAAGCACCACGGTGTCCGCGGTATTCTTGGCCTTTTTAGAATTCTGCGCTGCGCCGGGAGCTACCGCGCCGAAGCAAATGCAAACAATTAGAACCAAGAGGCGGGCCCAGCGCGCAGTCATCAACGGGTAGGTCTCCTTAAAATCAAAATGTCGGCGGTGTATTGATCCACAATAACCACGTTTCGCTGCGCCCCGGATTCTTCCAGCGATGCGGCGTGGAGCTCTCAAAATAAAGGCTGTCACCGGGCTTCAAACGATAATGTTCGCCGCTCTTCAGCCATATTTCAAAATCGCCGCGAAGTACATGCAGAAATTCCTCACCTTCGTGCGCGTAAGACTCGCCGCTGCCGCCGCCCGGTCGCACGCGAAACAGATGCGGCTCCATTGCAGTGTGGCCCCACGCCAGCAATTCCATGCGCACGCCCGGAGTGGTCTCCAGAACTTTGCGTTGCGCCGGGCGCACCAGGCGCGGATTTTCTTCCGCAGCTTCAAAAAGAGAAAGAATGTTGGTGCGGTAGAAACGCGCAATGCGCCGGAGCGTAGCGACGGACGAACGCATCTGCCCACGCTCCAAAGCGCTAAGGAATCCTACGGAAACGCCCGTCTTGCGCGCCACCTGCGCCAGTGAAAGGCCCCGCCGCGTGCGCAAGCGCCGAAAACGCTGGCCCGGTACGCGCGGCGCATCCGGCCGTGCCATCACCACACCCTGCCGCTTTAACACATGCACGATGGCTGCGGGATTCAATCCGCGCGCCCGGCGCAAAAAAATTGCTCGTCGCAGCATGCGCACATCGGACTCCGTGTACTCGCGGTAACGGCTTTCCGTGCGCCGCGGCACCACCAGGCCCAGCGCTTCCCAGGCTCGCAAGGCGGACGAAGAAATTCCCACCCGCTGCGCCACCTCGCTGATACGCAGCGGACGCGTGACTTCGCCTTTTAGCAATTTGGCAGATAAATTATTTCTGCTTGACACCGGTCCCGACCTTCTCTAAGTTTGCAGGATTATAGTAAGGTTTGGGGAATGCAGCAACCTCGAAGAATAGGCAACTGAATAGAAACCTTTCGCGTCCAGGAAAACAGGGGTGAGTGATTATGTCCCAGTGTATAGATTTGCATTTACGTTCAACTTTCCGTCTAGCGGTGTTCTCGTTTGTACTGACGACGCTTTTCTTTGCACCGTTCGCAGCTGCGCAAAGCACCGGAGGCCGGATTCGTGGAACGGTCATCGATTCAAGCGGCGCGGCGGTATCCGGCGCGAAGCTGGCGGTGATTAACGAGGCCACCAACGTTTCCGCGAACACCGTCAGCGGCAACAACGGAGAATATATTTTTCTTGAGGTTCCCGTCGGCACCTATGACATGGAAGTCTCGCAACAGGGATTCAAGCGGTATACCCGCAAGGGCATTGTCGTGAATCTGAACGAAGTGATCAGCCTGGATATTCCGCTGCAGGTCGGGGGCGCCTCGGAAACCGTAGAAGTCACGGGAGCCTCTCCAATCGTGGACACCACCTCCACGCAACTTGGCGCGGTCGTGAATTCCACTTCTTCGACGCAGTTGCCGCTGAACCAACGCGATGTCTATCAATTGCTGCAGTTGCAACCTGGCGTGCAATCGCAGATTGGAAATAGTTTGTTCTATGGTTCGGACAAGGCCGGCGTCGTCACTGTGAACGGGGGCCGTGGCCGCTCCAACAACTACTCGGTGAACGGAGGCGACGGTAACGACCTTTTTGCCAACCTGCCCGCGGTGCAACCTTCTCCAGATAGCGTCGAAGAATTCCGTGTGATTACCAATTCGTTCGACGCGGAGTACGGCCGCAATTCCGGCGCGGTCGTCAACGTGGTCACCAAATCCGGCACGAATGACTTCCACGGCAGCGCCTACGAGTTCTTCCGCAACGACATCCTGAACGCGCACGGATTCACCTTTCAGCCAACCCCCAAGCCCCCCTTCAAACAAAATCAGTTCGGCGGAACGTTTGGCGGGCCAATCAAAAAAGACAAGACTTTCATTTTTGGTTCCTACGAAGGACGCCGCATCATCCACGGAATCGTTTCGCAGCAAGTGCCAGTGCCGACTGCCGGAGATTTGGCTGGGAATTTTGGCACGCCATTTCCCGGGACGCTGAATGACTCGACGGTTGCTAACATATTTGAAAACAGGCCTGGATGCCGCGCAAATCTGCCGGCCGCGCAGCAGGCTAGTCTGGATGCGGCCGCCGCCGGCACACCCACGCCATACGATTCGATTTTTACCGGTGGAATAGTTCCTACCGGGTGCTTCGATCCGGTGGCCGTCAGCCTGGTGAAATATCTCCCCGGAGCGGGCGGAAGTAGTTCGCAGGTCCAGGACGTAGTGAAATCCCGGGAACGTGGGGACCAGTTCCAAATCCGCTTTGACCAGATTCTGACCCCTGAGCAAAAGTTGTCAGTGTACTACTACTACGACAACGATAATTCTCTCGACCCCTTCGCCAACTTTCAACTAGCCGGCGGTTCTCTGGGAAATTTCGGTGGACGAATTATTTCTCACGTGCAACAAATAAACGCAAGCCACACCTGGACACTCGGCTCGACCGCCGTGAATGAATTCCGCTTCACGTTATTCAGAGAAGCCGAGCCGCAGTTTTATACCCCGGCAGTAACCAACGCGGTCACCGCGTCGTGTGGCACGGACCCCGCGGCCGCGCCTTTCTGCTTCACCGGCACCACCGATACTCCTTTGGTGGCGGACAATGGCACGCTTCTTGGCTCGACTCCTCCTTGTCCAGGATTCGGCTGCGGCATCCATCCCGGACTCGGCGCAAAGTTTGAAGGTGTGCCGTTTGTAACCATCAACGGAACTCAGGGGCTCTTCGGAAATAACTTCGAAGGCCAGTTGCCGCAGACCGGAAACACATTTCAGTTCGACGACAACTACAGCAAGATCGTGGGCAACCATAGCTTAAAATTCGGCGGAGATATTCGCTACCAGAAGTTCGACCAGAAGGTTTACTTCAACGTGAACGGCGAATACATCTTTGGTCCCGGCGGCGCAAACGATACGCAGCTCTCTGACCCCTATGGCAACTACCTTTTGGGCTTGCCGGTGAGTTATTCGCAGGGCTCGGCCAACACCGAATTTGTGCGCAGCACTTCGATTTATTTATTTGCGCAGGACAGCTGGAAAATCAAATCCAACGTCAGCTTGAACTATGGTTTGCGTTGGGAAGTGAACACCCCGCTGACGGACACCGGCCAAAAAGTGCAGCGATTTAATCCTGGCCAGGTTTCCACCATTTATCCGTGTCAACTAAGCCCGGTAAGCAATTTATCTGGCCCGGGAAATACTTGCGACAACCAGGGCGTCACCCCAACCGGCTTGGTGGTTCCAGGAGACAAAGGGGTGCCCGGTGGCCTCACTAATATCTACTATAAAGCGTTTGCCCCCCGCCTGGGTTTGAACTGGAGTCCCAGCGCCAGCGACGGCCTGCTGGCCAAAGTGACCGGCGGTCCCAACAGGACGACCATCAGCATGGGCTGGGGCTTGTTTTACAATCCCATCGAGCAGTTAGTTCTCGAACAGTTTGTCGCGGAACCGCCGTTCGGTATCAGCAACGGCGTATCGAATCCGTTGTTTGGCTCGCCGTTTGTGACCCAAGCTGGCGTGACAAAGCCAAATGTTTCCAATGCCTTTCTGGATCCTCCACGAGGCCAACCTGTGGATTGGTCGCTTTACCGCCCAATTTTATTGTTCGGACAGTTTCCGACGACGCTTAGAACGCAGTATTCCGCGCAATACAATTTGACCATCAAGCGCGAGCTACCCGGCAATATTTTATTCCAGATTGGTTATGTTGGTACGCAAGGTCACCGCCTGCTGGCTTCGCACGATCAAAATGCCTCGAACGCGCAGACCTGCTTGGATCTCGCGAGCCTCGGTCAAGGGTGCACACCATTTGGTGAAGACTCCCAATATCAGTTCACCCTTCCCGCGGGAAGTGTGTTGCATCTGCCGTACATCGCTGGTGCGACCCCGGGTGGACCCAATGTTCCGTGTCCCATCAATCGCATCACGGCCGCTTGTACCGTGACTGGTGCGGCCGGCGGTACTCCAATAAACCTGGTCGGTTTGCGGCCGTATTCTTCGCCCAATTGCGATCCTCTCAGCGGAATTGGTTGTCCGACAGACGGGACGCCAATATTTACCAACATATTTGCCGAGGACAATGTCGCGCACTCCAACTACAATTCTCTACAAGTGCTGTTCGAGAAGCGCTACAGCCACGGATTGCAATTCCAGGCGTCCTATACCTACAGCAAGTCTCTCGACAATGCTTCGAGCTTCGAGGAACTGGTGGGCCCGACAAATTTTAATTCCACTTACGGCCCGTCGCTTTTCGATGCGCGGCACCGTTTTGTTTTTAACGTTGTTTGGCAACTGCCCATTCGAAAGATGGAAGGATTCGCAGGTAAAGCTTTCAACGGCTGGGAAGTCTCCGGAATCTACACCTATCAGACCGGCTTCCCCATCCTCATCAGCAATTGCAACGACACGGAATTGCAAGGCACCACGCTGGGATTTGAATGTCCGGGCAGACCAAATTTTACCGGACCATTTTCCACCCACAATCCCAGAACGGACGGCTTCGTATTTAGCCAGAGCCTGTTCGACAGCTGCAATAACGTGACTTGCCCCGGGGATCCCACCGCGGTCAATCTGGGCACCATCGGCAACGTGCCGCGCACCCTATGCTGCAATCCGCCGATCGACAACATCGATATGGGACTTTTTAAGGACACCGCGATCAATGAAAAGATGCGTGTGGAATTCCGTACCGAAGTTTTCAATTTGCTTAATCACGCGCAGTTCTACGGCACGGACGGTAACTCCGCGAATACCACCTTTGGGCAGCCTCAAAAAGTACGAGATCCGCGATTGTTCCAGTTCGCGCTTAAGTTGATTTTCTAGCAGGCGGCCAAGAAACGTCAGGCGAAAAAGACGCCTCCTAACCTTTGTGGAATTAGGTGTAGCAGTAAGATTGGTCCATTCTGTCTGTGTGGATGAATGGGAAACTGACTGCAGGGAAGAGACCTGTTGGCGGCAGAGATGCCGCCAGGCACGGAGAATGTATGTCGGAAAAAATGCACGAAGGACTGAAAAAAGAAATTGCCACTTACGGAAGGCGCACGCCTAAATCCGCGGCAGCTCACAAACGCGCTCTGCAGCGCATTCCGCTTGGAGTAGCCAGCAATTATCGCGCCTACGACCCTTATCCGATTTTTGTGCAGAGAGGTGCAGGAAGCAAGTTGTGGGATATCGATGGCAACGAATATACCGATCACAATTTGTGCTTTGGCGCCTTGATGGCCGGGCATTGCCATCCTGCCGTCGTCAAGGCTATCGAGGGCGCGCTGCACATCGGCACCACCTTTGGCATGCCGCACGATATGGAGTGGGAGCTGGCCGAAGAAATTTGCGCGCGTTACCCGGTAGAGATGGTGCGCTTCGGCTCCAGCGGCACGGAAGTTACCATGCACGCTTGTCGCATGGCGCGTGCAGCGACCAAGCGCGACAAAATTCTAAAATTTGAAGGCGCGTATCACGGTTTGCACGACACTGCGCTCGTCAGCGTAAAACCCAAAGCGGAGGAGTACGGCGATCCAACCGCTCCGACTTCTGTGCCCGGAGGCATGGGCGTTCCCAAAGCCTCCGTCGACAACGTGACGATCGCGGCCTTCAATAATCTGGCCAGCGTGGAAAATCGATTTAAACAATTTCCCGGCCAGATCGCGGCGATTATTCTTGAGCCCATCTTGATGAACGTGGGATTGTGCATGCCGCAACCAGGGTTTTTGCAGGGCCTGCGCGATATCGCCACGAAAAATGGCTCACTGCTGATTTTCGACGAAGTAAAAACCGGCGCGAAACTGGCTTGGGGCGGTGCTTCGGAATTTTTCGGCGTGAAGCCCGACATGATCTGCCTGGCCAAATCCATCGGCGGTGGCGCGCCACTCGGCGCATTCGGCGCCAGCCGCGCGGTGATGGATCTGATTTCGCAGCACAAAGTTTTTCATGGCGGTACCTACAACACCAACCGCATTTCCATGGCTGCCGGGCTGGCTACTTTTCGCGAAGTGTTGACTCGCGAGAATTACGCGCACGTCGGCAAGCTCAGCAAAAAACTCACTGAAGGCTATCGGAAGACCGTGGCCAAAGTAGGCTTGCAGGCCTACGTAGTCAGCGCCGGCGTAAACGGCGCGTTGATGCTGTACCCCCAGGAAATTCGCAACTACCGCGACTGGACGGCCATTGATGTCGATCTGTGGCGCCATTACTGGTTTGCGATGGTAAATCGCGGCGTGCTGGCGCAGCCCTATTGGTGGGACGAGCAGTGGACTATCTCAGTGCAACACACCGAAGCCGACATCGATAAGCATCTTGCGGTGTTTGAAGAAATTGCCCCGGCGCTGGCTCAGGCACAGCAAGAGCGCGGTGTCGCCTTCGTGGGCGCAGCGGGACACTAGGTAAAATTGCGAATGATTCTGGCCAGCGAGCGACCCGCAGGCACGCTGCCGACTTAGCGCACCAACATCAAACGCCGGGGAAATTATGTCGACGGAAGTCAGCGTGCCGCTTGTCAATGCGCGAGAAACCGCCGCGCCACATTTACGGCGCGTTCTAGGCCGCTGGGACCTGGTTTTTCTTTTCGTCGTCGCAGTTTTCAACCTGAACGTCGTTCCTTCCATCGCCGCCAATGGCGGAGTCACCGTGTGGTTGTGGCTGATTTCGCTGCTGCTTTTTTTCTGGCCGCAGGGAATCGCGGTGATCGAACTGGCGCACCGCTTTCCCGGCGAAGGCGGCGTTTATCTATGGGCCAAGGAAGTTTTTGGCGACTTCCACGGATTCTTGTCCGGCTGGTGCTACTGGACCAACAACATGATGTATGTGCCCACGGTGATGCTCTATTTTGTGGGCGTTTCGGTGTACGCGCTGGGCGCCGGGCACGAGTCGCTCGCCGACAATAAAATTTTCGCGCTGACCGCTTCATTGCTGTTGCTGATTATTCTGGTGGTGATGAATATCATGGGGCTGGGAGTCGGAAAGTGGATCAATAATCTGGGCGCGATTGGCACCGGCATCGCCGCCGCGGTATTGATTGGCTTGGGCATCGTCGTTTGTCTGCGCTTTGGAACCGCGGTGACGCCCGCTGATTTCGCGATTCCCGCGAATCCGCGATTCGTGCTCAATTCCTTTGGAGTAATTTGTTTTGGCTTGGTGGGGCTCGAGTTGGCTTCCGTGATGGGCGACGAAATTGAAAATCCGCAAAAGACTTTGCCCGGCGCGGTAGCCTTGGGCGGAATTCTTTCCGGTCTTCTGTATATCGGCGCAACGCTCACGCTGCTGATCGCCGTTAGCAAAGACAACATCAGTGTGCTGCAGGGAATTGTGCAGGCCGTAAGGCACATGGCCGGGCGTGTTGGCGTGGCCTGGATCGTCGCGCCCTTCGCGTTTATGTTGAGCATCTCGATTGCTGGAATTGGATCGGCGTGGCTGGGCGGCTCGGCCAGAATTCCTTTCGTAGCTGGGCTGGATTCCTACATGCCCGCGTGGCTCGGGAAGATTCACCCTAAATATGCAACGCCTTATGCCGCGCTGATCGTGCATGTCTCGGTTTCGATGATTCTGGTGATTCTTAATTTCAGTTTCACCGGCGCGGGGGTGCAGGAAACCTTTCAAAAGCTTTTGTCCCTCGCGGTAGTGCTGCAACTCGTGCCCTTCCTTTATATGTTTGGCGCGCTGTTGAAGATGGCGCTCCAAACGCCGTTCGTGCGTGGACGCTACAGCCGGATGACGCTGTTGCTCGCGGGCGCCAGCGGATTGCTCACCACCGTTCTTGGTATATCGCTGGCGTTTTTTCCCGCGCAGCAGATTACTTCGCTGCGTTCCTACGAATTGTGGATGTTTGGCGGAACGCTGTTTTCTATTGGCCTCGCGGCTTTTTTCTTTTTTGTGTACGGCCGCCGCAAGACGGCGCAAAAACTCGCGGCTGCGGCTCCGAGTATTTGACGGAGTACGCGCTGGTTACAGGCAGACGCGTTTTCGTTTGATGATTTAAATTAGTGAATTGTAGATAGCAGTACACGGATTTGGAGGCGGTTATGCCAGGCACGGTGAAGGCGGAAGTCCGAACGTATAAGAATTTTGTCAATGGAGAATGGCTGGCCAGCAGTTCCGGCGAAACTTTTCCAGTTTACGATCCTTCCACGGAAGAAGTCATCGCGCAGGTGCCCTCATCGAATGCTGCGGATGTGGATCGCGCGGTAAAAGCTGCGCGCGCCGCGTTTGATTCCGGCCCCTGGGGCCAGACCAACGCCGCCGAGCGCGGCCGCATTTTATTCAAGCTCGCCGAAAAAATCCGCCAGAACACCGCTATGCTTGCGGACCTGGAATCTCGCAACTCTGGCAAGCCCATTGTCGAAGCCGAATTCGACATCGCCGATGTGGCCACCTGCTTTGAATATTACGGTGGCCTTGCGAATAAAGTTCTCGGCCACGTAAATCCCGTGCCTGCCAATGCGCTTAGCTTTACGTTGCGCGAGCCTGTCGGCGTCGCGGGACAGATCATCCCCTGGAATTATCCGTTGTTGATGGCGGCCTGGAAGCTGGCCCCGGCGCTCGCGGCGGGCTGCACCTGTGTGCTCAAGCCCGCGGAGCAGACTCCGCTGACCGCGCTTGAATTTGCAAGCTGGTTCGAAGACGTGGGCTTGCCGCCGGGCGTCGTCAATATCGTGAATGGCTTCGGAGAAACCTGCGGTGCAGCGCTAGTCGCGCATCCCGGTGTGGATAAGATCGCCTTCACCGGCAGCGCCGCCGTCGGCAAACTGATCGTCAAGAGCGCCGCGGACACCTTGAAGCGCGTGACCCTCGAACTTGGCGGCAAATCGCCTAATATTTTCTTCGAGGGCGCCGATTGGGAAGCCGCCGTGGACGGCGCGCTCTTCGGCGTGTTCATCAACCAAGGGGAAGTGTGTTCGGCAGGCAGCCGCATCCTGGTGGAGAAGAAAATTTATTCAAAATTTGTAGAAGCCATGACCGAAAAAGCGAAACGCATCCAGTTGGGCGCACCGCTCGAGCGCGCGACAAAAATGGGCCCACTGGTCAGCAAGGAACAATACGATCGCGTCAGCTCTTATCTGGAAATCGGTAAAAAAGAAGCCAAGGTAGCCATTGGCGGCGGCCGGCCACAACAATTTGGCAAGGGCTACTACCTCGAGCCCACGATTTTTTACGATGTCGACAACAATGCGCGAATTTCGCGCGAGGAAATTTTTGGCCCGGTGGCTTCGGTAATTCCTTTCGACGATGAAGCCGCAGCGATCCGCATCGCCAACGATACTCCTTACGGATTGGCTGCCGCTGTATGGACCCGCGACATTTACAAAGCTTTTCGCGTCGTGAAAGCGGTGCGCGCCGGAATTGTCTGGGTCAATCACATGCAGCCCACTTACGTGGAAGCCCCGTGGGGCGGCTACAAACAATCCGGATTTGGCCGCGAATTGGGACCCTGGGGTCTGGAAGAATATCTCGAAACCAAGCAGGTGTTCGTCAATCTCGATGAGACACCCATCGCCTGGTATTAGCTTCAAGTACTAGCTTTAAAGGAAAAGAACATGAGCTCCATTCAGCTTCGAACGGAAATTCCCGGGCCCCGTTCACGCGCGTTGATGGCGCGGCGTGAAGCGGCCATTCCGCGCGGCCCATATCATTCCACGCCCATTTTCGCGGCCAAAGCGGAGGGCGCCATTCTGGAAGATGTGGATGGCAACCGCTTCATCGACTTTGCCGGCGGCATCGGCTGCGCAAATATGGGACATCGCAGCGCACCGGTGATGGCCGCAATTCGCGCGCAAATAGAAAAATATTTGCATTTATGCTTCAGTGTGACGCCCTATGAGCCCTACGTTGCGGTAGCGGAAAAGCTGAATGCGTTGGCGCCCGGAAAATTCGCGAAGAAAACCTTTATCGTGAACAGTGGCGCGGAAGCGGTGGAAAATTCCATTAAGATTGCTCGCGCCTATACCAAGCGGCCCGCGGTGATCTGTTTCAACGATGCCTTCCACGGCCGCACCCTGCTCGCCATGTCGCTGACCAGCAAAACCAATCCTTACAAAGCGGGATTCGCGCCATTCGTGAGCGATATTTATCGCATCCCTTACGCCTACTGCTACCGCTGTTCTTATAACCTGACGTATCCGTCATGCGAAATGACCTGCGCGCATGCGCTGGAAGACGCCTTCAACCGGCTTGTGCCCGCGGATTCAGTGGCCGCCGTGATCGTCGAGCCCATTCTCGGCGAAGGCGGCTTCATTACTCCGCCCAAGGAATTTTTCGGCATCATTCAGGAGATTTGCCGCAAGCACGGCATTGTTTTCATTGCCGATGAAGTGCAATCGGGAATCGGCCGCACCGGAAAATTCTTCGCCATTGAACATTATGGCGCAGAGCCGGACCTGCTCGTCACCGCAAAATCGTTGGGCGGAGGTTTACCCATCGCGGCGGTTACCGGCCGCGCGGAAATTATGGACGCGCCGGGTGCCGGCGGCCTCGGCAGCACCTTCGCAGGCAATCCGGCATCGTGTGCCGCTGCGCTGGCGGCCATCGAAATGATGGAGGGTGGTGAATTGCTGCAGCGTTCTACCGCGATCGGCAAAATATTTGAATCGCGCGCACGCCAATGGCAGAAAAAATGGCCGCTTGTCGGCGAAATTCGCGGCATCGGTGGAATGTGCGCAATGGAACTGGTTCGCAGCCGTGAAACGCGTGAGCCCGCGGATGCCGAGACCAAAGAGATCGCGCATTATTGCTACGAGCACGGCCTCATTACCATCACCGCGGGCACCTACAACAACGTGATGCGCATCTTGGTGCCGTTGGCCATTACCGACGAACAGCTCGATGAAGGTCTGCAGGTGATGGAGGCGGCTTTAGCCGCTGTCTCGGATCGCGCCCCCGCGATGTCTCATGCCTAGCCCGTAGCGCCGCGCAAAAAAACCATCGCGGGATCGATGCTACACTCTGCTCACGGCTATTTGTTGATGTCGTCCTTGGCTTCCAAGCGCTTCAGCATCGGTTGCAGAAATGCTTTTTGCTGATCGGACGCTGCCGCAATAGACAGCTTCATTTCCGCCACGGCCACCTCGAAGTTTCCGGCGCCAGATGCGACCCGCGCCGTGCCGAGGTGCGTGATCCAATGATCGGGAAACTGCTTGGCATCCCGGCGGTAGAGGTCGAACGCCTTATCCTGCTGTTTCTGCCGCTGCAACCCACGCGCGTAAACATATAACTGAACGGCATTTGCTTTATCGAGCGCCCTTGTGAGCATCGCGGCGGCCTCCTGCTTTTTACCCATGGCGTCAAGGATGCGCGATTTCGTTTCCAGATTATCAAAGCGTTCCTCGTTTTGGATGGAAGTGTCTTCCCATTTCAGCGCTTCATCCAGTTTGTAATTATTGTCCAGATTCCAGTTCGCGGCTTCGTCATAACCCGCCCAGGTAAATCCGCCGGTATTGCGCAACTGGTTCGCGATGCTGCGCTCCGTGATTGCGTTAGTGTCCACTTTAATGTGGAATGGCACGGCCACTTTGCCCCAGCGCAGCGTCACCGTTGCGGAGTCGGGTTTCATGTCATCAAAAGTGTATTCCAGCGAATCGCGATTTTCGGCAGCAACGGGTTTTACATCGACGCGTAGAGCATCTTCTTTTTTGTCATAACTGAAGCTGCCCCAGGAAGTGGAATTCTTTGAAAATATAATGGTCCACTGATCCGCGTTGGGAATCATGTGCAGCCCGTAGGTGCCCGCGGCAAGCGGATGCCCTTCGACACTCGCATCATCGGTAAAAGATATCGTCGTATTCTCGTTCGCGCCGGCGCGCCAAACCTGACCATACGGCACAGTTTTTCCGAAAAGCTCGCGCCCGCCGGCTAATGGCGCGTGATAAATGATGGTGATATCGGTGAGACCCACGCGTTGGGTTATCTGCGCTCTTTGGCTAAGCCTGGGAAGATTTAACTCCGTTGCCTGGCTGCCATTTTTAAATTGCGCATGCGCCGGTTCCGTTCCCGCCACAACAGTAAACAAAACAGCAACGATCAGCCCGCAGAAAGTCCGCATACAAGCTCCTTTTCGGTCGAAAATTCCTACACCTGTTAGTGATCCCCAATTAAAGGCTCGGAAGGACGCGCGGAAATGCCGCTGTCCACTTGATTGGCATAGACGTACAGAGGGCATAATCGTAAGCCGCAAGGCGCGCTGGCTACTCTTACCGCGTCGCGATTTTACAAAGTTTTACAACTGCACGCGTTTCGCAGGGTGAATTGCGCGCGCTGGCCGAGAGACGAACACTTTACTGAAGCGACTTAGCTACTTGATCCACACCGTCTTTATATTTGTAAATTCGCGAATGCCGTTAACGCTCAATTCGCGCCCGTGGCCGGAACGCTTCACTCCGCCGAACGGCACGCGCGGATCGGACGCCACCATCTGGTTGATAAAAACCATTCCCGCTTCCAACTCCTTAATGAATAAATCGCGCTCGCGATCATCATTGGTCCAGGCGCTGGCTCCCAGGCCATAACGGTGGTCATTAGCGACGCGCACCGCATCCTGGGCGTTTTTCACTCGAAATAGCGAAGCAACCGGTCCAAACAATTCTTCGCTGGCCGCTGGCGAATTTTTGGGTACGTTGCTAAGCACCGTCGGCGGATAAAAATAGCCTGGACCTCCGTTCGGTTTTCCGCCGGTTAAAACCCTCGCCCCCGCGTCGATGGATTTTTGTACATCGGCTTGTAGCGACTCCACCGCGCCCGCGGTAGCCAGCGGGCCGACATCGGTTTTTGCATCCATCGGATCGCCGACCTTCAACGATTCCATTTTGCTGACGAAGGCGCGCTCAAACTTTTCGGCAATTTCATCGGCGATGATGAAGCGTTTCGCAGCGATACAGGATTGCCCGTTATTTCCTACTCGCGCCTTCACCGCGGCAGCCACCGCATCATCCAGATTCGCGCTGGGCATTACGATGAAAGGATCGCTGCCGCCCAGCTCCAGCACAACCTTCTTAATGCGCTTGGCTGCGGACATGCCTACTTGCTTTCCCGCTTCTTCGCTGCCCGTCAGCGTAGCGGCCTGGATGCGCGAATCGTTTAAAATTGCATCCACTTCTTTGACGCCGATCAGCAACGTCTGAAAAGCCCCCTCCGGAAATCCGGCGCGCAGCATGATCTCTTCAATTTTCAACGCGCATTGCGGAACGTTGGAGGCGTGCTTGAGCACCCCAACATTTCCGGCCATCAAACCCGGCGCGATAAAACGAAAAACCTGCCAAAAAGGATAATTCCAGGGCATCACCACCAAAATCGGCCCAAGCGGCTGGTAATGTACGTAGCTGCGGCTGGCGGTCGTCTCAATGACTTCGTCGGCCATGAAACGTTCCGCGTTTTCCGCGTAGTACCGGCAAGCCCACGCGGATTTCACCGCTTCGTCCACCGCCGACCGATAGGTCTTGCCCATTTCCAGCGTCATCAACTTGCCGAGCGATTCCTTTTCGTTCTCCAGAATGTCCGCCGCCTTATTCATCATGCGCGCGCGTTCGGCAAAGCTGGTTTTGCGAAATGTTTCAAAAGTCTTCGCCGCCAGGCCCAATTTCGCTTCGATTTGCGCGGCAGTGAGGGGCTCAAATGTTTTTAAGACTTCTCCGGTTGCGGGGTTAATAGACGCGATTGCCATGTTGACTGGGCCTCCCGAGGCTGGAATACGTGTGTGCTTAGCTTCGTTGTAGTCGTGCTTATAAATTATAAGTGTTCTGCAAGAAAAATGTTGGCGCCGAGCCTTGCCTCTAAAATCCCCGCCAGAAAGGCATCTTGCGACAATCAAGGTGAGCAGACCGGGTTCTGTCCTTACCCGCAACAGGCAACCCAAATAGGGAATTCACCGGATTAGGCTGCAGCATTTCCTAATTAAAGTGAATATTGTTTCGCCGGGCGGCGTATGCACTCAGTACGACAAGGTGCCTCATTCAAACTCAGAATCTTGAAAGCCTTCGCAGCAATCGGGTTCGCGAACCGCTCGCGAACGAATGCCCGCAACGGTGCCGCAATAAGTTTCTACCCTATTTTCCGTCAAGTTTCGCGGATCAGAAATAGGGCGATCGGGAACGCGGTTACAAGGGGACGGCGCACCAACGCTGGCAGGAAATACTTAGCCAGGAGAAGCACCGGACCTTAAATAACAAAGCGAGATGCCCGCGTTGCTGAACGGTTCCGCCCGCGGTTATTTCTGATGCTCCTTGCGGATACTTTCAAAGGTGTGAAGGATCAAGTAGGCCACTTCGGCTTGAATGCGTTGGTCCAGGCTTGAACCCTGCGCATAATGCAAACTTTCGTTTACTTCCGTTTGCTCCAGAAGGCCCAGAGATTGCCCGCAATACCACGGACGAAATACGCGCGAGCTCCACATAAAACCACCTTCGGCGCCGCTGGCATTGACGCGCGCGCCGTTAACGTACAGCACCAGGTCGTACGGCGCTTTATCCACTAACTGGACATCTTGCACGGCTCTCAAATTTTTCGCGTAGGTCGCCACGATAGCTTCAGGAGTATCTTTTTCCGTCCACAGATAAACCCGGATCGTACCGCTGCTGGGGCCCAGGTTGATGCAAGGAGACTGCCCCGCTTTGGGCAACGCGGACGCCACCGCAGGCGGAAGAGTTGGAGCGCTAGTCACGGCACTAGGCCCTATATTGGAATTGTTCGCGTTGGCGTTCTGATCATTACGAATCTCATTGCGCGTAGGATTAGCGGCATCGCCTGCGCTGCCGATATTCTCCGCTGCCTGATTTTGCGAAGCCTGTCCTGCAACACTTGGCGACTGCCCGGCTTTTGAAACGCTGATGGGTGCGGTGTTGCGCCACGGCAAGCGATGCGCCGCGACCGCAATCGCAAGTAGCACCAGCACACCGGCCACGGCGCCCACCGCAACCCACCGCCAATATCCCCACGTGGAAAAAAACTCCCGGTCGGTGTTCCAACCCGAGGTGTGCTGCTTCCAATTGGCAATGACGTCTGCATATTTATTATCGGGTTTTTTCGCTTTAACGCTAAACGAGTCAATCAAATTCTGGACCAGCTGGTCGTCTTTTGGTTTGCGATCCGTTTGGCTCACTGTGCCGGCCTGAATTTTTCTTAGCGGCTCGCCAGTGGGCTTGGCCGGAGCATTCGCAACCGGTGCGTCTACAGGTATATCTCGTTCACCCGCACGCTGAGAGTTTATAGCGCGATCTCGATCGGCCTCTAATACGATCGCCGGCTGCCCCGCTTCCGGCGGAGCAGTTTTCATCGCCAACCACTGCCTGATCTGCTCGCGCGCCGCTTCGGGAAGATCCACAAAGGTCACCCCGACTTTTTTCGCGGACTCATCTCGCCACGTTACCCGCCCTTTGGCTTCAAAGTGGCGGCCCAGTTCCGACATTTCAAAATCGACGTCAACGAATTCACCCGGCGGTTCAGAGCCCACCAGATCCAGCGCCACCCCGCCTTCGCTCACATCATTCAGTATTCCGTCGCTGCCCGAGCCGCCCAGGAGCACATATAGCCGCGGCCTAACGGCCCGCCGCTGATGCACACGGCGATCCGCTCCCTGCGCCCCAGGCCATCGTCCGCCATCCTGAGCCGAATTACCCATTAATACGATGTTACGTGATGGTGAAAAGCCAGGCAACGCCCAGTCACTATCCCTAAGGCCTGAGGCCCTCTCGGTCGAGCTCAGAAATAAAGACCTTCCGATAATCGCCAAAAACCATTTGTCCGATAAGGCGTCTTCCTCAAAGAACGCCATGTCAAATCCGCGGTCACTGTCCACAAAATAATCGGCTACCCGCACGAAGAAGGACTTGACTATCCTGAGAACGAACAACGTTTCAATGTCCGTTCTAAGCTGGCCGTGACCGCTTCGCTCATGAGCGCATCCAATAAAAGGTCGCTGCACGTTGGGTTCCTCGTGCTTGACTGTCACGGAAGTTGAGCCTATAGGTAGGTAGCAGGCGCTAATCCTACCCAGTGCCGGAAACTGGTGTAATGCGCCGAGTTTTTGCCATCGAGGGCACTAACTCACTCGCGGAGAGCGTCCAACAAGGAGCGGCAGTCTGATCACCGGGTTGCCGACCAGTGAGAGCGCCGGTACTTGGATAGGGAAGGATTGGGTAGCCTATTTTGAAACCGCACACACGTAAGCGTACAACGGGTGTATTGCTCGCTCTAATGCCAGGTTTGCTGGCACTGGCACTGTTCGCCGTGCCTGCGCACGCGCAAAGAGGCGGATTCGGCATGGCCGGACGCGGAGGGGCAACTCTGTCGCACGGCGGTGTGGCGCGCGGCCGCGGTCACCACGGCCGGCGTGGTTTCAACCGGTCGGGCTTCGGCGACTACTACCCTTTTTATGATCCCTTTAACGACACCGATAGCGGAGACGAACCACCTCCGGCACCCATCGTCATGCAGGCTGCTGCCCCCGCCTCTCCCCCACCGGCGCAGCCTAAAGCCTCGGAATCCTTAGTGATGGAGCTGCGCGGCGATCATTGGGTCCGGCTCACCAGTTACGGCCCTCAAGAGTTTGGGAGCCAACCCGCTGGGCTCCCGTCCGTCTCGCAATCTCCCCCGGGGCAACCCGGCTCGCAAGTCGGCCCGAGTCGGATAGCCGGCCGTTCGGCTTCTGGCGAAGCGTCTCCTCAAGAAACCGGGCCGCCAGCAAAGCTTCCCCCCGCCGTCCTGGTCTTTCGCGACGGCCACCAGGAGGAAGCCGCCAAGTACACCATCGTCGGCAGCACTATCTTCATCAGGGCCGACTATTGGAGCAGCGGTTCTTGGACGCGCCAGGTCCCTATCGCCCAACTGGATATCCCCGCCACGCTGCAAGCCAATCAAGCCCGGGGCGCGAAGTTCAGTCTGCCCTCCCGCCCCGGCGAAGTGATGATGCGCCCCTGAAATTCCGTCAAAACGACTCGCAAGATCCTTCAATTAACTCGCAAGTTCCTTCAATTAAAATGTAGGATTCAAAAACACCCCGCTACTTGAGACGGTAGCGGGTCGGGCGATCACAGGCGTACAGCGCAAATAGAAGCGGTAGAGTGCAAAGCACGCGTGCGGGAGTCTTCAATGTTGGATCCTTACTCTCTGTGCGCGGCAGATCTGTTTTTGCCCCTTGTACGCGCCCAATTTGATACCATCTGCCGAACTGAATCAAGACGGTCCTTCGGGTTGGCCGCGGTTAGTTCTGCGGCGACAACAGGTTCAAAGTTGATTTCTCAAGGTGCGGATCATGCGCGTACTGGCCTTCCTTCTCATCGGCGGTTTGCTGGTCGTGAGCGGATGCTCGCAGGGACTGTCGTCCGCATCAACTCCGGAGCAGGACACACAAAAACTGCAAGGCTCATGGAAGCTGACGCAGGGAACGTACGACGGCGAAACGATTTCCGACAATGTGCGTTGGACGTTTTCAGGAGATCAGGTCTCAGTCGAAGTGCACGGGGGGCTGGAGACGAGTCAGTTCAAGCTGGGCGTCGGTGGGCCGCGCACGATATTTGTGAAGCATCATGACAATCCGCTGGCAGGCCAGGGGTGGATTGGCGGAACGCTGACGGGTATTTATGAACTTTCCGGCGACCGATTGCGAGTGTGCTACGACATGACCGGACGATCCTACCCAAAGAGATTCGACGCCGGCAAGGGTTCACGGCGGATCATCTACGAATTTGTGCGGGAGAAATAACGGAGGGCCAATGCGCAGAATACTTCGTTCTCTGAAGTGGTCTGAACCTTAACAATATGGGAATTCAAACGATTGGGGCTGAAAGAATCCATTTGATATTTTTTATTCCTTGGAACTAAAGTTACTTTACCTCGCACTGTCCTTTAATTTCACAACTGTGAGGTCACATCACGCATGGGACGAATCGGACGTAGTTGGGAACTGATCGAAAAAAGCGTTTCGATCTTAGCCCGCAACAAATCGCTTATGTTCTCGCCGCTGGCCTCCGCAATTGCTTCCATGGCCATTTCCGTCGCGATGCTGAGCGGTGGCGCTTTACTCTTCCGCCCGGAAATACAATTCTATTTGTCCGCGGGGCTCGGGTATCAGCGCATGACGCAACCCATGTGGATTTTTCTGTTCGTGTTTTATCTCGTGAACTATTTCATCGTAATTTATTTCAATGTGGCCCTCGTGACCATCGCCTCGAGAATGCTTGCTGGCGGCTCGGCTACCCTCAGCGATGGCCTGCAAGTCGCCTGGGAGCGCAAAGGTCGGATTTTTCAGTGGGCCCTCCTTGCAGCCACTGTCGGTGTTTTCTTGCGCGCGCTAGAGGAACGCCTCGGCTTCTTTGGTCGCCTCGCCGTAAGACTCTTCGGTGCAGCCTGGTCGCTTGCAAGTTATTTTGTGGTTCCCATTCTCGCCGTTGAGGACGTTGGGCCGGTCGAAGCGTTGTATGGTTCCGCGTCGCTCATCAGTGAAACCTGGGGCGAAGAAGTGGCTGGCAGCTTCAGCTTCGGTCTCATCTTCATTTTAGTGGCGCTTCCCGGCTGGGCTATTCCCATAGTGCTAGGTCGCGGATTTGGCGCTCCAGGACAAATCGCGGGAATGGTGCTGATGGTAATTTATTGGGTGTTTCTCTCGATCGTCAGTTCCACAGTGCAAGGAATTTTCAACGCCGCCCTATTCCGCTACGCAAAAACCGGCGAAACTTCGCCCGGTTTTTCCTCGAGCGACTTTAAGACCGCCTGGCAACCAAAGAACTAAACAATATTCATCCCCGCCGAATGGTACACGGGGAAATCGTCGGCGAGGCTTCAGACCGATTAGACGCGGTTCGCAAAGCCGAAGAATTGCAACCCGACTTGATTGTGCTCGACATCGGGCTTCCAAGTTGAATGGTATCGAGACTGCGCGACAGATTTGCAAGGTTGTTCCACAATCCAAAATTCTCTTGCTGACTCTGGAGTCTTCTCCTGATGATATACACCGCCCTCCAATACTGCTTCCACAGAGTCGAGCAGCTCGGTTCTGGCTCTTGCTTTTTGCGACGTAGCCCCGCGTTCCAACGGAGAGAGCCTCTTGCACCACACTCGGTGTTTCGGGCAGTCACGAATCTTGGGCGCTCGGCCAATAACCTAATATAAAATCAGGGCGGTGCACTTGAAGGGCCTGTAACTCAGCGGTTAGAGCAGCGGACTCATAATTCAGAGTGCTGTTTTGATTGGAGTTGAAAATTTTCGATTATATATGCAGTGTCAACCTTTTACGAAGACTGCATGTTGATTCGTTTTGATTAGTTCCGCCTCGATTTGAACCAATTACTATGACACTTTTATGACACTCGGTTTGCTCTACGAGTGTCGTGTCTTTTGATCAGCATCCTTCATGCCCTCCGATGAGTCCGGTTGTCGCGGTTTCTAGTTTATTCGCATATTCGCGGAGTCTCTTTGGGCATCGCTCGTCTCCGCAGAATCTACCTCACAAACAGGACAGTTGGTTGCTTCAATCCGTCGGGCGGCCTCTCAACGGGGTGAACTCGCCATCTGAGCGCGTTATCGGCCCGCGACAGCCGATGCCATCCACGATTCGATAGTACAGCTCGGTTCGCTACGCATTGTTGTGTAGCGGTTTGGTTTCCTCTCCCAGCGGTTTTCAGTAGCCCAGATTCTCGTAATGAATAAGTTCAAACAACCAAGGACAAAAGCAGGCGCTTAGTTACACGGTTTCGACACGTCGCGCATCAGCGCCATTTCAGGATGCGGTCGCGATGGATTGTGCACGCGTTTTAGGGATGGACGCTAGGGTTCGTTTTTGAAATCTGTTTCAGGGTGCTAGCCGCGGCTGGGCCGTCATGCTTCAAGGCCAAGTCGGCCAAGGACACAACGCCTACGAGGCGCTTTTGGCGATTCAGCACCATTAACCGGCGCACCTGTAGTTTGCTCATCTTGTGTGCCGCCACGTGGGTTGCTTCGTCTTCAAAAACGTATTTGATCCTGAAGGACATGACCTCGCGCACGGTACAGCGATTCGGTGCGCGGCCCTTTGACACTGCGCGAAGTGTGATATCTCGGTCTGTGACTATGCCGACTAGCCGGCCATTTTCTCCGACGGGAAGCGCGCCACAATTTGTTTCAGCCATAAGCTTCGCGGCTTTTTCGATCGAATCCTTGGGTGAAGCAATCTTTACGTCTTGGCTCATTACTTCGTGAACTTGCTGCATCGGGGTTCTCCTGTTCCGCCTCATCGCTTGTAGAGTTCCGACCGGGAATAATTTTGGGAGCGGGCGAATTTGGAAACGCCGGTAGCACCCACCCGGCTTTCTATTTTTCAGAAGCTGCGATCAACGCTGCGGGTCTCACGTCACTTCA
>Ga0307479_10001464_pt1 | contig 21471 bp, 18 predicted proteins | sample atmos_gasesECM4C_FD_203743 | JGI IMG/M metagenome (GOLD analysis project Ga0307479, IMG submission 203743) | Hardwood forest soil microbial communities from Morgan-Monroe State Forest, Indiana, United States - atmos_gasesECM4C_515 | ecosystem: Environmental > Terrestrial > Soil > Temperate...
TCGATCAAGACCCGGCGCGCCGAAACCACGCTGGAAATTCCTTCGGGCGGCGCGATGGCAATGGCCGGCCTGATCCAGCAGCAGACCAAGGCGGCCGTCAACGGGCTGCCCGGAATCGCGCAATTGCCGGTCCTCGGGTCGCTGTTCCGCAGCCGCGATTTCGTCAACAACCAGACCGAGCTGATGGTGCTGGTGACCCCTTACGTGGTTCGGGCGGTGGCGCAAAAGGACCTGTCGCGCCCGGACGACGGATTTGCGTCCGCATCCGATCCGCAAAGCGACCTGCTCGGCTCCGTGAATCGCATCTACGGCGTGCCGGGCCGGGTCGAGCCGACGCAGAACTATCGCGGCCATTACGGCTTTATCACCGACTAAGGCGGGATGGGACTTGAACCGATGACAGCCAGAACATCCCTTGAGCGTAATCGCGCGCTGCGCATGGCGGGAGCGCTGATCGGCGTCGCCGTCGCGCTCGGCGCCTGCAAGCATACCGACGACGCCGTCTCCACGGCGAGCATTCCCGAGGATTACCGGTTGCGCCACCCGATCGCGATCGAGGAAGCCAATCACTCCATCGTGGTTTTCGTCGGCCAGGGCCGCGGCGGCCTTTCCGCCGACCAGCGCGCCGACGTCATGGGGCTGGCCTCGAGCTGGCAACTCGAGGCAACCGGCGCCATCACCGCCGACGTGCCGGTCGATACCCCCAACGCGCGGGCGGTCGCGGATTCGTTCCGCGAAATCCAGGCGCTGTTCTCGGCCGCCGGCGTCCCGCCGCGCGGGCTCACCATGCGTCGCTATCACCCGCAAGATCCGCGCCAGATGGCGGCGATCCGGCTCAGCTATCCTAAACTGAAGGCAGTGGCCGGCCCCTGCGGCCTATGGCCGGAAGATCTCGGGCCTTCGGTCAACAACAAGAGCTACTACGAGAACAAGTCCTACTACAATTTCGGCTGCGCCTATCAGCGCAACATGGCTGCGATGGTCGACGATCCGGCCGACCTGGCGCAACCGCGCTCCGAAACGCCTCCCTATACGACACGACGCAGCGAAGCGTTCGAGAAATACCGCAAGGGTCAGCCAACCACGACCAGTTATCCTGAGGCCGACAAGGCCAAACTCAGTGACACAGGCAAATGATCAGCTACGCCCGTCAAAATCTAGGGGACATGCCGGAAGGCGCCGCGCCGCTTGCGGAAGATCACATCGCGCCGGCGCCGCGGGTTTCGCTGCAGGCGTTCTGCGACACCGTGGAAACCGCTGCCGCCGTGCAGTCGGCCAGCGAGGACCGCCGGCTCGGCAAGGCGCATATCAAGATCCAGATGGGAGGCATGGCGGCCGCAATCGAGGCCTATCGCTCCGCGCCGACGCCGAACGTGATCGTGCTGGAGACCGACGCCCGTAACGACATCCTTGCCGGCCTCGACCAGCTCGCCACCGTCTGCGACTCCGGCACCCGCGTCGTGGTGATCGGCCGCATCAACGACGTCACGCTGTATCGCGAACTGGTGCGCCGCGGCGTCAGCGATTACGTCATCGCGCCGGTCACCGCGATCGACGTGGTGCGCTCGATCTGCAACCTGTTCTCGGCCCCCGAAGCCAAGGCCGTCGGCCGCATCGTCGCGGTCGTTGGCGCCAAGGGCGGCGTCGGCGCCTCCACCGTCGCCCATAACGTCGCCTGGGCGATCGCGCGCGACCTCGCGATGGATTCGGTCGTCGTCGACCTCGACCTCGCCTTCGGTACCGCCGGCCTCGACTACAACCAGGACCCGCCGCAAGGCATCGCCGACGCGGTGTTCTCGCCCGACCGTATCGATACGGCGTTCATCGACCGCCTGCTGTCGAAATGCACCGACCATCTGAGCCTGTTGGCGGCGCCCGCGACCCTGGAGCGCGTCTACGATTTCGGCGCCGAAGCGTTCGATTCGATCTTCGACACGCTGCGCACCACCATGCCCTGCATCGTGCTCGACATTCCCCATCAATGGTCGGGATGGACCAAGCGCGCGCTGGTCGGCGCGGACGATATCCTGATCGTCGCCGCGCCCGATCTCGCCAACCTGCGCAACACCAAGAACATCTTCGACCTGTTGAAAAGCCTGCGGCCGAACGACCGCGCGCCGCTCTACTGCTTCAACCAGGTCGGCGTGCCGAAACGGCCGGAAATCAACGCGGGCGAGTTTGCCAAGGCGATCGAAAGCCAGCCGATCGCCGCTATCCCCTTCGATCCGCAAATGTTCGGCTCGGCCGCCAACAACGGCCAGATGATCGCGGAGATTTCCGCCAACCATCGCACCACCGAGATGTTCCTGCAGATCGCGCAGCGGCTGACCGGCCGCAGCGAAACCAAGAAGCCGAAGGGTTCGTTCCTGTTACCCTTGATCGACAAGCTGCGGGGCAAGTAAGCCGCCCGTTTGGAGTAGTACCGTGTTTGGTAAGCGTAGCGACAGCGACAACAGGGTGACCAAGCCCACGGCGAGCGTGCCGGAACCAGTTTCCAGCGCGGCGGCGGTTCCGCGCGCCGCTGCCGCGCCCACCGTCACCTCGCCGCCGCTCGCGCCCGCCAAACCGCCTCCGCCGCCGCCTGTCGCCGAAACGCGGCGCTCCGACAACTACTATCAGGTCAAGGCGACGATCTTCGGCGCCCTGATCGAAGCGATCGACCTCGCCCAGCTCGCCAAGCTCGACGGCGAGTCGGCGCGCGAGGAAATCCGCGACATCGTCAACGAGATCATCGCGATCAAGAACATCGTGATGTCGATCGCCGAGCAGGAGGAGCTGCTCGACGACATCTGCAACGACGTGCTCGGCTACGGCCCGCTCGAGCCGCTGTTGTCGCGCGACGACATCGCCGACATCATGGTCAACGGCGCGGGAACGGTGTTCATCGAAGTTGGCGGCAAGATCCAGCGCACCGGCATCCGCTTCCGCGACAATCAGCAGCTCCTGAATATCTGTCAGCGCATCGTCAGCCAGGTCGGCCGGCGGGTCGACGAGTCTTCGCCGATCTGCGACGCCCGTCTCGCCGACGGCTCGCGCGTCAACGCCATCGTGCCGCCGCTGGCGATCGATGGCCCCGCGCTCACCATCCGCAAGTTCAAGAAGGACAAGCTGACGCTCGACCAGCTGGTCAAATTCGGCGCGATCACGCCGGAAGGCGCGGAAATCCTGCAGATCATCGGCCGCGTCCGCTGCAACGTGCTGATCTCCGGCGGCACCGGCTCGGGCAAGACGACGCTCTTGAACTGCCTGACCAATTACATCGAGCACGATGAGCGCGTCATTACCTGCGAGGACGCCGCCGAACTTCAGTTGCAGCAGCCGCATGTGGTGCGCCTGGAAACCCGCCCGCCCAACATCGAGGGCGAGGGTCAGGTCACCATGCGCGAGCTGGTGCGAAACTGCCTGCGCATGCGTCCGGAACGCATCATCGTCGGCGAAGTCCGCGGACCGGAAGCGTTCGACCTGTTGCAGGCGATGAACACCGGTCACGACGGATCGATGGGAACGCTGCACGCCAACAATCCCCGCGAGGCGTTGTCACGCTGCGAATCCATGATCACGATGGGCGGCTTTTCGCTGCCTTCGCGCACCATTCGCGAGATGATCTGCGCCTCGATCGACGTCGTCATCCAGGCCGCGCGCCTGCGCGACGGTTCGCGCCGCATCACCCACATCACCGAGGTGATGGGCATGGAAGGCGAAACCATCATCACCCAGGATCTGTTCGTGTTCGATCTGGTCGGCGAGGACGCCAACGGCAAGATCATCGGCCGCCACCGCTCGACCGGCATCGGCCGGCCGCGCTTCTGGGACCGTGCGCGCTATTACGGCGAGGAAAAGCGGCTGGCGGCGGCGATCGACGCCGCTGAAGTGGCAACGGCCAAGTAAAGGGAACAGGCCATGAAAATGCAGACACTCGCGCTGGCTTTTCTTGCCGCTGCGGCCATCGGAGGTATCGCCTGGGTGTTCATCTATCCGCTGTTGTCGGGAGAGAAGAAGGCCGAGAACCGCCGCGCCTCCGTCGCCAAGCCTGAGCCGGCCGCCAAGCGTCAGAACGAAAAGAGCCAGCGGTCGCGCCGCGATCAGGTCGAAAGCTCGCTGAAGGACCTCGAGGCGCGCCGGCTTAAAGAAAGCAAGGTTTCGCTCGGCGTCCGCCTGACCCAGGCCGGCCTCGACTGGTCGACCCAGAAATTCATGGTGGTTTCCGGCGTTCTTGCCGCGGCCTTCTTCGGGCTCGCGATGTTCGCCGGCGGCGGGCTGTTGGGCGCCTCGGGCCTTGCTTTCGCCGCCGGCTTCGGCCTGCCGCGCTGGGCCTTGAGCTTTCTCAAGAAGCGCCGCGAAAAGGCGTTTCTGAAGGCGCTGCCTGACGCCGTCGACGTGATCGTTCGCGGCATCAAGGCCGGCCTGCCGCTGTTCGAATCCATCAAGGTCGTCGCCGCCGATGCACCGGAGCCGCTGCGCGGCGAGTTCCTGGCGATCATCGAAACCCAGGCCATCGGCATGCCGCTTGGCGAGGCCTGCGCGCGGCTGTACGACCGGATGCCGGTGCCGGAAGCGAACTTCTTCGGCATCGTCATCGCGATCCAGCAGAAATCCGGCGGCAACCTTTCGGAAGCCCTCGGCAACTTGTCCAAGGTGCTGCGCGACCGCAAGAAGATGGCCGAGAAGATCCAGGCGATGTCGATGGAAGCCAAGGCGTCGGCGGGGATCATCGGCGCGCTGCCGCCGATCGTGATGCTCTTGGTCTACCTCACGACCCCCGACTACATCTCGCTGCTGTGGACCCATCCGACCGGACAGTTGATGCTGGTTGGCTGCGTGACCTGGATGTCCATCGGCATCTTCGTGATGAAAAGAATGATCAATTTCGACTTCTGACGGTGCCCCATGATCGCTTTCCTTGTCGACAAGATCCACGACCCGCACTTCATGACCATGCTGCTCGCCGCCATCGCGGTGAGCGCGACCGCCTATACGCTGATCATGCCGTTTTTCGCCAGCGAAGGTCTCGACAAGCGCATGAAGGCGGTGGCGAACGAGCGCGAACGCATCCGCCAGCGCGAGCGCGACCGCCTTGCCAAGACCGAAAAGGTCTCGCTGCGGCAGACGCCGAAGCAAATCGTCTCCAAAGTGGTTGAGGATTTCAATCTCACCAAATGGCTGGCGCAGGAGGCCGCGCGCGACAAGCTCACCATGGCCGGCTATCGCGGCCAGGCGCCTTACATCACCTTCCTGTTCGCGCGGCTGGTGACGCCGATCGTGTTTTTCCTGGCGTCGACCCTCTACGTATTCGTGATCTCGCACATGGAGAAGTCGATGCCGGTCAAGATCGGCATCTGCATCGGCGCCGCCTATCTCGGCCTGCAGGCGCCGATGCTGTTCCTGAAGAACGCGATCTCCAAGCGCCAGCTCTCGATCAAGCGCGCTTTTCCCGACGCGCTCGACCTGCTCTTGATCTGCATCGAATCCGGCATGTCGATCGAGATGGCGTTCCGCAAGGTGTCGACCGAGATCGTGACCCAGTCGATCGCGCTGTCGGAAGAGTTCACGCTCACCACCGCCGAGCTGTCCTATCTGCAGGACCGCAAGGTCGCCTATGAGAACCTGGCGCGGCGCACCGGGCTTGAAGGCGTGAAATCGGTCTGCCTCGCGCTGCAGCAGTCGGAACGTTACGGCACGCCGCTCGGCCAGAGCCTGCGCGTGATGGCGCAGGAAAACCGCGACATGCGCATGAACGAAGCGGAGAAGAAGGCCGCCGCCTTGCCGCCGAAGCTGACGGTGCCGATGATCCTGTTCTTCCTGCCGGTGCTGTTCGTCGTCATTCTCGGGCCGACCGGCATCAAGATCTCGGCGATGATGTAGCGCAGGTTTCCCGCGAAGCGAGATACCGCTTCGCGGAAGGAAAGTGCGTCAAACTCAAGGAAAGCCGCGGACGGCGGGTCGGTCGGCTTGCAGAAGCCCTAAAGCGCGACGGGATTGGGTTGAATCACCATCGCGCTTTAGATTCTTGATTGCGCATGATCTTTTCGGAAAACCGCTGCGCACTTTTCCGGATCATGCTTTAGCGCAAACCGAGACTGCCGCGACTAATCCGGCCGGTTGAGGGTGGCCACTGGAACGGTGCTGCGGCCGGAACGCGGGTTTTCCCTGCCCTTCAGCATTTCCTTCAGGTAGGCGACGTTGGCTGCCGCCTCGTCGGGCGGCAGGTCGGCCTTGACGATGGTTTCAGCATCGCTGAAGCGGCCCTGCAGGCCAACCACCAGCGCCAGGTTCTGCCGCACCCGCGCGTCGGCATGCGGGCTGGCATAGGCTTGACGCAGCGTTTCCTCCGCCTTCGGCAGGTCCTTCGACAGCATGTAGGAGAGGCCGAGATTCGACAGCACCGAGGGCTCGCCGGGCACGATCTTCAGCGCGTTGGCGTAGTAGCGCCGCGCCTCGTCATGCCGGCCGAGCTGGTCGAGCGCGGTGCCCTGCACCGACAGGATGCGCCAGTCGGGATCGTCGGGCGTGTGCGCGCGCGAGAGCACGTCGAACGCCTGCTGGAAATTGCCGTTGTCGACGAGCGCACGGCCCCAGGCGGCGAGCAGCGGCTTGTTGCCGGGATTGGCGATGTTGGCCTGTTCGAGCACGGCGGCGGCCTGGGCGTGCTGGCCGTTGCTGCGCAACGCCTGGCCATAGGCGATTGCGGCGGCGGCGTCCTTGGGATTGGCGCGGTAGCGCTCACCATAGGCTTCCACGCCGCGCTGCGGATCGGTATTCGCACGGGCTGGCGCGTCGGTCGCAATCGAGCCGGTGACGTCGGACATGGTTTGGCAGCTGCCGAGACCTGCGGCCAAAACGGTCGCGACGGCCGCGGACGCAAGAAGCCGGGCAGGACGGTACTGAAGACGGATAGGCACTGTGACTCTCGCGCTGGATCGAGCCGAATACGCGAGCAATAAACCGTTAACCCTAACGGCCGGTTAATGCCCGCCGGGCAGACAGCAGCCCGCAGCGCGGGGGCCTTTAGTATTCGATGGCCAAGCGCTTCCTGATCTCGTCGACTCGCTTCTCGAGCGCGTCGAACCGGGCGTGCAAGGCGCGGTCGTGGAGGTAAAAAATGTAGCCGAGCGCGGCAAGGCCGAAAATCCAGTGATGGCTTTCTATGTAAGCGAGCACAGCCTCGATCGCGTGACCGACAAAGGTGATCGCGCCCAACAAATAGTCCATCGCACTCCCCCCTTGACGGGGATTGATCCCCCGATCGCAAACAGGATCGGCCCGGACGGAAGATCATTCCCGCTAAGCTGTTATTTTGATGGGCGGAACCTAACATGATTTTCGGCGACTTGCAGTGCGCAAGGCGCTGCAGATGCGTTCGCGGCGATTGCAGCTACGCGAAAACTCTGCGAAGTCTGGCCGACCGGCGCATGGCCTGATCCGGCCGGCCCTTTCCATCGACGACGAGCGAAGCATGCCATCTCCCTTCGAAACCGCGCCCGCCGCATCGGCAGTTCCAATCACTTTCGCAACCAGATCGTCGTGGGATGCGATTTGCGAGGGCCTTTCCCCGCTGGCGAGGCAATTCGCACTTGCCAACGGCTTTGCTGCCAAGCCGGGAGCCTGCCTGACCTTGCCGACCGCCGACGGAAAAATCGCGCAGATGCTGTTCGGCCTGGAAGAGGCGGACAGCAAGTCCTGCGATCTGTTTCGGCCCGGAGCGCTGCCCGGCCTGCTGCCGGTCGGCGTCTATCGCTTCGCCAACGCGCCGCACGATACGCGGCTTGCGACGCTTGCCTTCGCGCTCGGCGGTTATCGCTTCAGCCGCTACCGCAAGGCGGACGCGCTGGAGGTGAAGCTGGTGCCGCCCGAGGGGATCGATGCCAAAGACATTGCGCGGATCGCCGAGGCCGCGGGGCTGGCCCGCGATCTCATCAACACGCCGTCGAACGACATGGGGCCGGAGGAGCTCGCGCAGGCGGCTCACGACGTCGCGACGCGCTTCGGCGCCAGCTTCGGCTGCACCGAAGGCGAGGAGCTCGTGCGGCAAAACTTCCCGCTGATCCATGCGGTCGGCATGGCCTCGACGCGCGCGCCGCGATTGATCGATTTTTCCTGGGGCGATCCCGCCCACCCCAAGGTGACGCTGGTCGGCAAGGGAGTCTGCTTCGATACCGGCGGGCTCGACCTCAAACCTTCCAGCGGCATGCTGATGATGAAGAAGGACATGGGCGGGGCCGCCAATGTGCTGGCGCTGGCGCAGATGGTGATGGATGCCAAGCTGAAGGTACGGCTGCGTGTCCTGATACCGGCGGTCGAGAACGCGGTCGCCGGCAACGCCTTCCGCCCGCTCGACATCTATCCATCGCGCAAGGGGTTTTCCGTCGAGATCGGCAATACGGATGCGGAAGGCCGGCTGATCCTCGCCGACGCGCTGGCGTTGGCGGACGAGGAAAAGCCCGATCTCTTGATCGACATGGGCACGCTGACGGGTGCGGCGCGGGTGGCGCTGGGTCCGGATTTACCGCCCTTTTATACCAATGATGAGACGCTGGCGCTGGACGTCGCGCGCTGCGCCAAAGAGGAGAACGATCCGTTGTGGCGAATGCCGCTGTGGCCGCCTTACGACGCCTGGCTCGATTCCAAAGTCGCGACCGTCAACAACGCGCCATCGGGCACGTTCGCGGGCTCGATCACCTGCGCGCTATTCCTGCAGCGCTTCGTCGAGCACGCCAAGAGCTGGCTGCATCTCGATATCTACGCCTGGACGCCATCGTCGAAACCGGCGCGGCCCGAGGGCGGCGAGTGCCAGGCCGCGCGCGCCGTCTACAAGCTTCTGGGCGAACGCTATGGGTGACCCGCGCCTGACGCCCGCCCGCGGTGACCTCGCCGCGAAATATCTCGAGGGCAAGGTTGCGGCGGCGCGCTTCGTGTCCGGCGAGACGTTCGAGGTCACGGACGCAATCGCCCCGTTGCGCGAAAAACCCTCCGCCGATGCCATGCTGCTGACGCAAGCGCTCAGGGGCGAGCGGGTGACGATCTACGGCCACAACGGTGAGGGCTGGGCCTGGGGCCAGCTCGACGGCGACGGTTATGTCGGCTGGCTGCCGGAGTCGGCGCTCACGAAACCGGCCGCTGCGCCAACCCACCGGGTCAGCGCGATCCGGACGTTCGCGTTTCCGGGCCCCTCGATCAAGCTGCCGCCATCGGAGACGCTGGTGATGGGATCGTTGATGACCATTGCGCGCGAAGACGGTGCCTTCGCCGTCACGCGCGAAGGCTGGTATTTGCCGAAGCCGCATATTTCCGAGATCGGCCGGAATGAGCCGGATTTCGTCGCGGTCGCGGAGCGCTTCGTCGGCACGCCCTATCTCTGGGGCGGCAAGAGCAGTCTTGGCATCGATTGTTCGGGCCTGGTGCAGCTCGCGCTTGCCGCCGCCGGCATCGGCTGCCCCCGCGACAGCGACATGCAGCAGGATGCCCTCGGCCGGCCGCTCGAACGAGCGGAAGCGGAGCACCTGCAACGCGGCGACCTGATCTTCTGGAAGGGACACGTCGCGATCGCTCGCGATGCCACGACCATCGTGCATGCCAACGCCCATCACATGGCGACCGTGATCGAGAAAACGGGTGAGGCGATCGCACGCATCAAGCAGGCGGGCAGCGACGTCGCCGCGATCAAGCGGATCTAGAGCATGATCCGGAAAAGCATGCCCTCGGGCCGCGACCCGATGGGTGGGAACCGGTTTTCCGAAAAGATCATGCTCAAACAATAAACTAAAGCGCGATAGCGCTTTAGACCTCGACCGCACCGTCGGCCGTCGTTTCATTGCGGAAGGCAGCAGCGAACAGCGCGCGGGTATAGTCGGTCTTCGGTTGCTTGAACAGCGCCGCGGCCGGGCCCTCCTCCACCACCTGGCCCTCGCGCATCACGATCAGATGGCTCGCGAGCGAGGCGACCACCCTGAGATCGTGCGAGATGAACATGTAGGTGAGATCGCGCTTGCGCTGCAGTTCGCGCAACAGATCGACCATCTGCGCCTGGAACAGCATGTCGAGCGCGCTGGTCGGCTCGTCCAGCACCACGAAATTCGGCTCCAGCACCACCGCGCGCGCGATCGAGATGCGCTGGCGCTGGCCGCCGGAAAATTCGTGCGGGTAGCGAAGCCGCGTTTCCGGATCGAGCCCGACCTCCCTGAGCGCCTTGACGACGCGCGCGTCGCGCTCGGCTCGCGACAGCGCCTTCTGATGCACGCTGAGGCCTTCGGCGACGATGTCACCGACCGACATGCGCGGGCTGAGCGCGCCGAACGGATCCTGAAACACGATCTGCATGTCGCGGCGGAACGGGCGCATCGCCTTGAACGGCAGGCCCTGGATATTGCTGCCGAGAAAAACGATCGGCCCGTTGGAAGAAATCAGCCGCAACAGCGCCAGCCCGAGCGTGGTCTTGCCGGAACCGGATTCGCCGACCACGCCGAGCGTCTCGCCCTTGCGCACGGCGAGGCTGACGCCATCAACCGCCTTGATGTGGCCAACCGTCTTGCGCAACAGCCCGCGCTTGACCGGAAACCAGACCTTGAGATCGTCCGCCGACATCACCACCGGCGAGTTGGGCCGCGGCGGCGCCGGATCGGGCTTCGGTTCGGCCGCGAGCAGCGCCTTGGTGTAGGGATGCTTCGGCGCGGTGAACACCTGCTCCACCGGCCCCTGCTCGACGATCTTGCCCCCGTTCATAACGCAGACCACGTCGGCGATGCGGCGAACAATGCCGAGATCGTGGGTGATGAACAAAAGGCTCATGCCGAGCCGCGCGCGGATTTCCGCCAGCAGCGCCAGAATCTGCGCCTGCACGGTGACATCGAGCGCCGTTGTCGGCTCGTCCGCGATCAACAGGTCCGGCTCGTTGGCGAGCGCCATCGCGATCATCACCCGTTGCCGCTGGCCGCCGGACAATTGATGCGGATAGCTCGCAAGCCGCGTCTCGGGTTTGGGGATACCGACCTGCCGCAGCAGTTCGAGCGTCCGCGACCGCACCGTCGAGCCGCTGACGCTGTTGTGCAGGTGGAGGATCTCGCCGATCTGGGACTCAATCGTGTGCAGCGGATTGAGCGAGGTCATCGGCTCCTGGAAGATGATCGAAATGTCGTTGCCGCGGATTCCCCTGATGTCGTTTTCCGACAGGCTGATCAGTTCGCGCCCCTTGAAGCGGATGCTGCCCGAGGGGTGCGACGCGGTCGGGTATGGCAGCAGCTTCAGGATCGACAGCGCGCTGACCGATTTCCCGGAACCGGACTCGCCGACCAGCGCCACGCATTCGCCGCGCTTGATCTCGAACGAGATCCGGTCGACCGCAATCGACGCGCCGCTCTGCTGGTGGAAGGCCACCGAGAGATCGCGAACGGAAAGCAGCGGCTGGTTGATAGCGTCCATGCGCTTTCTACCTGAACGTCTTGCGCGGATCGAAGGCGTCGCGCACGGCTTCGCCGATGAAAATCAGGAGCGAGAGCATGATGGCGACCGAGAAGAAGCCGGTGAAACCGAGCCACGGCGCCTGCACATTTGCCTTCGCCTGCGACAGCAATTCGCCGAGCGACGGCGAGCCCGGCGGCAAGCCGAAGCCCAGGAAGTCCAGCGCGGTCAGCGTCATCACCGAGGACGAGACGATGAACGGCAGGAACGTCATGGTCGCCACCATCGCATTCGGCAACAAATGGCGGAACATGATCACGGCGTTGGACACGCCCAGCGCCCGCGCTGCCTGGATATATTCGAAATTACGACCGCGCAGAAATTCCGCGCGCACCAGGCCGACCAGCGAGACCCAGGAAAACAGCAGGAGAATGCCGAGCAGCACGAAGAAGCCCGGCACCAGTACCGACGACAGGATCAACAGCAGATAGAGCGAGGGGATCGAGGTCCAGACTTCGATGAAGCGCTGGAAGCCGAGATCGATCCAGCCGCCGAAATAGCCTTGCAAGCCGCCGGCGGCGACGCCGATGATCGAGGAGATGATCGTGAGACTGAGCCCGAACAGCACCGAGATGCGGAAGCCGTAGATCAGGCGCGCGACCACGTCGCGGCCCTGGTCGTCGGTGCCGAGCCAGTTGTATTCGAGATCGCGGCAGCTCTTCAGGCCCTTCTTCTGCACCACGTCCTTGCATTGCGCTTCGGTCAGCATCCAGGTCGGCGGCGACGGCGCCGGCGTCGGCAAATCGAGATTGTGGGTGTCGTAGGAATAGCGGATCAACGGCCAGACGATGAAGCCGCTCTTGTCCTTGATCAGCTTCTGCAAATATGGATCGCGGTAGTCGGCCGCAGTCTCGAAGTCGCCGCCGAAGGTGGTTTCGGAATAGGTGATGAAGGCCGGCCAGTACAGGTGGCCGTCGAACTTGATCAGGAACGGCCGGTCGTTGGCGATCAGCTCGGCGAACAGCGAGACGAAGAACAGGATCATGAAGATCCAGAACGACCAGTAGCCGCGCTTGTTGGCCTTGAAGTTCTGCCAGCGGCGACGGTTCAGCGACGAAACGTGGATCGGTTGGCCCGTGACCGGCACAGCCTCGCCGAGCGGCGACTGCGTGGTGGTCTCGACCGGCGGCGGCGCGATGATCGTCATCAGACCTCCCGCGCCTCGAAATCGATCCGCGGATCGATCCACATGTAGGTTAGGTCCGAGATCAGATTGACCACGAGACCGACCAGCGAAAAGATATAGAGCGTTCCGAACACCACCGGATAGTCGCGGTTGAGCACGCTCTCGAACGAGAGCAGCCCAAGCCCGTCAAGCGAGAAGATGGTCTCGATCAGGAGCGAGCCGGAGAAGAAGGCGTGGATGAAGGCGCCGGGGAAACCGGCGATCACGATCAGCATCGCGTTGCGGAAGATGTGATTGTAGAGCACCTGCCGCTCGCTGCAGCCCTTGGCGCGCGCGGTCATCACATATTGCTTGCGGATCTCGTCGAGGAACGAGTTCTTGGTCAAGAGCGTCATGGTGGCGAAGGCGCTCAGCGCCATCGAGATCAAGGGCAGCGTGAGGTGCCAGAAATAGTCGATGATCTTCCAGTACCAGGGAAATTGCGACCAGCCGTCCGAGGTCAGCCCGCGCAACGGGAAGATATTGAAGAACGATCCGCCGGCGAACAGGATGATCAGCAGGATCGCAAACAGAAATCCCGGGATCGCGAAACCGATGATGATGACCGCCGAGGTCCAGGTATCGAACTTCGATCCATCCTTGACCGCCTTGCGGATGCCGAGCGGGATCGAGATCAGGTAGGTCAGAAGCGTCATCCAGATGCCGAGCGACATCGAGACCGGCAGCTTCTCCTTGATCAGTTGCAGCACGCTGATGTCGCGGAAATAGCTCTTGCCGAAATCGAAGCGCGCGAAATTCCACACCATCAGCGCGAAGCGTTCCGGCGCCGGCTTGTCGAAGCCGAACTGCTTTTCCAGGCTCTTGATGAAATCGGGATCGAGCCCCTGCGCGCCGCGGTATTTCGAGTTGACGGCGCCGGCCGCCCCGCCGGGCTGGACACCACGCGGCCCGAAATCGCCGCCGCCGCCGGAAATGCGCGAAGTCCCGCCGGTATCGGCGCCGGAGAGCTGCGCGATCACCCGCTCCACCGGACCGCCCGGCGCGAACTGCACGACGATGAAGGAGACGAAGAGAATGCCGAGCAGCGTCGGGATCATCAGCATGATGCGGCGGGCGATATAGGCGCTCATTATTTCGCCTGCTCGATCTTGGCGGCCTTGGCGGCGTCAAACCACCAATTGTCGGGCGCCCCGACGCCCTGCGCATAGCGCGCCGGCTTTTCCGGATGACCGAACTCGTCCCAATAGGCGATCGGATGCGTCGAGCGATACCATTGCGGCACCCAATAGCGTCCGGCGCGGAACACGCGGTCGAGCGCGCGGCAGGCAAAGGTCAAATCCGAGCGGGTTTCGGCGGCAATGGCCCTGTCGATCAACGCGTCGATCGCGGGATTGGCGACGCCGGCGAGATTGTAAGATCCGTTGGTCGCGGCCGCCTGTGACGAAAGATACGGCCTCAAGCTGTCGCCCGGCGTCGCGGACATGCTCAAGCGCTGGACCGTAATGTCGAAATCGAATTGCTCGACGCGGGCGCGATATTGCACGGCGTCAATCAGGCGGATGCCGGCCTCGATCCCAAGCACCCCGAGATTTTTGATGAAGGTCGCGTGATGCGGCTGAAACGACGGTTCGTCGAGCAGGAATTCAATGGTCAGGACTTCGCCATTCGGCAACAGCCGCTTGCCGTCCTTGACGGTGAGCCCTGCATCCTGAAGCAACTGCTGCGCCTTGCGCAACAACGCACGGTCCTGCCCCGATCCGTCCGACACCGGCGGCACGAAGGGTTCGCCGAACACTTCATCCGGCACCTGGCCGCGGAACGGTTCCAAGAGCTTCAATTCTTCCGGCGACGGCGGCCCGCTCGCCAGCATGTCCGAGTTCTGGAACGGCGAGACCGTGCGCGCATAGGCGCCATACATGATGGTCTTGTTGGTCCACTCGAAATCGAACGCATAAGTGAACGCCTCGCGCACGCGCGGGTCCTTGAACTTGTCGCGGCGGGTGTTGATGAACCAACCCTGCCCGCCCGACGCCGTCTGGTCGGGCAGCGTTTCGCGCTTGACGCGGCCATCCTTCACGGCGGGAAAGTCGTAGCGGGTCGCCCATACCCGCGAGGTGAACTCCTCGCGGAACAGGTAGTTCTTCCCGGTAAAGCCTTCGAAGGCGACGTCGCGGTCGCGATAGAATTCGTAGCGCACCACGTCGAAATTGTAGCTGCCGCGGTTGACCGGCAGATCGGCGGCCCACCAATCCTTGACCCGTTCGTATTCGATGAAGCGGTTGACCTCGTACTTGCCGACCTTGTACGGCCCCGAACCGAGCGGCGTGTCGAGGGTGGATTCATCGAACGGCTTGGTCGAATAATAGGCTTGCGAGAAGATCGGCAGGCCCGCGACATATAGCGGCACGTCGCGTGCGCGCTTTGGTGCAAAGGTCACGATCAGCGTCGCGTCGTCGGGCGCTTCCGCCTTCACCATGTCGCGCAACTGTTGCGTGATCAGCGGATGGCCTTTTTCCTTCAGCACGGTCAGCGAGAAGGCCGCATCATGCGCGGTCATCTTCGAGCCGTCATGAAACTTCGCCTCCGAGCGCATCGTGAACCGGTAGGTCAGCTTGTCGGCTGAAATCTGCACCGACTTCGCCGCCAGACCGTACATCGCGTCCGGCTCGTCGCCGGCGCGCGTCATCAGGGACATGAAGGTCATGTCCATGCCCTGCGCGCCTTCGCCCTTCAGGATATAGGCGTTGAGCGAATTGAAGGTATAGAACGACTGATTGTAGGCGCGCACCGACGGAATCAGCGAAAACAGCCCGCCCTTGGGTGCTGCCGGATTGACATAGTCGAAATGCGGAAAGTCGGCCGGATATTTCAGGTCGCCGAACACCGACATGCCATGAACCTCGGCGCTGGGATCGGTCGCCGCCATCGCGGGACGAATCCACGGCGCGCCGAGCGCACTGATCCCGAGACCGAGCACATGCCGGCGCGACAGCAAGGGCGTGCGCAGATGCCGGTTCAAGCGCGTTTGCCCGACTTGGCCGCTTTCTCAGCATCCCACCACCACAGCGTGGGGAAGCCGGCAACGCCGTATTGCGGCAGCGGCTCGGGATGGCTGAAGCGGTCCCAGCGTGCATAGCGCTGGAAGCCGTAGGTGAACTGCGGCACCACGTAGAAATTCCACAATAGCACCCGGTCCATCGCCTTGGAGGCCGCAACCAGTTCGGCGCGGTCCTTGGCGAAGATGATGCGGTCGATCAGGGTGTCGATTGCGGGGTTCTTGATGCCGGGAAGGTTGCGGCTGCCGGGACGATCCGCCGATGGCGAGCCGAAGAAATCGCGCTGCTCATTGCCCGGCGACAGCGATTGGCCCCACACCACGGTGGTGAGGTCGAAATCGAAATTGCGTAGGCGGTTCTGGTACTGCACGTCGTCGACGGTCCGGAGGTTCACGGTAACGCCGAGCCGCTCCAGGTTCGGCTTGTAGAACAGCGTGATCCGCTCATCGCCCTGGTCGCGGCTGAGAAATTCGACCGTCACGGGCTTGCCTGCGGGATCGACCAGCTTGCGATCCTTCACTTCAAAGCCCGCTTCTTTGAGAAGCCGCGTGGCTTCGCGCAGGTTGGCGCGCACGTTCTCCGGATTGCCGTTGACCGGATTCTGATAGGGCGTGGTGAAAACCTCCGGAGGCACCTTGTCACGGATGGTTTCGAGGATCTGCAGTTCCTGGCCTTCCGGCAGTCCGGAGCTGGCAAGTTCGGTGCCCTCGAAATAGCTGTTGTCCCGCGTGTACTCCCCGGTGGAAAGCTGCCGGTTCATCTCCTCGAAATCATAGACGTAGTTGAAAGCGCGGCGCAGCCGGACGTCCTGAAACAGCTGATGGCGCAGGTTGAAGGCAAAGCCCTGCATCCGCCCCGAGCTGCGGATCGGAAATTTCTCCAGCAGGACCCGCTTCTCGCGTACCGCCGGGAAATCATACGCGGTCGACCACTCCTTGGCGCTACGTTCCAGGATCCAGTCGAGCTGATCGGCCTTGAAGGCCTCGCGCGCGACGGTATCGTCGCGAAAGAATTCGTATCGGATCTGATCGAAATTGTTCTGGCCGACGTTGTGGGGGAAATCCTTGCCCCAATAATCGGCGACCCGTTCCAGCACCAGCGAACGGCCGGCATCGAACTCCTTGATGCGATAGGGGCCCGACCCCAGCGGAATCTCCAGCGTGGTCGCGGTGATGTCGCGCTTGCGACCCTGCGAGTCCGTGCCCTCCCACCAGTGCTTCGGAAACACCATCAGTTCGCCGGTGATCAGCGGAAGCTCACGATTGCCCGGACCATCGAAGGTGAATTTGACATCGTGCTCGCCGACCTGCTCGCACTTGGTGATGTGCCGGTAGTAGGCACTGTACATCGGGCTGTTCTTCTTCAGCGCGTCGAACGAGAAGATGACGTCGTCCGGCGTGACCGGCTTGCCGTCATGCCAGCGCGCCGCGGCGCGGAGCCGATAGATCACGTAGGAACGGTCTTCGGGATGGCTGACGGATTCGGCGAGCAGCCCGTAGGCGGTCGACACCTCGTCGAACGCCTGCGTGGCGAGCGTCTCATAAATCAGGCCCACGCCTTCCGCGATCGATCCCTTCAACCCGGCAACCACGATGTTGAAATTGTCGAAGGTGCCGACCTCGAGCTGGCGCGCCGTGCCGCCCTTCGGCGCATCCGGATTGACGTAGTCGAAGCGCTTGAAGTCGGCGGGATATTTGATGTCCCCGAACAGCGACAGCGCGTGGCGCCAAGTCAGTCCATCGGACGCGGATTCGGCGTGGGCTGAACCAATGGCCGGAAGGCCGGCGGCGTCGCCTAGGGCCGGGGCGATGACGGCAAAGGCGCCGCTTTGCAGGAGGTGTCGTCGGGTAAGGGCCAAATGAGATTCCTGTGGTGATGAGGCGCGCTATTTGGACGGCAATATACGGCAAGGATTCGACCGATAACGTTGCTTTTTCCTCATGATAGCACGCCTCTGTGCGGCGAAACGTCCCGATAACAAGCCCGCGAGCCCTTGAAAATACGCAAACGGCCAGGCGGGGCCTGGCCGTCGAGGGAACACGTCGTCCAGAGACGTGCGCGTTACTTCGCCGCCACCGGAAGCGGAACCGGATTGTCGGATAGCGTGCGCAGATAGTCGATCACGTCGGCGCGTTCGCTGTCCTTAGGAATACCGGCAAAGCCCATCGCCGTGCCCGGGACGAAGCCTTTGGGGTTGGTCAGGAACTGGTTGAGGTCATCAAAGCTCCAAGTGCCGCCCTTGGCTTTCATGGGCGCCGAGAAGTTGAACGCGTTACGTCCTTCGCCCTTCTTGTCGCCGACGATGCCGTAGAGATTGGGACCGACCCGGTTCGGACCGTCCTTCTCGAAGGTATGGCAGGCTTGGCATTTCTTGGCTGCGGCTGCGCCCTTTTCGACCGAGGCGGTCTGCAACAGCTTTTCGATCGGCTCGGAAGGCGCGGCCGCGGCTGGCTTGGCGCCGCCCTCCGCTTCTTCCTTCGCGGCGATCACGAATCCTGGTTTTTCCGGCATCTTGGGGGCGAAAAGCGCGTTGGCGGTGAAGCTCGTCACCAGCAGAACAAGGCAAGTGCCAAGAATGGCCCCGATAATCTTGTTGAGTTCGAAGGAGTCCATTTCGGATCAGGCTCCAGCCCTTAAAGGTCGACTTTGGGGCCGCCTCAAGCGGCCGCGGATGCCCTGAGGAATCAGGCTTTCGCACCGCACCCCCAAGCAAGGCTCAGATATCGGTTTGCCCGTGCTCTGGCAACCCGTATAAACGCGCCGGCTTTCACCCCATTCCCATCATTTCCGGACGTTCTGCCGGCCGATCGCTGACCCCAACTGGATGACCGAAACCCGCAACCTGGTGCTCATTCCCGCCCGCATGGCCTCCACCCGCCTGCCGGGCAAGCCGCTCATGGACATCGCGGGGCTGCCGATGATCGTCCACGTGCTGCGCCGGGCGGAACAAGCCAACATCGGCCGCGTCGCGGTTGCGACCGACACGCCGGAGATCGCCGCAGCGGTCAAGGCCCATGGCGGTGAGGCCGTGATGACGCACACCGACCACCCCTCGGGCTCGGACCGGATCTTTGAGGCGCTGTGCAAGCTCGATCCGGAACGGCGTGCTGAAATCGTGATCAATCTGCAGGGCGATTTTCCGACCATTGCGCCGGACAATATCCGCGACGTGCTGCCGCCGCTCGCCGATCCCGCGGTCGATATCGCAACCCTTGCCGCGGAAATCCGCGATGAGGAAGAACACACCACCCCGAGCGTCGTGAAGCTGGTGGGCTCTCCCCTGGACAGCCGAAGGCTCCGGGCCCTGTATTTCACCCGCGCCACCGCGCCTTACGGCGATGGCCCGCGTTACCATCACATCGGCCTCTACGCCTACCGGCGGGAAGCGCTGGAGCGCTACGTCAGGCTGCCCCCATCGGTTCTGGAAATGCGCGAAAAGCTCGAGCAGCTCCGGGCGCTGGAAGCCGGCATGCGCATCGACGTCACCATCGTCGATACCGTGCCGCGCGGCGTCGACACGCCCGCCGATCTCGAAACTGCCCGTCGCATACTGGCGAAAAGGTGAGTGACTGATACAAGGCGCCAAGAATTAAAGCAGAGATAATTAAAGCAGAGATCATGACCAAGAAGCTGAAAATCGCGTTCCAGGGCGAGCCGGGCGCCAATTCCCATATCGCCGTCGTCGAGGCCTATCCCGACGCCGAGCCTTTGCCCTGCCCGACCTTTGAGGACGCGCTCGCCGCGATCTCCTCGGGCGAAGCCGAGCTCGGCATGATCCCGATCGAGAATTCGGTCGCCGGCCGCGTCGCCGACATCCATCACCTGCTCCCCGCCTCCGGCCTGTTCATCGTCGGCGAATGGTTCCTGCCGGTCCACCATCAATTGATGGCGCCGCGCGGCGCCGGGCTCGCCGACATCAAGACGGTTGAAAGCCATGTCCACGCGCTCGGGCAGTGCCGCCGCATGATCCGCAAGCTCGGCATCAAGCCGATCGTATCCGGCGATACCGCGGGCGCCGCGCGCCTGATCGCCGAGCGCAAGGACAAATCCAGCGCCGCGATCGCCTCGAAGCTGGCCGCCGAGATCTACGGCCTCGACGTGCTCGCCGAGGACATCGAGGACGAGGCCCACAACACCACGCGCTTCGTGGTGCTGGCGCGCGAGGCGAAATGGGCCGAACAGAGATCGGGCCCGCTGGTCACGACCTTTGTATTCCGGGTGCGCAACCTGCCCGCGGCGCTCTACAAGGCGCTCGGGGGCTTTGCCACCAACGGCGTCAACATGACCAAGCTCGAGAGCTACATGGTCGACGGCAATTTCTTCGCCACGCAGTTTTACGCCGACGTCGATGGCCATCCCAATGACAAGGGCCTTGCCTTCGCGCTGGAGGAGCTGAAGTTCTTCTCGCGCGAATTCCGCATCGTCGGCGTCTATCCGGGCCATCCGTTTCGGGCGACGTTCAGCGAGAGGTCGGAATGACGGTGGCTACGCAGCCGCTTGCTTCTCCAGCCCAAACGCCTCCGCCAGCAGATCATAGGACTGCTTCCGCGCGTCGTGGTCGTAGACGGCGGTGATCACCATCAGTTCGTCGGCCTGGCTTGCCTTGATCATCGGCTCCAGCTTCTGCATCAGCGTGGCGGGGCTGCCGACGAACAGGCGCGAGCGGTTGCGCGCGATCGAGGCGCGTTCGGCGTCGGTGTAAGGATAGGCCAGCGCCTCCTCCGGGCTCGGCAGCGGCAGATACTGCCCACGGTCGCGCCGCAGCCGGTTGAGGTCCATCGATGACGCAAGTTTTTCGGCCTCGGCGTCGGTGTCGGCCGCGACGACGGCGACCGCGAGAATCGCATGCGGCGTTGAGCGCCAACCCGACGGCTTGAAGTGCGTGCGGTAAGTCGTCATCGCCTCGATCGCATCGTGGGACGCAAAATGATGCGCGAACGCGAAGCCCATGCCGACTTGGGCCGCGAGCTCGGAAGAATAGTCGCTGGAGCCGAGCAGCCAGATCGGCGGCAGCGGGGTGTCGTCCGGCATCGCCACCACGTTGTTGTAGGGGTGACCGGGCGGAAAATCCCGCGTCTCCCACAGGGTCAGCTCATGCAGGCGCTCGAGAAAATCGTCGCCCTCGCGGCGGTCGAGCCGGCTGCGCAGCGCGTAGGCCGTCGCGCCATCGGTGCCGGGCGCGCGGCCCAGGCCGAGATCGATCCGGCCGGGAAACAGCGCCTCCAGCATCTTGAAGCGCTCGGCCACCACCAGAGGCGCATGGTTGGGCAGCATGACGCCGCCGGAGCCGACGTGGATGTTCCTGGTCACCGCGGCGATCTGCCCAATCATCAAATCGGGCGCCGGGCTCGCCACCGACGCTAGATTGTGATGTTCGGCGAGCCAGTAGCGGACATAGCCGAGCTGATCGACATGGCGCGCCAGATCGATGCTGTTGCGCAGCGCCGCAGCGGGTCGCGTGGCGGTGGTGACGACGGAGAGATCGAGGACCGAGAGCGGGATCATGGCGCTTAAGCTAATGTGCGATGGCGGGCTTACAACGGACCCCTGGGTGGGCCGGCCGGAGCATTTTATCCACAACGCAAGGCGCGTCTTGGTGGGACAAGTGAATTATTTTTGTCATTTTTCTCACCTTGCCCACAATCCATAAAACGTCCAATATCTTATTTCTACGGCAATTTTTACTAATTCTAGTTGCCCAACGAACGTATATTTCATCTACTTTTCCAACAGTACATGGATATATTGGGCAATTTCCCAACATCGATGGGCTGTTTGATCCAACCTGTTTGGCCTATTTTAGCCCTTTGAGGGCTAGGCTTGACCCTTTCGAGAACC